>Ga0182738_1005284_pt1 | contig 13865 bp, 11 predicted proteins | sample eDN5th30CBELigMG_FD_128876 | JGI IMG/M metagenome (GOLD analysis project Ga0182738, IMG submission 128876) | Enriched Miracle-Growth compost microbial communities from Emeryville, California, USA - eDNA 5th pass 30_C BE-Lig MG (version 2)... ...
GCCTCGTCAAAAGCTGGCCGCATCACCTCGCGACGCACAGCCGGCCCGCTGGCAATCGCCGGGAAGAACTGGCGGGCTACTGCAGGCAACGGCAGCACCGGACGTGCGTCAGCAGCAGCCGTGCTAAGGTTCTCGACTTCGATGTTATACCGCTGGATCGACAGCGATTTCAGTTCTTGCCCTAGCTGAGCCAAGGCACTTTGCTGGTCGGGCGTCACTGGCAGCAGGGCGGCCCTAGGCATCGCAGTGATCGGCTGCGTCAGGATCGAGTAGGCCACACGCGGATCGTTGGCCACGTCGGCCGTGAGTGCTTGCTGGTCGGCATACAACACCGGCGGTCGAACCGATGGGTTTGCGTTGTAGTAGGCAAACCAATTGTTCATCCGGTCCAGGTAGTTAACGTCCTGCTTGGCAAAGTACCAACGGTAATAGGACAGCAGCGGATCGCTGGCGACGGCCTTGTGCTTGAACCACGGAATTACACCGGCTTCAGCGGCGGCCCGGCCGTAGTAATCGCCAAAAAAGTAGTGATGCCACTGTGGCCCAGCGAACATATGCAGCAGCAGGTAGCGGTTCACGATGGTGGCCGTAGGAGTGTACTGGAAGCCGCCCTGACGGAACGCGTTGGTGGCGAAGTAAATGGGGGAGAACGCCATGCCGCGTTGTTCGATCGGGTAATCCCAGTAACCGCCCGTCAGCACCGCTCCGCGCGGCGTGTAGGTATAGTGTTGTGGAATCCACATCCAGCCCGGCTGATGGCGGGCCCAGTAGCCTTCGCGCCAGCGATAGCCTGTTTCGTGAAGCATCCACACGCCGGGCACCCAGAAGTAATCATCGCCGGGTGAGTTGTAGGTGGGACCGCGGTCGCGGTTTTCCGGCGGCGGTTCCACGTACGACACCGCCGAGGCGCTCACCGGCGCCCAGAAACCGGAGATCCACCGGGCACCGTTATCGAGGCGTTGCCAATAGCCGGGCACCCACTGTTGCCCTGGAGGCGGTACGCGCCACGTGCCGCTCACCCACACGAAATCATCCGATAGCTCATCCCAGAACCAGTAGCCGGGAATCCATACGGCTTCGGCCGGGCGTACGTTGGGCGGCGCCTCGTCAATGGAAACCGGCGGCGTTTCCGGAGATACCATGCTCGCCTGGTCGCTACGTTCCACCGGGCTGGCGAACGCCTCGTGGATGGGGCCGCGGCCCAGCACATGCACCCCTTCGGCGTTTTGAATCTGCGTGGCAGCCGATTCCGGCGGGGCCTCAGCGACTGGAGGAGCCTGGGCGGCAAGCGGTGCGGTGACGATCGCCCAGATACCAAGGGCGGTCGCCAGTTGACCAAAACCGCGCCAGCCACCGCTGGAGTCGCCAAGGGATCTTTTTCGTTGCGTTAAGCTGCGAGACCGTAACATGGCCGATTCCTCCAGTGCGTCGCTGTAACCCGCAGGCGCTGGTGGCCGTCGAAACTGCTTCTTCCGTCGCGGCCCGGCGTTGTGCGGTCGCCGTTGGGTGCTGGGCTGTATTGGCAAAAAAGTTGGCTATCGGTTGGCCACTGTGGGCGTAGATCGCATGGTCGGCCTGCGGCACGCTGAAATGATTGGACGGGTTCATTCGCCGTGGGGACGACGCAAACGCTCCCAAAATCCGGTGTTCGCAAACCTGCCGCTGGCCTGATCCGTCTAAAGACAGCAAACGGCGCGCCGGTGGCAGGGCAGGGCCCCACCGCAATTCCGCGCGTGCGATCCTCCTGCCGAGCAGGTTAAGATGAAGCCCCCCGGACGCCGGGGCAGCCCATCAGCCGATATTCGCTGGCGCGGGGGGCACCCTTCGCCAGCCAACTGGAGGAATCGCATCATGATCCGGACTTGTCGCAGACAGGCTTGCTCCACATGGTTGGTTACCGTGGGATGCCTGGTTCTTGCGAGCCGCGGCTGGTCCGCAGAGCCGTTCCCGATCCGGTTCGATGACGTGACCGAGGAACAAGGTTTGCGCAAACCGCTGGCTGGCATCATGGGGCACGGCGGCGCTTGGGGCGATGTGGACGGCGACGGCCGGCCCGACCTGTTCGTGGGCGGATTCTGCGACCGGCCCGTCGAAGCCTATGCCCCGGCGACCGCGCAGGTGCCAACCCGGTTGTTCCGCAATACGCCCGAGGGCTTCGTGCCCTGGCAGGAGGAAACGACCAGGTTCTATAGCCGCACCTCCGGCGCCCTGTTCGTCGATTTGGACAACAACGGCACACTTGAGTTGTACTCGGCCAATAACGCCCGGCCACAATCGAAGCTGCCCGACGAAATCCGCCGCTCCGCCCAACTGCGTCACAGTAACGTGTTCGGCAATCAGGGCGGCAAACTGGTCGACATCTCGCAGGACTGCGGAGCGTGCCCTGAGGGGATGCGCAGTGCCCGTAATATCGGCGCTTTGGATTACAACGCCGACGGCCTGCTCGACCTGCTGGTGGTCGAAGACGTATTCATCAAGAATCCCCGCACGCTGTTGTTCAAGAACCTCGGCAACTTGAAGTTCAAGATCGTGAACGACGAAGTGGGACTGCCCGACGACGCGTACGGGCTAGGGTTGGCCGTGGCCGACGTCAACGAGGATGGCCGGCCTGACTTCTTCCTGCCGCACAGCAATCGATTTTTCTTGAGCACCGCCGATGGCCGCTTCCGCGAGGACGAAAAGCTCAACGCCACGTTTGCGTGGGAACCGCTCGATCGCGAGGACTGGCCCTGCGGTGCCGTGTTTGCCGACCTGAATCGCGACGGCCGATTGGACCTGGTGCTTTCGATCCACCACGACAACGCGCGAAACAAGGTGTATCTCAACCAGGGCGTGACCGACGGCGTGCCGCAGTTTCGCGACGTGACTGAAGCGACCGGCCTACAGAATATCCCGCAGAAATGCCCGCACGTCGAAGTGCAGGATTTCGATAACGACGGTTGGCCGGACATCTACCTGTCGGCGGCCTGGCTGGACGAGCAGGGCAATGTCACGCCGCTGATCTATCGCAACCTGGGCGAGCGGGACGGCATCCCGCGGTTTGCCCCTTCGCGGCCGATCCAGGAGCCGATGGTGTACTACCCGGCCGGGCCTTCGGCCGATTTCGACAATGACGGCCGGATCGACCTGTTTTTGATCAACTGGTACCAAGGCAACCATTGCCGGCTCTTGCGAAACACGAGCGAAGGTGGACACTGGCTAAAGGTCGCCGTGCGCGGCACCAAGATGAACCGCATGGGCCTGGGGGCCAAGGTAAGCATCTACCCCGCCGGCAAACTGGGTAAGCGCGACGCCTTGCTGGGCCACCAGGAACTGAGCATCGGCTACGGTTACGCCAGCGGCCAGGAAGCCATCTGCCACTTTGGCCTGGGCCGCTGGGAACAAGTCGACGTGCAGGTGATGCTGCCCGACGGAACCCAATTGTCCGAGCGCGGTGTGGCCGTCGATCAGAAGCTAACGCTTACCCAGGCGCAGTAGGATTTGGCCGCAATCAGCCCAGCGGCCGATTCCATCCCCCGAACATTTACCCGCTCTTTACGTACCGCCTCGCCTGCACGCATTTATGACTTCCGCACCCACGCTGCTTCGGGTCGCCCTGGCCGAGCGAAGCTACGATATTGAAATTGGAACGGCCTGCCTGGATCGCCTGGGGGCCTTCGTCGCCCAGCGGCTTCCGTACCGCCACGCCGTGGTGATCACCGATGAGAACGTGGTCCAGCCGCATGCCGAGGCCGCCGTGGCTTCGCTCTCCAAGCCGGACGGCAGTTCACCACAAGTTGAGCTGATGGTGGTGGAGGCGGGCGAGGCAACCAAGCAAACCGCCACCGCGTTGTGGCTATGGGAGCAACTGCTGGAGCGCAAGGCCGACCGCAAGACCATCGTCGTCGCCGTAGGCGGCGGCGTAATCGGCGATTTGGCCGGGTTTGTGGCCGCAACCTTTGCCCGGGGGATTCCCTTTATTCAGGTGCCGACCACGCTGCTGGCCCAGGTCGATAGCTCCGTAGGCGGCAAGGTGGGCATCAACCTGCCGGGCGCCAAGAACATGGTGGGGGCTTTCTGGCAGCCTCGTGGCGTATTGATCGATACGGCCGTGCTGGCCACGCTGCCCGACCGCGAATACCGCGCCGGGCTGGCCGAGGTGGTCAAATACGGCGTGATCCTCGATGCCGCGTTCTTCGAGTACTTGGAGAACAACGTGGCGGGGCTCAACGCCCGCGACGATGCCGTCCTCCAGCACGCCATCTTGCGCAGTTGCGAACTCAAGGCTGAAGTGGTGTCGCAAGACGAGCGTGAAGAAACCGGCCTACGGGCAGTGCTGAACTACGGCCACACCTTCTGCCACGCGATCGAAACCCTTACCGGCTACGGTGAGTATCTGCACGGCGAGGCAGTGGCCATCGGCATGATCTGTGCCTCGAAACTGGCGGAACGGCTAGGACGGGTGCCTCCCGAACTTACCGAGCGGCAATACAAGCTGCTGCGGGCATTGCACCTGCCGACCGACCTGCCGCCGCTCGATTCCCAGGCGATGCTCGATGTGATGGCCCGGGACAAGAAAGCCGAGCAGGGCCAGCTTCGCTTTGTACTGCCGACGCGAATGGGGCACGTGGAAACTGTTCGCGACGTTCCCACCCGCGACGTCCTGGCGGTCATCGCGCCGTAATGTCCGGCGACACCGCCGGAAGTTCGGCCTGGATCGCCCGAATTTCACCACATGCGGGGCTAGGCGACGCATTGAGACTTGGCTGGTTAAAGGGTTCAATAACCAATAGGGGGCGATGCTGCTGCATCCTCCCTGCCGCGGCGCGTGGTCGCCTCCCGCGGCGTTGGCCCTTCCTTCAGCCACTCGTCAAATAGCATGTCGTCCCAGAACCCACCGCTATCCGGCACAACGTCGCTATCCGGAGCAACGTCGCTGCCCGGCACTCCCGGCGGCAACGGTGTCGCTGCCAATGGCGCCCCGTTAAACGCGGCTGCGGCGTCTGCTGTCTCGCCATCGGCAAGACCCGGCGGAGAGCCTGAGCTAAGCCGGCGCCGCTCAGGCACCGGCTATCTGACCGTCCGATATCTGCTCGCCCTGGGCGTGCTGGGCGTGTTGGCATTTGCTAACTACGTGATCCTCAACGCCCAGATCGAAACCAACCGCTCTATCGCCATCATTGCGGCCAACAGTAGCCGGCAGCGATCGCTGCTGCAGCGCAGCGCGCTGCTGGCGCAAAAACTGGTCTCGTCGCTCAACAATGAGCAGCTTCAGGCAGCCCGGGCCGAACTGATCGCCGCCATGGGTCCCCTGGAAGAAACGCATCACGAGTTGATCAGGGCAGACGCAGAAGGCAATCCGCCGCCTGAGCCAGTCCACGACATCTACTACGATGCCCCGTGGCTGCTCGATACCGAAATGCGGAACTACATTGCCCAGGTTCGCGCGCTGACCAAGAGCAGCGAAGAAGACCTGAACTGGGGCAACCCACACCTGCGATACGTGGACGAGGTAGCGCTATCCGGCCGCATGGTTGAAGCCCTCGACGAAGTGGTGGCTGCGTACCTCCGCCGCAGCGACGAGAAAATCATGTACCTGCACAACCTGGCGCTGTGGTCGCTAATGAGCACGCTGGCCGTGCTTGGCATCACCGGGGTGGTGGTGTTCCGGCCGACCGTCCGCCGCGTGCATCAGGAAATGGCGTCGCTGGAGCAACTGAACGACACTTTGGAACAGCGCGTGCAGGAACGTACGGCTGAGGCCGAGCAGCGTTCGCGGGCGTTGGCGCGTTCCGAGGCTCTGTACCGCTCGCTGGTCGACAACCTGCCGCTGTACGTGCTGCGAAAGGACACCGCCGGCCGTTTCACCTGGGTGAACGGTAACTTATGCAAACTGCTGGGTCGCCCGGCCGACGAAATCATCGGCAAGACCGACCACGACTTTTACCCGCCGCAGTTGGCCGAGAAGAACCGGCAGGGCGATATGCAGGTGCTGGAGCAGGGCGACGTGGTGCGCGACGTGGAAGTGCTGGTGTCGCCACAAGGAAACGAACTGCACGCCGAGATTCTCAAGACTCCGGTGCGCGACAGCGGGGGCGAAATCGTCGAAACGCAGACCATCTTTCTCGATGTCACTGCCCGCATCGAAGCCGAACGCCGGTTGGTGCAATCAGAGCGACTGGCGGCCATTGGCCAAATGGTGGCCGGCGTGGCTCACGAAAGCCGCAACGCCTTGCAGCAGATTCAAGCGTGCAGCGGTCTGCTGGCGTGGAAGCTCGACGGTCAGGCCGAGGCAACCGAACTGCTGGACGACCTGCAAAAGGCGCTGGACCGGTTGCGGCGACTGTTCGACGACCTGCGCGGTTACGCGGCCCCGGTAACGCTCGATCGGCGGCCCGGCGACGTGCTGGACGCGGTGCGCGACGCCTGGAAAGCGCTCGCGACCGATCGGCAGGGGCGCGAGGCCCACCTGGTTGAATGCCCCCCGACCACCGATCCGCGGGCGATGTTCGACCGCTTGCAGATGGAGCAGGTGTTCCGGAACATCCTGGAAAACTCCCTTGCGGCCTGCGATGATCCGGTAGAGATTGAAGTATCGGCGAGCCAGACCATGCTGGCAGGCCGACCGGCGGTAGCGGTCAGGATTACCGACCGTGGCCCAGGCTTATCACCACAACAATTGCAGCATATATTCGAGGCGTTCTACACGACCAAGACCAAGGGAACAGGGTTGGGGATGACCATCGCCCGCCGGATCATTGAGGCCCATCGTGGCTGCATCCAGGTGGAGAGCCCCCCCGGTGAGGGTGCGGTGGTTACGGTCACTGTGCCGCGAGACTGATCAACATGGACGGACTGCGAATTGCCATTGCTGATGACGAGGCGCGGATGCGCGACTACCTATGGAGCAGCCTGGAACGGCTAGGCCACCGGGTAGTGGCCGCGGCCAAGACCGGCCAGGAACTGGTCGCCGAGTGCCGCGACAAGCATCCGCAACTGGTCATCACCGACATTAAAATGCCGGACTTGGACGGGATCGAGGCCGCGGCGGAGATCTGCCAGGACGAGCCGGTGCCGGTAATTCTGGTGTCGGCGTTCCACGACGCGGATTACATCACCCGGGCGTCCCGCAACCACATCCTTGCATATCTGATTAAGCCAATTAAAGATACGGACTTGGAACCGGCCATCGCGGTCGCGATGGAGCGGTTCCGGGAATTTGAAACGCTCAAACGCGAAGCACGTGATTCCAAACAGGCCCTGGAAGACCGTAAAATGATCGAACGGGCCAAGGGGATTTTGATGCAGCGGTCGGGCTTGAGCGAGCCAGACGCGTTCCGGCGTTTGCAGAAACTGGCAAGCAGCCGGAGCCAAAAGCTGGTAGAAATCGCGAAGATGATCATCCTCGCGGAAGAGGCGTGCCAGCCGGAGCAATCGTGATCGCCCAGGTTTAAGGGAGGTTTTGTCAAGCGAGCGCGTGCGGGTAACGGCCGCAGCAGCGTCCAGAAAGCTCCCCAACCTAGGCGAAATGCCGTGGTCCGCCCCCGATGGCCGGGGGTACAGGGCCGCGGACCAACAATCACATCAGCCCGCGCGGCGGGAGGCCAGCGGAACTATAGACCGTTCGTGTCCAATTGGCCCCAACCCCATCTCCGGAACAAACCAAAGATGCCGCTGCCGTTTACGCGTCGAGATTTTCTGCGGTCGGCCCTGGGTACCGCTGCCGCCGCGGCATTGTACCCGCGTCCGCTCGCCGCGCAAGAAAATCAGGCGTTTCTGCTGTCGCTCAGCGAGTTGTCGCTTGCCCGACTGCTGGAATCCCAGCAGATCGAGCACCTGGATTTTGTTGGCGTGGCCAAGAGCGATTTCGGCATCACGGCGGTGGAGTACGCCAGCCGGTTCTTCAAGGCCAAGGACGAAAAATATCTCGACGAGATGAACGCCAGGGCTGCCGACCACGGCGTCCGGCAATTGCTGATTCGCGTCGAGAATGAAGGCCTGCTGGGCGACGCCGATGCTGCCCGCCGCGCCGAAGCGATCAAGAATCATCAAACCTGGATCGATGCCGCCAAGCTACTGGGTTGCCACTCCATCGTGGTAACTGCCGCTGGAACCGGCACGCCTGATGAACAGCGGGCTCGCACGGCCGAAGGGCTAATCGCCCTGTGCGAATACGCCGACCAGCACAAAGTAAACGTGCTGATTAATAATCAGGCGGCGCCGGCCAAAGATCCTGCCTGGCTTCAGGCCCTGCTGAAGCAAGTGAACCGGCCAACGTGCGGCGTGTACATCAGCTTCGACGGAGTATCGCTCGACGGCCCCAGCGATAAGCTCGCGACCCTGGTGCCCAAGGCTCGGGGTGTTTGCGCGACCGCGGTGGCCTTCGACCAGCAGGGCAACGAGAAGCACCGCGACTATTTCCGCGTGATGAAGGTGGTGCTCGAAGCTGGATATCGCGGCTACGTGAGCATCGAATACCGCGGCGACCAACTGCCTGAACGCGAAGGCATCGCCGCCACCAAGGCCCTGCTGGAACGGGTACGCTCGCAGCGTGCCTGATACGCGGCGCCGGCGTTAACAGGCCTGTTGGCCTATCTATTCGCTCTCACTGCACGCGCGCTTTCTGCTGCTGAAACGGCTGTTTCTGCGCGCCCAACCTCTCTTGTCGCCAATGCTTGGCGAGCGGGCCTTTCCTGGAAATGGCCTGCAAGTTGCACGTTGTCTTTTGCCAGTGGTCCCGAATTGAAATGCGCGCCGCATGATCGGCTGTCGCTTGAAAAGCCGGCCGTCGCCTGGAGTCGTGCCGGCATCATCCCTCAATCGTGCAGGAGCCAACGACCATGTCGCCCTTGGAAACGTATCTGCGCCAACAGGTTCGCTGCCGCGGCGGACGCCGAACCGCGGCACGCCACAGGTCCGCTCGGGCGGCTATCGTGGCAGGCACGATTCTGTTGATGATCGCCTCGGCCGGGCAAGGTTCAACCGACTCACCCGCACAGGCATCGCCCACGGGCAATCTGCACAGTGTGCCCTTTGAGCACATTGGCCCCAAGCCGGGCGCCGGATCGGCAACTGAGTTCGTAGGTGAGGTTATCGCCGTAGGGGAGGGCATCCTGGTGGTAATGATCGGCGAAGCCAAACAGGTGTTTGTCGTTAACGAGCAAACCCAGGTGACGCTCAATCACCGGCCTGCCCGGTTGCAAGACGTCATGCCTGGCCACACTGCGACTGTCTTCTCCGAAAAGCAAGGCGATCAGCTCATCGCCAAGGCGGTGGACGCCAGGGCAAGCTACTGAGGCGGCCCGTGAGCGCACTGCCGGACAGGCGCTGCTTTACCGCGTTTTCGACGCGCGGTGTGACTTTGCGCAGTCACCGCATAGCGACCAGCCACTGCCATCTCCCCCAGAATTAGACGGTCCAACTTTACGACAACTTGGCCGAGCAATTTGTTGACCCATCCGGGGGGATAGGTTAGAATCCCCACCCGGTGGAATGTTCCGCCGTTTTCACGTCTTATATGCCGATTCAAGGCGAATTGATTTTCAGGCGGCGCCTTTAGCGCTACTGAGGATGTATTTCCAGGGGAACTGCTCGGTTTTTCGGTAACTCTGTCGGCCGGTTCGTCAAATCGTGGCCGTAGATCACATCGCCTGATCCTTGTGCCTCCTGAACTGGCGGCGGTAGTCGCTCTGCCGAGCGCTATTTGCCTGACCTCGTGTTGCTAGCTGCCGCCAGGCTGAAGAAAGCTGTCGTGATGCGCATCCGCAGGATAGCTTGCGGCTGGGAAGTTTGGGCCCCAGCGAAGCTGAACCTATTTCTGGAGATTCTCCGCAAGCGCGAAGATGGGTTCCATGAGCTGCAAACGCTCATGTGCCCGATCGACGTGTTCGATACCTTGCGTTTGGAAGATGTCCCCGCCGCGACGGCGGAGCCTGCTGCCATTCACTGCGAAGTGCGTAGCGCAACATCGCTTGCCGCAGGCCCTGCGGTACCAGCCGATCGCACCAATACAGTCGTTCGCGCGCTGGATACCCTGCGGCAGAAGGCAGGCGTGGAGCGCGGCGCCAAGGTTTCACTCTTCAAGCGTATTCCGGCGCAAGCCGGTTTAGGCGGCGGCTCGAGCGATGCCGCCGCAGCCCTGGTTGCGGCCAACCTGGCCTGGGACCTGGGCTATTCACGCGATCAACTGATGGACGTAGCCGCTAGCGTTGGCAGCGACGTACCGTTCTTTCTCGCTCGCGGCTGGGCTTGGTGCCGTGGCCGCGGTGAGATTGTTGAATCGGTGCCGCCGATGCCGCGGTTACACGTGGTGGTCGCACATCCGGGCGTGGGGCTCAGCACGCCGGCGGTGTATTCCGCCTGCACTCCGGCCGAAGCGGCCGGCGAACCGCCCCGCACCGCAAACCATCTGTTGGAAGCCCTGCAAGCCGGGCGCTACACCGCGCTTAGCCAGCATCTGCATAACCGGCTCCAACCGCCGGCGCAGCAACTCGTTCCACAGGTGGGGCAGTTGGCTGCCGATTTCGACCGTTTGGGCCTGGTCGCGCACCAAATGAGCGGCAGCGGCACGGCCTACTTTGGCATCTGTCGCCACGCTCGCCATGCCCGGCAAGCAGCCGCTCGGCTCCGCAGCCGGGGATGGCAAACCGTCTTCTCCACTGCTACTGGCATCTGAGGCAACCCCTGCAACATGGGAGCAACGCCGTGGAAATCACCGAGGTCCGCATCAAGTTGATGGACGACCCCAGCGAACGTCTGAGGGCCTTCTGCAGCGTTACCTTTGACAACAGCTTTGTGGTTCGCGATCTGAAGATCATTGAAGGCACGAGCGGACCGTTCGTCGCCATGCCCAGCCGCAAGCTCACCTCGCACTGCAATCGCTGCGGTGCGAAGAACCATCTGCGCGCGATCTACTGCAACCAATGCGGCAACCGGATCCAGCGCGAGAATTCGGGCCGCTCCGAGGACGGCCGCGCCAAGCTCTACGCCGACATCGCCCACCCGATCAACTCGCCTTGCCGCGAGATGATCCAGAGCCGCGTTGTCGAGGCGTATCAGGAAGAGCTGATCAAGGCCAAGCAGCCCGGTTACGTTTCCCGGTACGATGACTACGACGACGATATCGACGTCGATAGCCTCAACCCGCCGGCACCGCACCACAGCAGCAACGCTCCTGCAGCGACGGCCACGCCGCAGGCGGCAACGATGTCGCGCCCACAGGCAGAGTCGCGGCCCATGAACGGCGGGTCGTCCAACGGGAACTCCGAAAAGCACGCCACGTCTTCGGTATCGGGCGAATCGTCCAAGACAGAGACGGACGGCTTTGGAGCCGGCATTTTTGGCTGATCAGGCTCGCATGCTGGGCTATGTGATCAGCCGGGCCACGCAGCACGGAGCTTAGCGAATCTGTTCGCTTGCGCTGGGCCGGCTCTCCAGCGTTTCGGCCTTGAGCCGCAGAATAGAGCCGCCTGGGTGCGTGGCGGCAGGCACCGCTGACTCCTCGACGGTCGCAGCGGTAGCGCGGCCTTCAAACCGCGGCGCATCATCGTTCTGCGGCAGCGGTTCTCCCGGCACGTCGCGCAGAGGTGCCGGCAATTGCCCCGGCGCCGGATTTAAGGGAACCGCCTCGCCCGCTGTGGGCGGAAGCACATCTGGCGGCACGGTATCTGGCATCTGGCCGCCCGCAGCAGGTCCCGAAACGGGTGACAATGGCACCACCGTCATCGGCGTGGCCGCGTAGTTGTATACGTTGTACGTGGGCACCGGCAGGAACGGGCTAAGCACAGGGCCAGTGTCGACTTCGGTGCGCCCAAACAGACACCAGGGGCCACGGCCGCAGGCTACTTCTGGGGCGGTCGCCGCCGCAGCTCCAGTGGTGCAGTTCGCTGCCGGCTTCCCGATGCGGCAGCCTGCGAGCGTGACGCAGATCACGGCACACAGCACGATCCAGAGCCGCCAGGGGGCTCGCATGGACAGAGCAACGTGCGGCAATCGGTACAACATCATCAGCCAGAAGCGCCAGCTTACATCGAGCCGCGCCCACGCTGGGCGCGGTTCCAATCCCTTCATCGGCCGCACCAGCCGTTAAACTTTGCCCAACCCATACCTTTTGGCCTCCGCGCCGGACGCATTCATGAGCTAGCAGGCTATCCGAGAATGATCGCAGACCGGTAGAAAGCCACCCGCCTGCCGGCGATAGCACTAGCATTACCTGTCGCGGCGTTTACCTTGGGCGGGTACGTTCACAGCCGCACCCCGGTTTCCCGGTGCGTCTGCCGCTATCCGTTACCCGCTACTTCAGGTTTGTGGTTCATGGAGCAACCATCGCCGCGAGGCCCCGTCATCATCTCCGCCGTGCTGGTCGAAGGTGGGCTGGCCGTCACCGCCTGGTGGCTGGGCAACTGGTGGGGCTATCCGCCGGGCGATGCGCTGGCACTCACCTGGTCGGCAACCCTCTGGGGCCTGGCGGCGGTGCTGCCGATGCTCGCCCTGATGCTGTGGGTGGAGCGGTCAGCGTGGCGGCCTTGGCGGCGATTGATGGCGGTGGTCCGCCGGCAGATTGCCCCCTTGTTTGCCGACTGCTCTTATGCCGATCTGGCCCTGATCTCGGCCCTGGCAGGCTTGGGCGAAGAAGCCATGTTCCGCGGCGTCATTCAGCCTGCCCTGACGCCGTGGCTGGGACTGCTCCCGGCGCTGCTGGTTACCAGCGTGCTGTTCGGGGCCGCCCACATGATCACGCCGGGCTACTTCTTGTTGGCAACCGCGATGGGAGCCTACCTGGGCTACCTGGCCATTGCGACCGGCAACCTGCTCGCGCCGATCATCGCCCACGCTGTGTACGATTTTCTCGCCCTGGCGCACATGGTCCGCAAGGTGCGGGTGCATCGGCAACAGACAAGCCTTCCAGACGAGCTTTGACCGGTGAGTGCCCATTGGGGGCGTGCAACGGACTATCCGAGCCACCACTGCCCATGCCTGCCGCGGCATGCAACCTGCACCGCCAGGGGGGCGTGTTTGCTTGACCTTTCCCTTTGCCGTCTTGGTCGGCAGGCAGCTTACCAACAAGAACCGCCGCAATTAGCCTCATAAGGCACTCGCGGCTGCGCTCCCATTACGCCATGGCCGGAACCATTCGCATCGGCACTTCAGGCTGGCACTACGCAGGCTGGAAGAACGTCTTTTATCCGCCGGGTTTACCGACGGGCCGCTGGCTGGAGCACTACGCGCAAACGTTCGATACGGTCGAGATCAACAACAGCTTCTACAACATGCCGCGGCCGGAAACCATGGACTCCTGGCGGGATCAAACGCCGCCGGGCTTCACCTTCGCAGTCAAAGCCAACCGCTACATCACGCACCTGCGCAAGCTCAAGGGACCGTACGAAACGCTAACACAATTCCTCGAACTGGCCGACCGTCTCAAGAGCCGTCTGGGTCCGATCCTGTATCAGCTTCCGCCGCATTGGAAGCAAAACCTTGAACGGCTGGCAGGCTTTGCCGAGCAGTTGCCGTCCAAGTACACCCACGTCGTAGAATTCCGCGAGCGTGACTGGCTCGGCGCAGAAACCTATGCGCTCATGGAACGCAATGGCCTTGCGCTCTGCGTTCACGATTTGATCGCGCGGCATCCCCGCCGCGTCACCGGACCGATCGCTTACGTGCGGTTCCACGACACGCATCACGATTACTCCGGCGGCTACTCGCGCAGCCGTTTACAAGGCTGGGCCAAATGGATTCGCGAAGTCGCGGCCACCGTCGACGTGTACGCATACTTCAACAACGACATCAAAGGCCACGCTGTACGCAACGCGCTCACGCTCAGAGAGCTAACCGCGTAAGTAGCAAAGCGGGCATGGCTGGTGGTCGCGTGTTCTCGCCGGTAAGGC
>Ga0182738_1005285_pt1 | contig 13864 bp, 11 predicted proteins | sample eDN5th30CBELigMG_FD_128876 | JGI IMG/M metagenome (GOLD analysis project Ga0182738, IMG submission 128876) | Enriched Miracle-Growth compost microbial communities from Emeryville, California, USA - eDNA 5th pass 30_C BE-Lig MG (version 2)... ...
CCAAACCAAGACCAAGGGTGCTGCCCGCTAGCTCGGGCCGCCACCATCCAAAGCACGCGAGGAAGTAGCGGCCAACTGTTCGCGCCGTGCGCGGGCGTATGGTACCATGGAAACCGTCGCCGGCCCCCCGGCCAAGCTTGCCCTGCGCAAGTAGCTTGGTATGCGGGGCAGTCGCTGGTCGCTAACGTCCCTCCTGCCGTCCTACCTCAGTCATTCCCGCCGGTAGCGTGCCGATGAGCCGGTTGTTGTTCCCTATCGTCGCCGCAGCGCTGCTGCTGATTGCCGCAGAGGGGAACGGCCCTGCGCAGGACTCGCCGCCGCGTTACCTGGCGATCCTCCGCGACGGCACGGAAGTCACCGGCAACATCATCACGCCCTGGCACTACGTCGGCGCGCAACCGCGATTGGGCGAGCGGCTATTGTTCGATGCTGAAAACCCGGTCCGCTGGCTCCGCGATGTGCGCATCAACGAAGCTGAGCCTGAGGCGGCCGTGGAGTTCTTTGGCGGCGACCGTTTGCCAGGCACGGTGCTGCGTTACGTGGCGAGAGATGAAACGGCCCACGGCGAAGCGGCCTCGTGCCTGGTGGTCAAGCCGGTGGTGCCGCTGGCCTCGCCTGATTCCTCGCGCGAAGAGGTCCGCATCTCGCTCCGCTGGGTTCGGCGGATCATCTGGCAGGTGTCGGGCAGTCCCAAGCCGTACCAGCCGATGACGGCCTTCTTGCGCGACGGGCGGCAGTTTGCTTTTCGCAGCATCCATTTTCAGACCGAAGGCGTGCGACTGCTATTAGATACCGCCGTCGAGCAGGTGGCGTTTCATCAGCTCAAAGAACTACACCTGGCCCAGCAGCCTGCCTGGGATGTGTACTTCGAACAATTGGCGGCCCTGGCTCCCGCCGAGGACACGCTGATCGAGCGGATCGTCACCACCGACGGCCTACGGACAACCTCAACCACGCAGCGTCTACAGGCCCGCTGGCATCACTCGCACGACTTGCAGAACTGGTATCACGGCGTGCAGCCCGCCTGGGCGTTCGAGCCGCTGTGGGTGCGGTTTGTGACGATCTGCCAGCGGCGGTACCACCTGCCGCACGAGGTGCCGATCAGCCGACTGCACTTTGAAGCGGCCATTCAGGCCGACGAGGCCGACGCGGACCAGACCTCGCGAACCGATTCTCTATCGCTAGCCACCGCCAGCCAATGGCCGTGGCAACTGGATCGCAACGTCCACGGCAACCGTCTGCGGTGTGCCGGGCGGGAATTCGACTGGGGGATCGGCATGCACGCCCCCTGTCGTTTGCGATTTGAGATCCCGGCCTGCGCCACGGAGTTATCGACCCGGCTAGGGCTCGATGAAAGCGTGGGGGCCCGGGGAGGCTGTGTGAAGGCCAGCATCCTGCAAGGTACGCGGTCGCTCTACGCGAGCAGCTATCTCGTCGGCAGCCGCGAACTGCAAGATCCCGGCCCCATCAAGCTACTGCCAACGCTGCCGCGCGAGCTGACCCTAGTCGTCGATGCTTGCTACGGCTCTCGGCCATCGGGTGCCGACCCGCTCAATATCCGCGACATGCTCAACTGGCTCGAAGGCACCATCGTGCTCGATCCGGCAGGCCTGGCGCGAGAAGTTGCCCGGCGGGCAGACGATGTGCTCCCCGCCTGGGAGGGATGGCGTCTGGAGCCCGACGGCCAGCACGATCCGGCCGCGGTGGCGCTGACGAACTACCTGGACAAGTTCACCAACGAGGCCGAACCTGCCTGGCGGGTGCAAACGCAGTTCCGGGTGCCGCTGGCCCGGCTTACGCGGCAGATGGACATTCCCGAGGGCGGGGCCGCGCTGCGGATCGAGGCATGGCAGCACGCCGAAGATACAACGCCGGCCGTGTTCCAGGTGGAGGTCGAGGGCGAAGTCGTCGGCAAGTTCACCGTGCCGCGGCGTACCTCGTCGCGCGAGGTCGAGCCGATCACCGTGCCGCTCCAGCCCTACCAGGGCCAACAGGTGACGCTGGCAATCGTGCCTTGGCCGCTGGGCGAAAAGGCTCTGATCGACTGGCGGCGGATCGAACTGGTGGAAATGGCCGCCGCGCCCTAGCCCACCCGAGTGGGTGCCGATCAAACGGCTTGGTTACAACCCGGCCACCGGTTCTTTACTTGCGCGCCATGAGCGTGATGGCAGCTTCTGTCCTCGGCGAGCGAGCGGCCGGTACAAACGACTTCGTCGGCCCCGGCCATCCCCCGCGTCATGCCCCTCACAACCAGCGCGGCGGACCGTCCCACCTAGCCCAAGGGTGCCATGGCCAAACGGCTTGGAGCGGGCTATCTTCCCTGCACAGCAGCCCAAGGGAAGAATGATCTGCGGGCGTTTTTTCAGGGAATAACTGGAAGGCAGCCGACAGAACGCCTGGAGTAGGCAAGCGGCTTGCAGCCTGCCCCCTTTGCGCACGCCGCACGGGGCGTGAGGCCTCTGTGGATTACGCCACCGGTACAATCTGATAGGTTTCACTTCAGATTGGTACGGCTAGTTAGCCGATGCTAGCGATGTGGGTTGTTCGCCAGGGGCTGATGACTACAATGGATTATGGGACAATTTCGGCCTTTCCCCAGGGAGTGCAGGGGCTTGGCGCCTAAACCGAAAATCCTGCTCATCGACGACTCGCCTCATACCGCTACGCTTGTTGCGTCGTTGCGGAAGGATTGCGAGTTGGTCACGGCCCCCTCGCCCTCGGCCGCCGTCCAGCAGCTTGAGGTAGCGCACGAGGACTTTTCCGGCATCCTCTTCGCGTCGGAGCACCTCAAGGAAGCCGTTGAGCTGGGCCGCCTGATCCAGAGCGAGCGCATTCTGGAAGGAATGCCCGACGGCGTCGTCCTGCTCAACATCGAGAACGAAGTGATCTGGGCCAACGACTGCTTCAAACGGTGGAGCGGTGAGAGCCCGATTATCGATCACAACTTCTACCAGGCCCTTGGCAGTCCCGAGATCCTGGGACCGGACTTCTGTCCGTTCCATACAGCGATGGCCACCGGCCGCCCCAGCGGTTCTACCCTCCGCACGGCTGATAACCGCTACTTCCAGGTACACGCCGCCCCGGTAATCGAGCACGACGGCCGTCCCCGGCACCTGATTGTGACCGTGCGGGACGTGACCAACGAAGTGCTCCAGCAACAGAAGCTGGCCGCCATCCACCAGGCCGGCATCGAACTGGCGGATCTCAAGCCTGAAGAAATCCTCGATATGCCGGTCGCCGACCGGATCGAGTTGGTGAAGTCCAATATCCTGCACTTCACCAAGGATCTGCTCCAGTTCGACGTGATCGAGATCCGGTTGCTGGACTCGGCCACGGGCCGGCTCGAACCCCTGCTGTCGGTAGGCATGGACCCGGTAGCCGAGCAGCGCGTGCTGTACGCCCAGCCGCAAAATAACGGCGTCACCGGCTTTGTCGCCGCCACCGGCAAGAGTTACCTGTGTGAAGACACCACCCAGGACCCGCTCTACCTGGAAGGCTCCAAAGGCGCGAAAAGCTCGCTGACCGTGCCCCTGATCCTGCACGACGAGGTCATGGGCACGTTCAACGTGGAAAGCCCTGAGCCGCGGGCGTTTACCGAAAGCGACCTCCAGTTTCTGGAGATTTTCAGCCGCGACGTGGCGGTAGCCCTCAATACGCTCGACTTGCTGGCGGCCGAGCAGGCCAGCACGGCCATGACGAGCGTCGAGGCGATCCATAGCGCCGTCGCCCTGCCGATCGACGAGATCCTCAACGAAGCCGTCAACGTGATGGAGCGGTACATCGGGCACGAGCCTGAGGTCGTCGAGCGGCTTCAGCGGATCTTGCGCAACGCCCGCGACATCAAGCAGGTGATCCAGAAGGTGGGCCAGAAAATGGCTCCCAGCACGGCGCTACCGCAGCCCTGGCAAATCGAGGAGCGGCCCCTGCTGCGTGGGATTCGCGTGCTGGTGGCCGATGCTGACGATTCGGTCCGCAGCGCGGCCCACGCCCTGCTGGAGCGTTATGGCTGCGTGGTGGAGACGGCTCATAACGGCGGCGAGGCGGTGTTCATGGTCCGCAACGCGGCCCACGACGAGCAGTACGACTGCGTGATTGCCGATATCCGCCTGCCCGACTTTAACGGCTACGAACTGCTGCAAAGGCTCCAGCCGATCATGGACCCGTTGCCGCTGGTGCTGATGACCGGCTTTGGCTACGATCCCTCGCACTCGCTGGTCAAAGCCCGCCAGGCTGGCGTGCAGAACGTGCTCTATAAGCCGTTCCGTTTGGACCAGTTGCTGCAAACGGTTGAGCAAACGCTGGTTGCGCCCAGCACCGTCAAGCTCGGCTCGTAAGGCGGATCGCGGTCGATTCTTACTGCTGTTTTAAGCGCAATCCCGATTGGACCGCGCTGCCGGTAACGCGTTTCCTGTCATGCGACCCGCTGGGGTCGTTCCTCTTCTGCCATTGCGTTCTGCCGGTGAATTGGTCACAAAACCGGCAGGGGAGGAGGCATGTCTCGTGGCACGCCCCGCCCCCTCCGCTGGCCCGTTTTGCTAACTGCTGCTTGGGCCGGCGGATAGCGCCTGGCACTTGGGATTCAACCACCCCTTCGCAATGAATTGGCTGTTACCGCTGCTGGGATTGATCGCCGCCGTGGGGCATTTTGCCTTGTGGATCGTGCTGCACAATTGGATCAACGCCGTGCAGTGCCCACGCCCGCTGCAAAAAGCGATCAACTACGGCACGCTCGCGCTGGCGGTGCTGGGACCGGCCGCCGCAGCGGTTGCCTTGGCCTGGTGGTTTTGGGGCCCGGCGACGTATGACACCTCGCAATGGCCGAACGCGCTCGCCGAGGCTGGCCCGGCGGTGTGGCTCTACCTGGGGCTTTGTTCACTGATCGCCGTGGTGGGCGTGCCGCGGTTCCTGTACCGCTATCACACCGCCCGGCCGCCTGCTGCCCTGGTAGCCAATCACACGCAGCACATCGACGTGGCGGCCGTGCTAGGCCAGCCACTGGCGGCCCTCGGCCCGCGAGGCTGGCTGGTGCGTCTGCCTGGCAACCAGACGCTAGAACTCGATATCCGCGAGAAGCACCTGCGGATACCTCGCCTGCCCCCGGAACTGGCGGGCCTGAGCATCGCCCACCTTTCCGATCTGCACTACACGGGCAAGATCGGCCGGGCTTACTTTGAAGAGGTCGTGAGGCGAGCCAATCAACTCAACGCCGACCTGATCGCCATTACCGGCGACTTGCTCGACAAGAGCGACCTGGTCGAATGGCTGCCCGACACGCTCGGCCGCCTTCATGCCCCGCTGGGCGTCTGGTGCGTGCTCGGGAATCACGATCGCCGGGTTGATACCGCTCGACTCCGGGCAAAACTGGCCGAGCTTGGGATCGAAACCCTGGGCGGCCGAACGGCCGTGATCGAATACAACGGCACGCCGATCCTGCTGGCCGGAAACGAATTGCCCTGGTTCAAGCCGGCCGCGGACCTCCCTGTGCAAGATGCCTTGCCCGATGGCGAGCCGCTGCGGATTCTGCTTTCGCACTCGCCTGATCAGATTAACTGGGCACGGCAGCGGCACTTCGATCTGATGCTGGCGGGGCACACGCACGGCGGCCAGATTCGGCTGCCCGGCATTGGCCCCCTGGTCTCGCCGAGCTTCTACGGCGCGAAGTACGCCTCGGGCACGTTCGAACTGCCGCCCACGGTGATGCACGTCAGCCAGGGCATCTCCGGCAAGACGCCGCTGCGGTACTGCTGCCCGCCGGAATTGGCCAAGCTGGTCCTGGTTCGCTAGACCGCTGGCACCGCTGCCATCAAATTGGCGGTCACAGTCGCCGTTTGCGCTGGTGCAATCGGCAAAATCATTACAGCTTGCCGCGTTTGCCAGCCGAAGTAACGGTTGAATTGCCCTCCTCTGTTTGCACCTCCGGACGATCGGATCATTTGGCCAGCATGTGGTGCCATCGCTGCAAGCTCGATGTGCCTACCCGGCAGCAGCCGCCTGAGGCGGTGCTGCGCTGCGGCGTGTGCGCGGCCATCTTGCCCGGGGCCACGATCCCTGATGGTGACGAACCGGCCGAGATAGCGGAAGCGGAAGAACAACGGCACAATGCAGCCGAAGAATGCAGCGCCTGCGAAGAAGCCGGGCCTGCGGAACCGCCGCGGATGCTGCGATTTCACGATCCGTGTCCCGATCTGTACGACGAGCAGTTGGACGACGAGCTGGCCGAAGTTCGCCGGCTGATTCGGCGGACGTCGCACCTGATCGTTTCGCCTTGGGACGCGGACGACGCGTTTAGCCTGGCCGATTGCCTGACCGCGGATGCCGTCAGCACGAGCGCAGCAGAAACCGCAGCCGCCAATAAGCCGGCCGAAGCTGCCATGCCACAAACCGGGCGATGGTGGGCTGTCGGCGGATGGCTGCTGGTCTGCATAGGGGCGATGGGCCTGGTGTTCGCCTCGGTGCTGTTTACCGCGACGGAGATGGGCACCAAGGGAAGCGAGCCTGTTTGGCCGCTGTGCCTGCTTTCGGCTTTTGCCGGCCAGTTCTTGGTGGTGCTGGGCTTTATGCTGCGGCACGGCAGCGGCCGCGACGCGGCAATCAAGCCCACCAAAGAAACGCCCACAGTCGAAAAGGTCGCCCCTGCAGCGCCAGTTCCTGCCGTCCATACCAGTCCGCGGCCTCATGCGGCGCATCGGCCGCCCTGGTCGGAAACGGTCGAACGGGCTTTAGCTACGTCGATCGATAGCGACCGCTAGTGCTGCTTCTGCTCTGCTGACAATCTTCAGCGGCCGCTGAGCTTCCTACTCCTGGCAGCAGCTATTCCTCCAAATTGCGGCGTCGACGGCGATTGAGCCACAGTAGAAATAGCCAAAAGACCAGAAAGCCGTTGACGCAGGCCAGCACGATCACCGCCCGCCAGATGTTCCAGTTCAGCAGGTAGGCACCCACCGCCTGGATCGCCCCCCACAGAAACACGCCCAGCACGATCCATATCACAATGGCGGTCTGCGAACGCTGGTCGGAATCGGGGGGCATGAGACTGAACGGCCGGCGTAAAGAATGGGTGGGCGGGCGAAAACATCAGTGCGGCCGCTGGCCACATGCTGCGGCCTGGCTACTTCAGCCAGTCAGGTTCGCGCTTTTCCAGGAACGCAGCCAGGCCTTCGCGGGCGGCCTCGGTCGTGCGGGCGGTTGCACTTACCGCCGCGCCACCCGAGAGCTGCACCTCCAGGTGCTCGCCGACCGTTTCGTTCAGCATCTTCTTAGTGAGTTGCAGCGCCTCGGGTGCGCCGCGGGCACACTCGCCGGCAACTTCCACGGCACGCGCCCAAAGTTTGTCGCCGTCCACCAGTTCGTGGAACAGGCCCAGCCGGTAGGCTTCGGCACTATCGATCATGCGCGAGGTCAGCAGCAGGTTGGCAGCGTAACCGCCGCCGATGCGGAACACCAACAGCGGCGTCACCAGCCCGGCCACAATTCCCCGCAGCGGTTCCGGCAGTCCGAAGCGTGCCTCGTTGGCGGCCAGCACAATGTCGCTGGCCAGCACCAGCCCGGCCCCGCCAGCCACCGCGGGGCCATTTACGGCGGCGATGATCGGCTTAGGGAAGCGAATCATCTTTTCCAGCAGTTCCTGGTAGATCTCCGCGTCTTGCTGCCACTGATCGTGAGGCCGATCCTGCTTGGCGGTTTCCTGCATTTCTTGCAGGTCCATGCCGGCGCAAAACGCGGTGCCGGCCCCCGTGAGCACAACCGCCCGCACCCGGCGTTCCAGGTGCAAATCGTCGAAGGCCTGCGAGATCTCCGCGATCAGCCCCCGACTGAGGGCGTTGCGCTTGTCGGGCCGGTTGAGGATGATCGTGCCGGCGTGCTGGTGGACGTTCACGCGGACGAGCGGGGCAGTCATGATCGCGGTCTTTCCATCTGGGCCAGGTTGGCGGGGCGCGGCAGGCGAAGTTCCAGGGCCGCCGTGCCCAGCAACTTGCCCTGGGTATCGATCCGCAGTGAGCGGCTGGCACCGCCTGCCAGGCAATCGTACAGGACGAAGTTGAGCGCGCCGATGCCCGGCAACTCGAACCGCTCCACGCGCGACGCGCCCAGCCCGGCAAAAAACGCGGCCATTCGCTCGGCGGTCAGTTCCTGCCGCAGGTAATCATATCCCGTGCGTGTGTAGGCGATCACGCCGATGTTGGCGTGATTGCCTTTGTCGCCGCTGCGGGTATGCGCCACTTCGCCCAAGCGAATGGTGGCCAGGTCGCCGGCCATCGCCGGTTGCTGGGCCGCAGGTTTGGCAGTCGGCTGCTCGACATTCATAGCGGCCACCCGCGATTAGTAGGAAGGCTCCACGCCAGGCTCCGGTGCCGCCTCCGGGTTATCGCGATCGATCGCGTGCTTGCCCCGTTCGACGGCGGTTCCCACGTCTTCCTTGATCTTTTGCTTGTGGATGATGATCTCGGTGTCACCCTGGTCGGTGGTGCCCAATGAGATCCAGCCCATCCATAGCGCCACGGCCCCCACCACAACCAATAGAACGATAGCGGTGAAAATGGACCTCATTCTTCGGCTCCTATCCGAAACAGGTACAACAATCCATCAGAAGTAAAATCGCCCCTCGACCGCGTGACCGATTGCGGGCGGCTACTGCTGTTCGCTAGCAGGCTTTTCCTGATTGCCGGCGGGCTTGATGGTGCCAAACAGCATGCCGCCGTGGTCGCCGCCGCTCCAGGTGCCGGCATACTGGTTATTGTGGACCAGCACCCTCGCGGAATACACGCCCAGCGGCGGGACCGGCATCTTATCGACGGTGATCACCGCCGTATCGCCCGCCCACAGCACCGGGATCGAGAGCGGCAAAGTTACGTCGTTGTCGCCGTACTGGATGCGGGTTTCAAAGATCCAGTAATCGCCGGTCTTGGCTTTGTAAACTTTGCCCAGCGTGTAGGATTCCTTGCGGGGCGCCTTGTCCGAGCCCGTCACGGTGAAGTGGCCGCTCATCGTAGCGCCCGACATGGTCTCTGCGAACTTTTTCTCCAGCTCCGCCTGATCGTATTTCTTCTCCTTGGCGTCGTCGGCCGCGATGGGAGCAGCGGCAGTCAAAAGCAATGCGAAAGCCAGCAGATACCGAACTGCGATCATCGCTAAACTCCTTCGCTCAAGGAATTCCAGAATCGAGCCAACCGGCGGCAACACGGGGCGTTGGCACCGCGTACCCCCCGCATTTTAACGACTCGGCCCCTCGGCTCGAAGAGGCTGACCGCCGGCGCCGGCTTGGCCCGCAATTACCGCCAGTAAACGCTCTAAACCACTGTTCCCCAAGCGTGAGGGCGTGGCCCGACGGGTTTTAAGTCTGCTTCCCAGCTACGCAAGCGGGCTTTATAATTCCCAAAACCGCAGCCCGACAGGGGGGACTACCACAGCCGCCCCCGTTGGCTGTCTTGCGCTGGCCACGCACAGCGGGCCCTTACTTCGCGGCATCGGTGCCGCTTGATTGAAAGGGCCCTGGCACCGTAAGTTATTGAATTTGATTGACTTCTGCCTGCCGCCGGGGGGCCCGACAACTTTAACGCATGGCACGGCGGCGAACATGCTAGCAGCCGCCCAGCCGGTAACGCAGTAGCGCAGAAGCAGTTGAACGGATTTGCCGATCGAGGACGCGCGGCGTCCTTCAAAAATACAGCTTTGTTGTAAGTCAGGAAACGATGAGCGATCAGCACTCGCAGGAACATTGGGATGATCTGATCCAGCAGCTAGGGATCGAGCCGCAGCAGCCGGCGAGCCGCCCTCCGCGGCCCACACCGCCCCCGCCGCCACGTCCCGAGCGGCGTAGCACGTCTCGCCCCTCTTCATCCTCCACCAGTTCGCCGGATTGGGATGGCATTGCCCGCAGCCTGGGTTTAGAGCCGCCCACCAAGCCTGCGCCGGCCCCTGTCTCAGAGCGGCCTAAGCCGCAGCAGCCGGCCCGCGAAGCGGCGCCGCCGGAGGCCAAGAAGGCGGAGCCACCCAAGCCCGCCGAACCGCCCCGGCAACCGCAGGCTCAAGAGCCCGCAACGGTTGAAGCGGCCGCTGAAGAACAACCCTCTGCCGAGGCTCGCGGCGAAGAACGTCCGGAACGGGGGGAGCGCGGCGAACGCGGAGAGCGTGGAGAACGTCGCCGGCGCGATCGGCGCGGCCGGCGCCGGGACCAGGAACGCGAACCGGCCGCCAGAGAGTACGCGGACGTCTACGCCGAAATCGACGACGACATGCCGCTGGAGCCCGCGGTCCCCGAGGCGGCCGCCGAAAGCGATGAAGACGCGGAAGAACCTAAGAAGAAGCGCCGTCGCCGGCGTCGTCGCAAAGGCAAGAAAGATGATGCCGCCGCGACGGACAAGCCCAAGATGCGAGTGGAGATCGTCGACGAGAATGAAGTCGACACCTTCGACGAGGACTTTGCCACTTTGGCCGAGGAAGCCGTGGCCGGTGCCCTGGTCGACGAGGACGACGACGATCACGAAATCGTTGCCTATGCCGAGGAAGTGATCGAAGAGCAAATCGTCGCCGAAGTCTGGGCCGACGATGATGACGAGGTTAAGGAACCTGAAAAGAAGCGCCGGCGGCGTCGCAAGCGCAAGTCGAAGAAGGGCCCTGAATCGGCGGCCGCGGACAATGGCCGCACGGAAATGCCCGAGGTTCAAGAACCTGCCGCCATTGCCGACGACGTCGACGCCGAGTTGGAAGACGGCGACAGCGACGACTCCGACGACGATTCGTCCTCAAGCCACTTGAAGCACCACAAGAACATCCCGTCCTGGGAAGAAACGGTCGGCGTGGTGATCAACGCCAACATCGAGAACCGCTCCAAGGGCGGGCGCTCGCGCGGGCGTAAGTAAGAGAAACAAACAGCAAAGCCTACGGGCCTGTGTTAGCGGCAGCGCTACACCAGGCCCCATTTCTTGCGCAGGCCCCACTCAGCGCTAAGCAGCAGGATGAACATCACCATCACCGGCCACTTGTCCCACAGCGTGGTCGGCGGTGAATCCACGGGCCGCTCCAGCGATTTGGGAGCCTGGCGAAGCAGTTCCAGCAACTGGTCAAATTCCTCGGGCGCGAATACCTGCCCGCCGGGCGTGCGATCAGCCAGCCCTTGCATGGCCGTGAGATCGGCCTCTGGCCGAGCAAGTTCCAGGTCTTCTTCATAGACCAGGAACCGCGTGCGTGCCTGGCCCAGTTCGCCGGTGGCGTCCGACGCTTTGACCAGCACCGTGTAATCGCCCGGCGCGGTAATCACATCGCGCGAGAGCGCGGCGGCAAATTCCTCATCCTGCTCGGTGAACTTGATGGCTGCCCGTGTGCCGTCCGGATAGACCAGTTCGCCTTCCATACGCGCTCCAGCCACGGGATTGCCCTGCGGATCGAAAGCGCCGGCGGCCACGTTCACCTGCCCGCCGCGCCGCAAGCGAGGCTGGTCTACTTCGACCCACACCTTGCCCTGGCGCACGTCGTCGCGCTGGGCCAACCACAGCACCACTTGCCGCCAGAACCGGCGGTGTTCGGTCTGAAAGCCGTGGGTCCACCACCGCCAGGTGCCATCGGCCCCGAAGGCCAATACCCGGCCGCGGCCAAAACTGCCGGCCAACAGCAGCGGCGACTGCTTCTCGGTTTCCAGCAGCACGGTTGCATCGCGGCTAGTCAAACGGTTGGCCCCGTCCAGCGGCGGCAATTCCAGCCACCGCGAAGCGTTCTTCTCTGGCGAGGTGATCTGGTTCAGAAAGTGCTGGCCGGCCTGCTGCCTCGGAACCACCTTGAGCGGCCCAGTCAGGTGCAGGTCGGTACGGATCGGCTGGTCGAAGTCCTGGCGTTCCAGCTTGCTCATCCGGACCGGCAGTACGTCCTCCAGCGGCGAGCCCGCGTAACCGCCTGCCCCGTAGGTATGAAACCCGCCGAGCATGATCAGCCCGGCGCCGGCCGAAATGCACTCGCGGAGCGCATCCAATTCGCCTTGCAGGAAGGCCCGCGAATCGACGTCGCCGAGAATGAAGGCGTTGTACTTGCCCGGCACCAGGCCCGTTTGCAGGATCTCGTTCACGGCATCGCTGCGCTGGTTGGGATGCCGGGCGTCGAGCCGGATGTAATCAACATGGATATCCGGCGAGGCATCCAACGACCGCCGCAGGAACCGCTGTTCCACCCGCAGGGCGCCTTCCACGTACAGCACGTTCAAGCCGCCGTCGAGCACGGTGACAAATGAACTGCGCTCGTTGTTGGTGGTGAGCAGTTCGCCCGGTTGTTCGGCCACGCGCAACGTGAGCTTGAATTCGCCAACTTCCTGCGGGGCGTAGGTCATTTCGATGGGAATCAACTCGCCGTCGCGTGCGGCGCGGATGCGTGTGGTTTCCACCACTTCCATCTCGCCGGGCGACGTTTCAAACAGCAGTTGGACGGGCACCTCTTCGTTCACATAGCCCGACACCTTGATCACGCCAGTCACGGTGAGCTGGTTTTTGACGAACACCGTGCGGTTGGCATTCATCTCCACCAGGTCGAGGTCGCGGGCACCGCCGCCCTGGTCGGTGCGGCCAAACACCACCGGGAACACGGGAAACTCGCGGATGCGGTCGGCCGCCTGCTGCGGGCCCAGGTCCTTGGGTGGGTTAGCGTTCTGGTGCCCATCGGATAGCATCACCAGGCCAATCACGCGCTTGCCGGCGGCCCGGCGGCGAATCTCAGTGAGCGTCCAGCCGATGGCCGATTCATCGCCATCGGCCACCAAGTCGCCCCAGGTGAGGTTGCCGTCGGCATACGGCAGTTCGTGAAGTTCGTTGTCAAACGCCAGGAATTGCACCTGAACGTCTTGGCTCAAATCCTTCAGTTCCGGCAGCGCGCCGTTGACCAATTGCCGCATCCGGTCGAACCGGGAAGTGGTGCCGTCGTCCTTGGTCTGCATGCTGCGCGAAACGTCGACCGCCACAAATAGCTGCGCAGCCTGCTTTTCAATGGTGCGGTAGGTGAGCGTGGGCCGCAGCATCACCAGGAACAGCAGCAGGATCGTGAGCGACCGCAAGATGGTCAGAATCAGCCGGCGGCGGAACGTCAGCCGGCCATGCGAGGGCGCCAAGAGCAGCAGCGCGAACAGTACACCCACGATTACGGCCACCACTACGAAACCGCCCACGGGTTCCCAGGTGAGGCGCAGTCCGGTGCCTTCGGGCGCAGTTGTGGGCCCAGGCGTTTCTTCCTCCGGCACGTTGCCGATGGAGCGGGGTTCGCTGGCAGGCTCAGCAGCGGGGCGCATCGGCGAGGCCTGCGCCGTACTCGCATCGTCGGCATCTGCGCCGACAGCGGGGGCAGCCTGGCGAACCACCGAGTCGTCGATCGCCGCCGAGGCAGGTCGCGTCTCCTGCCACGCCCAAGCCGGTGAGACAATGCCCACCAATGCGACAGCGGCCAACGCCACCGCGATGGCCGCTATCGTTCGTCGATGCGGGTTCGAACGGGCAAACGTCATGTCTCCTCCCGTTCCCAAGGATGCCGATACCGCGGCTTCTCCCGCATGCCATAAAACACGTTCGCCAGCACGTGCTCGGCGGCCAAGAATATCGCCACCAGCATGATCAGCCAGGGGAACAACTCTTGCCCCTCGCGGCGCGTGCGGGCAATCCGTTTCAATTCTCCCGACGAGCGTACCACAGACGATTCGAAGCTGCCAAACGTGGCCTTAAGCTGCTCGGGCGTGACGCGCGCCAGTTGGCTTTGCTCGGGGCCATAGTTCACGCTGAAGCCCAGTTCCACGGGGCTTTCGGCCGTGCCGCCTTGCACGCGATAGTTGCCCACCTCCGCGATGCCGGGGATGGTGATCCGCGGTTCGTTGGGGTTCGAAAGCGGGTTGTCTTGCCGG
>Ga0182738_1005286_pt1 | contig 13864 bp, 14 predicted proteins | sample eDN5th30CBELigMG_FD_128876 | JGI IMG/M metagenome (GOLD analysis project Ga0182738, IMG submission 128876) | Enriched Miracle-Growth compost microbial communities from Emeryville, California, USA - eDNA 5th pass 30_C BE-Lig MG (version 2)... ...
CCGGATAGGATGAAGAATGATATCGGCTTTCTTTGAAGACATCTTTACCTCTCCTTAGGCGATCGATCGTGATAATAAATAAGATGATGATACGTTAGACTACCTTCTTTAATCAAATCAATCCTTATTCATGTAAATGATCTATTATTATCATTATTGATAACATTACACAAACTATATAATTAAAATGCTTTGAAGTCAACACCTTCACGCCAATAGTCAAAAAACATTAAAAATGCTATTGACTATTTTTATTTTTGATTATATTATCATTATCAAGAATGATAATAATAAGTGGAGTGAATAACATGCGGACATCAATTCAAGTGGATCAACTATGTAAAAGCTATGGTGGGCATCAAGTATTGAGCAATGTTTCGTTTACGGTCGAGCAAGGAAGTATTGTAGGATTGCTTGGGCCCAATGGTGCTGGTAAAACAACAATCGTGAGATTGTTAAACGGCGTAATTTTACCCGACAGTGGCAGAATGGTTCTTCATGGACATAATCCAGTCACTGATGGTGATGCGATTCGTCGCATTAGCGGTGTTGTAACAGAAGGTGCTGGTCTGTATCACGAGCTAAGCGGTGTAGAAAACTTAAGATTTTTCTCCAAGCTGTACGATTGCTATGACGAGAAGCGGATTCAGGAGCTATTACAACAATTCGGACTTGAAGAAGCACAAAAAAGAGCAGTAGGCAAATATAGTACAGGGATGAAAAAACGTCTCGCATTAGCGAAAGCAATCCTATCTCGACCTGAGATTCTCTTTTTAGATGAACCAACCAACGGTTTAGACCCAGACGGTGTAAAGCAGGTATTAACGGATCTTAAAAAGATGAACGAGCTTCAAGGTACAACCATTATTTTATGCTCTCATGTATTACATCAATTAGAAAGCATCTGTGATAAGTATTTATTTTTGCAAGGCGGAAGCATTATTGAGCAAGGATCAAAAGAGGAAATTGAAAATAAATACCTGAAGCAGGTGAAGCTTCGCGTGAAAACAGGACTGACAGTGAATGGAAATCAATTTGCTGGTTATTCGATACAGCAGTTAGACAGTCAGCAATTATTGTTTGACTTACCATCTAAAGACGTGATTTCTCCGTTATTAGAGCAAATTTTACAGCAAAGCTGGATGCATGAAGCGGAAATTATTAATAACGATCTAGAATCACTTTATTTCCAAGTAAGGAGCGAAAACGTATGAACTGGGGACATGTATTTGCAGTTGCAAAAAAAGATATGAAGGGCATTACAAGTAATGTTCAGGTTATGATTGGTCTAATATTGTTACCACTATTATTCGGAGTTATCGTACCAGCCGTTTTCATCATTCTCGCGAAAACAGGCAATGTGAATGCCATGAACATTGGAGAGCTCATTGAAAAGCTAGTCACGCAATTTCCATCTGGAGAAATTAAAGATAAGCTCCTTTCCTTTCCAACAATTCAGCATCAAATCATCTATATGTTTGCTAACTATATGCTTGGTCCATTCTTCTTACTGATTCCTGTTTTGAACGCACTAATGATATCATTGAACAGCCTTGTCGGCGAGAAGGAAAGACGAACGCTGGAAAGCTTATTATTTTCACCAATTGACCTGAAGAGTTTATTTTTAGGAAAGCTTATTGCTACATTCATTCCGACCATTGCCGTTACCATCGCTAGCTTCTTGCTATGCGCAATTATTGTAGATGGTTTAACCTACTCCATGTTTGACGGTCTAATTTTTCCGAATTGGAACTGGATCATTATTTTACTATGGGTAACCCCAATGCTTACCGCTTTAGTTATCCAATTTAGCATTATGATTTCGGCAAGATCAAAGGGATTCCAAGAAGCACAGCAGTTAGGTGGCGTTATTGTCCTCCCTATTATAGCACTGGCCATCTCGCAAATTACAGGGTTAGTATTCTTGAGCACACAACTACTACTAGCTATTGGGCTCGTCTTATTAATCATTAACATCCTATTGTTAAAAGGGGTTGCTAAATTCAACCAACGCCACTATTTATTCGAAAGACAGGTTCACTAGCTTAGGCAGGTTCATAGCGTATTAAACTGCCAATTGATTAGTGCACCTATGACTAGCAGTAAGCTAAAAAGCACATACATCATAGGTAACGAGAGCAGCTTAGGATATAACCAGCCGCATAATAATAGCGCCAAGGACTTCATAGAAAGTGATGCAGGATCTAACAGTGCATAGGTACGTCCCATGTAAGCTGGGGAAACAATTTTAGGCATCCACGCCCCAATCGTTACATTAAGAATGACGATCGTTAGCCCAATAATGAATACTATGGCGAAAAACAGCATGGCATGATGAATAAAGCCTAACGTTAAAAAAAGCATGGGTAACAAGATCAGCGTCGTTTTCACTGTTTTGCCCGGGTGAAGTGCTTTTCCGATGAGCGAATATCCTAAGCTGCCTAAGACGAAAGCGAGCCCTAGCATAAAGGAAAAGGTCGCAGCGTATTGTTGATACGACTCTACATCATCTGCAATCACAAATCTTAACAAGTATAGTGGTAAGGTTGCAATAAACGCATTGGCAATTCCAAACACCATATAGATAAACAAAATCGAACGAAAGGTCCAGCTAGACCAAACATAACGGATGCCTAGTTTCGTTTCTGTCCAAAACGTAACCAGTGATTGTCGCAAACGGTGATGTTGATGTCGTCCATTCGGCAAACAAGCAGCTAGTGGAATACGTGCGCGACTAATGAATAGTGTAGCTAGCAATTTGTTCTTTCCTCTTGGTTGGTAGTGAAGCCATTCAACCCTAATTGTTGGCTGTTTTCACCAACTTCTACAGTTAGATCCAAATAGAAGCTTTAAGATGCACCCGCTAAGTTAACGAGATCAATGCTGTCTTTCGTAGTTATTTCTAGCTGACCATCTTATCAATTGAGTGTTAAGAATATTACATCTACCACAATCGAGTAGGAGAGGCTAAGACAAAACTAAACTCTAGAAACGCAAAAAAGGTGAATTCGATCGTGAATTTCACCTTTTTGCTGTGTTTAGATACTATTCCCTTTTAAGTACTACTATATTTTAATCTTCTACAAGTGTGGGAGCGGCCATCCGTTCTTTCCTTCTAAGGATAAATACAAAAAGTGCCATACTGTACACTAGCACACCTAAAACTGTTAGCGGAAAATAAGCTAGCTTAAACAACAGTGCGCCTGCTATCATACCACCTAATGAAATACTATGAACCAGCTCAACGCTCTCGTAGAGCTTGTTTCTCCAAATATTGTTGGTAAGACGGTGTACGATGTTATTGGTATTGCAAACATTACATTAGGAAGTGATCGAATTTCCCACTTCATCTAGTTTCACCTTCTTTCACAATATCCATCACAGCATTGTATATAGCCCCATATTTTATTACAATATCCCAAATGAGATATATAAAGATTGTTTTATGTAGGATACTTGGAAATTGGCATTAAAAATTAGCAGGATTTTCGCATATGATGTAGAAATATGTTTCGGATAATAGAATTATGTTGTGGATATGAAAGGCTTCGGCTAGGAGGAATCAACTGTGGCAACTGAGCATACCCCTGAACACTTACTACGTATCATTTTTAGCTATGTAGCAAAGATTTCAGCGGCTCATAATTTAAAGGAACTGCTTATGCTAATGGCAAATATGGGGAAAGAAATGATACTAGCTGATCGTTGTACGGTATGGCTTATTGATCATGACAAAAATGAGCTATATACAACAGTAGCCCACGGGGTAGACGAGATTAGAATTCCTTACGGCCCGGGAATCGTTGGTACAGCTATTGAGCTGGGCGAGCCTATCGTGATTGAGGATGCCTATCTTGATCCTAGACATAATGTAGAAAATGATCTGCGTACTGGCTATCGTACGAAATCCATTATTACTGTGCCATTTCGCAACAATGACAATATCATGATTGGTGCCTATCAAGCGATTAATAAAATGACGGTTAGCGAAGTATTCTCAGATCAGGATTTAGAGTATTTGACTCTAGCAGCTTCTTACGCTGGAAAATCACTTGAAACCTTCTTGCTCCATCAAGAAATTATCGATACGCAGCGCGAAATTATTTCGGCAATGGGTGAAATTAGTGAGCTGCGTTCAAAAGAAACAGCCAACCATGTAAAGCGTGTCGCAGCATATTCTTATGTATTAGCACTGGGTTATGGACTAAGCCAAGAGGAATCACAACTACTGCGTGATGTCTCGCCAATGCACGATATTGGGAAAATCGCGATTCCAGATAGTATTCTGAATAAACCCGATAAGCTAACTGCAGAAGAATTCGATACAATGAAAAGCCATACCTTACTAGGTCAACAGCTGCTTGGCTCATCCCAGCGTAAGCTGCTTCATACTGCCGCGATTATTTCAGAGCAGCATCATGAGAAATGGGACGGCACTGGTTACCCGCATGGTCTAAAAGGTGAGGAAATTCATATTTACGGTAGAATCACTGCGGTTGCCGATGTGTTTGATGCATTAAGCGCCAAGCGTGTATATAAGCCCGCTTGGGAGCTCGATCGAATATTGAACCTTTTCCGCGAAGAGCGTGGCAAGCATTTCGATCCTGCGATCGTCGATGTATTTTTTGAGCAGCTTCCAAAAATATTAGAAATTAAGGAACAGCTAGCTGATTAATAGATGAAATAAAAAGACTTCCACTGATGAGGAGCATAGATGAACACTATGATCTCATGGGAAGTTTTTTTTTCGCTTATAACGCTCAATACAGCTGCTATTGAACGGCCAGTGATTCCGGCACATTTAATATAAGCCCACTTCGCGTATAGCTTGGTGAAAATGTATTGTTGTCGTAGTCGATGTTTTGAATAAATAGATAGAGTACGCTGCCGACTTGCTTGCTCTTCATGATTTGCTCTGTTAGCTTCGCCGGCTCTTCTGATTCATAATGAATCAGCCCTAGCAGAGATATTTCGTTCAAGCCAGCTTGCTTCTGAACCTCGTAGCTAACATCGCTTTTAATGACAATTTTATCGATCGCAGGATCGGTAAGCTGTATCTTCTCCTCTATATATACGCTTCTCTCTTTCACGCTGAATAGCCCATTAACTTCATCCAGCACGCCGCTCGAAAGAAATGCAGACAATAATAGTGCGCCTGCACCGACGCAACCAACAAAGAATACGCTTAGCCAGTTGTAGACCACTTTGTATTGATTTGCAAATTTATTCGTATGAGCGAGCATTAGCTCCACGCCTAACACGATGAAAACAATAGGTGCAAGCCATAATAATAGCTCATAGGAGGTTACTGTTTGCCATAACGAGGCGGCAAAGGCAAGACCGATACCGATTAACGTAATCCCCATAGAATACGTACCGATTCGCCACACCTTCTGCACTTGTCCTCCGCCACCGTGATAATCATAGGCATATGGATTAGCTGGAGCCCCTCGTAATCCCCCCTGCTGCTCATTAAACTGCTGCTCATTAGAAGATAACTCGACCATTATTCATCCCCCTTATAACGTGAGGTTTGTTTATTGCTTGATGTACCGAATAACAGCTTAATGCCAAGCAGAATAAGGATGAAGGCAATGACAACCGTTGGCAGCATATATTTGATCTCTTGATATCGCACGAGCCAGCTTTTCAAGTCGTAGAATTGAATGAGCTTTAACGTAATTCGATCAATTAAATAATACGCTCCAATGACAAGTAAGCCTGCTCCAATCCAGCGCTGATATGGCGTAATCGACAGCAGAATCGGCTCATCCTGTATTGCTTTCTCATCAAGCTTACGCAATTGCGTCATCACATCGAAAAATGCATAACACCATAGCATCGGCAATAGGAAAATAAATAAGGTTAGACGAAGCTGATCCATAATGAATATCCCTAGCAGGAAAAGTCCCATAAGCTGCAAGCCTCGCTGCTGCAAGCCAATATATAAATGCCCTACTCCTGGGAAAATCGACAGCACCATGGCTGCACCGCGGCTTTTTTTACCGCTTGCTAGATGATGCTCCAAATGCTCGAACAGCGATTGGTCGTTAAGCAGCTCACCGCGCTGCTTTTGCGCCAGTATACTCATTCCGTCAAACATGCTATAAACCCATATAATTGGTAGGGCCAGCCACAATACTAAAACAGCTGCCGTATTCATCACGATCGAGACAAATAATACACCGCCAAATACAGCGACAAACGATATTAACAATGTAATCCCGCGCTGTAGCAAGCCCATATACATATGTGCAAGACCAGGAACAACCGATAATAGCATAACCTTCGTTTTCTCCTGCTGCTCGAAATATGCTAGCGGATCGTTATCGACGATCGTTCCATTGGGCAGCTCCGTATAATTGCGAAAAGCACGATGCTTGCCCTTCGCAAGTGTAATTAACATATCAATCCCGTTAATTGCCCAGAACAGTCCAGAAATCCCCAACATAAAAACTAAAAACTCTTCATCCATATGTTGAAATGCAATGAAGCCAAACACGATCAGCGCAAGCGGTCCAAAAAAACCTCCTGCGTATAAAACAAACCGAAATGCTCTGCCAATATATAAATGCCCGAACCCTGGAATAAACGTTAGCAGAAATGCTACGATTGGGCTTTTAGCCTCCGTTTTCATAACTCACTCTCCATTCCGTCTCTTATTCATTATGATTGAATCGTCGTTCTTTTATTTTCTCAAGCCAGCGGCTTGCTTTGTTCAACCAACGTTCTGAGCTCGATTGATGCTTCTCGCCATCTGCTCCATCTAACGATTGCCCAGCTCCATTCTGCCCATTGCCATCATGCGCCTCGTTATCGCTCGATGAGCCCTGTCCATAATCAGCTTGCTGCTGAATCGGCTGTGTCATGCTTGCTTCCTCTAGTCCTGATAAAGAATTGGAGATGACCCCCATCGCACCACTACCAACCAGCAGCAGCGTAATGGAAGCTGCAACGGCAACCTGTGCCAGCGGATGCTGAATCCATTTTCGTTTCTGCCTTTTATGTTGAGTTGTCTCCATTTCAATCCTTGTCATAATCTGCTCGGCGGCTTCATCGACTTGAGGAATATGAAGAAGCTGCTCCACGCTATTCCAATGAATAAACGATTGCAGACATGTCTCGCATAGCTGAATTTCTAGCTCGACACGCTCACGCTCATAATCTGATAATTGATTTCTAATGTATAATTGCATTTCCTTATCGGTAATATGTAGCTTGGCTTCCTTCATTCAAAATCCTCCTTTCGCCAATGACGCTTTAGCCACAATCTCGCACGATACAATCGAGATTCAATGGATTTCTTCTCTAGGCCTTGCTCTACGGCAATTTCCTCATAGCTTTTCTCTTCCATATAAAAGGATTGGATCACGTCGCGATAATGCTGGGGCAGCTGCTCCAATTCCTCTTGAATCAGCTGTTGACGCTCCTGTCTTATCACCTGCTGCTCAGTGGACAGCTCCTCTTGCCATTGCCCTTCTGCTTGCTCCTGTAATTGTTGATCATCGCAAGCATGCACCTTCTGCCTGCCAAGCTTGCGCCTAGCATCAATCGCCCGATTGACGGTAATACGAGTAATCCATGTTTTCAAACCCTGTTGACGATACTCGGGGAGAGCTCGATAGATTTGAACAAAGACTTCCTGCGTCACATCCTCAGCATCCTGATGATGATGCAGCACCGCATAAGCTGTACGATATACGTGGTCATAATAGGCTTTCACAAAATCCTTATAGGCTGCAGCACCACCATGATAGATTTTGCTTATCCACTCCTGCTCATTAATCTGACTCTCCCCCCTTTCTCACTACAATAGACGAATCTCAAGTGACATACCACTGCACATTTTATAAAAAATATTTTTAAAAATAAAATAAGCTGCAAGGATCCATGGATGGTTCCTCGCAGCTTATTTATTTTTATAGCAGTTACCCCTCTTATTCAGGCAGTTCTTGTTTGTACAGATGAGTAATAGAAGCTTCTTCAATATCCTTTAAAGCCCAATGTGTTGCGGGCACATCCATCCATGATGACGATGTCCATGATTCGAAATTACGCTGAATAATCTTATTAATTACAGTAACAGCCTCGGCTCGTGTTAGCAATTGGCTTGGTCGGAAGCTTCCATCAGCATAACCCTTCAATAAGCCAGCTTGTTCCACAAGTGCGATCTCCTGTTCAGCATCGCTATTCGAGATATCATAGAAGCCCGACATCACATCTCCATGCAACCCTAACCAGCGGCTAATAATCATCGCAAATTCCCCACGTGTTACACCTTGTTCTGGTCTAAACGTACCTTCTGGATAACCGATCATTAGTTCACCTTTAGTGCTAACATATTGGATTGCAGAATACGCCCAGTGACTGTTGCTCACATCGGAATAAGGATGTGCAGTGCTAGACTTTTGTCCTGCTCCTGCCTCTAGTCGTTGTAGAATAGCAGCTAGCTCTGCTCGGCTAATAGCCTTGTTTGGTCTAAAGGTTCCATCAACATAACCAACCATATAGGCTTGATGTTGCTTGGTTGATGCCATATTCAATATCGTAAATGTACTGAATTTAGTAACTCCGAACGATAAGCCAAGCATGCCATCTTTGTAAGTAACAACCTCCGGCTTAACAATAACTCGATCTCCATCCGTATGCTCAATAAAGATGAATAAATCCTCTAGAAATGCTGCTCGCTCTTGTTCAGCAATAGGCAAAGTGACATTAAGTAATGGCAATACCAGATGAACCGCTCGACTAGTTAAATTGGTTTCAATAGTCATAGGACGAGCAACAACTTTGACATCATCATCCCCAACAAACTCTTTCACTATTGCTTCAACCGTCGCTCTTTCTTCTACCTCCTGTCGCTCTGTTTCATCCTTAATCGGCACGACACGGAAATAAAAGTCTTCTGTAGCATTCTGCAATGAGCTGTTTGGAATAATAATCTTGCCATTATCCGTATAAATTTCCAGGTCAAGTCCACCTGCTGCTAGCTCAGCTATTGCGTTCTTGTCAATCGTAATTTCTAATTGACTAACTTCATCCTTCATATCAGGAATGACAATACGTGCTGTAGACCCTCCAGAAGCTTTCGCTAGATCTACCGCTGTCTTCGCTTCACTTGATAGGAAAAAGACTTTATCATGCTTAGTGCCATCAGCATTAGTTGTACGATTGATGTTAGCGGTCGATACCTGTGAACCATCGCCCGTATCAACAACAATCGTGAGCTCCTCTGTTGTTGATGGAGTTTCTTTTGACTGTGGCGTAGGTTTCGGTGTAGCCTTTGGCTCTTCTGTTACATTAAAAGCCAGTTCTAATTCATTGGAGATTACATTAATCCGTGACTCTTTCTGCCCAGTTGCTGCCACGGCTGCAATGGAACAACCAATAATGATTGCCAATGTGAACGTGGCAACTAATACAAACTTCGATAGACGATGTCTATTGTTGGACATTGTTTCACCTCCTGCACTTACATTGATGCTTCCTCAACATCCTAATGAGGGGCACATTATTTTAAATTTTTAAGCTTAGCTTTAACAAGTATTCAAAATAATTATAAAATTAATTATTAGGGTTTAACGTTAATGTAAACTCTCTCTCATCACTTATCGAATATTCGGTACCTTCACCGTCTTGATCAACTGCTACGGTTACTGTATAATCGCCAGCTTGTGTATTAAATACAGTATCTTTTAAAGTCAAATAGCACTCAAGCGGGAATTGCGGAACGCTAATTGGCAATGTCAAAGTGTTTGTAGCCGCATTATAGTAATTTGTAAGATCCATATGTGTGCCTGTTGCATAATCGGTGTATGAACTGTTCGCAACATCAAAAGAAACAATGCCATCGCCTAATTTAATAACAGCAGTTCCGTTGTCAGCACCAGCTTGTGGGTAGAAGTAGAAATTTGCATCCGCAGTGCTGTAAGCATTAAATGCGAGCGGCCAGAAATTACCATCCTCATGAGGCATTGGTGTTTGATTAACTATTGGCTCCGGATCCGGCTCATCAACAGCCTCTTGTACCGCTACTAAACTTGCTGTAAATGGTGTGTTGGCAGCCGTTGTTTTATCAAATGTAATCGCAAAATCATCGGAGTAAATTTCAGCACCCACAGTAACATCTAACTCTTGATTAAGCAGATAATATTCAAAATTATCTTGAGTGTACAGGCTCTCAATCACATCGCCATCCACGCTAATGGACGTAATCGAACCTGCAACATCTGTCGGAACCTTTAGTAATACGTCCACGATCAAATCATCGTCGTTTTCATCCCCTGGACTAACATAATAAACAACAGTTTGCGACTGATCTTTTTTCACATCATATGTTTTCAAGTTTGTGTCGAGCTGAGTATCCCATGAAAGGACAACCGTATCTTCAAAATCTACAACATTAAACGCTACTGGCAGCTCATTACTAACCGTTTTAATAGCAGCTTCTTTCGCTGCAAAGCTAGGAACAGCTATGGACGTAAGAAGTAATGCGGAAAAAGCGGTTGTTACCCCAATTCGTTTTAACTTTTTCTGTTCAAGCTTCATTCACAACATCCCCTTCGACAATTTTCGATATATGCTACAGTATAACAATTGAAAATGTGATACGTAAGTCACATTTTTAATAGGACTTGACAACTAAAAAAACCGCTTTGTCAGCGGCTTTACTAGTTCTCAATTACCTATTCACTTATTTAAACGAAGTGTAAAGCAGGCTCCTTGCCCGTCTATGCTTCTTACATCAATTACTCCGTTATGCTTATGCATTACATTTTTGCAATAATATAATCCCAATCCAAAATTATTCGGCTTAGTAGAATAGAATGGCTCAAAGACAGCCGATATTGCAGTTGAATCAATTCCCTTTCCAGAATCCTGTATATCTATAGTAACGAATCTATTGCTTTGCTTAACTATGACGTAAATTATTCCTTTTCCATCCATAGCCTCGATTGCGTTACTAATCAGATTCATAATGACTTCCTTCATATGAATAGGGTCCATAAATACGTAAACTTCGGATGGAAGGCTTTTTTTTATAGTTATATCGGAGGAGTATATAACCTCATATTGACGTATTAAGTGCTCCAGTAGCGGAACTAAATCTTGCCTTTCGATCCGCACTTCAATCTCTTTAATTTTCTCATTGACCTTCTGCAACATCATTTGTAGATGATGAACAGAGTCAGTTGCGAGTGAAGCCATCTCACTAATTTCCTCTATAGCAGAAAGCGTTAAGTTTTTCGGTGCAGCTATTTGACGTATTTGATGAAGCAATATATCTACTTTACCGATCTCATTTTTCAAGGTATGGTTCATAAACTCACCACTGCCTTTAATAGCCCCTAGCGTAGCATCTGACCTCATCATCTCGATATTAATTTTCACACCTAATACGCCACGTTTTGCTCCTAGGACTAAAAAAAGCATCAAGATGTATATAGCCAGCACGTAATTCTGTTGAAATAAGTCCATATCAAATAAATAGAGCACATAGCTTATACATACTGAGATTACAATCGGTAATGCTAATAGATTTGTTAAAAACCGCTCTATTTTCTTAAAAGCATGTCCTTCGCGAATATAGGAGATAATTAATAGGAAGGCACTGCTAATTGTACAAAAGGATATATAGATCACCAAAGGTACTTCATTATTATTATCATAATTAATTCCACGTGTCGGTCCTAGTGGGGTAATCAGCATTACGAGAACAAGCATAAATAACAAAATAAGCATCATTTTACGTTCTGTTTTCTTGTTAAAGCGTTCAGAGTATGCGATGCCGAACATACAAATCGTGAATGCTAAAGCAGCATCTGTCAAAAAAACGAGAATGTTTATCAATAAATTAGGGATTTGTAAGTAATGGATATCTAACTCATATACGATAATCGTAGCGCAAACCGCATATATAGCAATACTAAACCATCTAAGCTGTACGTTACGAGGATTCATCCAAAGCACAGTGGTAGCCAATATGAGTGCAATCAGCAACGTTATGATCATTTCTCCGACTCCCTACTGCTCAATCCCCTACTCTTAATCGTACGTAACACATCCTTCATTGATTTAGCATTAAATTTACGTAGAATATGTGTAATTTGATTTTTCAAGGTTCCTTCTGTTTTGCTTAGCAAGACCGTAATCTGTGAGCGACTAATGCCTTCCTCACTTAACGTTACGATTTCCTTTTCAGCAATGGTCAGTTTGTTATATTGCTCAGCTTCTTTTAGTCTAATATAATCCTTTACTAAAATTTCCTGAGGGGTAGTCATTTGATAGGTTGATCGAATAATGTTAGGAAGGAGACGAAAATCGCTTTTGCTTACATAAGAGATTGCTCCGGCAGTAAACGTATCGATAATTACTTTTTCACTAGTAAGCGAAGTTAAGGCTATCACTTTTGCAGTATACTGATTTAAGCTAAGCTCCAACGTTGCCTCTATCCCATCCAAATAGTTAGCCGTTAAATTAAGATCCATTAAAACGATATCCACCTGATTATTAGCGCTAAAGGTAACTACTTCTTCCTTAGTCACTGCAGCATGGGTAACTTGAATGTCGGGCTCATTGTTTAAAAAACTAACTAACATTTTTCTCCACACGGGATCATCCTCTACTAATAACACATTGATCTTCAATTCATCACCTCTAGCTATATACGTAATCAATCTCTGTGATTCTTTCAAGAATGAAACAAACATTTGACACAGACACAATTAAGCCCATACTTTCAACTGCCAACTTCCTACAATCCCTATCTACATTCCAATTTCTTTAATTAATTGGCGACTGTAAATATAGATCATGTCGAGTAAATGTTGAGAATATGAGCTTAATTTAGTGCTGTATTAAACGGTTAACCTAAAATCTAATCAGACAGTAAAGCTTTTAATTCCTCTGGTGAACGTTCCCACCATTCAAGATTGTGCTCCATAAGCAGCTTGCGAAGTGCTGCTTTTTCGACTGGACCAATATTATCGAGCATATATTTACGTTTAATCGCTCGATCAAGACGGTTCACATGGTCGGCAAGAATTTTCCAGCCGCGTTTCGCTTCGCTATCAATCAGCATTTCGCAGGACGCTGCGCCAGCATAATATGCCCCTTCCTCGGAGCGCTCTACCGCAACCCATACAATCCAGCAAGGACGACCGTTAGGCGTATCCTCCTTGTTAGGAGTGAATTTGATTCCTCGTTCAATTTTGCTTTTGGCATGCATAGCTCCTACGTCGATGTACGCTACGCCCTCATCAATCATGACGCATGCAACATCACTTAAATCAATCGAGCCTGCGCCAAAGCCTTTATGCTTTTTGTTACCTACTACATTGAGAGCAAGGTTTTTCTTTTCCTTTTTCTCAGGCTGTGTCGGTTGATTTTCGTTTTCAGTCACTTTTCTCACACCTTCCAATACATTAATTCTATTTTAGCTAATATTATTGGAAAAGCCAACATATACATGCTGTAGATGCTTGTCAACGGGAGGGAATCGTACGATGTCTGAAAAGCCATACTCTTTTCTATTGCTTGGTTTACTCATTGTTGTATTCTTGTTTGCTGCATGGCCGTATCAATTCCAACATGCATGGCAATCAGGATATACGTATGCGTTAGCACCTACCCCATCCAACCAGTCTACCGCTATAGAGGCAATCCCCGTCAGTACAACGGCAGGGACGCAGCTTGCTTCCAATGAGGCCAAGCCTTCAACATCGCTGCCTATCGGCAGTGAACAAGGCAATATCGCTACAAAACCAGCACTAAGTGAGCGAGTCGTAAATTATCACATTCAAGTGAGTCTTAATGAAACAGAGCACAAGCTAGAAGGGGAAGAGATTATTACTTGGCGCAATCC
>Ga0182738_1005287_pt1 | contig 13863 bp, 14 predicted proteins | sample eDN5th30CBELigMG_FD_128876 | JGI IMG/M metagenome (GOLD analysis project Ga0182738, IMG submission 128876) | Enriched Miracle-Growth compost microbial communities from Emeryville, California, USA - eDNA 5th pass 30_C BE-Lig MG (version 2)... ...
TGCAACGATTTTTTTTTTCACTTTTCATAATTTCAGTTCGAATGAAGAATCTCAAGATATTCTAGAATTCTGTTGGATGAAACAAAATTAAGAAAAAAAGAGCTAAAATTCTCAATCTAAATTGCTCGAAAAAATCTAGCTGAAGGCTAAATTTACTTTGTTCTAAAAATTCTTTTTGTGAGATAACCAATTAAAATTCGCCATGAAGTGGTCAATAGTAAACTTTTGGTCTTTTTCAATAAATAATTTATTAAAACTTCTCTTTTCTATGTTTTTGCTTTTTGTTATTCCTCATGAAAAAATTTCATCTCATAATTTTGAAGAAAAGACTTGAAAATAGAAGAAATAAAATTTCTGCTGAAACACATTTTCTCTAGAAAAAAAATTATAGAATTGGACTCAATCTCCCCAAATTAAAAAATGTGATCAGATCAAACTTTGAGGCTGAACTTTCAAACTAAATGATATTTTTTTGACTTGATAAATTTATTTTCTCTTGATTTTCTCTGAATCACCTTTGTCTTTGCTCAAGAAGGCTCTCGTCTGCCCGGATACTTGAAGAAATATAAAAAGAATTTTATAGATAAATCTCATGGCAAAGTTTCTTTTAAGAGTTTGAGAAAGATTGGTTTCTTCAGTTTGAACAAAGAGAGTTGGAGCGTTGAAAAAATCTGTAGTTCTGTTCTGAACAAAAAAATCAGTCAGAGTTTGAACCGAAGAAGCTAGTAAACATTTTATCATATAGAATTAAAATTTTAACTCAAGTTCTCCGAATTCTCCTTTCAGAAAGTGTTAGCTAATTTATAAATTACCATAAAAATTTTCTTTGCCAGCCTCTATGGATTCACATTCACATAATCACCTTCAGATTAACACAAAAACCATCAATGAACCTGAGAATAACCAATCTCAACCACTCAACGCTAGGCATGAAGGCATAATAACGGGAAAGACACTTGAGGAATTATCATTTGGATTAGATAGAAGATTTGTGGACCTCGACTTGGTTATGGAGAGATCGAAGCTAAGCCCAACTTATAAGATTTCGAGTTCTGAAATGAACAATCATATTGCGGAAACAGCCGCCTACATGACTGTCTCACATCCAGATTATAGCCTGTTGGCAGGAAGAATCTCGATCTGGAGCTTACATCAACAAACAAAAGAAAGCTTTTCTGCTGTAACTAAAGACATGTACGAATACAAAGATATCACAGGTAAAGATTGTTGTTTGAATCCTCTGAAGTTTATAAATCAAGGGGGAAATGCTGGTTTAATTTCAGAAGAAGTGTATAACATAGTGATGAACAATGCGGAAATGATTGATAAAGAAATCAACTATAAGCGAGATTACGAGTTTGATTTTTTTGGTTACAAGACCCTGGAAAAGTCATATCTCCACAAACTTGATGGAAGAATTGCCGAAAGGCCCCAACACCTGTTGATGAGAGTTTCCATTGGAATTCACAAAAAGGATTTGGAGAATGCATTCAAGACATATCATTACATGAGTCAAAAATGGTTTATCCATGCAACCCCAACATTATTCAATTCAGGAACCAATATTCCACAAATGTCTTCCTGTTTTCTGTTGACTATCCAAGAAGATTCAATTTGTGGAATATTCGATACACTGAAACAATGCGCAATGATTTCGAAATCAGGAGGAGGTATTGGCGTTGCAGTTTCAAATGTAAGAGCAAGCGGCTCATATATAAAAGGAACTGGGGGCACATCCAAAGGGTTAATTCCTTTTGTCAAGTAGGCTTAAAAAGAAATAAATAATGTTGATAATTTTAGGATATTTAATGATACAGCAAGATATGTTGATCAAGGAGGAAAGAGGAAGGGAGCTTTCGCATTGTATCTTGAACCATGGCACGCAGATGTGATTGACTTTTTACATTTAAAGAGAAATCATGGAAAAGAAGAAAACAGGGCAAGAGATTTGTTTTATGCTTTGTGGGTGCCGGATCTTTTTATGGAGAGAGTTGAACATGACCAAGATTGGACGTTAATGTGCCCAAATGAATGTCCTGGCCTGCCTGATTGCTGGGGAGAGAAGTTTAATGAGCTTTATACAAAGTATGAGAAAGAAGGACGAGGAAAAAGAGTTGTCAAGGCAAGGCATATATGGAACGAAATCGTGCAAAGCCAGACTGAGACAGGAGTTCCATACATGGTTTATAAAGACTCTTGCAATAGAAAATCAAATCAGAAAAACCTTGGAACGATTAAATGCAGTAATTTGTGTACAGAGATTGTCGAGTATACTTCCAAGGATGAGGTTGCCATATGCAATTTAGGTTCGATTTCTCTGCCAAAATTTGTTGATAAAGAAAACAAGACTTTTAATTTTGAGAAACTCTATGAAATCACATGCTTTTTGACTCGAAATCTAAATAAAGTGATTGATGAGAATTTTTATCCCGTTCAAGAAGGCAAAACGTCCAATCTCAAACACCGACCGATTGGTCTTGGTGTCCAAGTAATGAAGTTTGAGTCTCATAAATAACTTATTCATTAGGGGTTGGCTGATGCATTGATTTTAATGAGAATTCCGTATCAATCTCAGAAAGCTTTGGAAATTGATAGAGATATTTTTGAAACGATTTACTACGCGGCTTTAAGAGCATCAAACGATTTGGCAAAGAAATTTGGGCCTTATGAAAGCTTCAAAGGATCTCCTGCTTCTGAAGGGTTTCTCCAGTTTGATTTGTGGGACAACGTGAAGCCTTCAAAAAGATATCCTTGGGATGAGTTGAAAAGTGAAATTAGAAATCACGGTCTCAGAAATTCTTTATTAGTGGCTCCAATGCCCACAGCTTCAACTTCACAGATCCTGGGTAACAATGAAAGTTTTGAGCCATATACATCGAATCTATACACGAGAAGAGTTCTTGCAGGAGAGTTTGTATGTATAAATCCTCATCTTATTCGAGACTTGGTTCAACGAGATCTCTGGACATATGATCTTAAGAATAAATTGATCGCTTACAATGGCTCAGTTCAACATCTCTCTGAGGTTTCTGATGAGTTGAAAGAGCTTTATAAAACTGTTTGGGAGATTCCCCAAAAGCATATTCTTGATAGAGCAATAGCTAGAGGCCCTTACATTGACCAAAGTCAAAGTCTTAATATCTACATGAAGGAGCCTACATATAGTAAACTTTGTTCGATGCATTTTTACGCGTGGAAGGGAGGTCTCAAGACTGGTAAAATTATTCTTAGAATTAACTTTTTAATTTTGAAATAGGAATGTACTATTTGAGGTCGCAGCCAGCTGCTGACGCGATCAAATTCACAGTTGATATTGAGTCTTTATTAAGCACATCTGATCCAACCCAAATCAGCAAAACAGCATTTAAAAATATTGCGTCCGTCAGAAGCCCCTTAATGTCGACAGATAGTGATGAATCAAGCGAAAAAAAATCAAAGACTCAGAAAAAAGATCAACCAATGTTTGAGATGTGTTTTAACTGTGGGTCTTAGATTCCAAGTGTTTATTTTTGACTTTATATTGTAGATTAATTGATAAAAAATTCTCATACAACTGTAATAATTAATTTTAAACTTGACTTTCACTTTGCCTTTTCAACAGTTACTTTGAATCAATAAACTAACCATATCTGAATGAAGAAGCCAATGTTTTATTCCATGGTAGATGGCAAGAGCTGGAGCTCTCAGCTAAAGATGAGACATACTAAATTTATTTATTCTTGTTTTCTGGAAGAAAATGGCTATCCTTTGATTTTAAAGAGGAACATTAAGGTAGCGCGCAACTTAAAACTGAAATCATTCAATGGAGGACCAAATGATGTGGGGAAAATGTCTAATACAGTGAACGTGCTGTGTAAAAAGCGTTTAGGGGTAAAGAATGTGAAAGCAATGTACAGGGCTATTTCAACATCTCGAGGGAAAGGGGCTTTCTTTGGGTTTAAGATGATGAAGGATCTTGAAATGCTGAACCTTGACCTGATTTTATATCCAAAGAGATCAAAGCAGGACATAACTTGGCATCGAGTTCTTCAATACGCGCTCAATGGTTCAAAAAGGATGAAGGGATTAATTTTGACTTTTCGGAATTCTTACTGTGATTCCAGAGAACTCAAGCAGTGTTTTTCAAGAGTGATTCGGTTGAAATCCCTACAGGATCTGAGATTGAAGATTTCAAATCCGCACATTAACGGAAATACTTTGCTTAAAGGCATTTCTTATTTGCTAGGGAAAGCGCCACATCTTCAATCCTTTGAATTGAAAGGAGGCTACTCAGGCTTGAAAGTCAATTCTGAAGCTTACCTCAGTACACTAATTTCGCTATACAAACTTTCGGGACTGAAGCATTTGAACTTGGATTTCGATATTATCCTCAAAAATAAAAATTTGAGCGTTGCGCAAAAAGATTGGCAGAGTAGATTTTTTAATAAAAATATTGAATCGCTCGTTCTGAATATCAGAATTTGGGATGGCGTTTTTGAAAAGGCAAGCCAATTTCTCAGTTCTCTCAGAGAGTTGAGGAGGCTTGAGATACGCTTGATTCACAAAGACCAGTGCATTACGACAACATCATATTTTGAATGGGCTGATCTCATAGCCGCGATTGTCAAGATGGATAATTTGGAAGATCTGTCAATTTGGTATCAGTATGGAAGAAGGATTGACTGTGCCCAAGAAAAAAAGGACTCCATTTTTGATTGGATAAACAAGAGGATTGGCAGAATTTGTTTGAGAAGGAATCGAAAAGATGAAAAAACAGAACAGTATAGCTGCGTCATATCAATGCTTTTAAGCATTCCTCACCAAGTAAAATCAATAAAAAAATTCAATCTCCAATTCCCCTCAAGGATCTGTCCCAGTTCCTCTATTATTTCTATAAATAAGAGTCAAATTGATTCTGTGTGATATACTTACTATGTCTCTATTTAATATTTTATTCTAAACAAAAGCGAGAAGTGTATATATTTATATATGAAATACAAGATAAAATTTACAATGATATTAGTATAAACTATGATTTTCAGTCGCACTCCTCAGATAATCTTTGATTGATTTGACATTAGTGATGACAGAAACTGGAATCATCAATAACATTGATTTCGTTTTCCAAACCTGAGTGATGAGTTACTGATCTACGAAAAACCAAATTTACCATATTATTTAGGAGTGTGATATAAGGGATCCAAATTAAAATATAAGCAGCAAACAAAGCAAGGATAAGAGCAATAAGCGAGAGGAGTTTGATGGTTTTTGTATCATCAAAATTGACTTTGACGCTCGTTTGAAAATCCCGATTGATAATGCGGAAGCAATTTGAAATAAAAATAGCTTGAGTTGGATCTATGAGAAGGAGATGGTTTAATAAAAACTTTGAAACCAGTTTACCAAGTTCTAGGCCTCTAGGAGTCCAGACGAAGCTGAGGATTCTATTGACCATTGGGTTTGAATCGACATTTGGTCGGATTAATGAGACTGCAAAAGGCCAGTTTCCACCTGCTTTTAGACTCACATAAGTGCTGAGTAAACTGTCCATGTTTTCGACATGCCTGACTAAAAGAATATCCATCCCTTTGGCAGCTGTTTTGTTGGCAAATAGTTCACAATTTGCTGCGCTGATGTATTCAGTGAGGAAAGAACATGGATCTTCAAAGAAGATTTTATGGAATATTTGGTTATAAGTATCAGTGTGGCTATCGGTATTGATAGAGTTATTCTAGAAAAGCGAATTAAAATTTCCAAAACAAGGTTTGATTTTACGCTGAGGAGGTTTGCTTTTAAAGTGATGAGAAAGTGATTATTTTGAACTGTGGTATCGTAGGCGGTGGTCATATCTAGAATAGGTGGGACAACATTACCAGTATCTACGTAGAGTTGGCTTTGGAAATTCTTTGCATAGTTAAAGTATGCTTCGGCAAAAGAAGTGAGATTATACTCGACAGCGACTTGACCTAAGTCTTTGATTGACTTTGCTCCAATGATGTAGCTAAATACCACAGGGACATGCATGGCCAGAGCAAAGACAGTGAAACAAAAAAGAAACTTTCTCATGAATCTTCTTGAGTCCTTAAATCTCTTTCTTTTTCTTCTACTGACAAAGAACTCTTGTTCTTCATTGTCAGGGTGCGCTTCATCATCACCAAGCTCTGATTCAATATCTTCTTCTCCAATTTGAAGGTTTGAGAGAAAATTTTCGCATTTGACTTGGAGATTTTTGATGGTTTTGTCCGAGATATCTAAAAAGAGGCGAAGGATATCATCCTGGCTTCTGCGAACAGCATACATGAGAGGGACAATGAGAATAAAGGCCAAAACAGTTGAAATAATAAAGAGCAATAGAGAAGCTATGACTTGGTTCGAATTTGACTGGTTGAAAAATTCTGTGACATAGAGCTGCGTTGACTGAAAAAGAGCATCATTATAAGCATGAAAGAGGTTGTAAACGATAAAATAATAGTCTGAGTTGTCTTGGGTGATGGCTGAAAGGTCAGATTGAGCTAGATTTAGGCCTAGTGTCACAATATTTTCAGTCGCCTGAATGAAGCCTTGCGTATCAGTGGTTCCATCAAGCCTGCGGAGAGGAATAACTGGATCATTAAAAAGGGTTTGATGTTCTGTTGATAATGAATCAGCTTCTGCTCCAAGAGTCTGCTTAATTTCCTCTGCACTGTAGAGAGCTGCGATCAAATTCGTTCTGAAAGTTTGCTCTTGTGAGGAGCTGTATAACCCTCTGTTTAAAAGGTTCAGCTCTCTGAGATTCGTGAGTGCCGTCATCATTTCAGCTTTCATGATGTTTGCTTGATTGACATTGGCTATTTTTGTAGTAAGGCCAGAAATTTGATTGGCAAAGTTTGCATAGTCCCAGACTGCAAAACCAATCATGAGCACTCCGAGAATATGAATCAAGTAATTCAGTCGTCTGATGTTAATATCAGTATCTCTGGCACCGACAACTGCAGTGACAATTTTTTCAGCTTTTGCTCGACTATTAAGATCTGTGAACTCTTCCTCTTCTTCTTGTTCTTCATGAACACTGCTGATTCCTCGATTGAAGGCGACAGTTTTTTTCTGGCCATTTGCGGAGGAGGATTCATTTTCAGTCCCACTTTCCTCCTCATTTTCCTCACTCTTCGTTCCTCCAATTTCATAATATTCTCCTTTCAAAAGCTGATACGTTCTGATACCAATCGAATAATCGGTCCTCTTGGGGATATCTGTTGAAGTTTCTTCAATTTCAGTGTTTGATATTGTCACTACTGAATTTTTTCCTCCGTGGGGACTGAGGAGATTGACGTTTGAGAATTTCGGAGATGTGATTTCTGGTATTTCAGATTGAGTAGCTCCTTTGGTAACATACTCTCCAACATAAGCTGCTTTCTGTCTTGAATAATTGAATTGAAAATTGCTCAGGGTCGTGGGAGGGAGTTCAAGTTGGGGAGCGAGTGTCTGCTTGGGCTTTTCGAATCTAAATTGAAATCCAATATTTTCTCTTCCACTGATAAAAATAATGTCTGTGAGATGACATGTAAGTTTAATTTCCGTGCTTTCATCGCGATTTAGAAATTCTGAGTCTTTGGGGCAATGGAAGGTAATGTCTGCTGGGACTCTTGCTCCATTAGGTTTGGGAGGGAATAAGACATATCTATCAACCATGATGTTTGGAATGTATTGATTAATATCTGGATCTTTCAGGAGAGAATTTTGGTCAGACTTGAGCAAGCTGATGCAAGAAGAAGAGATTGAATCTATTTCCCCTTCTGGCGAGGTTAAGATATAGGCAGAGTTTTTAAACTTCTTTTCCACTTGAAGGGTAGCTATAAACTGAGTTCCATGCAGGACTGAAGAAATCGCTCTTGAGTTGTAGGAGAAGGGAAATATATAGTCGGTTTTGGTTTTTCCGAAAACAGATCGATCTCTCGTTTTCTGAGAAGAGAGCGACGCTCCCGTTTTTTTTGCACATGTTTTTCAAGTAAACTATCATGATGTTTTGCATATATTGTTGGCATCAGCACTTCAAGTCTCTGATCTAAGGAGGGGTCAGGAGGTGGGTAGGGAAGAGATTCTTACTTAGTAACTCAAGGCGGGAATAACCAAAGAGACTAGCAGCAGAGACATTGATATTATTGATGATTCCTAATCTTTGTTGTTCACCAGAAACGATGATGATTGGAGTGGATTCATCAACAAGATCTTTATTTGTTGCGATCAATTTCAGATTTGTGTTTCCATCTTTCATGCGATGCAAGTTTGCTGCTCTCAAGAATTTTTAGTGATTTTATATTGAATTTGGTTACTTGGAGAGAAATTGTTCTCCTTTGGTGGTGTTATGAAGGACTTCAATGAAGTATTTGCCATAAAGCCTCAATAGGAGGGCATTGCTTGGATTGGTGCGAATTAATTTAGTCCAGTGATCTTCGACTTGGCGAATAGACAAACTCACTTTGGAGCCGATATCACTTATACGAGCAAGGTCAGGTTGATCTTCTGAAATTTGGGCCCAAAATTCCATATGTAAAAGAGAGCTCTTTTCAATGAGGGCTTGGAACTGTCTAAACTGGCTCATGAAGGAAGTTTCATTATCAACATCCATATCATTTCCAATTTGGTCTTGGATTTCACCGATTTGATCTTCAATGAGCTTTTTATATCTGAAGACAAGAAATTCTTGGTCAAGCTGCAAGGGTTTTTGTTCGGCTTCAGTCAAGATTTGAAGCGCTTGACGTCTACTTGATAATTTATCAAGGAGGAAGAAAGCAAAAGATATCCTTAAAGGAAGATATTTTGGAAACAGTATGAGTCCTTTGGTATATAATTGATAAATTAGATAAAATAAAAGTGCTTCTTTCTCTGTCAAATCCTCATTATTAACTTTAGGGGATAAGAGAGAGAGTCGTAAAATTGAAGACTTACTTGATAAATTGTAGATGATTCTATTGGCGTTGAAACTCTTTGAGTTATTTTTACAAGGACATTGCTCATCAGAGCAGTGAGTTTTATGAAGTTCAATATAACCATCAAGCAGAGTTACCGAGACTCTATTGGGGTTCTGGTTGATGAGTTTTTGGAGGTATTGGATGTGATTTATGACTTCATTGCCACCTGAAAAGTGATTTGGATTGATGAAGAAGTAATGAGTTTTTTTGTCTTCACTTGTGAGGTTGACTGCAATGACAAAAGGGGTTCCGAATATCCACAAAAAGACAGCTTCTTTAAAGCTTGTTTCGCCAAAAACCTTTGCAAAAACAAGCATGGTGACTGTCCAAAGGTTTAGTGATGCCATTGTGGACCATCCTTTCGCGATAACTTGATAGTAAAAAGGATTTTGGAATTCAAACTTGAGAAAGACGACAAGAGCTCCCACAAACAGATAGGTGAGAAGGAAAATTTGGAATTTTTCATCGGTCAGAAAAGTAAACAAAAAGGTGAGGACAAACTTGTGAAGGTTGAAGATCATCAATGCTCTTGCATTTTGGATGGCATTAAAGTTATTTTTAAAGGCCTTGCTTCAAATAGAATGAGGGTTGCAATTGATGAGATTCCAAAAAAGATGATAAAAGTGGATATTGACAAAATTCCACTGGCTAGGTGGATGCCTTCCCAGCAAACTTGGTCGCTAAAGTAGGAGTGAACGCTCTGCCCACTCTTGTTGGTCCTACAAGCGAGGATTGAAACAAAATAATCCATAAATTGATAAAAGAAGATGTTGGACGAAATTGTGAGCATGAATTTGACCATTACCACTGGCCAAGCGGGAACCAATCTCCTTTTGGAAGCTGTATAATAGGTGTAGGCAAGTCCAAAAATGATTATAGCAATAAAAACAAGCAGCAAGTAGAATATTGCAACGTATGAGGCCATGTTTGTTTCTTTAAAATATTGAACAAGCCGGAGGTGCTCGAAAAAAGTGTGCAGGCCCTTGTGAACTTTAGGATAACTCCAAATTTGGTAAGTCTTATGAAGGGTGTTTAGTTCTTTAGAGGATTGAAACATGGTGTACCTGTTCATAAAATGAAAAGCCAATAATTGGGAGGAATTCCAGAAACGGAAAGGCTAATGCAATATAAATGGAGATCTCCTGTTCTTTTGTAATTAAAGCAACCATCCTAAAGATTGCAGTTTTCAGCTCATTCCCAATTCTCTGGATATAACTAGCTCCTGCATCAGCACTTAAAGGGTTTTTGAACCCTTTTTCGAATTGATTATCCATATTCAATTTTAATTAACTTAACTAAACTTAGCAACAGTAACTCCTAGCCAAACTCAAAAATTATTTGTCATTCGAGGAAAATTGGTAAGGATTAAAATGTTCATCTCTCGGAGAAATTTAAACTCATACCTAACTGAGGAGCAATGTTATCGAGAATCATGGTCACAGCTAGCGAGTTGTGAGGATATTAAGAATATATAAAATAAAAAATTGACGAAGGATGGATGGTACAGTTGTTACAAGACAATACAATAAATAATCAAATCATTGAATTACAAGAAATATCAAAAAGACTTTTTTATGAAGTATGTTTTTGTTGATGATCAAAAGTTTTATCTTTTTCCATGGCTCTTTTCCATGAAGAGGTGAATTCTGCCCATTTCTCCATAAATTCATCATGATATTGTTTGATGACGTTTTGGTGTATTGATGAAAGGTCAAGTTTAAATTTTCCTTTGGGCTCAGTAGAATCTACGATCTCATCTTCTGTTTTAGATTCGAGATCTCTATTGTTGCTTTCATTATAATAAGTGCTCATCTTTTCCAAGGGTGAGCAGGAGATGTACTGGCGCACAGATTGTTCTTGACCAAGTCTGTAAGAAAAGATACTTTGACTATACTGACTGATAGTTTTGGAGTCTGATGCTTCAGTGAATTGTCTTTCCCAATATTCTTGACCGTATTTTGGGGGCTCGTCATTTTGAAGAGGAGGTTCTTTGTTTTTAGGTTTGGTGCTGGAAAAATGAGATTTTCGAATAAAGCCAGAGTCTTTTTCATTTTGAGGAGGGTAATCTTTTATTGCTTTTGCTCTTTCAGGCAAGACAGCATTGCGGTAACTGGGATCAAATTTACTGGTCAAATCAGCATCAGAGACTGTATCTAGCCTGGTTTCTTCATCTTCTTGGGTATAGTTTATTCTGCTAACCTCTTCCTCATAAATCTTGTCAACGTTGATCCCCTTAGCTTGGATGGCATTAATAAGGGCAATGTATTTATTTTCCTTTTCTTTCATGAAATTGATGAATTTATCACGTTGGGCCAGGAGGTTTTTGAGTTTCTTTTCTTCTGCCGGAGCTTCATGAGCATCTTTGCTTATGAAGCTGGTGTCTCTGCTCTTGAGGAAGCTTTCATCTGCATTCGTTTCTTGGCCTTGGCCTTTGATATATTTTAAATTCAAGTCTTTGAGCCTTGAGTTTTCTGTTTGCAAGACATTCAACTTAAATTCGAGCTTCTCTCTTTCTTTCTGGGCTTTTTCCTTTTCTTCATCATATTTTTTTTTGAAGCCATTATAATGTTTTATCATTTGATAATTCTTCATAAACTCTTTGATCAGCGAGTCGAAATTATCTTTTAAATTATGTATAATTTTGGAGTTGCTGTTATCTTTGCCCATCATCTTGTCATAGTAGGCTGAGAGATTGGAATTCATATCAAGCATCTCCTTTTCCGTGAGGCCGATGGTGACATTCTCCTTCTCTTTATGTTTCGAGACTTTGACTTTCTCCTTTTTAACTTTTCTTTCTTCAGATGTTTTTCTCTCGTTGTTTGAAGAGATTTTTTTCTTTGCTGCTTTGCTGAAATCGTCTGTTGAGGAATGGTGATGGTTATTCTCACTTATTAAATGCTTTTTGGACTTTTTTCTGGAGCCTTCTTCCCTTGATTTTCCCCTTGAGAGTGCTCTTCTGGTCGTCTCGGTTTCAGGAGGGAATTTATTCTTTGAAGGCTTTTGAGAAGGAGAGGATTTGAGTTTCTCACCGACTTCGATGCGGAAAGTTTTGTTAACTGATTTGTTATGATCGTTGGAATTGGGAATCCTAGAACCTCTCATAGCACTGTTTGAGCTTCTTTGAAGTTGCCCAGTATGCTTAACAGACCCTCTATTGTCCAATTTAGCATAGTTAAATGCTTTTTTCTGGGGAATTTCGTCATAAGTGAGGAAGCAAAAACTTTGATTGATCAAATCGTTGTTTTTTCTCTTGGGACTAACACTCTGAGCGTTTACTGTATCTGCTCTTTTCTTGGTTCTGGAATCATCTCGAGCAAAGCTGGTGTGTAAATTTTCTATGGGAGAAATAACAATTAACGAACAGATTTCGAAATTGTTCCTACCTTTTGCTTTCTTTTTCGTCTTGATCGAAGACTTGAGGAACGACATATTTGCACTTTCTTTAAAGGACTCGTTATGCTATAAAAGTGTTAATAAAGCTGAAAATAGTATGTTATCAACTCTATCGCTTTCGTATCTGACAGAATTTTCCATATTGGGCAGCGTTTTGGGTTGATATGCTTTCATAACTTTTGAAGTATTGGTAGTTATTCGATTGTCTTCTGTCGTAAGGACAGACTTCCTGACATAGTCCATGAAGTTCTTTTGCATGTTGATCTTATTCACGTCTTTAGAGTGAGCATGATTTTTCATGTCCTGGGAAGTTGATAAATGCCCGCGTTTTGGCCCTTCAAATGACTTGTTCAATCCAGGATCTGGCTTTGACATAATAGGAGGTCTTGTTCTATTCTGTTGTTTCATAGAGGGCAACAAGTTAAAAATGTGTCTGTTTTAAGCCCTGTTGTTAATTAAAAAACTTTATTAAATCAATCAATCAAATTTTAAGACGTTAGGGATTAGGAATTATTTTTGTTTGTTGATTTGTTTGTTTGCTATTTCTTTTTGAGGGATGAGAGTTTGCTTTGGGAAACGACATTGATATTTTGGTCAACGTGGAAGAGAGAATTCCATTGAATTGAATTTTAAGAGACAGTTTATTTGTCCGAGAATCCATTACCGAGGAAAATTTTGACATTAAATTTCACAAGGTTACTTTTTTCAGGATCCAAGCAAAGATTTGAAAAAATTACAACTGATGATCATTACCAGACTTTTGTGTATAGACTTTTACGATTAAAATGCCAATTAATATTGAGAACCATCGTTGCAAATTTCATATTGAAAAAATCGTTGTTAATTTTTAGTATGTCCTTTCCTCTTAGGATGCTGTTTTCACAATATGATTTTGTTGATTTGTCATTGGTTGGGCTTGAAACGATTCCCTGTTTCCACTTTGGCCAATGATAATGCTTTTTCTCTTTGTATTCCTGAGTTCACAAAAAAAAGATTTAATTAACGAAAATAAAAAAACGGTGGATTGAAATAGAAATCTCGGTTAGCTGAATTTATTTTATAGTAGCAGCTTTTCCTAGCTTGTTCGATTTTTATGGGAACAAGATAAAATTCATCAAGAGATTTTAGCAATAGAAACTTCTCTGTGACTTCTCAAAACTCAACGGAAACAGAACGAGATTTTATTAAAAATGATTCAGTCAGGAACTTATAAAAATTTTGTTGAAATAAAGTAACTTTTTATTTTTATTTAAAGATTATGTTAGATCTGTTGGAATTGTATGGAATTTTTATAGAAATGATAATTTTTTTCGGAGACTGTTAACAAAATCAGGAAACCATTAATTTGACATATGAATTGCGGCTCAACACAACATTGATTGAATATTAACAGTGACTCAGAATCTCAAGAAAATACTTTGCGATAAAGCGCACCCATTTTTCACTAAAAACGCAGAACGCACTCACCTTCTCCAAAAAACGCAAATCGCAGTGACTTTTAAGAAAAATCGAATTGGTTAGAAAATTTTGGCGAGCAAAAAAA
>Ga0182738_1005291_pt1 | contig 13858 bp, 12 predicted proteins | sample eDN5th30CBELigMG_FD_128876 | JGI IMG/M metagenome (GOLD analysis project Ga0182738, IMG submission 128876) | Enriched Miracle-Growth compost microbial communities from Emeryville, California, USA - eDNA 5th pass 30_C BE-Lig MG (version 2)... ...
GTCTTTCTGCACAAGATCGTGCCAGGAGCCGCGGACAAGAGCTACGGCATCCATGTTGCACGCCTGGCCGGTGTACCACGTGAAGTGATCAATCGCGCCAAGGATGTCCTTTGGCAGTTGGAAGGGCAGCACCTGGAAGGTGCACGTCGCGTCACCCATCAAGGCACGCCGCAGGCGAACGGCGGCAGCCTTCAACTCACGCTGTTTGAGCCGATGGAGCATCCACTGCTGGACGAACTGCGGCAATTGGACATCAACGGCTTGACACCGCTGGCCGCGCTCAACTTGATTGAGAAGTGGAAGCAGCACGCCTGCCGCGACCAGTAACACCCAGCGTCACTCGTCTGATTGCGAAATGGCGGTTGTGCGTCCAGCGTGCTTTTAGGTTTCAACTGTGGCAGGTGTCGCCGTGTCGTCTTTGCCCAACCCGCTGGCCTGGCTGCCTGAGGCACTCGAAAACCTCGACCGGCACCATCTACGGCGGCAGTTGCACGCCCGCGACGGAGCAGGGCCGGGCCAGTTGACGCGCGGCGACCAAACGTGGCTCAACTTCGCCTCGAACGATTACCTGGGCCTGTCGGTCGATCCTCGGCTAACGGCCGCCGCCGAAGCAGCCATGCGCCAAGCTGGCTGGGGTTCCGGGGCCAGTCCGCTGGTTGTCGGCTACACGTCGTGGCACGCGGAACTAGAGCGTGAATTGGCGGCGTTTGAAGGCACCGAGGCCGCGCTGGTGTTCGGCTCGGGCTACGCGGCCAACGTGGGTACGATCTGCTCGCTGGTCGAGCGCGGCGATGCTGTCTTCAGCGATGAGCTAAATCACGCCAGCATTGTCGATGGCTGCCGGCTTTCCAGGGCCACCGTCCATATCTACCCGCATGGCGACATGGCCGCGCTGGAGTCGCAACTCGCCGCGGCTACCGATGCGCGGCGGAGATTGATCGTCACCGATACGCTGTTCAGCATGCACGGCGACATCGCGCCGCTACCGCAACTGGCTGAACTGGCCCAGCGGTACGGGGCCATGCTGATGGTCGACGAAGCCCACGCCACAGGCGTCTTTGGCCCGCGCGGCCGCGGCCTGTGCGAGGCGGCCGCAATCGAGGACGCCGTTCATGTCCGCGTCGGCACGCTCAGTAAAGCCCTGGGCTGCAGCGGCGGGTTCGTGACCGGGTGCCAGGAATTGATCCAATGGCTGATCAACCGAGCGCGGCCGTACATCTTTTCCACGGCAGCACCACCAGCCAACAGCGCTGCGGCACTAGCGGCGCTAGCAATCGTGCGCGAAGAACCGCAGCGGCGCGAGCAACTGCTAGCCACCGCCAACGATGTGGCGTACCAACTGCGCCACCGGGGCTGGAACCTGGGACAATCGTCCACTCAAATCCTGCCGCTGGTGATTGGTGATAGCCAGCAGGCATTGGACCTCTCCGCCGCGCTGCGCGAGCGAGGACTATGGATTCCGGCGATTCGGCCGCCATCGGTCCGGCCCGGCGAAGCCTGCTTGCGGCTCTGCCTCACCGCTGGCCACACGCCGGAAATGATCGAAACCTTGCTGCGTGTGCTGGCCGAGTTGAAAGGCGGCACTCGCTGATCGTCCCCCCCCACAGCGAGGCGGATGCAGCACAAGCCGCCCCGCTAGCTGCGACAGCAAACACAAAACCAAGCCCTGTTGCAACGGCTGTACGCTGGCATGCTGCCATCGCTGGGCCACCTGGGCTTGTCGCTGTGCGGCAGGGCTGCTAGCCTGCCCCCTCTATCTTGAGGGAACCAGGGCCCATTGTCTGGCGGCGGCAGCAGCAAGGAGCAAGCGTGAGCGGCGGCGTTCAGCAAAACGGCGCGATTAGCTGGCATTTGCAGCCGGACTGGGCGACGCGTTTGCTGAACCAGGGCGGTTTGCCACTCAAACAGTGGCTAGAAAGCGGCCAGGCCAGCATCGTCAAGAACGGCGAGCACCGCACGGTGTACCGCGTCGATCTGCCCGACCGCAGCGTCTACGTCAAACACTACCGCTGCACGTCGCTAGCCAGGGCAGGGCGAACGCTGGTTAGGGCCAGTGCCGCCCGCCGCGAATTCCGCAAGATGCAGGAAGTCAGCCGCCGGCACGTGCCAACGGTGTTTCCCATTGGCTTTGGCGAGATGCGCCGCCATGGCCTGGTGCTCGATAACTATTTTGTTACCGAGGCGCTGGCCGGGGCCATTCCCCTCGATACTTGCCTTGAGGAATATTTGCCGCGTTATGCGCCCCGGCAGCGGGCTGTGCTACGGCATCGTTTGACACATGGCGTTGCTCAGCTTTGCGCGCGGCTGCATACACACGGCGTAGTACAGGACGACTTGCACGCCGGCAACCTGCTGGTGGTGTGGGGGCAGCGGGCCGATGAACGCGGGGACGGGAGCGCGCCGTCGCGCGACGCCGCCTGCCAGGCTGGCGATACTGGGCTGCCTTGGCCGCGTTTGCACCTGATCGACCTGCCCGGCGTGCGTTTCTCGCGGCCGCTTTCGTGGCGACGCTCGCGCGATAACCTGGTGATGCTCCAGGCTGGCATGGCCGCCATCACCAGCCGCACCGACCGCTGGCGTTTCTGGCGAACTTACCTGGCCGAGCGTGCCGACCTGCAATTGCCTTGTCCGCGCCGCGCGGCAGCCGAAGTCGCCGCGGCCGCCACGGCGTTCGCCTGCCGCAACATGCGGGGACGCGATCGCCGCGCGCTACGCAACAATCGCGACTACCAACGCCTGCGATTGGGACGCACGCGGATTCATGCCGTGCGCGACTTAAGTCGCGACGTGCTTAACGAACTGGCGGCCGATCCAGCGGGCCTTCTGGCACAGTTCCAGCATCAGCCGCTGAAGTTGTCGCACTCTAGTGTGGTGGTGCAGGCGGAACTGCGCATCGGCGACACTGTTCAAAAGGTCGCCTGGAAGCGCTGCCGTGTCAGCGGTTGGAAACGCTGGCTTGCGCCGCTACGGCGTTCACGGGCCATGGCAGCCTGGTACCACGGCCAGGCGCTCTGGCAGCGTGGCATTCCCACCGCCCGGCCGCTCTGTGTGCTCGATCCGCCCGGCCGTGATAGTTTCATCGCTACCCAATGGATGGAAGGTGCCGAGAACCTGCACCTGTTTGCCTGGCGCATTGCCGAGTTGCCGCGATCGCAAGGCGAACCAATTGCCTGCGCAGCGGCCGAAAGCCTGGGCACGTTGATCGGCAGCATGCATCGCTGGCGGATCGCGCATCGCGACTTGAAGTGGGGCAACCTGCTGGCGGTGCAGCGCGGCCAGCGCGTGGAAACCGCCCTGATCGATGCCGACAGTATTCGGATTCGCCGCTGGCTATTCCGTGGCGAGCGCATCTGCAACCTGGCTCGCTTTGCAACCTCGCTGGTGCTGCATCCAGCCGTGCGAAACAGTCACCGCGTGCGTTTTCTGCAGGCCTATCTGGCGGCACTGGGCGAAGACCGCGATTGGAAGTCGCTCTGGCGAGCGCTCACCAGGCAGACGAATGCGCTGCTGGCAAAGAAGCAGCGCCGCGGTTGGCGGCAGGGCTAGCGCCCGTTGGCCCAACAGGCCGCACTTCTGGTCGGTTTTGCCGGCTGCCTTCTCCACTTTACCTTGCCGCGCGGGGCAGGCTCGGGTACAGTCCCGCCCTCTTCACTTCCCTTCCCGGCAGCTGGGACTCTTGGCGAACGCTTCTACGTTGCACCTTTGTGAAACATGGCCCCTGCGTTAAACCTGAGTCGTCCGCATAGCAAGTTGGCCGAATCGGCTGAGCCTTATCACGCATCGTGCATGCCGACTCGGCTGCGGGTGCTGTACGTCACCGTGCACCGGCCAGACAGCACGCTGCGCGACGCGCTGGCGAGCGACGAAATAGCAGGCATCACAATCGAAGAAGTGCAGGGCGTGGCCGCCGGTATGGCTCGCCTGCGCGATGAAATATTTGATGCCGTGCTGGTCGCTCACGAAGCCGATGGCCTGGACGCCCTGGCGTTCACGCAGGCCATGCGAGCCGGTGGGGCCGAAGAAGCGGTGGTCGTGCTGGGCCATGCGTGCGAAGCCGAGATGGCTGTCGCCTGCTACGAAGCTGGCGCCGATGCCTACATCTGTGAGCCAACCGCAACACCTTGCTACCTGGCGGGCGTTATTGCCCGGGCGGCCGAGCGGCAGCAGCTTATTCGGCAGGTTCGGAGGCTTTCGCAAGCTGAGGAATCGCGCCTGGCGGCCGAACATTCAGAAGCCCGCCGCCTGCTGGGCGAACTGGCCGAACTGACGCTGGGCGACGACGGCGAAGTCTTCAACGCCCAGGATGAACGGCCGCTGCCTGATGAGCTGATCTCGCATTACCAGCAACTGCTGCGGGCCTATGTGATCATGGGCTCAGGCCACTTGCGGCGCGAGGTATCGCACCTGGCAGAATTGCTGGCCGCCGCCGGCATCTCTGGCCGGCAACTCTTGCAGTTGCACTTGTACGTGCTGGAAGACACGCTGGCCGGCCTGGGCAATCGCAGCAGCCGGCACGTGTTCAACCGGGCCGACCTGCTCGGGCTGGAAGTCATTACCCGGCTGGCGGACTGCTACCGCCGGCTGTATCGTGAGCGCCAGACGCCTCCCCGGCAACAATACTTGCCGGGCTTCGATGCTCCAGCAACTGCAATGGTCGTACAACATGGATCGCACTGACGCCGAAACGCCGGTCGCCGAACTGCGGGAGAATATGCGGCGGTTCGTAGAAGAGCGCAACTGGCAAAGCTTCCACGCGCCCAAGAACATCTGCATGGCCCTGGCGGTGGAAGTCGCCGAACTGATGGAGCACTTTCAGTGGCTCACCATCGAAGAATCTCGCGACGTCGCCCACCAGCCAGAGAAGCTGGCCGCCGTGTCTGAAGAAATCGCCGACGTCTTCGGCTATACGCTCGCCCTGGCGAACGAACTGGGCATCGACATCGCTACCACCGTGCGCAAGAAGATGGTCAAGAACGCTATCAAGTATCCGGTGGAGCAATACCGCGGCCGCTATGGGCCGGAGGACCAGCGCGAGGTCCAATAACCGCTTCCCAGGCGGCACCGCCGGAGAATACCTCCGGCGATACCGCTGGGCGTGCGGCGCAGGAGTGCAGCTTTCCGCCTTCAGGCGGCGAGCATTGCTTACTGCTTGCCGCCTTGAAGCTGCACGGTCTGCTTCATTCCGGCGACGTTCATCGGGACCGCGTAAAACGAGGTCCGGGCCGTGATGAACAGCGTCTTGTTATCCTTACCGCCAAAGCACATGTTGGCGGGCCGCTCGGGCACTTCAATCGTCTCAATCCGTTTGCCGTCCGGGCTGTAGACGTTCAGGCCGGCGCCGGTTAAGTACAGATTGCCGCGCTCATCGAGCGTCATGCCGTCGGAACCCTGGTTGGCAAACAGCTTCTTTTCCGACAGCTTGCCGGGTCCCAGGATCTGGTACACGTAGGTCTTCTGGTCGCCCGGGTCGGCCACGTACAGCAGCTTACCATCGGCCGTGCCCAGCACGCCGTTGGGCTTTACCAGGTCGCCGATCACGCGCGTAACCGATTTACGGTCGGGCGAGATGTAGTAGACGTGGAAGCCGTCCTGCTCCATGCCTTCCATGTTGCCATACCGCGGATCGGTGAAGTAGACGCCGCCCTGGGGATCAATCCACAGGTCATTGGGGCTGTTGAGCTTCTTGCTGTTGTATGCATCGGCCAGTACGGTGACTTTACCGCTGGGGCTGATCGAGGTCATGCGGCGAGCCTTTCCTTCGCAAGCCAGCAGGTTGCCATCGCGATCGAAGAACAGGCCGTTGGATCCGCCGCTATCTTCGCGGAACGTGGTGAGCTTGCCGTCCGTGCCCCAGCGGTGGATCCGGTCGTTGGGAATATCCGAGAAGTAGATGTTCCCCTTGGCATCGACGGCGGGGCCTTCGGTAAAGGCGAAATCGCCAGCGAGCTTTTCTACCTTTGCTCCGGGTTTGACCAGCGAACCCTTCTGAGCGAAGGCCGGCGAGATCGAAAGCGCTGCGACGGCCAGCGCGACGGCAACCCGTTTCATGGCGGCATCCCTTCGTACATTGACGGTGCAGAAACCGGCCGGCGAGCAACCGCCAGCCCCTGTTGAAGTCTAAACGTACGGAACCTGCCGCCGAATTGCCAGCGGGCAGCGGCGGATCGATTGCGCTGCAGCGAATTCCTCCCGGCCGCGCTACGGTCGCTAGCTCGCGATTGCCTGCGGCGTGTGTCATACTGGGGCCGCGCACATGAGCGCGCGGCTTAATCAGCCTGCGCGCACGGCAACTTTGGCAGATGACATCATAAGACGCGTGCGAAACTCATGGGGGGGCGTTGCGATGCGTAGCTTAATACATGCAAAATGGAAGACACGCCGCGCGCATGCGGCCGTGCTTGCCAACGTCATTGCGGCCACCTTGGCGCTGGGCAGCGACGCGTTCGCAAACGAACGTGCCAAGCAGCCTACCATGCACGACCTCGCCGCCAAGGATACGCTAGCCGTGGTCAGGATGAACCACGGCGATACGTTGCGTTACCGGTTGAAGTCGGGCGAGACGCGCACGTTCGTGCTTCAAGAGACGTCTGCCCACATTGTCGAGCGGGTGCGGGGCGGCATCGTCTACTGCTTCGAATGCACGCTGCTGGCCGATGGCCAACCGATCAGGCTGCGGCGGCTTGTCTGTAGCCAGGAGACGTTTTACGAGCCTTGGGTGGTCAACGGCGTACGACTCTGGTTCAGTTCCAGCCAGGCGATCTTCAAGCTGGTGCCTATCCGATATCCCGACCAGCACGATCCGCTGGACGTCGACGCCGTGCTGGCCTTGCAGGATGCCACGCTGCCGATCTGCCCTCAACCGATTCAGCCGTGGTTCCCGATCGAGCGGCACTTCATCGACGTGGGACGATGCTACAACGGCGACGATCCCTGGCTGGGCCCTTACCTGGGGCAAGCCTGCCACATGGGCTTGGACATCAACATGCCCAAGGGCACCCCGCTGTATGCTCCCCTGGACTTTGACGACCACTGGATCTTTTCCGCCGACCATCGCTGGCGCGGCGTGCGGCGCTGGCCCAACGGCGACATTTGGGCCCTGCAATCGCATCACGTGAACCAGATGCTGGTCCCCGAGCGGGGCCGTCTGAAGGCCGGTACCCACTACGGCGAGGCCGCCGGCAAAGGCATCGGTTCGCATCAACATTCGCACTTTGAGTTCCGCTTGGGCGAAGGTGTGCTCAATCGCGGCCAGTTGGGTGGAACCGAAGTCGATCCGTGGATTCTGTTCTGGCAGATCTTCGAGAACGACCGCGCGGAGAAGGGGCTGATTCGCGCGGAGATCGATCCAGTGTCGCCTGCGTCCACGGGCCAAGGGGTGATGTTCGCGGCAAGCCGTTCCCGCGGTGGTCCACAATCACAGGGCTTGCGATACTACTGGACTTTCGGTGACGGCGGCAGTTCGCACGATCCGGCGCCGACGCACACGTTTGTGCGGCCCGGAATATACCCAGTGACGCTCGTGATCGACGACGGACACGAGAAGGCCACGCAGACGCAACACATTACCGTCAATGGCGAGCCCGTGAAGAAGCCCGCCCTCGCACTGGCGGCTCACTCCACGGAGCCAAGCTTTCGACCGCGGCCGCTGTACTCCGCCGACGCGTACGGCACACCAGTAACGCAGGTGCCGCATACGCTGCGGTTTGTGGCCGCACCATGGCAAACTGGGGGCGATGCTCCGCCCGCCAAGGCCGTCTGGCTCCGCAACCAAGGGGCGGGGCAATTGCCAGTGGTCGATACTCCCCAGGTTCATTACCAGGGCGAGAAGCAGGGCTGGCTTCGCTACCAGCTTGAGAACAAGGACGGTCAGGACCAGCGACTGACGCTGACTGTCGACGCGGCCAAAGCGGGCCTAGGCAACCACGAAGCCGCCGTTGAAGTCAACTGCCCTGGCGCAATCAACGGACGCCAGGTGTTCCGCGTGGAATTTCTGGTGCGGCCAACGGCGGATACAAAGACAGTCGTGGTGGACGACCGGGACGAAGGCTTTTATGCGCCGCCCTGTGTCTGGGTGGGGCACCAGTTCCTGCGCTGTCCTGAGCGGGGCCACAACAAGCGTTACCTGAGCGATGGCGGTCGCAGTGAGCCAGGGCACAGCGTGGTGATCACGCCAGACCTGACAGCAGGCCGCTACGAAATACGCCTGCCTGAGGACGCCGTGACTGGTCCTGCAACGCTCAACTGCTACGTTCGCCCCCGCGGCGCCGACGGCCCGGAGCACCTGATTGCGCTCACGCCCGAGAAAACCGCCAAACGCGTGCTGGGCGTGTTTGACTTCTCCGAGGGCAACGCCGGCACGATCGAGATTGTGCCCACCGCCAGCGATGGCAATCAGCCCGCCGTGGTCGATGCCCTGGAGTTCCGCCGCCTAAGCGATAGATAAACAGCGCAATCCAGTAGGCTACCGGTTCTCGCTGGTGCTTTGGCCGCTTGTCCCAAGCAGGGCAGGGGAGCAAAGCTCCGCGCGCGGCTCATAAAAAGACGTGGCCCATAAAAAGAAAAGTGGACAGGGCCGGGATCGAACCGGCGACACCAGGATTTTCAGTCCTGTGCTCTACCAACTGAGCTACCTGTCCAATTTTGCGACCACCAATCACCGGCTGCATGATGACCGGCAACCGATGCCGCAAAGCGATCAAGATAATCTGAAATCGGCGAGCCGACAAGAGGCCCCTGCTAGCTATGTTGCCGCTAGGATCGCCGCGCACCGGACCACAATTGGCCGGCTTCCGCAGGCCGCATTTCAGCCGCGCGTGGCGGCAAACGGCCATTCTCCCCTCACCTGGTATGTTAGCCTGGAAGCGGCGCCCTGGCCACGCTGCGCCTCGGGGCGCAGGCATAGCGCAGCGGTGCACTGCGCGGCGGGAGCGCGCATAGCACCAGCGGGCAATCCCAGCTAAAGGGCTAACTGCGATCGCAGGCGGCTGAAGGCCGATACTTGGCGAACCGCAGGCTAGATGATGCCACCGTGGGTGCGGAACGGCTTCAAGTGGCTAGGCTGATCCAGGAACCAGATGCGTTCCCAGGTATCCAGGATCGAGCGCAGATCTTCCGAGGTGAAGATCAACTGCCGAGTACGCCGCACGGGATCGGCCGAGTAGATCGGGATGATGCACCCGACCGAAGAGCTGAGCGTCATGCCCAGCATCAACGTGCACAGCAATTTACGCATTGCCTTTTCTCCTCCCTGAAAAGAAGCGGTCCTCGGCGAGGTCGCAAGGGCGTCCCTGGGTTGTCCTGACTAGCGCGGCACATTGACTGGGCCGCACAGGCAACTCACAGGGGGCATCCCTTCCAGCCGCGGCTGGCCCCCCGGCGTTTCTCTCCGAAGCTTGTGTTCTCGTGGATCGTTGCTACTCCCCGTCGCGGCTCATCGCTGTCGCTCCGCAAGTGGAAGACGGAAACGGCAGGATGGTTTAGCAGTACTGGGGACGTACCCCCGCCCACGTGCGACCGGGCGGCAATGCGATCGCAATGCTTTGCCCGGAATAGCGCGGCAGGGTTTAACGAATCGGTAATCGAGAACGTGTCCGCATTAATCGGCAAAGGCCGTGCGAACCGTAAATTAATTAGCTTCTGCGCCCCCGTTTTCGGGGGCGCGGAGCAGCTAACAGCGCGGTGTTGCGTGAGACGTTCCCGGTGCTAACAAGCACAGGGCACCGCGGTTACGGCAAGCGTTCGCTTTCCTCAGGGTGCTGCCAGCCAGCGCCCACGGCGGTGGGCGAGGAATGCATGGCCCCATCGTTGCCGTTGGGGCTGCCAGCATGCGAACTGGCGGAGGGCAGATCGGTGGTCGAACTCGACCCGGCAATCATCTGCTGGATCTTGTTGCGGCTCCGCTGGAAGATTTCTTTCACCGAAGCCTGCGAAATGCCCAGCCGTTCAGCAACTGCTTGCTCAATCGGGATTTCGTTGCTCTTGACGTTGTGCGCCTTGGCCACGTCCTGCACCAGCTTGGCACCCGAAGAACGATCGTAGACCATCCACAGCATCACCTGGCGTTCCTGGTCATCCAGTTGCGCCAGCGCCTCGCGGACCTTCTCGACGCTCTCCTCCATCTCCTTGCCAGGCTTGAACGTAACCACGTACTTGGCGGGTACATCGACCTTATCGCCCGTACGGGGGTTGCGCGCCTTGCGGGCTTTCCGCTGCTTGACCTCGAACACTCCGAAGTTCCGCAATTCAATGCGTCCCTCCTGGACGAGTGTCTCGATGATGGCGTCGAAGGTCATCTGAACGATTTCCTTCGTCCGCAATTGGGTCAGCCCGGTCTTGCCCGAAATGGAGTTAACAATCTCTTTCTTAGTCACGACTCGGCTCCCTGCAGACAGGGTGAACGATCGGCAGCCACCGCGGCGAACCCTACCCCGGCCAACGCTCCAAGTGTAGAAGTGATAAGACTTAGAGTCAAGCAAAACGACTCCAAGCCGGAGAGATGCACGCGGCGGCCGCAGTTGGACACCCGCCATTTGAGGGAGGTTCCAGCCGTGACGCTAGTGCCGTTCCGTCTTCACTTGTCAAAGAGCAGTGCTGCCGGGGCCGAGCCTGCCATTGAACGCAAGTCATTATTATGAATGACGTTGCGGATTTCGACCGGTCAATAGACCAAGCGCGCCAAGCGGCTCGGTGGCAGCAGAATCCATATCGACGGATTGTTCGGCAAACTCGAACAAAAGCCCAGAATCGCTACAGCCAGGCGTTTGAGAAAAGACCCGCCGCCGCAATTTTGGCCGCCGGCCGCGGCGTCTAAACCCGTGGTGGACACGTACTTTAGGTGCCGCCGATTGTGCCCGTTTAACCGCGCGCAGACGTAATACGTAGGCAAGCGCCCATCCACCCTTTTGTGCAGTGAGTGATGCCTCGCGGCGGCTGCTGGCAAGTGGCTCCTAGAGCACAATCGCTAAAGAATCTGCGATTGGCGGGCCGATGGACCGACCATTGCAATTCTCATGCAAACTCTACGGCCATTCGCACAACCTCCGCGGCGACTCGTCAACGATACGCATCAGAGCCTGATGCGCGAGCGTCGCCTGCGGTTCCGTTCCACAGAAGGGACAGAAACGCCATGTCGCGCAAGGAAGAGATCGAAAAGCTCGAGAAGATTTTGCTGGAGCGTCGCGATGCGTTGCGTAAGGCCTTAGCCGGTGACGAATCGGCACTACGCGACCTGCAAAAGCATTACGGCGGCGACGTGGTGGACTTGGCCTTGGACTCGGCCAACGACGAGATCAACTACCAGTTGGCGGCTGTCGAAAGCCGCGAACTGCAACAGATCGAAGAAGCGTTGGAGCGAATCGCCAACGGTACTTACGGCATCTGTGAGATCACCGGCAAGCAGATTCCGCTGGCCCGGTTGCAGGCGTTGCCTTACGCCACGACCACCATCGAAGCGCAGCGGATGATCGAAGAAGGCCTGATCGGCGAAGACGAGGGCGGCGATTGGTCGCGCGTCGTCGACTTTGGTTCCGACGACTCGCCGACTTCGCTCAACGACTTCTTCCCGCTGCCTGAATAGACTGCGAAGAACCATCGACGCAGCTAACTGCGCCACTCACTCAAAATGCAAACGGCGCGGCCCGCCCCTCATTGGTGCGGCCGCGCCGTGTTTTTTATGCGCTGCGGTGAAACGCCGCGTTCAAACAGCGGTTCGATCCAGATCGCCTAGCCGCCATTCGCGCCCCGCTAGTCGCACTTCGTAATCAGGCTGCCCAGCCAGTCGGGCGATCTCGCGAAGAAAGTGCAACGTCAGTGCGGCAAGCACTTCTTTGTCGCCTTCCCGGCCGTAGTACGCGCTGACGTCAATCGGTTTGCCTACCCTCAACCGTACATGCGCCCGCATGAGCAAACTGCTGTAATACGTGCCAGCGTACGGCACGCCTTCCAGGTAGCAGGGGATGACCGGCACCCGCGCCTTTAGGGCCACCATTGCCGCACCGGCGCGGCCGGGCAGCAGCAGTTGGTCGGTCAGGTTGATCCGCCCCTCGGGGAACATGCCGACCAGGCGGCCTTCCGACGCCAGGCGAATAGCGGCCTTAGTGCTCTTGGTGTCCACGCCGCCACGATTGACGGGAATCACCTCCATGTGCCGAAAGAAGGCACGCAGCGGCGGGGCTTCGACATACTCGCGGGCCACCATCCAGTGCATCATACGGCGGGTAGCGACGATGACGTATGCCGGGTCTACCCCCGCGAGGTGGTTGCTGATGACCACCGCTCCCTGGCCGGGCGGAAAATCAATCCGGCCCGTCACGCGCAGGTTCCACAACCACTGCGTGATCAACCGGTTAGGGATGTAGTACAGAAACTGCACCAACGTGTAATGGGTGCGTTTCCAGCCCCATACGAACATGACGAGCGGCAAGCAGGCTACCGCGGCGATAATCGCTCGCGAGAGCCAGATCGTACCTTCGGCCGATAGCATAGATAGTGCCTCCCTTACGCGATCCGCCAAGGAAGGGGCTGACCGGTTAGACCGGCCAGCAGATTGGCGACCGACATCTCCGCCATCCGCTCGCGCGTTTCGATGGTCGCACTGCCCAAGTGTGGAACCAGCACCACGTTGTCCATCGCCAGCAGCGGATGGTCGCGAGGTAGCGGTTCCGGATCGGTTACGTCGAGTGCGGCGGCGGCGATCTGCTTTGACTCAAGCGCGGTCACCAGATCATCCGTCACGACCACCGGGCCTCGCGACACGTTCACTAGCGTGGCCGTGGGTTTCATCTTGGCGAAGGCGCCGGCATCGATCAGCCCACGCGTATCGCTTGTCAGCGGCACAGATAGCACCACGTAGTCCGCCTGGCGGAGCAGATCGTCAAAACCGACGTACTGGGCGTTCAGTCCCGGCGGCAAGTCGGCCCGCTCACGGCGGTTGTGATACAGGATTTGCATATCGAAGCCGGCAGCCCGCCGAGCGATTTGCAGGCCGATCCGCCCCATGCCCAGGATGCCAATAGTGGCATGATGCACTTCACGGCCGAGCATGTAGCCGGGATCGTAGACGGTGAACTCAGGGCTGCGGGCGTAGTGATCGCCTTCCACCACGCAACGGGCCGCCGCCAGCAGCAGGGCGAACGCCATGTCGGCCGTGGCGCCATCGAGCACGCCGGGCGTATTGCCGACGGGGATGCCGCGATGCCGGGCATCGTCCAGGCGAATATGGTCCACGCCCACGCCGTAGTTGCTGATCACCTTCAGGCTCGGGAACTGGTCGAGCATAGCTCCATCGACCGTAGGATGCCCATAGGTGTATATCCCGGCGACCTGCTCGTTGGGGCCCTCCTCGGTGATCCGCCAGGGAAGCAACGCGACCTTGCCGGCCAGCCGCTCCAGAATGGCAGGCGCCAGGGGACCATCGGCGACTACCAGCGGTAAGACGCCTTGGCTGGATTGGCCCATCGCTTTCCCTTCTGTAGTTGTTATTCGAGGTGAGTGGCCACGGCCAGCGTCACTTTGGCGCTACGGCCACGCCGCCATCACGACAACAAACGGGGCAAAGCTCTAGATTACCTCATCCACGGCGGCAGCGCGTTCCGCCAAGGCGAGCTACTTCAGGCGGGCGCAACGGCAATCGTGCGCGGTAGTTACTGCGACGGAGGATACGGCAAGCCCCTTGTTGCCACCCACCAGCTGCCGCCTGCGGCGGCAGCTTATCCCAGTTTAGCCCTCAGAGCCGACCTGGGTTTCGATCTGGTCGCGGTACTTTTCGAGCATCCGGCCCGGCGAGCCCATGATGCTGTAGCCGCCGTCGACGTGCATGATTTCGCCGGTGATGCCGTTGGAAAGGTCCGACAGCAGGAAC
>Ga0182738_1005293_pt1 | contig 13849 bp, 7 predicted proteins | sample eDN5th30CBELigMG_FD_128876 | JGI IMG/M metagenome (GOLD analysis project Ga0182738, IMG submission 128876) | Enriched Miracle-Growth compost microbial communities from Emeryville, California, USA - eDNA 5th pass 30_C BE-Lig MG (version 2)... ...
AAATAAATAAAAAACAAAAAAAAATGATATTTTTAAAAAAAACTTTTTTTTTAAAAAAAAAAAAAAAAAAAAAAACAAACTCAAATTTGGAACTCTGATTATAATTTGCCAAAAAAAAAACATTTATAAACTGAAAAAAGTTTCGCCAATTTGGTATCTTGCTTCAAGAGTCCCATGAGGATTAAAAATCTGAAGGGCATAATATCAAGCCACCGTCAGCTAAATGATTGCCCAGATTAATTCCGGACGAATTAATTAGTATTCGAGGTCTAAAAGAAGTTTATTGAACATTGGAAAAGGTTAAATTAAAAAAGGATTTTGCAGATTAATTGCAACGAGATCAACTCACGCCATCTTAAAATTTTGAATTTCACCTAGTTGCAAGTCAAGCGCCAAAAAAGATCAAACAATTAATTTTGACTCTCTGCAAAAACAATTCTACTTTCAATGAGAAAAAAAGCCCTCATACCAAATATGAAATTGAGATTTGAAAACCAGGTCTTTGAAACAAGGATTAAAATAGTTTAAGATGCGTTTTGCGAAAACAATCTTGGAAATTAATTTATTTTTTTTTTAACAATTTTAGATATTATTTATGAAAACTTGAAAATTCAAGAAAGTTCAACAAACAAAAAGTATTTAGATAAAATCCCACACACACATTTCATATATATGAATTTGTATAAATATTAATTAATAAATTCTTCATAAGTTTCCTAAGTCATCTCCAATCTTGATTCACCAATTTTTTTATTTTCCCTCATCTCAACCACCTTCAGATTAGAACTTTTTATTTCTTTTTGGTAAGCTTTCTAAAGTCCATTTTGAAAACGTCAATGAATTACCAAATTGCCCTTCTCCTTCTGCGATATTTTTTAACTCCACCACTGAACTATCTCCGGTCGTCAAATCCAATTTCCTTTGTTTCATTGGATATATTCTTCTTGACATCGATCCTGCTGCCATCGATATTGATGTATTCGCACTACTATTCATATTATTATTATCCACCTCTTTAATTTCTTTTCTTTTTGAATCCATCATTTTTACGCGCCCCGACTTGTTTTCTTTGATCAAGACTTTCTTTAGCAAGGCCCATAATTCTTTCATTGTTCCATATTGTTGAACAAAAGAAGCCGCCAAAGTGACCACCAAAATGACACCACAACAGCCAATAATCACCCAGCCTAACGTCAATCTCAAATTATCCGAAAAAGAATTCATAAAGTCATCATGAACCAATAAAAAGATAATGATATGGATTCCTGTAAAAGTCACTTCTGTCATAATATTCACTGCATTATTCAGCTTGCTTTCGTAAGGAAGATATTTACACAGCAAAAGCGCCCATCCAAAATAATTCACAATCAGCAGAGCGACCTCAACATAAGGGTAATCATGTAAAAACACCAAAGTGGCAGCCAAAGCAAATCTTCTCAATAAAAACAGCACGTTGATATACTTGGGCAGAAGAGACTCAGGACCTCGCTTTAATTCCTCAACCAACGCAACAAACTTTTTCTCCATATATTTTGGTCTCTTTTGATATTTATAGACCACTGCCAAGGTTAGTACAGGCATAGCAACAGTAAATATCACAAAGATTATTCCAAACACAGATGATAGAGCAAAGAGCAAGGAACTATAATCCAAGACACGGACTTGCAGGAAAGCTGCTAAAGCTAATTGTGTATAACTTGTGATCAGCGTTCTAAACACTCCAGACCATTCGAAAATATCCACGGTTTTCGATGCTCCAAGCGTCAAAGCTCTTGGCATATTCCTTGTATATTTCAATAATAAAAGACTTGCTCCATAACAGAGAAGCACCACAAACCAAGTCAACAGCATTTCGCCACCAGTCTGCAAGAATAACCCATTCAAATCATTATCCATAAATTTCGCAGGGGCATCTAATGACTCATTATCAATATTGGGGAAGATCCATGCCGTAGGATTCGGCAAGAAACTCAAATTGCCCATAGCAAATAATTTGAAAAATGGCACAACGTTAGCAGGATATTCCACATTGATAAAAATCAGAAAATAAAAAGTCTGTAATAACCCTATCAAAGCCCACATAATCGCAGGATTCGCACCAGCCATCATCATAGAACCTGAGACTCCCGCCATAGCTGTTGTTGCTGCGGTGGTCACAGCTGTTATTGTTTGAGTAGTTTGCTGGACTCCTGGAGGATTATAAAGCACTTTGCTGGTCGGGAATTGAAGCACAATATCAGTAAAACTATGTCCAGCGACCAGAGGACACGGGAGAGTCAGCTGCAAAGTGGTAGCTGGGATCGTAACTCCAAAGGAGAATGTGGCAAGGATCACGTTTGAGGAAGGCTTCGTCAGGACATAAGAGTACTGGGAAGAAGGAATATTCATCAAAGAGAGCTGTAAATCCGCCAAAAGAGTGACGCTGGAAGCCACACTAGCCGGGAAAACAAAGGTGAATTCATTCTCATCTTGGGTCATGTGGATATTTTGGGAGCTTGCAGGACAGGGTTCAATAGCAGGAACGCACTCTCCTGCAGTGCATTTCGTTTTTCCAGTGATATGAGAACAATCAGGATCTCCACTACATGATTGACAAGCGTGACTCGTTGAATCACAAGCTGACAATAATGGGTTTGTACAGTGAGAATTTGAAGCACATTGGACGCAAGTATGAGTGGTAGCCAAACATTTTTTTGTTGTACCAAAATGTGAGCAGTCATTATCGCCATTACAGGGGGAGCAGCTCCCAGTTCCATCACAAAAAGAGTTCGAGACGCTTGGACAATCAGCATTCGAAAGGCATTCAACACAGGCTCCGGCTGTCGAGCAATATGGAGTGGCTCCTGTACAGGTTCCTGAGCTGCTGGTACATTCTACGCAATTTCCATTGGAACAAACATCTAAAGGGGTCCCAAAATTACTGTTACACCATGTATCATCTGTACATCCATCACAATAATCATTTAAGCAGTATGGAGTATTTCCACCGCAATCACCATCAACACTGCATCCAACACATTTCCCACCTACACAAAAAGGAGCTGCTGTCGAGAACTCAGAGACACAGTAAAAATCACCAGGGCAAGCTTGACAGGTATTACTGATACAATAAGGGGAAGGGAAAGAGCAGTCACCGTGAGTAATGCACTGAACACAGTTTCCGTTATCACAAAGCTGGCCTGTAGAACAATGGGAATCGTCCCCGCAAGCTTGACAAACTCCAGAGACACAATGGTCTAATGGTGGGGTATTAGACCCAAATCTAGCATTACAAAATGTGTCATCTGGACATGCAACGCAAGTATAGGCACTACAGTATCGAGTTGCAGGAGTCCCAGCGCAATCTGAATGGGCAGCGCATTGGAGACATGTTCCACTGAAACAAACAGGTTGAGCTGTACCAAATAACGAGACACAGAGAGCCCCATCAGAGCATGGTTGACAATTGTTGGCCACACAATAAGGAGCTGATGTTGTGAGACAATGGGATTGATTAATACATGGGACACAAGAACCAGAAGCCGAGCAGGCATTTTTTTGAGGCGAACTGGAGACAAATTTCGCGGCACAAAATGGGTCATCTGGACACGCTTGACAGGTCCCAGCGATACAATAAGGTGTTGAACCAGAACACTCTCCGTCACTGAAACACTGAACACAGCCTAACGAGCCTGAGCAATATGGCCTCCCGTTTATATGAGTGCAATCAGCTACTCCTGAGCAGATGACACAAGTCCCATCATCGCATCGAGAAAGGGCAGCGGCGTTACAGTCACCCGAACTTTGGCATTCTTGACAGAAATTTCCTTCGAATTTCTGTACGCAAAAAGGCTTCATAGCAGGACAATTATTCAAACTTGGATCACACTCCACGCATCGAAAATCTTGGCAAGTTCCAACGGTACAACCGGTACTTGGACAGCTACTGCAGATCCCGAACCCACTGATTGTTGTCAAATCGCAGTAGACAGTTCCCGGGTACCCAACACATTGATCATCACCAGTACATTGCCCGCATTTCATTGTCCCGGTATCACAGGTCGCCCTCTGATTTACGCAAGAGGAATCTCCTGCACCAGAGCAAGGAATTGAACAAGTTGGGTTTGCTAATGCTGCAGTGGCTCCAGCCAAAGATAATGTGCCAGTATTTGCAGCAGTGCAATATCCCCCTGTTCCTGCTGACATTACGTGGTTGCAGTGACCGTCGTTACTACAACCTACACAAGTGCTTCCTGAGCATTCTGCAAAACGATAGTTAGGGCAATCAGAATGTGAGGCACAGCTAGTGGGCTGGACAATGGGATTGGTACTGAGAATTGAGAAGGACCGGGAGATGAGAAGAAATGTGATCGTAAGGGTGAGAAGAGGGGATTTGAGACGGTTACGAAGCATTTTGGGGGAGTTGGAATAACTGAGGAAAAATTAAAATTTTTATTATTGAGGTGAGCAGAGAAATGGCTTAAAATTTTATTGAGTTTTTTGGACGAAGAAAAATTAATTGAAAATTTAAACTCTTTCTTTTGTTAAAAATAAAAAAATTATGAGTCCATGGGGTTGTGTTTTTGAGATTTCTCATGGATTGAAAGATGGCTTTGTCGGATGAGATGGGCTGAATGGAGTTATATGAAGGAATTATAAGAGAATTGGTAAGTTTTAAAGAGATCTTATGGTGATTGATTTTCTCCTTTTTTATTTCTCTCACATAAAATCCGACTGTTTTTAAAAGTCCTTTTTTGTAAAAATTTTCTCAAGCCCGATTTCTTCTTCAAGTTTCTATCTGAGATTGTCAAGAATTTCTGAAGCTAAAAACCAAAAGTCTCTTGGAGGTTTTGCGAAAACAAAACGTCGTTTTTTTTGAATTTTTCTGTTACGCTTTAAAAAAATAATTCAATAAAATTTTCATTTGAAAATAAAAAATTAATTCAATGATACAAACATCCACTGTCCTCAAAATAATTTCTTACCTTAATAATTAAAAGCCTTTCAACAAAATTCGCACTTCCTTCTCATTATTTTTAACCCCTCCCTTTCAACCTCAAAAATCCCTATTTCCCTTCCAAATCTGACCTCACTCTCGGCCTTCTTAAGCCTTCCAGAAAATTATTGACATCCTTTTTCTTCCAGAATTTACATTTATCTTAACCTCAACTCTCTTGATTTATTTCGTTTTTCATTTATTGATTAAAATTTCAGTTTCAACCTTCTCATTATCATCAGAATTAAATTTATTTTTCGACTTTAACCTCAAAAACTCGCTGACAGAATCCTCTTTCAGAACCCAAAACCATCTCCAGCCTCTTCATTTCCACCCTGAGCCCTGAGAAAAGCACCAATTTCTTCAACAAAAATTGACAAAGAGAAATATTTGCCTGATTCTAATCCACCAATTGATTGAAAAATAATCTTGTTCCCGCTGGTAATGAGATTGATCGCTTCCCATCAACCCTCCTGAATTCATTCTTTTTATCAGTTTTTCTTATCGACAGTCAAACAAAAGTGCACAGGTTTTTGATTGTAGAGGAGATTCAAAATGAAAGGAGAGGTTTGGTTCACTTAATATTGGAGTTGGGAGTTTAATTCGAGACAAAGGCATGGAAATGCACATATATAGGGGTATTAGAATTAAAATGATAAATTTAAGGGCCATTCAATTGCAAACCCGCAATAAAGTTGTTCTTGCTTCAATAAAAATTTTATTTTTCCTTTTCATAGCGAAGAGGGAAAGCTCAATTGATTGACAGAGAGCTCAAGACATGATTTTGCTTGAGTTGAAAAGTTAGATTAGGAAAAGATGGCAGCAATTGGCATATTTTGGATCGTTTTAATTCAATCCTTTTAAGTGGATAACAAACCCCATGTGAAACTACACTATGACCTTAGCAAAAATCTCAACTCTTGAACTAATTTCTCATATCAAAAGCTGATAACCTAAGCAATCAATTCATGAGCATATCGAAACCTGTTGTCGATTGTTATGTTGTTTTTTGTCATCATTTGAATTCAATACACAGGCATGAGCCGAGTTTCATAAAGGATGGTGGTTTCGGGTGTTATTTTGGTGGCAAGATAATTTGGTCAGGAACTAAAAATGATTAATCCATGTGTGGTCACATTTTTAATTAAATTATTTCTCCTGTATATGATTCAAATAAAACTCTTTTATGAAACAAGAGCCTGTCAAAAACAGCTCAAAATTTTTTTCTTGACTTTGGTCCCAGAGATTCTTATCCTTTTATAATTGAGCTTTCTGAATCTGATGGACTTTGTATTCTCTCATAAAGTATGCAAAAATCCTTCAAAATCTTCTTCCCAAATAATAAAAATCTTTCCTCTAAAAGCCTCCAATACCATCCTAATCCCACTCAACGAAAGTTATTTGAAAAGTTCAAAAAGAGAAGAGTCTTTCAAAATAGCCTCCTTTCGGATTATCAATAAAAATTTCAGAAATCAAGTTTTCTGAAGAAAATGCTCTCAGCTGAGTTGAGCTGAAAGTTCGATCTTTATTTTCATATTATTCTGAGAAAATTGAAAAATAAAGTAAATTAAATTAAAATAATTCAAATCTTCTGTTTGAAGGACAATCTCATTTGAGAAGAAACTGAGAGAGACAGAACTTTTCTCAAAGTCAAATTTCGCAAAAATTATGAGAAGGAAAAGAAATCTCAAGTATCAGTTCACAAACTTCTTGAGTTTCCTGTTTACTCAAAAAACTTTTATGACAGTTTGAGTGTGACCTAAACCGAAATTCTTCTCATATTTTCTTCTTGGAAAAAAATTTCATTCGCGCCTAGAAAAAAATAAAATGGCTGCTGGATTCCAAATAACCCTCCAAAAAGACTTGGAAAAAAAAAGCACCCCATACCCGCATCTGAGAGGTTAATTAACGAAAAAAATAGTCAAAAAGAAAAAAAAAGGAACCTGCTAAGAAAAAAAAGGGGCACAACTCAGAACAGAGAGCGAAAAGATCAAAGATAACAATTCACAAAATTTCAAAATAAAACTAAATCTCATATTAAAATATCTTATAGAAAAGTCAGTGAAAAGAATGCATATACAAGGGGATTTTTTATATGTACAGATACATATCATTTTTTCCTATACTTGGAAAGCATAGAGGTATCTATACACATTACACCGTATGGATTGCCAGGTCTGAGGACTTGGAAAAATTTTTTTCAGAAATATTAAATTTCGCTATCCATTATTCAATCTTTTTAATTCATCATCAATATCTTTTATTATCATTAATAAGTTCAAGTCTTTCCTCATCGACCATCATGGAATGCACTTCCATCAACAACAATCCTCAACATCGCCAAAGCACCACCCTCAAAGATCATTTTCCTCGAAGACTTATCAATATTCCTCACTATACTCCCAATTCGCTTGAAAGATCTCTCCATCCTCCTGAATACAGTCATGATTCTGAGAGGTCTTTTAATATTCACCAACCTCAAACTCTCCAATCATGTCCTTCTGAAGGTGTTAGGCCAAGAGAAATTCATAGAGATCATCTAACACCTCAAAGAACAATTTCAACTGATGAAATTTCGGAGGAACCTCCAATGAGAACCAGATCAAGACGAGGAGATGATGATAGATTCGAGCAAAAGGAACTCCCCAAAACAATCAATCGTGTTTTTGGGAGTATTGAGGATTTCTTGAATTTCTTTGTCAAGAGAAACCCTGAGATCAGAGACTTTGCGAAACAATATCAGGAGATTGAAGAGACCAATGATTTGGAGAGACTCAATAGCATAATATGTCCTCAATTCATTCTATCAATTAACAAAGAAGCCCAGAAAGATTCAACATCAACCTCCTCAGAAGGAAATCCAGCGGCCTTATTCAAGATGATCTTTTCCAGTTTTGATCAATTTTATGGTCAGATCCTTCGTGCATACACCATGAATACCTTTCTTATAGAAATCTAAATAAATGTCTTCGACATGAAGATTGGAATTCCTTCAATGATCTTCTTCCTTATGCCTTCGGACTCTGTAAGACATTCTTTTGTAAACATCTTGCCCAGAATAAAACACTCACAACCTCAAATATCCTTCTCTACAGAGGTGCAGCCTTTGATAAGGAAGTCTTGGAAATATACAACCCAGAAACTTTGAAAAATTTCTCTTGGTTTTCAGTGACTTCAACAACCACAAGTCTCACAGTAGCCAAGGGTTTTATGGGAGGGGAAGCCTATCCAAATGATCCAAAAGTTCCTGTGCTGTTTAAGATTGAAGTTCCATTGATAAATCCAACAGAGAATAAGTTTCTTTCTCATATTGATATGAAGCCATATTCAGAATTCAAAATGGAAAATGAGGTTATCTTGCCTCCGGGAAGTGTCTTCACGCTTCAAGGAGTAGATTCCGACAAAGATGGCTATATGATTATTAAACTCAAACTCATCAGTGACGTGGGAGCTCTTTCACATGAAGGATTGATCATGCAAGGGGCTATGCAGAGCAAAATGATGACCGAAACTGAGGCAAAAATCATGTGTATGGATGGTAATGATCTAGTCGAGGCAATGAGACATATTTTAGGGAATAGTTTGATCCAGGAAATCGAGTTCTGTCTCTGTAAATTTGATGGTGATTGTCTCAAAAAGATGACCGAGGTCCTCCAGACAATGAACGCCATCGAAAGACTCAAATTTATCTCCTGCTCATTTACTGGCAATAATATTATCCAACTCAATTCCCTCAATACTATTCAGAAGATCGGAATTGTGGAACTAGATCGAAATTTTTACAAAGTTCTGTTCCCTCAGAAAGGACTTTGCTGGAGCCACCTGACCTCGTTAGATTTAGCCTTTGTCAACATCAGCAAGATCGCATCCCAAGATATCAAAACTCTATGCACTGATTGCCTTCAAAATCTCTCGCAATTAGAATCTCTTGGTCTGGATTTCACTCGATGTTTCCAGTTTATTGATCAAGATATGGCCAATCTTTGCTCTCTTGGTCTTCAAAACCTCACCAAATTACACTCTCTCAATCTTAATCTCACAAGTTGTACCGCTCTCACAGATTCAAGCCTTATTTCTCTTTCCGCTCAAGGCCTTCCGCCTCTTCTAAACTCCCTAACTCTCGCCTTCAGTTCTTGCAATCTCATTACTGACAACGGAATCTCCTCACTTTCCTCTCGTGAACTCCTCAAATTAGCCTCTCTCTCCCTTTCTATCTGCTATACTTCCAATATTTCTGATCAAAGTATTGTTAATCTGATTGCTCAATATCCTTCCCTGACGTTCCTGGCTCTTGACTTTTCTCATTGCTCACAAATCTCCCATCAATCCCTCAAGTGTCTTCCTACAACCCTCGCCTCTCTCAAACTCCACCTTGCTGATTGCAAACAGCTCGCAGACTCATCAATTATTTCAATCTCGACCAGTCTTCTTTCCCTCACTCAGCTCACTTCTCTCGATATCTCTCTCTCCATGTGTTCCCAGCTCACTAACCAAGCAATCTCCTATCTCTCCTCTCAAACACTTCAAAGTCTCGCAAATCTTACCTCTTTTAGCCTTGACCTTGGCGGCTGTAGAGTTATCACTGATGATGCTCTCAAAGATCTTGCTTCTGCTGGCCTTAAATATCTCACAAAACTCACCTCATTATCTCTTAATTTTGAATCGTGTGATCTCACTAACGAAGGTCTGAATGCCTTCTCCTTAACTGCTTTACCATATCTCTACTTATTACAATCCTTATCTCTCAATCTCTATTGGTGCTCGTTTATCAATGATGAAGCCTTAATCATTTGCTTTACGAAAGGGCTTCCCAACCTCAAATCCTTAACTTCCCTCAACCTGAACCTCTCTTTATTATGGAGACTTTCGGACCAAGGAATGCAAGTCCTATGTTCTCAAGGACTCAGCCAGTTGGCTCATCTGCAATCTTTATCAATCGATTTCTCTCGTTGTGAAAAGATAACAGATCAAGGGCTTTAAACTATTTTTGCTGAGGGGCTAAAGTCCCTCAGGAACCTCACGACCCTGACTCTTGACCTGGCAAAATGCCCAAAAATTACTCAAGAAGGAGTCGATATTCTCCAGGAACAGATCTCCCAACATCTTTCAAAATTAACCGCCACAAATATCCACTTTCAAGTCTGTTCTAATTTCCTTGATCAACAGGTCCTCATGATTGGTTATGTTGGAAATGATATTATTGATCCCGAGACTTCCTTGAATATCCTCTGTGAACGGAACAAGCCAGTGACTTTCCCTGCAAAATCTCAGCCTCAAGACCTCCTCATTAATGAGCTCCAAGAGTCCCTTTTCAATATTGCCCTTGAAAATCAACAGCCCCTTCCCCATCCAAATTACCTCAAATTCTCCTCTCTCTCCTCTCTCTCCTCTCTTAATATCTCTTTCTCGGAATATCCTCGAGCTTCTGCTCAAAATATTCTCACCCTTGCTTCAAAGGGACTCAAATATCTCTCACATCTCACTTCATTGCACCTCCATTTCGCAAGACTTCAAGCAATGAGAGATCAAGTCTTTTCTGATTTCTGCTCTGAAGGACTCCAGCCACTCACAGGCTTGACTTCTCTGACCCTTGATCTTCAAGAATGTTCTCATCTTACTGATCAAGTTATGCGGTCTATTTGCTTTCAAGCACTTGAATACTCTCCCAAAATTACTTCCCTAAGCCTTCAACTCGGTTGGTGTGAAAAAATAACAGATCAAGCCATTGACATCCTTGGTTCACAGGGACTTGATAAACTCCAATTCTTAAAATCTCTGAAGCTGGGATTCCAAGGGTGGAATAGACTCACAGATAGGGGACTCAAGGCTTTGGCAGCTCACATTCCGGCCCAGCTGACAAATTTATCCTTGGATTTCGAGAGGTGTAAAGAGATTAGTGATGTTGGATTCAAATATCTGGTGGAAAATAGGACCGAATTGGAACTGCTGAATTTAAGATTTCCAATCACAAATCTAACTAATGAAGCGTTAAAAGTGTTGGCCTCTGAAGGGTTAATCAAGATGAAGAAATTAAAGGAGTTGGGTTTGAGTTTTGCAAGATGTTGCGGGATTGGCGATGAAGGCCTGAGTGTATTGTGTGGAGAAGGGCTCATGAAAGCGAAAGGACTAGAAAAATTATCATTGGATTTTGAGAGTTGTGCGTTACTGACAGATGTTGGAGTGAATGATTTATGTTCGTTGGGATTGAGAAATTTGAGAAGGTTGAAGGAGGCGAAGTTGGAGTTTGAGTATTGTGAGAATATATCTGAGTTTACTAGATTGCATATCAAGAAAGTTTTGCAGTATTTTGGATTCAAGGTAAAGAATTTATAAAAAATTTATTGATAGATTGGTTGGTAAAAATGAAATCTATTGTAGATGAATTTGAAGAAACCTTTTTATGTTTGGACCAGATTGAAATTTATTTTGCATTCTTTTGAGAAATTCTAAAAATTCCAATTGACAAAATTTCATCTGAGTATATTCATCCAGAAGTTGTGGAAGTGATTTGATTGAATTTATATTGCAGATGTTTTAATGGAAATTAGCTCAAACAAATGAGTTGTTAAGATTGGTCAGATGAAGAAATATTCTCTCATCTCTTGGATGGAGTCCAGTTAAATATATTGTGAAAAAAAATATTTTGCTTGCACCACCACCAATTTCTCCAAAAAGGAAATTTACTTTTATGAAGGAAGGGAAAAAAAGGTTATCTTCAGGTAAAATATTCGACGAAAATTGATAAGAAAAATCTTCTTGACCTTTCAGAGATTTTTTTTGAATTTAAAGCGAAAAATCATGGAGAAAATCATTTCAAGCATATTTTTTTTGTGACTGAAAGTTCCATAGGCGAAAAAAAAGGATCAAAGGAACTTAATTCAAACCCAAAAAAAATTATAAAAATCTTTGTTCCCCTCAGTAAAAAGTTCTTCATTAATCCAATTACTTAAAAATTATCTCATTCATAGAATAATTACTTTAAAAGCCAATCTGATCTTCCCAATCGCTCCATAACTCTTCTTCAATGGAATCCACGATAAATAACATCAGCAACTCTCATCATCCCCTTCCCACCACATGTCAAGATGATCATTCTCAAAGATCCATTCATCTCTCTCAATACACCATCAATTCGATTGAACAAAATCTCCAAGACTGTCAGACCAGCGAAAGGAACCCTAAGAGAAGTCATTCTCAAAATCGTCCTCCGAGCATTTCTCTCAAAGATATCACTTTTCTTGAACATCGAGGGGTTGCAATATTTCGGGATGATTTGGGATTGGGAAGAAGAGGAGAACTAGCAAACTCAGCACCTGAAGAAACTCGCGTCAGACTTCGATCAAGATTCCAAGGTGATGATAGATTTGAGCAGAAAAAATTACCACTCAGGTCACGAATTTGAGATTGGATTTCGCTGAATGCCGGCAGATTAATGACATTGGGTTAAGAGCTTTGATGGGGTTTGATGAAGTAAGTTTGATATCACTGTATTTTAAAATTTCAATGGTAAAGGTAACAAACTAGGGATTGAGAGCACTAGCTTGTGAACAATTGATAAAGATGGGAAACTTGAAGGATTTAGGATTGGATTTTGGATATTCCGGAGAGATCAGTGACGAAGGAGTGAGTGTACTGTGTGGAAAAGGATTGAAGAGGTTGAAAGGATCAGAGAAATTGCTGTTGGATTTTGAGGGTTGTAATTCATTCACAGATGTTGGAGTAAATAATTTATGCTCGCAAGCTTTGAGGCATATGGGAAAGTTGAAAGAGGTAAAGTTAAATTTTGAAGAATGTGATAATATATCGGAATTTACAAGAACGCATATCAAGAAAATTTTGCAGTTTCTTGGATTTCGTATCAGAAATTTCATAATAAATCAATGAATAACGAGATTTTTTTCTAAAAAAGGATTGATTCTCAGCTAAATTATGATTTTTCCTTTAAAAAATATTTTAAATGTTTTTTTTCAAGTTGTTCAAAAACTTTTTTCAATTTCATATTCAAAAAGTTCATTGAAAATTTATATCAGAAGATTATTATGAACCCTAAAAATAAGATTTGAATAAAGAGTTGAGTTGATGAATCCATTTTGATTTTTCTCAAGGTTATCCTTTTTCTGCAATTGATAGCACTGCTATTTCGACTAAAAAGTCTTGCAAAACCATTTTCTTATACTCTCAAACAAACCTGTATTTTTGTGGTCTACAAGAAAAACCTTTCACTTTTTGAGAATGGAGATTTTGTAAATTATCGGAATATTGAACCCAAATTAGTCAGAATCAGGGATGCTGAGCCCTTCAGAGGCAAAGTAGACTTTGGTCCAGTGGGCCCGACCCAAAACTGGACTGGACCTCGTTTCAAAAACCTCTTCAAGTTTGTCTGCTAATCTCAAAGAAATTTTCAATCAGAAAGATTCAAATTCCATTTTTTTAGGACTCTTTCATCTGTTATTGGCTTTGATCTCTAGAAAATTAATGAAACTCTCATATATCCTCACCCTGTTCCCTTTTGAGAAGTCATTTTCATTTTTTTTTCATTGAAAAACTCGGGACCCTCCACTTTGGAGAGGGACTTTTTTCACCTTGTCAAGCTTGGAGCAACTTTTTAATCCAAATTTGGAATTTTGATAAATATACCAAGTCATATAAGATAATCTAACTATCAAAAAGAAGGGTTTTAAAATCAATCTAATTGATAAATAATACTAATCTGAAATTAGAAAATATCATAATGAAAAAAAAAAAAAAAGACAAAAGTTTTTTTTTCTTTTTTTTTTGTTTTTAAGCCGAAAAGGAAGGGAAAAAAAAATTTATACAGGGCCAGTGGGTTTGGGCAAAAATTGGAGTTGGAAATTCCAGGCCAAAAAAAAAGGG
>Ga0182738_1005294_pt1 | contig 13848 bp, 12 predicted proteins | sample eDN5th30CBELigMG_FD_128876 | JGI IMG/M metagenome (GOLD analysis project Ga0182738, IMG submission 128876) | Enriched Miracle-Growth compost microbial communities from Emeryville, California, USA - eDNA 5th pass 30_C BE-Lig MG (version 2)... ...
AAACTTAAAGAACAACTCACTCAATATTTCTGTTCAAACCCTGTTAAACCTTCCAATTACGTTGATTACCTCCTTTCTGAAGGCCGCAACCAAAACGTACTTCATTAAAAAACCCCTTTTTCCTATACATTTCCTTCAGGACATCTCAGTCTCCAGACCCAAGAACCGTCTTAAATGGGGCATTGAGGTCCCCAACGACATCAGCCATGTTATCTATGTCTGGCTTGATGCTCTTACTAACTATCTCACCGTTATAAGTACCTCATATCCTGGAGATTTGGCGCTTATTGGACCTCATAGATTATCCTCATTACAATAATGAAGCAAAAGATTTTGAATACGGCTCAAACCTTGTACATGTTATTGGTAAAGATATCCTCAAGTTCCATGCGATCTATTGGCCTGCTTTTCTGATGGCTGCTAATTTGCCTACTCCTCACAAAGTCATTGTCCATAATCATTGGCTTAAGGACAATGTATCTTGATAAAGAGAGAATACCTATGTGCTTAACTATTTCTTTAGAGAAAAATGTCAAAGAGTCTCGGGAATGTAGTGGAACCTTTTGGTCTTCTTCAAACTGTCGGAATAAACCCTGTCAGGTAACTTACCCTTTTCTTCTCCCTTCATCAACATGAGCAAATAAGAACAATTTTTTTTCCTTCCAGAATCACTCGAATTTGAGAATATTAGGGAATTCTTCGACCCTAAGGGTCTTAGAAAAACAAACCCAACTCTTCAGATCTGAAGAATAAACTTTTTCTCTGGTCATTTTTGGTCTTTGAGCCAAGTAGAATTCAAGCCCCTAACTTTTTTCCACCCCAATTTGCTCATATTCCCACTTCCCTTAATCCTCCTCACCTCCCTCATGTCTCATAGGTATTATTTCCTGTTAGAAGGACCTGAAGATTTCGACGCTAACTTCGAGCTCGAAGAACTTGTCAGCAAATACAACGACTTTATCCAGGGCTTCAGTACCTCCTTCCTATCTTATTTCACTCTTAATGATCCTCCTAGCCAATGTTATCATGAGAATCACCTCACCAAAGATCCTGAAGAACCAAACCATACAGAACGTTGATTGGGTGTTTACCGATTCAGACCTCGATTATATTCAAAGCATCGGGAATCTTGTGGAACAATGCAAGAAGAATTATAATAATTATGATATAAGAGGCGCATTGGGTGTGGCACCAAGAATTTGGGACCTGACGAATAAGCTGACAACTATGTACGAGCCTTGGAAGTTAAAGAATGATGACAGCCAAAGGAATAAAGTGATATATATGGTGTTGGAAAGTGTGAGAATTTTGAGTATTTTGCTGTATCCCAGCTTGAATGGGGTGATGAAGAACGTGAATGAGTATTTTGGAATTGATGAGAAGCATATAAATACAGAGAATTTGAAGTTTAGATTGATTGATAATCATACAAAAGGAGAGCTGAAGACGAACTTTGCCTTTGAGGAGAATAAAGATTACTTCTTGAAGATAAATTTGGACAAGAGAGACAAAGTGTTCCAGACTAAGCTTGAGATTGCTGGAAATGAAGAGGCTGGAGTGAAGGATGCTGCTCCTCAAGGAGGAAAGAAGTAAAGTGTGATGTGTGAAAGAAGAATATCTACTGTATATTTTATAAAGAGACATGATTGTTATTTGTCCTTTTATATATGAATAAAGTTTTATTGAAGAGTTAATAGTTAAAGAGACACAATATTTTTCAAGGTTTAATTTTCGAAGATGAGATGATAAATATTATAGCCTTCTACTCTTTGATGTCAGTCAATATGTTTTTAATAAGGCTGTTGCAAGAAAAGACTTTTTTGTGGAAGACAAACCATAAAGAGCACTTTTTCGAAACAAAAATAATTCCTTTTGCTTAGTTTTCCATCCCATATCTTCTGAATCCAAAGATCTGATGATCTGCAGAAGGGCTTGTTGGGCTTTTTGATCATCTTGGATTCTCCAATAAGCTATTCTGAAAAGAATTTCCTTTGTGAAAGTAGATGATATTTTCTTATTAGATCAACAAAAACTTCTGCTGAATAATTCAACTATCTGATAATTAACTCTTATTTTTCTTCGTCTATTTTTGAGATCTAATTCATCAAAAATTCTGATCAGCTAATTCATTTAAATTGAGCCAAATTCCTTTATAAACTTCCACCACAATCCTCTCTCCCATAATCTCCCTCACGTGCCGATCCTTCTAGAAATAAATCCCTTCAGGCTCTCCCTTTTTATAGAGAAAAAAGTTGATCCTCTAAAAGTGTCATAGGCATTCTATTTGACTAAATTACTGGTTCACCAGACCAGATCAAGCTCTTTATTTATTATAGTCATAGCTTTCTTTGACTGTCAATCTGAATCAACCTCTAACTGAAAGATATCCTATTAAAATATCTATCTTTCTTTTTTATTATTTCTAGTCATTTCCTTCCTTTTTCCCCCTTTGTGTAGTTTTCTTAAAGAAATTTCTATTGACTTCTTTTTCGAAGAAAGAAAAAGTCACAGCGATCCAAAGCATAATTACACACACCCCAATCCCCAAATTAACATTTTTATCAATCAGAAATCGAAGTTATGATCCCAAAACATTCCAGAATAAACCAAATTTAGAAAAATCACTATCAGAAAAGCGCATATTAAATCTTTTATATCTCCACCTTAAAAGCAGCCAATCTCTCCCAGAAATCTTATAATCTAAACCCTAAAAAATCCCCATTATTTCCCCACCCCCGCCCCATATACATGGAATCCCTTAAACTTAACCACAAATTCCGCGACATCCACCAGCTTCGCGAAAACATCAAGCGTCCCCATTGCAACCAAATCACCATCAACCTCTCTGAAAACGCCCACAAAAAGATCGACTGCACCAAAAAATACTACTCCAAGATCAACCTCGTCAACAACCTCCCCAAAAATCTCGACCGGCTCACTGAACTCCTCCGTTACTACTCAAAAAACCTCCGCTTATGCTCCAATCTTCGTGAACTCTATATCCAACAAATCGTCCTCACTGACCAAAACCTCAAATATCTCACCCGTCTTATCAAGTTTCTCAAGCATCTCCAAGTCCTTTCTCTTGATATTCGCCTTAGTGACGCCCTCAGCTTGCCAATCGTCAACAAATTTTACAAGGCAATCTACCGTCTGAAACACATCAAAGGGCTGAAAATCTTCACGTCAACCTTCTACAGATACCCTCATAACATCCTCCGGCCACTTTTCTTACGCCCTGATTTACAATCTCGCCTTCGTAACGCGGAATTTACCATCACAAGAGAACTCAGCGAGAACCAAAAAGAAACCTTCCTTGCTCGCTTACAACAATTCAAAAAGATCCAAGACCTTTCCCTTGACTTCTCCAGAGCTTCCACCTCCAACACTTTACCATATATTCTTGGTGGCCTTGACGCTTTTAAGCATTTAGAGTCCCTTTCTATGAACCTCAATGGACAATATATGCCGACTGATGCGTACAAGAACCTTGCGCTTTCGCTTGGGAGCTTAAATCTTCAGAAGCTAACGTTGACTTTTAAGTGTACTTCGACAATTGGATATGATCTTTATAAAGTTCTGAAGGCAGTGAATAGAAAACTGTCTTATTTGAAGCTGACTTTTATCGATGAACATAATTTGAGTTCTGAAGCTTTAGCGCCTTTAGAAGACGCGCTCAAGTCATTAGGAAGATTGAATGAGTTTTATTTGGACGTAAGCCAGAGCCAATTCTGTAATCTCATATTGAATAAGATCGCTTATGCGTTCTCAAAGCTGTCTGCTATGAAGAAAATTATGATAAAGTATAACTCCAATGACGCCGGGTTCAAATACAGAGGAGTCGCCATGCAGAATATCCGAGAAATTCTCAAAGGAAATCCTTACTTAAAGGATATTGAGCTTCACTGTATGGACTCCCGAGGCGTAAAGGATCATATTCAGCCGCTTATTGAAGGAATAAAAGCGTTGAAAACGCTGGAATATCTCAATGTTTATTTCCATTATATCCCAATGAGCGATTTTTCTTTCAAAGGCTTGATACAGGCTATTGAGGATAACAAGAAAAATCTTAAAGGACTGAATTTGAAGATTGATTCGTATAGATTGACAGACCATAGCTTGGAGACTTTAGCAGCAAGTCTGAAGAAATTGCAGTGTCTGGAGGAGTTTACGTTAACGATTATGAAATGGAAGATTTCAGAGAAAGGATTGAAGCCGTTGAGTTCGGTTTTGATGAGTTTGACGAAGCTGTTTAGAATTGAAGTGAAGTTCCAGGAAGCTGGCTCAGAGAAAATCGCACAAGATTTTGAGCTTGGACTGAAAAAAGGACTGTCGAAGCATAGACTTTATGTTGAATATTGTAAATAAACTGAATAGAAAAGAAGAATATTGTTTATAAGAGTAGTTTGCTAATAGAAGACATCTTTTAAAGGCTCAATTTTTGTACATAGTTTGCTTGTTTAGGAGTTTTTTATATTTCGAAAATCTTTAAAATGATTCACAAAAAAAATTTTTTTGCATAACCTCTGAGTCTCAATCAAAAGGAGGATTCGAGTCAATTGTGACTTCTCTGAAGATCGTGATATCAAAAAGAAGTTCGCAGGTTTTTCTTTAACCAATATAAACGAGAAACTCACATATACGATTGAATTGAACTTCATGAATCAAAAGAAAAAAGAATTTCCCTCTTTTTAGTCTATTTGTTTGAGACTTGAACCTTCCAAAAGTTTTTGTGGGCATTTTTTTGCTCTGTTATTTTTATTTAGAAGGATCTTTCTCTCGATACTTCTCTCTCGATCAACCAAAAAATTATCCATTTTTTTGGAAAAATCTTGTCTGGGAAAATTTTCCCAACAAAAATTAAAAAAATAAATTTATAATTTTTCACACAAAAAAAAAGAAATTTTCTATAAATAATTTTCTTTGGAGATTTATTTATTATAGGGACGGTTTCAAACCGTCACTTTTTGCCAATCCCGTCTGAGGAAAGTTTTCTGGGCCTTTTGAACAAGTTGGCTATTGCCAAGATTTCATGAAGAAAATTTTCGAAAAATTCCTTTTCAAAAACTCAAAAAATTTTTCTTCTGGAGTAAAAAGTAAAACTTTGAGATTTTTTGTTTGCCTTTGAAAATCACTGAAAAGACAAGAAAAAAAATGAAAAATATTGACTTTCAATGAAAAGAAAAGTTGGAGCTGAGGAAACTAGTCTCCATGAGAACCATGACAAGATCTAACAAATCAAGCAAAGAAAATTTTATTTTTCGCTCCCAGCATCTTACGGTATTGAAATGACCTTTTGAGTGAAAGAATGGCTCAGAAATGACTTCAAATCATCATAAAACTCAAGTTTACCCATGGATTATTTTTTAATTTGTTTCAATATGCTTGTGATATTTATAACATTAAAATGCAGAAAAAAATTTCTCAAATCGAATCAACTTATTTCCTTTGACTCAATACCCCAGAAATCTCAAAAGTTGTCGAGTCATTTCTCCAAACCTTTTCTCGTAAGAAAATAGTCGCAGCCCTGAAAAGTTCTTTGGTTTCTGGTCTTGCCTTACGCTGAGAATGAAGGTCAGAGTTTGGGTTTCATTCCTGAATTCCTCAGATTATTTAAGGCCCTAAAACAAATAACAAATTATTAGGGAAAAACGGAAAATCTAATTTTAACAAAGGGAGGGTTTAACTTCTAAAAACTGCTCAAAAATTAAGCTTTTTCCGACTGAAAAATATCATTCATTACCTCGCTATACTCATACAGACTCGTAGATTTTTAAGAGCTTAAACACAAAAATACTTATTTCTTGAACAAAGTATCTAAAGAAAAATGAATGATTAAATTTTTCCTCGCATTTTCATTCAATAAAAATGCTTGATTACTATGACCACATTTACCTTTCTCATCAAAATCTCAAAACTTGCAGGACAAAAACTTGGCTCTCCATCACCCTTACTCATTCATTTTCGCTCTCAGACCCTCAAAGCCTCCCTCCCATCTGACCTGAACACCAGAATTTGTTAACTCTAAATTCAAGAATTTTAAAACCAAAACATGCGCTATTAATAGCTTAATATCTTGTGCCAACATTATTCTGAATTAATTTGTTTAAATAAAAACTCGGTTTCTCAGCCTCAGTAAAAATCTTCAGAAAAGAAAATCCTTCAACTCAAACCCTCTTCCTCTCCCCAATCAAACCAAAACTCACACCTTCCCTTTTGTTTCCCCATGTAATGAACATCTTCATGTTCTGATTATAAAGAGAACTTTTATCGAAGAGATTTTATCAGAATCCACAGAATCTTAAACGCTTTTAATTTCTTTTCTGATCCTTATATTCAGCTTCAGTTCCAACGCCTCTCTCGATAAACACCCTTTAGTCCTCTCTTCTCTTAATCCCCCACTCCTTTTTCCCTCAAAAATCCAGTAAACGCCTTCCCCACACATGCACCACATCTTCGTAAATTAATTGACTGGTTTTCCACATTAAACACCAGGAAAAAACTCTTTGATTTTTCACTTAAAGCCAGCGCAAACTTTAATAATTTATAATCTTTTCAAAAACAAATCCCAACCCAGACCCATACCATCCCATGTTCACTGGTTTCTACGACCCCTCCAAAGACCCAAATTTCAAGCCATCCTGCGAAATCACTACCATGTCTTTCGATCTCCCCGTCTGTAACGATTCTGCTGCTAATGATCAACCCACAGAACAAGAAAAGCCCCAAGATGCTGCCACTTTTACCATCCCTGACTCCCCTTCCTCACTCTCCTTTGGAGCTTACCTCAGCAGCGTCACCATCAAAGCCCCCACAATCGCTTCCACACAACAACCTTCACAAATCTCTCCTACCTTCTCCCCTTCTAACTATAGTCCCTCATACAGCCACGAGCCTGGATCATTTGGAGCTTCTTTCTATAAGCCAAGCCTCAATACTTCACCTACATCTACTCCAAGCACTTCCAACCCTACAACAACCACTGAACCCAAGAAAGATCCTGCACAAATCCCTTTGTTCGGATTCGCATTTGGCTCTATTGATAAGAAACCTGCCACTGAAAACCACGCCCCTGCTGTCCATATGAATCAAGCCGCCACCGCACATGACGAAAAGAAGGACCCAGCCGAAATTCCTTTCAATCTTCAAAGATCAAACTTCAACAATATTTTCGGTTATATTGAGCCTGCTAAGCAGCCTGAACAAGTCTCTCCTAATACTCCTACTGGGCCTATCAGAATTAGCATGCTGGAGTCAGGATTTACTCATAATCCTTACTACCATCATGATGAATATGACCCAGAAAATAACAAAGAGCCTGAGACTCCTGAAGCCAAGAAAATTGGAGAAATCGCCGCAAAAGAAAGAGAAAGAATTGATACTCATGTCTTTGAGTTCTTCAGTCAACCTAACAATGACTTTTCTAATTTCGTTGGCTTGTTAGGAAAAGTCAGCATTACAGGCGAAAAATACGTCGACAAAGATTTCCCTGCTAACCAAAATAGTCTTATCGGTGACAATTATGACAGAATTTCTGAATGGGGAGATGCCGTTTGGCTTCGTGCTGATGACTTTTACGGCAAGGGTAACTACCAGGTCTTCATGGACAAAATCGAGCCTAACGATATCGAGCAAGGTCTTTTAGGAAATTGTTATTTCCTTTCCACACTGAGCTCTCTTGCTGAATGGCCTGATAGAATCAGAAGACTCTTCGCTACCAAAGAAAGAAACGAAGCTGGATGCTACTGTGTAAAAGTTTGCGAAATGGGTGAATGGAAAGAAGTCGTTATTGATGACTTTTTCCCTTGTAATCGTTACAAGAAGACTCCCATTTTCACAAAGGGAAATGACAAAGAGCTCTGGGTGCTTATCCTCGAGAAAGTCTGGGCCAAAATCTACGGCTCTTACGACTCAACTGAAGCCGGTCTTACAAGAGAATGTCTTCATGATCTGACCGGCGCTCCTACAATGTTTTTCTTTACCGATAGAAAAGAAGAATGGGGCCTTATTTGGAAGAAGCTTCTCAAGGCAGAAAGCAGACAATACGTCATGACATGCGGTGCTGGAGAATTCTGGACCTCAACTGGTGTTAATGAGAAAGGTATTGTGGCCTCTCATGCTTATTCTTTGTTGGCAGCTTATGATGAAGTTGATGCATATGGAAGACCAGTTAAGCTAGTGAAGCTGAGAAATCCTTGGGGACAGACTGAATGGAACGGACCTTGGAGTGATAGTTCAAGCAATTGGACTCCTGAATTAAAGAAAAGACTTCACATTGAAAATAAAAATGATGGTGTTTTCTTTATGGCTTATGAAGATTTCTTAAAGTATTTCGATGATATCCAAGTCTGCTACGTCCATGATAGCTTCCAATACACCAGCAAAAGAGTTACCAGCGACGCTAATCACGCCAAATATTTCAAGGTAAAGATCGAAAAGGAAGGCAAATACTACTTTACCGTCAACCAAGAAAGCAAAAGAAAGCATGCTCAAAACTCAAACTACCGTTATTCTTCAGTCAACTTGGTCATTGCCAAGATCCAAGGCAACGGGCAATATCAATATGCGACTGGTAACAGCAGAGCTGATAAGGAAGTTTGGGCTAAAGCCAAATTGACTCCTGGTGAATATCTTGTCTATGCTAAAGTTAAATGGCTTTTCCAAAATCAAAACGACTTTACTTTGAGCACTTATGGCCCTGGAATGACGAATATCCAAGAAGTTTCAAAGAAAGAACATGTTAATATGTTGGACCAAGTCTTTATGGGAAAAGCCAAGAATTCTCAAAAGAAACAAACCTATGCTAGAGAAGGCGAAGTTAACTGTTACAGTGTCGTTGATATCTGTAAAGACGGATTTATCTACTGTTATTATAATAACCAATCTTCAAGAACTCTTGAAACTGAAATCTATTTCAAGGAGTTTAGAGGCGTTAAGCTTAGAAAACCCTTCAGAGGCCAAGCTTATTCCTTGAAAGTCCCTCCTGGCCAAGAAAGAATTGTTCTTTTGAAGATTCTTCCTAATCAAGATGTCAGGCAAGTCTTTGGTGAAAAGGTCAGATTCACTTAGGGGAAGCGTTGAATAAGTTAAGTTAATAAAAAACATTAATGAAAATCTCTCTTATATCTTGCTTATTAATTCATTAGAATACATTTTATTAACATGATTCACTGAGTTTTTTTATTATATTTATCTTATCAAATCTTTGAAAAGGATTAAAAAACTTGCCTTAAACTTATTTGAGTTCGAGTCTGATAAGTCTGATATTTAAAAAGCTCCTCAATCATCCAAAAACCCCTCAATCCTTTCACCTCACTACCCATTTCTCTTCTCTTCCCCTTCAATCTCACTGCCTTTTATCCTTATTACTTCACCCAAATCCCACAATTTCATGAGCAACTCCCCAAGTTTCTATTGTAGTAGCTTTATAAACCACGCATTATAAGGTTCAAATTTCAAAGCCAAAATCTCTAAATTCTTTTATAAATTTATCTTGCTATATTTTTAAACATTTCCCTATATCCCTCATGTCCGAATCCTTAGGATCATACCTTGCTCGCCAAGCTTCCAATAAATACTCCTCCCCTTCCCAACCCTCCAACCCCTCCTCCTCTAACCATTCCTCCCCTTCTGGTACAACGATCCCCACGAATCCCACTACTGGCCTTGGAACTACATCTCCTTCCACCAATACAAATACTTATCTCCCTACCACCACCACAAGCTCTTATTCAGACCCTTATAAGCCCACTTCCACTACAGTTCCCATATACACCCCTCAAAAAATCAATTTAGATAACAGCTTCGTCCTCTTCTCTAAGCCCACTCCTATCACCAATCCTCCCACTACTACCACAACAACAACCTCCTACACAACCACCCAACCCTCCTCTCTTTACCAGACCCCTTCAAAAACCTCCACTACACCCAGTTACACATCTTATCAACCCCAAACAACCTCCTATTCCTCACAACAACAGCCTGCTAATTATCCTTATAAAGCGAATATTGACTATAATTTCAATATATTTGACAAACCAAAACCCTCCTCCTCACACAATCCCATCACTTCCACTACCCCCGTAACCAGAACTACAAACCCAATGAAACAGTCATCAATGAGGCAATCCTCAATAAGACATTTATCAGAAAATCAGCAACAAGAGACAGTTCAAAGCCAAGCAAGCTCTTTACTAAAGATTTTGGGCCTTGAATCACTAACTGATGAACCCACGACAACGACAGATTCTGAAGGTCAACCTTCCTTTTTCTCAGCTCTTTTTGGCTCGACGCCGCTCGCTCATTCTGAGGATCAAAATGATAAAAACCCTTTGTACTTCTTTGACCAAGAATATGCCCAAAACCGAAAGGACATAAAACAGCTTGACTACAAGAACGACAATAAAGAGATCGACTCGTTGGAAGCTGAAGAACGTGAAAGATTAAAGAATAAAGTCTTTGCTTTCTTCTGTCAGCCTGGCCACGAATTCTCCAAATATCTTGTCCTTCTTTCCCATATGAACACAAAGAAAGAAAAGTTTGCTGATAAAGATTTCCCTGCAAGCCTAAACAGCATTATGGGCAAAAACTATTCCCGACAAAGTGAATGGGGAGACTGCATTTGGCTCAGCCCTGATGAATTCTACGGGAAAAACAACTATCAGGTCTTTGTAGGAGGCATTGAAATTGGCGATATCCACCAGGGAAAACTGGGAAATTGCTATTTCCTCTCTACACTGAGCAGTCTTGCTGAATGGCCACATAGAATACAGAAGTTATTTGCTACAAAGGAGAGAAATGACGCAGGATGTTACTGTGTGAAGATATGTGAAATGGGCGAATGGAAAGAAGTTCTTGTAGACGACCTTTTCCCTTGTTCTGCAAAGACAAGAAAGCCCATATTCACAAGCGGAAATGACCATGAGCTTTGGGTGTTGATCCTCGAGAAAGTCTGGGCGAAAATCTACGGGTCATATGATGCGATAGAAGATGGATTAACAAGAGAATGCCTTCACGATTTAACAGGAGCGCCCACGACGTATTTCTTCACTGATAGAAAAGCTGAATGGGAGACGATTTGGAAAAGACTTGTAAATGCGGAGAAGAATAATTTTGTGATGACGTGTGGTACTGAAGGATTTGGGCAAGAATCGGTGAATGCACAGGGGATTGTGGCTTCTCATGCGTATTCGCTGATTTCTGCCTTTGAGGAATTTGATAGAAATGGAAAGAAGGTTAGGCTGTTAAAGATAAGGAACCCGTGGGGCGATGTTGAGTGGAATGGCGCCTGGAGTGATTCCTGTCCAAACTGGACGCCTGAGCTGCGAGCTAAGTATAAGGTGGAGAAAAAGAACGACGGGATCTTTTATATAGGCTATGAGGACTTTTTGAAGCAATTTGATGATATTCAGATCTGTTTTGTTCATGACAATTATCAATATAACAGCCTGAGGAAGACGGCTTTGCCGAAACAAGGAAGCTATTTCGTGATAAAGGTTGATAAAGCAGGAAGATATTACATCACTGTGAACCAAGAAAGTAAGAGAAAGCATGCTTATAATGCGGACTGGAAGTATTCTATTGTGTACTTTAGAATCTACAGGATCGTTGGCCAAGGGGAGTATCAGCTGATTACTGGAAGAAATGGAGCTGATAAGGAAGTCTGGACGGATGTGAAGTGTGAAGTCGGAAATTATATTGTATTTGTGCAGATTGATTGGCTTACGAAAAACCATGATTTTGTGTTGAGTACTTATGGACCTTCCCTGACTCAAATTACTGTCACTTCGAAGCAAGAGCATCCAAATTTATATGATTAAATTAATCGTAATTCGATAATTGTTGAATAGAGGAATATTTATTATGGCTTGAGTTTGATAAAATTTAAGAGACTGTATTTCCCTTGCAAAAAGGAAAGCTAAAGTTTTCTGGTGGAAGTTTTTAGAAGAAAAACAATCAGGAAAAACTTCTCAAAGCCAAGACAAAATTTTTTTCAATAGTGATTTGGTCTTCAATTCATAAAAATTTTTGCTTCCCTTTTCTTTCGATTAATTAACATTTAGAAAGCTCAAATGAATAAAAATGCTCTTTTCCCGAAAACAAAGTGATAAACAAGGGAAGAACTAATTTAATCTCAATAAATTTTCAAGTCATTCAAATACTATTTACAATGATCAAACTACATCACAAGACTATTCACATTATTAATTCTCAAAAATCTACCTAATCTCATACAAATCCTCTCATAGGTATTCACATTTTTTTACATACAATTACTCTACATCAACTACCTAATATCCCTTACAATAATTCGTCAGCGTCAGCATCGCCATCGATATGATCGGTAAACAATTTAAGTCCAAAATTAACGCCACTATCATAAATCGACAAAGTATGTTGATTCCAATCAGTAATCTTTCTTACAGAAGAAAACATCCTCTCTCTTCTCTCCACCATTCCACTTCTCTTCTCATCCGCAGATAACAACTTCAACAACTTCTTTGGTCCTCCTCCTCCTTCAACTTTCCCAGGCTTATTCTTACAATTCACACAACAACACCCTTCTCCACACTTCGTTCCCATTGAAAAACAATCACAGTACTTCTTCTCACATCTCGATCTCTTACAATTACACCCTTTAAAATCCCTTCCTGTGCCTTCTGACCAATCATCTTCTCCCCAAAAAGCTTTCCTCCTCTTCTTCTTCACACTCTCCTCTCTCATTCCTGGAACGTTCTTACAGCCTTTACAACAGCAATTCTCCCCACAGAATCTCCTTTCCGCCAAACAATCACAATACATTTTCTGGCATTGTGACTTCCTACAATTACATCTTACATTCTTCCTCATCTTTCTAACACTCTTCTCATTCTTAATCTCCCATAATTCCTTATTAAAACTCTCCAATACATGAACTTTCCTCTCTTTTTGGCCACTCTTCCTATTCAAAATCCATGAGCCCACGAACTTCCCTTCATAAAAATTCCTTACATTTTTGGCACTTGTGCCTCATTCTTCACAGGAATATCAGCAAGATACGACTTACTCACGCTAGTCCTTGGGTTTCTATCACAATACATGCTTTCCTGGGTGTCATTGGTAGGTTCATAGTGGTCTTCTATTTTGGTTTCAATGGGAGATTGGTCATAATGAAGAGGGACTAAAGGGGAATTATTCCTAAAGGAGAGGTTAGGAAAGGGAAATAGGAGGGAAAGGGACTGGTTTTCGTGAAGGTCGTGGGCCTGAAGTATGTCAGCGAAGTCGGAGAGATCGGTGGGTAGAAGAGGAGAGAGTTTCTCTTTGCAAAAATCGAGGAAGGTGAGGTTCTCCATGATGGGAAAGAAATAAGTGTTCTTATTTTTGGATGGAAGGTTTTTTCCAATAAAATATAAAGTGTTGAAATGTTCTGGAAACGTGTTGTAGAGGAAAGGAATTTCATGTAGAGTGAAAATTTGTCCGTATTTTTCATTTTTAGTTCAATTACAAGTAAATTATACAGTAAAATTCTAGTTTATTGTGAACACTTTTTTAGCCAATTGGAATGTGTGAAGAAGTTCCTAAGGTTCAGGAGACTGAAAAAGCTGATTTGATGAAGCTATATTCGGGAGATTTGACTGTTTTTCAACCTCTTTTTCATTTGTTGTTCTTTGTCTGCTTACAAAGCGTGAATATTAAAAGGAAAACTTGATATGAAAAAAGGGATTTTCTCAGCCTTTGCAAGGCATAATCAAGACGTTATAAAGATTTTTAAGAAAAAACCGCCACAAATCTTCCGGTAGAAATTTCTTGAGAAACGAACTATTCACATTGAAAATCTCAAAGCAACTCTTCACATACAGAAATTCCATT
>Ga0182738_1005295_pt1 | contig 13847 bp, 12 predicted proteins | sample eDN5th30CBELigMG_FD_128876 | JGI IMG/M metagenome (GOLD analysis project Ga0182738, IMG submission 128876) | Enriched Miracle-Growth compost microbial communities from Emeryville, California, USA - eDNA 5th pass 30_C BE-Lig MG (version 2)... ...
CACACCAAAAGTCAACGGTCCCTTTGACTTTCCAAAATATTTGAGTATTTTTTCAAAAATCCCTTCCGACCCAAATCTCAAAGACCTCAACAAAGTGTTGAGTTTGATCTTGTAGCCTTTAGTAATTTTAATGTTGCGTATTTTCTCTCCTCTAGCAGTATCTAGGAAAAAATACATAAAAAAAATCTAGCTTCCCGCTCTGAGCGTTTCACAGATCGTTTTATTTAAACCCGGAACAATTAAAAAACCTTCCGAACATTTGTCACAACAAACTTGATTAAACTGGTTTTCCCCACTCCTTCTTCGATAAAATGACTTTGTTCCAGGTGTCTCAAGCTATCATTTTCATGCTAAATTCTTTTCGTCTAAAAGGAAAATAACTCTTGGAAATTAATGTGAAATTCTCAGTGAATAATTCAAGGCTTAAAAAAAAAAATTCAATGAAATTCAAAACGATTTTTAAAAAGATACAACTTAGAACCAAAATACATATTAACCCAACGCTTGAGTAATTTACGAAAAACTTTTTTTCAACTTTGAATAGAACTCAGGCAATCAGGCGGATTTTAATAATTATAATTACTCAATTAATGAGGGAAAATCTCTGATAAATTTGCGAAACAGCCTCACTTCATTTAACAAAAAAAACTTTAGTCAAGGAATGATGAAACTTGAAAATGGAGGATTTTCCTGTATGTTATGAGTCATTTTTACAAATTGTCAACTCGCTCCAAATGAAAAAAAGTCGTTTTCTGGATGGAAATTCTTTTTAAAATAATGATCATGAAAAAGCCCTAAAAAAAAAATCAGCCAAAAAAATTCTTGTTCTTTTCTAACTTTTGAAATGTGTTGAAAATTAAAAACTTTTACCTCAAAAAAATTTCTTGAATATTCATTCTTTCATTCTTAGAAAGTCGATCCTATAGAAACAGATAACTCTGAGATTCTGAAAAAGTGAAGAAATATTTTTTTCTTTGTTTTGACTTTTCTCTAAAAAGTGTTTCAGAGCATTTGAGAGAAAATACAGAGGTGGAGAAAATCTAGGAGGAAAAAGTCCCTTAATCGAAGCCTCCTAGATTTCCTTAGATCTAGGAAAGACAATCAAGTTTAGAATTCCTTTCGACTGTTTCAACATTGTTATTGGTTGAGAGGAAAAAAATTTAATATTTCAGTCTTTTATTAAGAAGATTTTTTGAGATAAAGCTCGATATAATTGGGAGAAATAGACATCTATCTCCTTGATATAAACCTTGGCGTTCGTAAAAACAAGAAAAAGAGTCAAAGGGAAAAAAGCTTTTTGTCTCGATTTATTTTTGGAAAAATCTTTTGAAAAAAAAATCCCTCAGAATTGATACAAGAAATCAGAAGATGTCCAAGGCAAGTGTTTCTGAGGATTTGATCCTAAAATATGGGATCCCAGAGAAATTTGAGGTTAGATTCGGATTACAATAAAAATTTGGGTTTTTCCAGGGGCACCTCAAATTTGTCTGGGATCCCAGATTTTCGAGAAAAAATCCCAGAAACATTAGCCTAGGGCATTTTATGATCTCCCATAGAAATTCCGAGGAGAACTTCTTTGTTCAAAATTTTTTCGAATTTTTTTTTTCTCCAAAAATTCTTCTTTCAGCAGTTCTTAAGAAAATTTTTCCCAAACAAAATTGCGACAAAAAATTTTTTTCTCCTTGACTCACTTCCTTTCTTTTATGAATACCAAACCTTCTATGAGGATTTTTTTAATTAGAAGATAAATCTTAATATCTTCAAATCCTATCGAGGTTTATCTAAAAACACACTTCTTCATAAAAGATCGAAGTGTGAAAAGTATTTTTGACTCTAAACCAATAATAATGTTGAAATAGTCGAGGGGATTCTAAATTTCAAAGGACTAGGCCTAGATCAAGAGACTTTTTTCCTAGATTTTTTCCACCCTGATTTTTTCTTGGAGGGTGTGAGAAAAAAAAATATTTCGAGTTTTTTAGATGTGAGAAAAAAAATTGTTTTTGATCTCAAAATAACTTTGATTCCTCGTTACGAAATTTCAAAAAAAAAAAATGGGAAGTTTTGATTCTCTGTGAATTGACCTATCAGCTTTTTTCAAAAAAAAAACGTTATTATAGAATTTTAGGCAGACCATGAGAACGAGCTTGAAAATTCTTTTTATCTCCCTTTCATCTTTTCCAACATAAATATTTTTTTTTGAAATTCAAGCAAAACTTTCTCTTTGCATCTTCTCTGGAAAAAAGCCCAATCATTTTCAAACTGGAACTAAAGAGTAAAATCTGAACTTGTACAGAAGGGCATAGCGTGTATTGATATTCACTTTCGACTTTTTTTTTTCCTCACCGCATTCATAATTTTACCCACAGAAAAGATGAAGAGATGATAGATATTCTCTTTATAATTAACTTTCCAAATGAAACAAAATATTTTTGAATATTAATCAAATTTTTAAAATACTCAAGGTTTATTAACGAACAACTCTATTAAAGAAGAAAAATCGAACTAATTTGAATCTTCAAGAGACTCAAGTAATTCTCATGAAACCTTTCTAGACTTCCAATCTTCCTCTGTTTCAACTCGTTTCCTTCTTTGATTCGAGAAAGGAAAGTTCTTACACTTCACTATTGTTTCTCGGAACATTTCTTTTTTTAACTATCTAACTAAATTCTCTAGTTTCAATTTTTCAAAAAAATATTAATAAATTCATTCCTTAAAACTTTCAAAAACTATTTTTCATGTCTTACAGAGAACTCAGAAACTTTTGCGAAACTATGAGAGCTTTGGGTTATCCTAGACTTATCTCTCTTGAAAACTTCAGAAAACCTAACTTTGAACTTGTCGCAGATATTCTCTATTGGCTTGCTCAGAGGTAAATATTATCCAGAAGAAATCTTGCTCAAAAAAACTAGATATGAGCCAAATGCCGATATATCTGATGATATTGAAGAGGAAAAGGATAGAGTCAATTTCATTAAATCAGTCACAATCCTTTTCTACTCAAAAGCTCGCATAAAGCTCAATCCTAAAAAATTATATACTGCTGATGGTTATGCAGTCCAAGAACTTCTCAAAGTTGCTTCATTGCTGTATAATGCTTACAACGTCAAGGGAGACGAACAAGAAGAATGTAAACTTCTTCAAACAACATTTCTCATTTTAATTTTAGCCCGGGACTTTACACTTCCAACAAGACTTGCAAACCTCAAGGGTCATAAAACTGTTGCTCAAGAAATTATTGATACTGGTGCCAAGGTAAAATTCTGAGGTTTCTGGGAAATGTCTAATCTACTTTCAAGCTTCATGATTTGTTGGAAAAAGAAGGTGAACTTAGAGAAAATAGAGAAAAAGCCTTGCAATTCCTGGATAACCTCACCAATGTTCAATCTGATAATGAACAAGCTTACATAGAAAAGTAAAGAAGAGAGACTCTTTCTCAGATTTTCAATAATATTTTTCAGGAAAGTTAGAGAAATCATTCAACAACAAACCGAAAATATCAAGGATATGCATAACGTTGTGGCTAATCTTGAGAAGGATGAAAAGGTCTTGGATGAGAAAATCAAGAGACAGAGCCAAGCACTTGAAAGAGAAGAAAAGAGATTGAAGAGCATGACCAACGTCAAGCCTGCTTATATGGACGAATATGAGAGATTAGAACAAGAACTTGAGAGGTACTATGCCATCTATCTTGAAAAGTTCAGAAATCTCGACTATCTTGAACACCAAATGGATCTTTACCATCAAGCTGAAGAGGAAAAGTTCCAAGAAAACCAAAAGGCTTTGAAGAAAATGCAAGAAAGAATCCAAGCTGCAGAATGGAGAATGATCAAGGGAGAAGAAGAGATTAATGAAGATCTTTTCGATCAACAACTTGCTCGAGAAGATATTTTTGCCAACAGAGCTGTCTCTAGAGGAAAAGGCATTGGATCCAAAGGCAGATTCGATGAAAGAAGGAAGAATAAAGTAATTTTTTTTCTTGATTTTTTTATTTATTCAAATTTCTAGTATGATGAAGACTTGGATGGTCCCAATGAAGAAGATGAAGACGCATTAGATGATGAAGATGATCAAGGTGATGATGACAACGATAATGGAGATGAGGATGATGATGGCGTAAAACAAAATTTTCGTTTTCAATCAACTTAATTTTTTCTTAGTTTGGAGGTGTTGAAAGAGATGCTGACTCTGATAATGACTTTTAAGAAATTTTTAATATTTCCTCTATATATTGTAGAATCTCTATTTATACAGTAACACTATACTTATTCATCATTTAAAAACACTTCAATCTTGGAATCTTTACGTTCTCTTCATAATCAAAGTTAAAATTTATTGAGTTGAGAAATGCTCTTACTGAGGAAAAATAGATTTGTAAAGAGTTTCTTTCAAAACATTCCAATCCATTTTCTCAGCTCGATACAATCTGAAACTATTAGTTCGAATCCATACTTGGCTTCAATCAAAAAATTCGAAGAATCTTTCAAGTATAAAAGTGAACATGATGCTTTAGAGAAGTTCAAAGTGATATTAAAAGCTCCTACAAAAAATGAAGATTTCTTGCTCAGTATCATTCAATTCTTTGAACTTGAAATGACAAGCAACTCAAATGATATTCCCAAAGTCAAAAAAATCCAAAAAGTCTTCAATGAAATAAAATCTTCAAATAATCTTGATCAGCTTTGCTTTTGCCAAACAGTGGAAAACTTTGACTCTCTCCTTAACTTGATGAATTTGTGTGATATTGATCAACAATTTAGCTCCAAAATCATTTTGATAAATTTTTCCCATCTCATCAAAGAAAAGAAAATCACTCAGACTAACTTTATTGAAACCTTGGAAAAACTGTTATTGCCTCTCAAAAAATCAGAAAAACTTTCATCTGTGGACTCTTGGTGTAAAACAGTCCTGACAGAATTTTTCGACCAATTTCTCAAGAAAAACAAAAAATCTCGAAATCTTGTAGCTATGGCCGAATTTGCTTCATATTTGCCTTCAGATTTCTCAATCCATTGGAAACTAGCTGAAAATCTTTCTACCAAATGTTTTGACTATTTATTCGCAGAAGGTGAAAATGGACTAGAGATTAAACGTTTCTCTAAACTATTTCCCTATTTGTTAAATTACTACGATACTCATCAAGATTCTGTTGATGAACTTGCCCAAATATTGTCATTCAAGGCAGAGAATATTGTTATTGACCATTCTTTGATTAATCTTATCCTCAACACCTACCAAAAAGTCTCCAAAAACAGAATCAAATTACTTGAACAATTATTTCCAATCTACAACAGCCTTCTAGATGGTGACACAAAGAAACAAACCTTTAATTTAAACCTTCTTGAAATACAAGAAATCAAACCCCTTGGAGATTTCATAAAGGATGCCAATCTCACAGCTGGCTCCCTCATAAATCTCCTTAGATCTTGTCTCAAATCTGATATAACAGATAAAGTTGAAATCAAATTCATGAAAACGGATTATATTTACGAGCTCAATGTCACCTTCCTTGATGAAAGTCTCAACATCGATGATTCACACAAGTCTTACACAAATCCTCAACAAATCAAAGAAATCATTTCCAATTTCTTTTCTAAAATGCATATTCATTTCAATTTTAAAGGACTTCTCCTGATCCTCTATCTCAACTCCAACCACTTTATCTCCCTTGGAAAACTGAATAGTTTACTTTTTACCTCTTTACGGAGAGAATCGCTCACACTCACAGATGAAGAGTTTATTCAAACACTTCATTTCCTAAGAGAAACAATTGGAGATAAAAAATATCTCCCAATGTTGACATCTTTTGATAAAGTCTGGAAAAGAATTCTTGATAACATGGGCGCTAAGGATTCTTTACCCATTCAAAATCTTGTCAAATTACTCACTGGTGATAGAAATGATTTGGTCTTTACAGACTTCAGAACAATAGATTGTCTTTTAGACAATGCACTCACCAAACAAATCAAATATATGAAACTGCCAGAAATCAAAGTCACCATGGCGTCTCTTTTAAGGTCGAGAATGGAGTGCAACAACTTTTACTCGGTAGCTAAAGAAAAATTTGAAAATGATTATAAAACCACTCACCTCGGTGTCGCTATTGACTTGCTTCAAAAATTCGTATTTTTAGGAATGCCTATAAATAATGAAGTCCTCAAAGAAATCATCAGAAAATATGCTGAAGTCACCCCAGAAAACAAGATGTTTAATGAAGCTGCAATATCACTCAAACTATTGTCAACTATTCTTCTCTTGAATCGATTCGAACAATATGATGAAAGCTTGTATCGAAAGATTCTAAACTCCTTCAAAAATTATAAACCATCTGAATTCAAAAAAGAGTGAGTTATTTTGTTTTCTTTAACCATTTATTTATTTAGGGAATTTTTAAATGATAAGTTTGCAAGCAATTTGACATATTTTACAGAATATATAAAGACAGCCCATCCAGAGTTTTATAAAAAACTCCAAGGACAGGCTTCAATCAAACAAACTTTCGAAAAACTTCGGCAAAATGTTAGGAAACTTGAACCCAAAAGGACAACTTCCCAGGCTGAAATTGTTGATATAATAAAGGAACGATTCAAAAATGTAGAAATCAGAGAAAATGTCCTTGAAGGTGATGGAGTCATTGAATATGACATCATAATCAAGAATCTCAAGACCAACAAAGAATTTGCTATTGAAATCTTTGGACCATCTCATTTCAAAACAAACACAGATCCAATCATTTCACCTTCCAGCCGCCTTGGACTAAGGCTTAAAAGAAAATATCACTCTGTCATTATTATTCCTTTCTTCGAATTAAATGAACTCAGAACTTATTCTGAAAAAGCTGATTATATCGAATTCTTACTTAAACCAGTATTACATTAAAAAATTGTATTAAATTATAGAGAAGTAAGTAAAAATTTAAATACAAACAATTATATTATAAAAAATAAGGTTAAACTGAAGTCATGCTGATTGTTTCTGCATCATAAAATCTCTTGTATAATGGGTTATGCTATTTGGTAAAAATTAGTTATCATCATTCAAAGTCAAATTTTACCCAAACGAGATATGAAAACACTCCCAAAAATTTTGTGAGGTGGTTTTCTTCGAAAGCATCTCTTTTTGCAATTTCGTTCATAACACGATTTAATCTGTTGTGTAAAAATTCTTTCAACTGATTATCTTGAGTTTCTCTCAATTCTTTCTGTAAATATTTGGCTTCCAATTCCAAATCGTCCAATTTAATAACTACATGAAAGATTATTCAGCAAAGTTCTCTCGCATTCAAATCTTACAGTCATAATAAGTTTTTTGATTGTTGTATTTCTTCGCATCCAGTATTCTTGATGCACGTCTTCCAAAACAGAATTTACCAAGTCTGCTGATTGTATTTCTAAAGAAGAAACTAAAAAAAATATTTTAATAAGCTTTGTCCCCATCAGATAAAAGTTACTCTGCACCAACCAAAACCACAAAGATTGCAAAAATAATGGTTAAAGAAATATTTTGGTCTTTACGAGCTCTGAACCATAAAGTGCGCACAAAGTATGAAAAAGCATTGGTTTGATATTTTTCAACCATCTCAACTTCTTTAATGTATTCAACCTACGAGATGGGGGTTAATGAAACATTCACAATCTAAGAACTTACTTCATTGCCAAAAACTTGAGGATTTCCATAAGACCAGACAGCCATAATCAAATGGAAAAAGAGAACCAAAAAGAGTCCTTTTCTCACTGTATTTTCAAGTTTATCATCAAATGGTCTTGGAAGTTGATAGAATTTCAACACTAGGATAATTTTAGTCACCATTGAATTTCAATATCTTTTTCTTACAAAAGATTTTATCCATCCAGTAGACTGCGAGAAGATTCAAGAATGTGCTCAAAAACAAAAGAGGCAAACCGGAGCAGAAAATAAAGCAAACAAACAACACTGTCAAAATCTGAGCATATCTAAAATCAACCAGGAATTCAGGGCCAGTGTAAAGCTTCACCCAGTCTTCTTGATTTGCTCTACGAGTACTCTTTTTGCTCCAACCACAACCACGGTCAGAACATCTCAAACAATGTCTGAAAAAGTACGATAATGAATTCACAAACGGTAAATTCACAATATTGATGATCATCGTTGTTAACTATTTTTTTTTTGTAAGAATTGATAAAAATAATAATCCAAGTACCAGGGTAGCACCAACGTTGAGATACCAGTCTGAAACAAAGTCATCGTAATTTCCAGAGAGGAAATTAGCAACTTTGTTCCTGGTAAATCTTGCATTTACGAAAAGGATGATGACACCAGTGTTGAGTAATTGAGCAACAAAGATTTTTATGACGCGAGATGTGGATTCTGAGCTGATACTTTGATGTCTTTCAAAGGTACTCAGGAGTTTAAAGACATATTGCAGACCGTAGTTGGTAATGATGACAGCTGCAACTACCACGAAAGGTAATGCGTTCGTTATCAGCCTTTGAGTTGCCCAATCTGAACAGACGTTGTTTGTAAACGAATCAATTGTTGAAAGACCACGACAATAACACTCTTGAAGACCAACAGCATCACTTCCTTTGGCAATATCATCCTCAACATCTTGTTCGGTCAGGTTTGTGTAGCTAGAGCAGTCAAGAGTTTGCTTCACAGTGCCTGAATAATCCTCTTGCTTAGTTTTGGCAAAAACAATAAAGATAAAACCTTTTTATAAGTAAGTCGATTTGGCTAAAAAAATTTTACTGATTGCCCAAAATCCAATGGTAATGAGCCAGCTCACCAATCTCCTCAAAAATTTCTCCAGTTGGGTCACATCAAGGTTTGCCCAAAGAATATTGTTTGGTGCTGGAGCGTCTTTGACTTTCAAGTAGGAGCCATGGAAAATATTAATGTCCTTCTCATACAAACAAGAACAGAAGTTGTAGCAAAAACGAGCAAATGGACTTTTTTGGAAACGAGTAAAAGCGTCATCTCTTTGTTCTTTGGTTTCGAATGTCACAAAAGCAGCCAATACTTGGGATTTTTTAGAGTAATTCTCGTGCTTGAGTTGAGACTTGAGTTTGTTTTGTTGTTCCTTCACTTTTCTAATGGCACGGAACTCTCGAAGCATTCTGATGCTTCCTTGTCTTGCCATAGCCTTCAAATCATTATAAGTCAACTTCTTGGCTTTGCTGCTGTCCACTTTATTTCCAAACTTTTTATAAAATCTTTTATATAAATCCACTTTCTTTTTCCTTAAAGCTGCCAACTTTATTTTGAGTTGCAGGCTTGTGTTAGATTCTGCCAGTTGAACATCCACAACGTTATAAGTTTTCTTCTCATCTCTATCCTGAACCTCGCTGAAATGCTTCCATAATTCTCTTTTTAATTCAGAGCGGTTCTTCGAAGGAAGATTGCTGATTTTCAAAGTATAGCCATCCACTGAGTTCAGACTATCTTCAAGGTTATAAACTGCTTTCTTTTGAAGCCCTCGAAGCAAGAATAGCATAATCATATAAATCACACAAATTGCAGCATCAATCGAAGCAAGCACCCATCCAATTGTTTTCTTATTGACAGTTTTTCCACTTGTCAGATTTAAATTATCACTTTGACAGTATGCCTGGAAATAAAGCTTGTCACTCGAACTGATTTGGCTGCATCCGGACTTGCTTGAGTCGAAAAATGAGCTATCCACTTGGAAAGAGCAAGAAGACGTTCCTGCACAGCTTGCATAGGCATTTTGAATGCTTGTTTGATCATCGTTATTACAAGAATGATCCCATGAAAACTAAAGAAAAAATTAATTTCATCCCAAAAATTCCCTCATTACGATAGTTATCAGCTCACAAGAGGTATCAGTTTCATCGGAATAAATACGTCCATATTGGAAGGTCGAAAAACTTCCCAATGTTCCCTTGTCACAGGAGAAACTGAGCTGATCATTGGCTGATGCTTTTGCACACTTTGTTACACCTTGTTCAATCGAACCCAATGTTGTATAATAGAGCATCCCTTTATAATCCTTGAATCCATCAACTTCAAGAGAATTGTTCGCTGTCAAAATTATTCTCAAGAACTCTTTTCTAAATATACCTCTGATTGCAAAATAAAGAGAAGGAGCTGAAAGAATTGCAAAGATAAAAAAGAAGGCGATCAAATATTTCAAAAATCTAAAATAAAGCACCATTCCCACGCCAAATTTGTCGAGATCACTCTCTTCTGTTGTATTGAATAAACAATGGGATCCTGTCTGGAATTGGCAGCAAGCTTCTGTACAACTATAAGGCTTGCCAAACTTGGTTCTTGCGTGACTTCCTTCAACCGATTTCTTAAACTATCAATTTATTAAAATTTCTATTTCTCAAAACAATCTACCTTTTCATAATCCAACTCGTCAGGATCTTCAACAATTGTCAACTTGGTGTGACTTTTTTTCATGATCCCTGCAAAAGGGGCGTACATTGAATCTGCTCTCGGGTCTTCTTGTTCACAGATCTCCTTTATTCCTCCCAAGTCATTTTTCGGAATAACTGGAATAATTTTTGGTTCAATCATATCCACAGCTAAAAACTCATTAAATCTTCTCCCCTCAGCTTGAGATTACCAATGGACTTGCTTTGAGCAGAAGTTACTGATGTTGCCTCCATTAACCAATACACAAAGATTTCAAAAAATTTAATTATTAAAAGTTCAATTGTCCCAATTTATTAATTTGAGTTGAAACTTTAATTCCGCTCTCTAACGGGAATAATTTGCTATATTTAGTGCTACTCCATGAATTAAAATAGAAGTCAGCAAAATATTGAGCATAAGACTCAATTAATTTCTAGAAAGTGACATCTCATGTGTTTCATTATTTCTTACGGATTCTGATACACTATACTGACAAAAAATCAGTTAGAAAACAATGTTTTTCAACCTCAGACTCAAATCAACTATTCATGTTATTGCTTATTTTAGAGCTGCAATTTTTATCCCACTCAGAATATTTGAAATACTGTAGAAAGAATTTTGTTTAGCTTCTCTTTCTACAGTATATTTTCACAAAAGCAGCTTTAACATCATCAAGAGACCTATCGCTGCTCCATTTACAAGATCAGCTTTGTTTCCGTCTAAATAAGCATGATTGTATGGGATTCCGCTCTTCATTTCTTCATTCTCAGCCAGCATATATTCGCGAGGGACAAGGAGTTTAAATTTAGCGGTTATTTTAAATTCCAAATTTCAGTTGGGCAGGTAAATTCGAATCAAACTAAATTTCGCCTGATTTTCCTTCCGGAAACAAACTTTTAATCGGAACAATACAGTAAACTCGACTAGTTTTCTATAAAAAGAGGTGTCATTTTCATGTATAATTTTGACTCCCGCGATTTTCATCATTCGTTTCATTTTAGAAAAAGAATTTTCTCGAGAAAAAGGCTATTTTGCTTTTATGCCGCCAAGAGAAAAAAATTTCATTGCTTCTTTTTTTTTTTGAAAAAAAACTATAAACAAACAGTTCTCCATATTTCTCTATCGACTATTTAATACAATGCATTGAAAACAATTACGACACATACAAATTTTCAAAATGCATATATGTAAATACCATCATCAACACTTTCTCTATGCAGCCAAGAAAAGCCCAATCATAATGAGCAGAGCAGAAAGTAATTTATTTCCAACACCCTAAGTAGTCGATAATTAGTAATATTTTCATAAATAAAATCTTTTACTTTAGCAGATTCATCTCTTCCTAAGCCAAAGAATCTTCTAAAAGCATAGGCAGAAAATAAATTCAAGAGTTGATTTAATGAGGATTCTGCCGCAGTTACCACACCAGTCTTGTGATAATTTAATACTTAATTCTCAATCTATTTTCTTACTTGATAATAACATTGATATGCCATTGCAGAACTGAAGTAGGCAGCCAAAGTGAGAACTTCGGCCAAGACTGTTGTCAAAATAGCCTTTCGAGCAACAAATTTGATTCTCCAAACTTCGTCTTGCCACTTTCTTGAGAAAACAAGAATTATAACAAAACCCAACACAAACATAATTCTCGTGACTGCAAAAAACTCGATATACATTCCTGTACCATCAATCTCATCTTCAACGCTTGAAATACACATATTGTACAAACCATGACATACTTCTGATAATAAAGCATCTCGAACAAATCTTCAAGAGCGAATTAGAGTCATTCATTCAATCAAACAAATTTTGTTACGGTTGGTTCCAGAATTTCCTTGTCAAGATCATCTTGATGTTGCCATTTGTTGCAGGGATTAAACCTCCCAAAAATATAAACATATATGCGAGAATGTGGATTTTTCGCTCAAGCCACACGAGACCAGAAAAGTATTTGTGAGTTGATGAAAGGATGAAAATGAAAATAGATGGGAACTATTTCAAGATTAAGCTGACTTCCATATTTTTAAAAATATTACTTGCAAAAGAGGCAGGATAACGGTACTTGGTGCCGACTCAAATGCTTTCAGCACATAGAAATAGCAAAGAAATGAAAACACCCCTCCCATTAAAGCACTATAGAACTTGCTGTCCTAATAACCTAAATTCTGGCTCCCTCAAAAGTTATACATATTTCTCCTGGAAAATGAATGATTTTCCTCCCATCCATTCTTTGTAGCTCTCATGATTGAACATGATAAAGTAAAAGTACACCGCGACCTTTCATGGTGGATAAAATAATCTCGCAATTGTGAAAGTATTACTATGATATATGTTACGAGTGTGCAAATAAACACAGTTTGAATGCCGCTCAAGTGATGAACCTCTTCTATCAAACATTTTAGAAAATCTTTTATCAGTTTCAGGTCTCATACTGTTGGACTTTAATCCTGGGGATCTAGGTTGAGCTTCCAAGACTTGCCCCAATGGTATATCTGATGAAATCGAGGTTTCATTCAGCTCTTCGTAATGAACTGATTTTCCATCTTTATTTGACTAGATTTGAATTATTCAAAAAAGAAAGAGATGTACCTTTTTTGCCTTCGTCTTGATGGATTACAATATCGCAGAGAGTGTCTGCAACTCCATAGCAGGTCCCTGAAATCACTAAAGGAAAAATCCAGTCACACATAACTTTAAAAAATCCTATTCGGAATTTAAATATTTATCTGAGGGAAATATAATTCGTTATTTCTAGATAATTAAGTGTACGCGCACAACATGATAATCTCCTATCGGAACATCAAGGAAAGCTAAAATTAGAAGGTTTTTTTCAGGCAAGTTATGAAAAGGATAGATTTTTATGAAATACAGAAAGATCATCAAATTCTTAAAATATAATCTTTATGTAAATAAGTATAAAACATATTGTTTCAATATTCTTTCATTTAACAAAGAACGAGAAGAATGCATCTTTCTTGGCTTGGCATATCTTCTTTCATATAAAATATTTTGAAAATTATGCGAGACCGCGCTTATTGATCATAGCTTGGCCGAGGTCATCAGGGAAGCTTCTTGTATAGAAAATCAAACCTCCAGTCAAGAACTTGAAAAATTTTACTTAATTCAATTCGTCTTTTCAAAATGCTTACCTTCAAAAGAAGATTTACTGTTGAAACAATCAAAACAAAGGTGTGTCCAGTTCTCAATGATGTCCAAAGTGCATTGCTTGGAAGATCGGTATTCCATGAACCTCCAACCATGACAAACCAAGCAACATCCAAAAGTGACAATAAAACCAATCCAATTCCAATCTAATAGATAAATGAGTTAACATATCCAATCGATAATAGCAGTACGAATAAGGTAGTGTCAGAATCACGCTTCACAATCCAGATATAGTAAAAGAAGAGGGCAAATGCAAAATTGTAATCACTTCTAATCAAGCAAGATAAAGCTGAAGTGTACTATTTCGTGTCATTGTCAGAGAATCA
>Ga0182738_1005296_pt1 | contig 13846 bp, 12 predicted proteins | sample eDN5th30CBELigMG_FD_128876 | JGI IMG/M metagenome (GOLD analysis project Ga0182738, IMG submission 128876) | Enriched Miracle-Growth compost microbial communities from Emeryville, California, USA - eDNA 5th pass 30_C BE-Lig MG (version 2)... ...
CGTGATCGGCGAGCGTTGCCGGCATGTTCCCCGGGCGCAGGCGCTGTCGGTGGTCGCGGGCTACACCTGCTTCCTCGATGTCAGCGTGCGCGACTTCCAGAAGCATTCCGTGACGGCGGGCAAGAACTTCCCGGGTACCGGGCCGCTCGGCCCATGGATGGTCACGACCGACGTCATCCCCGATCCGCAGGCGCTGTCGCTGGTCACTCGCCTCAATGGCGCCGAGGTCCAGCGCGACACCACCGATCACATGATCTTCGATGTCGCCACCATCATCGAATACGTCTCGACCTTCACCGTGCTCGAGCCCGGCGACATCGTCGCGACGGGCACGCCGGACGGCGTCGGCCTGGGGCGCAAGCCGCCGCTGTGGATGAAGGGCGGCGACAGGCTCGAGGTCGAAATCTCCGGAATCGGGACTTTGCAGGTCAATGTCGTCGACGAGTGAACCGCTCCGGGGCCCGGCCGACGCAAACTGGCTGCGCGATGCCAAGGTCATCTCGCTCGTGGCGATCGCGCACTTCGTCAGCCACGTGTACCTCATGCTGCTGCCGCCGATCTTCCTTCTGGTGAAGGATCACTTCGGCGTCGACTACACCAAGATCGCCCTCGCCCTCACCGCCTACAACGTCATGTCGGCGCTGCTGCAGACACCGGCCGGCTTCCTGGTCGACCGCATCGGCGCGCGCATCATGCTCACGCTCGGCCTGCTGCTCAGCGGCATCGCGATCTGCGTGGCCGTCCTGCTGCCGGGCTACTGGTCTTTCCTGATCGGCTATGCGCTGCTCGGCGTCGCCAATACGGTCTATCACCCGGCCGACTATTCGATCCTGTCGGCGACGGTCGACGGCAAGCGGATGGGCAAGGCGTTCTCGATCCACACCTTCGCGGGCTATCTCGGCAGCGGCGTGACGCCCGCGGCGGTGATCGCTGCCGTGGCGCTGTGGGGCTGGAACGGCGGCTTCGTCTGCGCGGCGATCCTGTCCTTCGCCGCGGCGCTGCTGCTGATGGTGACCGGCAGCGTGCTGCCGCGCGCCCCGCGCAAGACGGCAGCGGAACCGGGCAAGCAGGACGACGGCAAGGTCGGGCTCGATCTGCTGCTGAGCGGACCGATCCTGCGCAACCTGCTGTTCTTCTTCTGCCTCGCCATGGCCAACGGCGGAATCCAGACTTTCTCGGTCGTGTCACTGGACGCCATCCATGGCACCTCGGCGGAGGTCGCGAACATCGGCCTGTCGGGCTTCCTGCTGTTCAGCGCGGCGGGCGTGCTGCTGGGCGGCTTCATCGCCGACCGCACGCCGCATCACGAGCGGGTCGCGGCGGTGGGCTTCGCCTGCACCTCGACCATGGCCGTGCTGCTCGGCTGGGTCGACATGCCGGCCGCGCTGCTGATCTTCGTGATGTCCCTGGGCGGCCTGCTGAACGGCATGATCCAGCCGTCGCGCGACATGATGGTGCGCGCCGTCACCCCGCCGGGGTCGTTCGGCAAGGTGTTCGGCTTCGTCACCACCGGCTTCAATCTCGGCGGCATGGTCGCGCCCCTGATCTATGCCTGGCTGATGGACCATGGCCAGCCGCAGATGATCTACGCCATCGTCGTCCTGTTCATCCTGCTCGCGCTGGTCACGGCGATGACGCGCCGCAAACCCGAAGGCACCCCGACATGGACTCGATAACGCCCCTCGACTCTGCCCGGAAGGAGGCGCTGGTCCGCCGCTATGGCGCTGCCTCGGTGCCGCCCGTCGGCCCTTGGAACGACGTGATCGCCACGATGCTCGATCACCGCTCGGTGCGCGGCTACAAGCCCGATCCCGTTCCCGCCGGCACGCTCGAGACGATGATCGCCGCGGCGCAGTCGGCCGCGACCAGTTCGAACATGCAGTGGACGTCGGTGATCGCCATCACCGACCCCGGGAAGAAGAAGAAGCTCGCCGAGTGGGCGGGCAACCAGAAGCACATCGAGCAGTGCCCGCTCTACCTGTGCTGGGTCACCGACATGGCCCGCAATGCCTCGATCTCCGGGGCGGAGAAGGTCGAGTTCGAGACCATGCCCTGGCTCGAGACCTTCCTGGTGGCCTGCATCGATGTCGCGCTCGCCGCCCAGAACGCCGTGGTGGCGGCCGAGTCGATCGGGCTGCGCACCGTCTATATCGGCGCCATGCGCAACGAACCGGAGAAGGTGGCCGACCTGCTCGGCCTGCCGCCGCAATGCTTCGTGCTGTTCGGCCTGTGCGTCGGCTACGCCGCCGAGCAGGCGGGCGGCGAGGTCAAGCCGCGCATGCCGCAGGCGATGATGCTGCATCACGAGCACTACGACGCCTCGCATGCCGATCTCCATCGCCAGACGCACGACGCTGAAATGATGCGGTTCTCGGCCCGGCAGGAAATGCAGGCCGGAACCTGGACGCAGCGTGTGCTGAACCGCCTCGGTCCGATCAAGTCGATGAACGGTCGCGAGCGTCTGCGCGAGACGCTCCACCGCATGGGATTCGGGATTCGCTGACCAGCGCATCCGCTTGAACCCCCGGTCGTCGTCGCCAGCCGACTGCAACGAAAAGGACACCGCGGGTCAGGGACCCGCCGTGTCCCGCGCAGCAACCACGGTTCCTTCCGTGCCGTTCTTTCCATGGCTCCCCCGCCAGCCCCGGGCGGGCATGTCTGGCTTTGGAAAGGAACCCCTCATGAAACCTTCACTTCTGCGCACGCTGGTTGTCACCTCCGTCGCAAGCGTCGCGCTCGCGGCCGGCTTCGGCGGACCGGCATCCGCCCAGACGGCCGGCACCAAGATGGACTCCGGCAAGCCGCCGGCGGCCGCCGCCGCTACGTCGACCAGGCCCGAAACCGTCGAGCAGCGCATTTCTGCCCTGAAGACGGCCCTCAAGATCACCCCCGACCAGGAGAGCAAGTGGGAAGGGGTCGCCACGGCAATGCGCGAGAACGCCGCCGCCATGGACAAGCTCGTCCAGGAGAAGAAGGGCACGATGGCCAGCCTCAATGCCGTCGAAGACCTCAAGACCTACCAGGAGTTCAGCCAGGTCCGGCTTGATGGAATGAAGAACCTGATCTCCTCCTTCAAGACGCTCTACGACTCGATGTCGGCCGACCAGAAGAAGAACGCTGACCAGGTTTTCGACAACTACGGTCCGCGGAAATCGGCGCAGCACGGTTAGGAGGCATCATGACCCATCGCCTCACCCTCGCCGTCGTTCTGGCGCTTGCCACGTTCGCCGGCCTCGCCGCGCCTGCCAGCGCCCGCTGGTATGGCGACGGCCGCTGGCACGAGGACAATCGCTGGCACGGCCACACGCGCTGGAACGGCTATACCTATCGGCCGCCGCCGGTGGTCTATGGTACGCCGTACAACTACGGCTACTACGCGCCGCCGGTCATCTACGACAATACGCCCGGCTTCTCGATCACCATCCGACCGTGAGTCGGCCGGACAGCGAGACGGCGGACCGGAGGTCCGCCGTCGATGGCACCGAACGGCCGCCCGCTTCGGTCACCATGAACGTGGGCAGGCCGAAGCGGCGATCATCCGTGCGGGACGAGGATCTGTCGCACGGTGGCCACCTCCTGCAGCCGGTCGAAGCCTTCGTTCAGCCCGTCGAAGCCGATGCGCTGCGAAACCATGCGGTCGACCGGCAGCTTGCCTTGCTGATAGAGCGCAATGAAACGCGGGATGTCCCGCACGGGCACGCAGCTTCCCATGTAGGAGCCCTTGATCGTCTTCTCCTCGCTGACCAGCTGGCTCTGCCTGAACGAGAAATCGGCGGCGATCGGCGACAGGCCCGCGCTCACGGTCGTGCCGCCCCAGCGCGTGACGAGATAGGCCGTCTCCATGGCCTTGATGGTGCCGGCAAGGTCGAAGGCATAGTCGACGCCGCCATCGGTGAGGTCGCGCACCTGCTTGACGTGGTCGGCATCCTTCGCGTTGACCGTGTCGGTCGCGCCGAGTTGCCGGGCGAGGCCGAGCTTGTCGTCGGAGAGGTCGATGGCGACGATGCGGCCCGCACCCGCCAGCACCGCGCCGAGCAGGCCGCTGAGGCCGACGCCGCCCAGGCCGACGATGGCGACCGTGCTGCCGGGCTGGATCTGCGCGGTGTTCACCACGGCGCCGACGCCCGTCACGACCGCGCAGCCGAACAGGGCGGCGAGGTCGAGGGGCAGCGACTTGTCGATCACCACGACCGAGCCGCGATCGACCACGGCATACTCGGCGTAGCACGATACGCCCGACTGATGATTCACCGGCTTGCCGTCGTGATGCAACCGGTGATTGCCGGAAAGGAGCTGCCCCGCGGCCCGCGGCGTGACGGAACGCTCGCAGATGTAGGGCCGGCCTTCGAGGCAGCGCCGGCAGCGGCCGCATGAGACGTTGAAGGTGAAGCAGACATGGTCGCCTGCCTTGACGTCGTGCACGCCCGCGCCGACCTCGACGATCTCGCCCGAGCCTTCATGCCCCAGCACGATCGGCGTCGGTCGCGGCCGGTCGCCGTTGATCAAAGAAAGATCGGAATGGCAGAGGCCGGCGCCGCCGACCTTGACCAGCACCTCGCCCTCGCCCGGCGGATCGAGCTCGACCTCGAGCACGTGGATGGGCTTCGACTTCGCGAAGGGCCGCGGCGCGCCGCAGACGGTGAGCACTCCAGCTTTCATCTTCATCAGGCAATTCCTCCGTCGACACGGACCAATGAGGCGGTGGTGAAACTCGAGGCGCTCGACGCGAGATAGAGCGCGGCGGTGACGATCTCCTCAGGCCGGCCGCTGCGCTTCAGCGCCGCCGTCGCATTCAGCTTGTGCTCCTCGCTCCAGGCCTTGCTCACATCGGTGAGGAAGCGGCCCGGCGAGATGGTATTCACCCGCACCTTCGGGCCGTATTCGAAGGCAAAGGCCTCGGTGAGGGCATTGAGCGCGGCCTTGGCGCCGGCATAGGGCGCGATCGCCGGCCGCGGCCGCAGCGCCCCGGCGCTGCTGATGTTGATGATCGAGCCGCCGTCGCCCTTCGCCATGCGGCTGCCGACCAGCGACATCAGCCGGAACGGTCCCTTGAAATTCAGCGACACGATGCGGTCGAAGAGCTGTTCCGGCGTCTCCAGCGACGACGGCGCGAGCGGCGAGGAGCCGGCATTGTTCACCAGGATATCGACCTTGCCGAAGGCGGCGTAGGCGGCGTCCGCCAGCCCTTCGAGTTCCTGCCAGTTGGCCACGTTGCAGGCGTAGGTCGCCGCCCGCCGGCCCATCGCCCGGACCTCGGCCGCAGCTTTCTCGCAGGCATCGAGCTTGCGGCTGGTGATGAAGACATCGGCGCCATGGGCCGCGAAGGCCTTCACCATCTGATAGCCGAGCCCGCGGCTTCCGCCGGTCACGAGGGCCACCTTGCCCGAAAGATCGAAGAGGTTCGTCATGCTTCCTTCATTTCATGTTCCTGGCCTCCCCTCTCCTGGCGGGAACGAGGAGCATGCTCGGTATGAACCCATAGCGCTCCTGGCATGTCACTTGCTAAGTGCACGGACGCACAGCGATCCTGACCGGCGCGGTCGAGCCGAAGGACCGTGTGGACACATCTTGAATTCTCTTCCTCCCTGGCGAAGCGGGAGAGGTGCCGCGCAGGGAATCAGACAGGGGCCGCGCGCATCCTGCGCGCTCATATGCGCTCGATCATGAGCGTGCAGGATGCGCGCGGTCCAATGAGGATGATCCGGCGCACGCTCTCGTCGAGGGACGAAAACATGTCTTGTCGGTCCGAGGCGGAGCCTCGCTGGAGCTTGTGATTTCTTGCCGAGTTCAGCTTCGCCGGGGAGCGCGTCACCGATCGGAAACTGACGGCCGTGACGAGGTTTGGACCTCGGCCAGCGTGTCACGCGGTGCGGCAACGACGAAAAAGACGCGCCTGAAATCAAAAAGCTCGCAAACTCTCCGGACGGCAGGACGCGACGCCACACACAGTCTCCGTCGAGAAATTTGACGCATTCCGATGCAGTTCGGTGATTCAAGCGAAGCTGGCGGCGGAGGAGAACATGGGCTCTAAGAGAACTGATGGAATCGCTGTGCAGCCTGTCCTCCTCGCCGGCAAGCGCGTACGACGAGCTGGTCACCGGCCAGAAGTCGATTCGCTACCACTGGCAGGGAATCCTGAGCGTGATCCGCGCCCTCCCGGGCGACGGGCTGAGCGAACGCATGGAAAGTGCGCGACGGCAGCTCGAGGAATCGGGCGCCACCGTCAACCTGCTCGACGATCGCGGCAAGCCTTACTGGACGTTCGATCCCCTGCCCTTCGTCATCACGCCCGGCGAATGGTCGGCGCTGGAAGCGGGACTGATTCAGCGTGCGGCGCTGCTCGATGCAATCCTCGGCGATCTCTACGGTCCGCAGACCCTGCTCGCGGAGCGGCTGCTGCCGCCGATGCTGGTTCATGCCAACCGCCATTTCCTGCGCGCCTGCCGGGTCACCGACGGCAGGCCGCCGGTCCGCCAGCTCGGCCAGTACGCCGTCGACCTCGTGCGCCTCGGCGACGGCCGCTGGCATGTGCTCGCCGATCACACCGAGATGCCGTCCGGGGCAGGTTATGCGCTCGAGATCCGCCGCGTGCTGGCGCGCAGCCTGCCGGAGGCCTTCCGCTCCATCCCGGTGCGCCACGTCCAGCCGTTCGCCGACCGCTGGCACAGTTCGCTCGCCGGCCTGGCGCCGTCCGGGGTCGCGCGGCCCAACATGGCGGTGCTGACGCCGGGATCGCTCTCGCCGACCTATTTCGAGCATGTCTATCTCTCGCGCGCGCTCGGCGTGCCGCTGGTCGAAGGCGGTGACCTGGTCGCGCGCGACGGCGAGGTGCTGATCAAGACGCTGGCCGGGTTGCGCCCGGTGCACATGCTGCTGCGCCGGCTCGACTCCGCGTTCGCCGACCCGCTCGAGCTGCGTGCCGATTCCGCACTCGGCGTCACCGGCCTCGTGGAAGCGACCCGCACCGGCAAGATCTCGCTCGCCAACGCGCTGGGCTCCGGACTGGTCGAGACACCGGCGATGCTGCCGTTCCTCGACCGGCTCTGCCAGCGGCTGCTCGGCCAGCCGCTGCAGCTGCCCTCGCTCGACGTGTGGTGGCTGGGCGAACCGGCCGCCCACGCCTTCGCGACGGCGCATCTCGATTCCATGATCGTGCGGCCCTGCCTCGGCCAGGATCGCGAGCCGATCGTGGTCGGGATGCTCGAGCCAGCGGAACGCAGGATGCTGGAGCAGCGTATTGCCGCCCAGCCCGGACAGTTCGTCGCGCAATATCCCGTCGTCCCTTCGCTCACTCCGAAATGGAATGGCGAGACATTGGTGCCGTCGGCCGTCGTGCTGCGCTGCTTCGTCGTCGCCGAGGGCAACAGCTGGCGCGTGCTGCCCGGTGGGTTGGCGCGCGAGCCGGCAGGCGACACCGCGCTCCGCTCGCTCGGCCGGCTCGACGGCACGCTGAAGGACGTCTGGGTGCTGGCCGAGGATGCCGCCGACGTACAGATTCCGACCAGCCGGCGTTTCCACCAGGTCGCCGTCGATCGCGGCAGCGCCGACCTGCAGAGCCGGGTCGCGGACAACCTCTACTGGCTGGGCCGCTATATCGAGCGGCTCGACAATGACGCCCGGCTGTTGCGCACCGCGGCGACGCGGGTCGCCCAGGGCGTGATCGGCGTGCGGGAAGGCGCCGAGCTTCGCCTGCTTGGCAGGCTGCTCGACCGCACCAACCTGATGCCCTCCTCGGCCGCGCTCGCCATGCCCGAGAGTGCCGCCTTCCAGCAGGGCCTGATGGCCGTCGCCTCCGAGAGGCGCGGCCTTGCCACCGTGCTCGACAATATCCAGCGTCTCGCCGCCACCCTGCGCGACCGCTTCTCGCCCGACATGACGGCCGCCTTCGGCCCGATGATGGGCGACGTGCGCAACCGGCTCCTGAACGCGCGGGGCAATCTCGATCCCCTGCTGGCGGCGCTCGACGACATCGTGCGCTTCGTCGCCACGCTCTCGGGTCTCGCCCAGGAGAACATGACGCGCGGCACGGGCTGGCTGTTCCTCGATCTCGGCCGGCGCATCGAGCGCGGCCAGTTCGTGCTGGGCTCCGCGCTCGGGCCGTTCCAGCAATCGCCGATCGACTGGGATGCCGCGATGCGCCTCGCACTCGAGCTGTGCGACAGCACCATCACCTACCGCACGCGCTATCTCGGCCAGCTCCAGCCCGCGCCCGTCCTCGACCTGGTGGTGCTCGACGACAGCAACCCGCGCGCCTTCGCTTTCCAGACGCGGTCCATCGCCAGCCATCTCGTGCGGCTGGGCCAGGCTTCGGGCACACGGGTGGCCGACATCCTCGTTCCGCTCGACGCCGACCTTGGCCGCGCCGTGAAGCTCTTTGCCGGCGAGGAGCAGTCGTGGCGGCACGAGGGCCTGGCGCTTGCCGTGCTGCGCGAGATCGCCGAAGATGGCCAGGCACGGCTGGAGGAACTCTCCGCGGCGATCACCCGCGCCTACTTCAGCCACGTTCCGGTGGCGCAGGCCGTCGGTTCGATGGCGTGGCCGGCGGCGAGCTGACGCGATGCACTACCTCCTGTCGCATCGCACGACCTACACCTACGCGAGCAGCGTCGACTCCGCGCACCACCTCGCGCATCTCCGCGCGCGGCCGTTTGCCGGCCAGAAAGTCACCTCGATCGGTATCGTCACGCATCCGCAGCCGGCGCTCGCCGTGCAGCATGTCGATCACTTCGGCAACCTGATCGACATCTACCGCATCGACCAGCCGCACCAGCGCTTCGACATCGAGGTGCGCGCCGAAGTCGAGGTGAAGTTTCCCGACCCGCCGCCGGAGAAGGAGACACCGGCCTGGGAGGAAATCCGCGCGGCGCTGGACGGTGGGGGCTTTCCGGCGCCGATCGAGGCGAGCGAGTTCGTCCATCGATCGCCCCTCGTGCCGACCGACGAGGCGTTCCGCGCCTATGGCGCGGCGTCCCTGACGGCGGGGCGGCCCATCCTCGAAGCCGCTCGCGAGCTCACCAGACGCATCAGGACCGATTTCGAATACCATCCCGGTTCGACCGATATCTCGACACCCTTGCACGAGGTGTTCGAGGGCAGGGCCGGCGTCTGCCAGGATTTCGCCCATGTCATGATCGCGGCGCTGCGCACCCACGGCCTGGCCGCCGGCTACGTGTCGGGCTACATCCGCACGGTCCATTCGAAGGAAGAGATGGCGTTGCGCGGCGCCGACGCCAGCCACGCCTGGGTCGCGGTGTGGTGCGGCGCATCGGTCGGCTGGGTCCACCTCGACCCGACCAACGACCTGGTCGCGAGCCAGGACCATGTCGCCATCGCCTGGGGACGCGACTTCTCCGACGTGAGCCCGCTCCGCGGCGTCATCCTCGGCGGCGGCCGCCACGCCTACAGCGTGGCGGTGACCTTGGTGCCGACGGGCTGAGACGGCTGGAAGACCGGTGGTCCAGGACCTATATTGCGATATGCCTCAGGACTTGCCGGTCACCCGCGATTACAACGTCGTCGTCGAACGCGACGAGGACGGCTGGTACGTGGCGAGTGTTCCGGCCCTGCCCGGATGCCATACTCAGGCACGGTCCCTCGACGAACTCATGATCCGCATTCGTGAGGCTATCGAGGCCTGCCTCGAAGCCGGCGACATTCCGACCCCGCTGGAATTCGTCGGCGTTCAACGCGTGTCAATCGCGGCATGACACGTCTCCCGGCAGTTTCAGGCCGGGATTTGGTGGCCGCGCTTGGACGCAAGGGTTTTCAGGTTGTTCGTGTCAAGGGAAGTCACCATGTGCTTCGCCATGCCGATGGCCGGATGACCGTCGTTCCTGTCCATGGACGGGAAGAGATCGGACCTGGCTTGCTGACCAAGATATTGCGTGACTGCGACATCACTCGCGACGAGCTGCCGGGCCTTCTATAGCGCCGTTCAGCCGCCCAGGAACTCCTTCGTCCAGCCTGTGTAGTCCGCCTCGCGCGTGACCCTCTTCATCAGCTCGGCATCGGCGACGCCCTGCAGCTTGCCGGGCTGCACGCCCTCGCGCAGGGCCTTCAGAGTCTCGTAGGTCGCCTTCACCGCGGCGGCGAAGGGCTGGTGGCCCTGCAGCGCGATGCGGACGCGGCGGGCGGAGAGATAGTCCTTGTCGGCGAGCTCGCCCGACACGCCGCCCATGATGAGCGGCAGGGTCGTCGCCGCCGAGATCGCGTCGAGCTCGGCACGGGTCCTGATGCCGACGAAGAACAGCGCATCGACGCCGGCCGCCTCGTAGGCCTTGCCGCGCGCGATGGCGTCGTCGAGACCGGTGATCTGCACCGCGCTGGTGCGGCCGGCGATCGCGAGCAGCGGATCCTGCCGGCCGGCGAGCGCGGCCTTCATCTTGCCGACACCCTCGGCGATGGTCGTGAGGCGCGGCCTGGTCGTCCCGAACGGCGTCGGCAGCTCGGTGTCCTCGATGCTCATCCCGCCGATACCCGCGCTCTCCAGCTCCTCCACCGTGCGCTTCACATTGAGCGCATTGCCGTAGCCATGGTCGGCATCGACCATCAGCGGCAGCTTGCCGGCGCGGTTGATGCGATACGCCTGCTGCGCGAACTCGCTGAGGGTCAGGACGATCAGATCGGGCGCGCCGAGCACCGTCAGCGAGGCGACCGAGCCGGCGAACATGCCGAGCTCGAATCCGAGATCCTCCGCAATGCGCGCGGAGATCGCGTCGTAGACCGATCCCGGATGGACGCAGCGATTGCCGTTCAGGATTTCGCGAAAGCGCGTGCGGCGGTCGGTCCAGTGCATGACGAAGTTTCTCCGTATTCATCGCATTTCGACGAGCAAACCGGGCAGTCTTCCGCTCGTCCCATCGAAGGCGTAGCGTTCTTAGCACCGGTCGTTCGCAGGCGCGACGGACCACCGAGAACGAGAACAAGGCGCCATTCGGGGGAAACGCCATGTTCGAGGTGCTCGACCGGCAGACGCGTCTGACCGGCAATCAAAAAAAGATCCTCGCTGCCGCCATCATCGGCGACGCGCTCGAATTCTTCGACTACTTCCTGATCGCCTTCGTGCTCGCCTTCCTGATCGGCCCATGGAAACTTACCTTCGGGCAGTCGGCGATCGTGCTGATGAGCTCCGGCATCGGCGCGATCCTCGGCGCCTATGGCTGGGGCTGGATAGCCGACCGCATCGGCCGCCGGCCGGTCTTCATCGGCACGGTGCTGAATTTCTCGGTCGCCACCGGCCTGCTCTACTTCACGCCGGACAACGGCTGGATCTATCTCACCGTCATGCGCTTCTTCGTCGGCTTCGGCGTCGGCGGGCTCTATTGCGTCGACCTGCCGCTGGTGCAGGAATTCATGCCGACCTCCAAGCGCGGCTGGATCGGCGGGCTGGTGACCTGCATCATCCCGATCGGCGTCGGCATGGGCTCGCTGCTGGCGGCCTTCATGCCGACCGACCAGTGGCGCCTGCTGTTCGCGATCGGCGTGCTGCCGGCGCTGATCGTGCTGCTGGTGCGGCTCTGGGTGCCGGAATCGCCGCGCTGGCTGTGCCGCCAGGGCCGCGTCGACGAGGCGCGTCGCTCGCTCGCCTGGGCGCTGCAGGTCGATCCCAGGACCTTGCCAATGCCCACGCCGGACGAGGCCAGGGTGGTGAAGACCAACTGGTTCGATCTCTTCAAGTATCCGCGCAGCCTGCTGGTGTCGTGGCTCGGCAATGCCGGCGCGCAGACCGGCGTCTACGGCGTGGCGCTGTGGGCGCCGTCGCTGTTCGTGCTGCTCCTGCGCGTGACGCCGCAGCAGGCCTCCAAGATGATGCTCCTGCTCACCGTGGTCGGCTTCCTCGGCCGTGTCGCGTTCTCGTGGCTGTCGGAGCGGATCGGGCGGCGCAACTGCGGTGGCCTGCTGGGCTTCGGTGCGGGCGTGCTGATCATCCTCGCGGGCCACAACTATTCGGGCGTGATCCTGGGCGTTTCGGCCTTCTGGCTGATCCTGGCGGCGGCGATGTTCTTCGCCGACGGCGGTTTCGCCATCGTCGGGCCCTATGGTGCGGAAATCTGGCCCTCGCATCTCAAGACCACCGGCATGGGTTCGGCCTACGGCTTCGGCGGCATTGGCAAGATCCTGGGCCCGGTCGGGCTGGCGCTGATCGTCGGTTCGGGCAACTACCTCAAGCCGGAGGTGCCATTGCCCCAAATTCCGACGGCATTCACCTATCTCGGATGCTGGTTCCTGATGGCGGGGATGGTCTACTATTTCTTCGGCTTCGAAACCCGGGGCAAGTCGAACGAGCAGATCGACCGCGAGCTGATGGTCGGCAGCGCCGACTGATACCGACCGCTGGAGAGCAGGACTTGGATACGCTGATCCCGACTTCCGCCGAGCTGGCGGGCGATGCTTCCGTCATCGCCCGCGCCCAATCGGTTCGGCCCGCCATCGAGGCCGCATCGGGCGTCATCGAGGAGACGCGACGCCTGCCGGCCGATCTCCTCGACCGGCTGCATGAGCAGAAGCTGTTCCGCCTGCTCATGCCGCGCTCGACCAACGGCATCGAGACCGATCCGGTCACCTTCTTCCACGTGATCGAGACCGTCGCGAGCGCCGATGCCTCGACCGCCTGGTGCCTGAGCCAGGCGGGCGGCTGCGCCATGTCGGCCGCCTATCTCTCCCTGCCCGTGGCCCAGGAGATCTTCGGCAACGATCCGCGCGCCGTGCTGGCATGGGGTCCCGGACCGAAGGTGAAGGCCGTCGAATGCGACGGCGGCTACAGGGTCACCGGCGTGTGGGCCTTCGCCTCGGGCGGCCGTCATGCCACCTGGCTCGGCGCTCATTGCCCGATCTACCGGGCCGACGGCGCGCCGCGACTGGGCGACAACGGCAGGATCCTGGAGCGCACCATGCTGGTCCGGGCCGGCGACGTGCAGTGGACCGACATCTGGGACACGGTCGGCCTGCGCGGCACCGCTTCCGACCAGTTCGCCGTCACCGACCATTTCGTGCCGCACGAGCATTCGATGACCCGCGACTATTCCCAGCCGGCGAAGGAACGCCGCGAGTCCGGGCCGCTCTATCGCATGTCGGCGATGACCTGCTACGAGACGGGCTTCGCCGGCGTGGCCCTCGGCATCGCCCGCGGCGCGCTCGACGGCTTCATCGACATGGCCAGGACCAAGGTCGTGCGCGGCGGCAGGAGCCCGATCCGCGACAGTGCCGTCGTCCAGACCAACCTTGCCCAGGCCGAGATCGGCGTGCGGTCGGCGCGCGCCTGGCTGCTGCAGTCGCTCGCCGGGATCTGGCAGCGCATATCGGCCGGCGAAGAGCTTGCCATGCAGGACCGCATCGTCATCCGCGGCGCCTCGACCCACGCGATCCACAAGGCGCGCGAGGCGGTCGATTTCGCCTACAATGCCGCCGGCGCGACCGCGATCTTCGGCCGCGATCCGCTGCAGCGGCGCTTTCGCGACATCCATACCGTGACCCAGCAGCTGCAGGGCCGGCTCAGCCATTTCGAAACCGTCGGCGCCTGGATGATGGGTGCCGATACCGATCTCACCTGGGTATAGGGAGCACACCATGCCGCTTGGCGTTCTGCAGCATTACACGATCGAGCCCTCGGACCTCGAGGCCACCAAGGACTTCTATTGCGACGTGCTCGGTCTCGAGAACGGCGACCGCCCGCCGCTCGGCTTCCCGGGCTACTGGCTCTACTCGGGCGGCATCCCGACCGTCCATCTGCTCGGCGAGCGCAAGCCGCGCGAGGGCATCGTCGTGCGCGGCACCGAGAAGAAGTTCGAGGACACCGGACGCTTCGACCACATCGCTTTTGCCGCCACCGACATCGACGGCGTGCGCA
>Ga0182738_1005297_pt1 | contig 13845 bp, 13 predicted proteins | sample eDN5th30CBELigMG_FD_128876 | JGI IMG/M metagenome (GOLD analysis project Ga0182738, IMG submission 128876) | Enriched Miracle-Growth compost microbial communities from Emeryville, California, USA - eDNA 5th pass 30_C BE-Lig MG (version 2)... ...
CGTGCTGGTTGACTGCCTGACCCTGTGGCTGACTAATCTGATGTTGGCCGAGCGCGACATAGCGGCGGAGACGGCAGGACTCGTCGCCATGCTGCCGGACCTCGCGGGACCTGTGGTTTTTGTTTCGAACGAAGTTGGGTTTGGAATCGTGCCTGAAAATCGCATGGCACGGGAATTTCGCGACCACGCAGGCTTTCTGCATCAGGCAGTAGCTGCGGTTGCGGATGAAGTTTATTTGATAGCGGCAGGGTTGCCGCTGAAGATGAAGGGATAAATCAATGCAGGGACAGAAAATTCCCGCAACCGTTATCACGGGTTTTCTTGGATCGGGCAAAACGACGATGATCCGCAACCTGCTGGAAAACGCCAACGGAAAACGCATTGCATTGATCATCAATGAGTTCGGGGATCTCGGGGTCGATGGCGGTATTCTGAAAGGCTGCGGTATCGAGACCTGTCGCGAGGAAGATGTAATCGAGCTCAACAATGGCTGCATCTGCTGCACTGTTGCCGATGATTTCATCCCGACCATGACCAAGCTTCTGGATCGCGCTGATCGCCCCGATCATATCGTGATCGAAACCTCCGGCCTTGCCTTGCCGCAGCCGCTGGTTGCGGCTTTCAACTGGCCGGAGATCAAGACGCAGGTGACGGTCGATGGCGTGGTGACGGTGATCGATGCCGCAGCTGTTGCCGAAGGTCGTTTCGCTGATGACCACGACAAGGTTGATGCGCAGCGGGCAGCGGACGAATCCCTTGATCATGAAAGCCCCTTGGAGGAACTTTTTGAGGATCAGATTCATGCAGCCGACCTTATCGTTCTCAACAAGGCCGATCTGATCGATTCATCAAGACTGGAAAGCGTCAAGGCCGACGTCGCCGAGCGTTCGGCGCGCCGCGTAAATATGGTTCCTGCGAGCTTCGGCAAGCTTGGCGCCGATGTTCTGCTCGGTCTTGGTGTCGGCACTGAAGACGATATCGCCAACCGCAAGTCTCACCATGAAATCCATCATGCAGATGGACACGAGCACGATCACGACGAATTCGAGAGTTTTGTGGTTGAAGCGGGTTCTGTCGCCAATCCCAAGCTATTTGCGGATAAGCTGAAAGCGGTTATCGCGGAACATGACATTCTTCGTCTGAAGGGCTTTGTCGATGTTCCTGGCAAACCGATGCGTCTGGTTGTGCAGGCAGTCGGCCCGCGCATCGAGCATTATTTCGACCGTCCATGGGGCAAGGATGAAGCGCGCTCCACGCGACTGGTCGTGATCGGGCTGCATGACATCGATGAAGCAGCCATCGCCAAGGCCGTGAAAGACGCTGTCTGACCGATGCATCTTCTTCTTGCCCAGAAAGGAACAATCAGCGACGGCAACGAAGCCGTCGATCTCGGCCAGACGCCGGGAGAAATATTGTTCCTTTCCGCAGCCGATACCGAACTGGCCAGTCTGGCGCAGGCACATAGACTTGCGCCGGATTTGCCAAGCTTGCGGCTGGCCAATTTCCTGAGCCTCACCCATCCCATGTCGGTGGACGCTTATGTGGAGCGTACTGCCAGATATGCGAGCCTTATCGTGGTGCGCATCATTGGCGGCGAGACATACTGGCCCTACGGGCTGGAAGCGCTGCATGCCTGTGCCGTCAGTCACGGTATCAAGATTGCCGTATTGCCGGGAGACGACAAGCCGGATCATGGGCTGGACCGGTTTTCGACGATCTCTGTCCACGAGCGAAATGAACTCTGGCAGTATCTGATCGAGGGCGGGGCTGCGAATACCGGTGCATTCCTTCGCTATTGCGCTGCGCTGATCGCAGGTTCCGAGAAGCCGGAAAGTGCAGCACCTCTGCTTAAGGCTGGTCTGTGGTGGCCGGGAGAGCATGTCTCCTCGCCAGACAGCATTCGCACGCATTGGAATGATGCAAAGGCACCTGTCGCTGGCATTATTTTTTATCGGGCGCTGGTGCAAAGCGGGCAGACGCAGCCCGTCGATGCGCTGATTGCCGCTTTGCAGGCAAAAGGCCTCAATCCGCTTCCGATATTCGTTTCGAGCCTCAAGGATCGATTGTCTGCGGCGGTCGTCGACGGCCTGTTCGAGGATTGTCCGCCGGATATCGTTTTGAACGCCACGGGATTTGCAATTTCTTCGCCGGGGGCGGAGCGCAAGCCGACTGTCCTCGATAAGCGCGGCAATATGGTGTTGCAGGTGATTTTTTCCGGCACGCCGAAGGCGGTTTGGGGAAGCTCGCAGCAAGGGCTTCTGGCGCGCGATCTGGCGATGAATGTCGCTTTGCCCGAAGTGGACGGGCGTGTGCTTTCGCGTGCCGTGTCCTTCAAGTCTGCAAAGCAGTTTGATGCGGCAGTGGAAGCGAATATCGTGACACACGAGCCGCATGAAAACCGCGTGGGCTTTGTGGCGCAACTTGCTGCAAACTGGGTGTGTTTGAAGCGGAAATCACCTGATGAAAGACGTGTTGCGCTTATCCTCGCGAATTATCCGAACCGTGACGGACGGCTTGGAAACGGGGTAGGGCTCGATACGCCCGCCGGAACGGTCGAGGTACTCCACGCCATGGCGAAGGACGGTTATCCGGTCGCTGACCTGCCCGTGGACGGTGATGCATTGATGCGTGCCTTGACGGCAGGTCCGACCAACGCTGCGCGTGACGGGCGCGAGATACGCGAAACGATTTCACTGAATCAATACAAGGCTTTCTTCGAAAGACTTCCCATTGCGATTCAGAAGGAAATCGAAGGCCGCTGGGGGGCGCCGGAAAATGACCCTTATTTTGCGCAGGAGCTTGTCGCTTTCGCATTGCCGTTGATGCGGCTGGGTGAAACCTTCGTGGGTATTCAGCCCGCACGCGGTTACAACATCGATCCGAAAGAGACTTATCACTCGCCTGATCTGGTGCCGCCGCACGGCTACATTGCATTCTACGCTTTTCTGCGTGAGGTCGCAGGTATCGATGCCATTGTGCATATGGGCAAGCATGGAAATCTGGAATGGCTGCCAGGGAAGGCGCTTGCGCTGTCCGAAAACTGCTATCCCGAAGCCGTGTTCGGTCCTACACCGCACATCTATCCTTTCATCGTGAATGATCCGGGCGAAGGCACGCAAGCCAAGCGTCGCGCCAGCGCGGTTATTATCGACCACCTGACGCCGCCGCTGACGCGCGCTGAAAGTTATGGGCCGCTGAAAGACCTTGAAGCGCTGGTGGACGAATATTACGAGGCCTCCGGCGTCGATCCGCGCCGTCTGCTGAGGCTGAAAGGGCAGATACTCGATCTTGTGCGCGACATCGGGCTTGATCGCGATGCGGGTATTCACGACCATGACGATGAAGACATGGCGCTGCAAAAGCTCGACGCCTATCTTTGCGATCTGAAGGAAATGCAAATCCGCGACGGTCTGCATATTTTCGGGCTGGCGCCTGAAGGCAGGCTGCTGACCGATCTTCTGGTTGCGCTGGCACGTGTGCCGCGTGGCGTGCCGGTGTCGCTTGGCGGTGCGCCGGGCGATCAAAGTCTCCAGCGTGCAATCGCCGCGGATTGCGGGCTTGGCGAAACATTCGATCCCCTTGACTGCAATATGGCAGAGGCGTGGACGGGTATTAAACCTGATCTCTTGCGGGCTGCGAGCCCTGCAACATGGCGTATTGCGGGCGATACGGTGGAGCGTATCGAATTGCTGGCAGCCAGCTTCGTTGCAGGCGCGATAGAGTGCCCCGCAGACTGGCCGCAGACGCAGGCGGTTCTCCAATCCATCGAGGGGCATCTGCGCCCCATGGTGGTTTCCTGCGGGCCTTCGGAGATAGATGGTTTTCTTGCGGCACTTGGCGGGCGGTTTGTGCCGCCGGGACCATCTGGTGCGCCAACGCGTGGCCGTCCCGATGTACTGCCAACCGGTCGGAATTTTTTCTCCACCGATAGTCGCGCCGTTCCCACTCCCGCAGCATGGGAGCTTGGACGCAAATCTGCGGAACTCCTGATTACCCGTTACACGCAGGATCATGGTGAATGGCCGACATCGTTCGGCCTGACCGCATGGGGTACGTCGAATATGCGCACCGGCGGCGACGATATTGCGCAGGCCCTGGCGCTGATCGGTGTCAAGCCTGTCTGGGATATGGCGTCACGCCGGGTAACGGGATACGAAATTGTTCCGATTGCAAAGCTTGGCCGTCCACGGGTCGATGTGACATTGCGCATTTCCGGCTTTTTCCGCGACGCATTTCCAGAGCAGATTGCACTGTTCGACAAGGCCGTGCGCGCAGTCGGCGCTCTTGATGAGGATGCCGAAGACAATCCAATCGCAGCACGCATGCGGATTGAGCAGGCGCGCCTTGTTGCAGACGGAGCAGACGAAAAGACAGCAGAGCGCCGTGCGGGTTATCGTGTCTTCGGGTCCAAACCCGGCGCTTATGGCGCAGGCCTGCAGGCCCTGATCGATGAGAACGGCTGGGCCGGACGCAACGATCTGGCGGAAGCGTGGCTTGTCTGGGGCGGTTACGCCTATGGTGCAGGCGAGGAAGGGCAGGCAGAACGCGGTCTTCTTGAGGAGCGTCTGCGTTCGGTTCAGGCTGTTGTGCAAAATCAGGACAATCGTGAGCACGACCTTCTCGATAGCGATGACTACTACCAGTTCGAAGGTGGGATGGCTGCGACCGTTGAAAGCTTGAGCGGCGCAATGCCTTCGGTCTATCACAACGACCATTCCCGCCCGGAAAAGCCGGTGATCCGGGCACTGGAGGAAGAGCTTTCGCGCGTCGTACGTGGGCGCGCAGCCAATCCGAAGTGGATCGCAGGCGTCATGCGCCACGGCTATAAGGGGGCGGCAGAAATTGCGGCCACTGTCGACTATCTGTTCGCCTTTGCGGCGACCACCGGCAAGGTTGGGAACCATCATTTCGAGGCGGTCTATCAGGCTTATATCGCTGACAAGTCGGTGCATGATTTCATGGTCGAGAAAAACCCGGCAGCACTTGCCGAGACGGCAGCGAAACTCAACGATGCCATCGTGCGCGGTTTCTGGACGCCTCGCTCCAACTCTGCGCGGTTCGAGCTGGAAACATTGAGTTCAAATCTTCAAAAATTGAATCCGGAAAGGGCGGTAAATGGCTGAGAAATCGGAAAAACTTCTTTCGATGACGGAAGAGGAGCTGAATGCACGCCATGCGGACAAGATGCGCAAGAAAAAAGCTGCCCGCGACAAGATTCAGGCAACAAAGACTGAAGAAAAAGGGCTGGTGATCGTCCATACTGGCAAGGGCAAGGGCAAGTCGACCGCCGGTTTCGGGATGGTTTTCCGCGCGCTGGGCCATGGAATGAAGATCGGTGTGGTGCAGTTCGTCAAGGGCTCGTGGGACACGGGCGAGCGCTGGGTGCTCGAAAAATTCCCTGAACAGGTGACGATTTCAGCGCTGGGCGAAGGCTTTACGTGGGAAACACAGGATCGCACGCGAGACATCGCCATGGCACGTGGCGCATGGGAGCAAGCCAAGGCTATGATATTGGATGAAAGCTACGATATGGTGCTCTGCGACGAGCTTAATATCGTGCTTCGTTATGATTATCTGCCGGTCGAGGAAGTGATCGAAGTTCTCAGGGCCAAGCCGGAGATGAAGCATGTCATCATCACTGGCCGCAATGCCAAGGATGAGTTGATTGAAGCGGCTGACCTCGTGACCGAAATGGAGATGATAAAGCATCCATTCCGCTCCGGTGTGAAGGCACAGAAGGGCATTGAGTTCTAGTTTTTCTTTTGCGCATTATCCTGCGCAAAACCGTTTCACACTTTTGCTGGAAATGCTTCAATGATAGCTAGTTGGCAATTCTGGGCACTGATGTCGGCAGTGTTTGCTGCACTGACGGCAATCTTCGCCAAGATAGGTATTCAAGGCATCAATTCGGATTTCGCCACGCTTGTGCGCACGCTGGTCATTATTGGTGCGCTGTGCCTGTTCTTGACTGTTACCGGCCAATGGCAGAAACCCGGCGAGATTTCCGGAAGATCGTGGCTGTTTCTGGTGCTTTCAGGTCTGGCGACCGGCGCGTCGTGGCTTGCCTATTTTCGGGCCTTGCAGATCGGGGATGCATCGCGCGTCGCGCCGATAGATAAATTGTCGGTTGTGCTTGTGGCACTGTTCGGCGCGGCATTCCTTGGCGAGCGCATGTCCACCATCAACTGGTTCGGTATTGTGTTGATCGGCTGTGGCGTGGTGCTGGTCGCGCTTCGGGTTTAGAGCGCATCCCGAAAAGTGTGAAACGGTTTTCGGAAAAGATGCGCGGCCCAAAACAAATATTTAGAGCGCTGATCTGATACAATCAGATCGAAACGCGCTCTAGAAGCCGACCCACTGGCGAAGTGGATTGGTTCCGTCCATCAGAAGGCGAACTGCCAGCGCCAGGCTGACAACGATCAAAAGCGGTTTGATGATGCGCGAGCCAACCTTCATGGCGAGGCTTGCGCCGATCTGTGCGCCAATGAACTGGGCGATGCCCATGCAGATGCCGATCTTCCAGTTGATGACGCCGACAGCGGCGAAGGTTGCAAAGCCGCCGATATTGGATGCGCAGTTGAGGAGCTTCGTGTGTGCGGTGGCTTTCAGCACGCCGAAACCGGCCAGTGCCACGAAAGCAAGCATGAAGAACGAACCAGTCCCGGGGCCGAAGAGACCGTCATAGAAACCGATCAGCGGAACAAGGGTGATACCGAATAGAAACGGGCCGATACGTCGCGCGCGGTCGACATCACCGAGGCTCGGCTTGACGGCAAAATAGACCGCAATCGCGATGAGCAGGATAGGCAGGGCTGCGCGCATGATGTCGACAGGGAGAACCGTTGCCAGCAAAGCGCCGAATACCGAGCCGATGAGGGAGGCAAGCGCTTCCGGCCAGTGTTGTTTGATGTCCACGTGCCCTTTGCGGGCATAGGCGATGGTTGCCGATGACCAACCGAATAGCCCCTGCAGCTTGTTCGTGCCCAGCGCTTCGACGGGTGGAATTCCGGCCAGCAGCAAGGCGGGGATTGTAATCATTCCGCCGCCGCCAGCGATGGAATCGATGATCCCGGCAATAAATGCCGCAGCCGTCAGGAGCAGGGTAAGCGTGTCAAAGAATTCAAGCATCGGGGGAGCCTAAAGGAGAGGTTGGCGCAACATAGAGCAGCCGTTCCGCGAATGCCAGTCGAACAAGGATAATCTGCGAAGAAAGCCAGTTCGTTGAGCGAGATTGTTTTCCGGCTCATCCGGCGTTATTCATTATACACTGACCGATAGCTTCGAGGGGTTCCATGAGCGAGAGCATTTTTGAGCGGATTACCGCTTTTCTCAGCAAGAAGAGCGCCGTGCAGCGTGTGGCCGACGATCCGGCGCTCGCTTCTGAATTGCTTTTGCTATTGCATGTAGTGTTTGCCGATGGCGACCAGCATCCGGCTGAAATAGCCGCGTTCAAGGAAATTGCCGAAAAGAATTTCGGCATTCCACCGGAAGAGCTTCCGGAAGTGGCCGAGTATCTCAAGGATTTTGCCTACGAGACGACAACCAAGCAAGCAGCCAACATGTTGGCGGAGATGGCGCCCGAACGTCGTCTGGCACTGCTTAGTGACCTCGTAAAGATTGCATGTTCCGATAACCGGCTGGATCGTTCCGAGGCGACGATGATCCAGCGCATTGCCGATACGCTCGGCGTGAAGCCGGAAGAGCTGCACAAAGCGCGTCAGTCGTCGCCCTGTGGGTTCTAGAAACTTCAATACGGTCCTTGGTGTGGGCGGTTCGTTGGGCGTGACACTTGATGAGCTGGTGGTTTTGGCCAGCCAAGTGCTGTCACAAGGTTCCTGTTTACGGCCTGATGCCATAGCGACCCTGAGCACCAAGCGCTGCGAGCCGGTCTGGACCGAGCTTGCGGCGCATTTTGAGTGTGCACTTTGTTTCTTCGATGCTGAGCGGCTGGAAAAGGAAACTCCGCGTCTTAAAAATCCATCGGAGGCTGTTTTTCGTTCTGTGGGATGTCATGGTGTAGCCGAAGCGGCTGCGCTAGCAGCGACCGGAGCGAATGGTTTTCTTGCAGTCGGAAAAACCGTATCAGGCCGGGCAACCGCTGCTTTGGCTGTCGCCCGGAGCTGACTTCGGATTATGCGGTATTGGTCTTACGTCGCTGAACAATGTAGGCCACGAGCGTAGCGACCGAGAGCAGAGCTGCGGTCGCTACAATCACGGCAACATAAGCATTTTCAAAAGCTGTCGATGCCAATGTTGTCAGGAGTTGTGCGTCGGCTGGCGGTAGCGATTGAGCCGCCAGAAGTGCTTCATCCAGACTGTCGCGTACGATTGCCGGAATGCCTGCACCTTCGGGAATTACAAGGCTTGCCGTATAGAAAACTGACAAGATGCTTCCGAAAACCGTGACTCCAAGGGCGTTGCCGAGTTCATAGGAAACTTCCTCAACCGAAGCCGCCATGCCTGCCTTTTCAGCAGGGGCATTGGTCATGATCGCGGACGACGCACCTGTCATCGCTGCACCAACGCCGAAACCCAGAATTGCAAGCCCGGCCAGATAGAATGACGCTGAAGTTTTATAGGTCAGGATATAGATAATCACGCCAAGCGCCGTGATCCCCAGCGACGACCACAGGAGTTTGCCCGCACCAAGTCGCGGCAGCATGATGCCAGCGAGCGGACCTGCAACGAAGGCAGCCAGAGGAATAGGCAAGATCGACAATCCGGCATGCAAGGGCGTCATGCCTTCAATCAGTTGCATGCGCTGGCTGAAGACGAGTTCCATCCCCGTCATTGAACCGGACGCCACGAGAGCTGCGAAAACCCCCGTCGAAAACAACCTGTTGCTGAACAGGGAGAAGTCGATCAACGGGGCTTTGCTTGTGAGCTGCCTCCGCACAAAGATGAATGACGCAACCAATCCGACAGCCAGGGCGGTCGCGAATATGGTCATTGATGCATCGCGCTTTGCAAGCTCCTTCGCGGCATAGGTGAGTGCAATCAATCCGATCATGATCTGGATCGAGCCAATCAGGTCCCATTTGCGTTTTGAACCAAGCGGACGGTTTTCGAGTGTGAAGACGGAGAGTGCCAGCGCGACCAGCACGACGGGCACATTGATGAGAAACACCGATCCCCACCAGAAGTATTCGAGCAGAATGCCGCCCGCCACCGGGCCGATAGCGGCACCGCCTGATGCAATAGCCGCCCATATGCCGATCGCCAGCGAGCGTTCCTTGTCATCGGTGAATGTCAGCCGGATGATGGAGAGCGTCGCGGGCATCATCATGGCTGCACCGCAAGCGAGAAATGCGCGGGCGGCAATAAGGAATTCGGGGTTGGGCGAGTAAGCCGCGCAGAAGGAGGCAAGCCCGAAGACTGCCAGTCCAGACATGAACATGCGCTTGTGGCCGACCTTGTCGCCGAGCGTGCCGAGGCCGGGCAGGAGACCTGCGACGACGAGCGGATAGATGTTCATGATCCAGAGCTTTTCCGAAGCGCTGGCTGCCAGATCGTGAGTAAGGCGGGGCAGCGCCGTGTAAAGCACCGTCATGTCCACGACGATCAGGAACAACGCGCTGGAAACTATAGTCAGAACCAGCCAGCGATTTTTCGGCAACATTGGATAGCACCTTTTCAATACGCTTGTATTCAAACTTGCGAGGAGGGCTCGTTTAATATAAATCCGTCTGTATGGAAAGTAATAATTTGCACAAAATGGGCAGGCCGCGTTCAATCGACCGCGACCATGTGCTCGATATGGCTGAAAAGCTCGTCGCTGAAGGTGGTCTGGCGGCCCTGACGATGGACGCCGTCGCGCAGGCTTCCGGTGTGACCAAGGGAGGCGTTCAGTATTGCTTCGGCAATAAGGACGGACTTTTGAAAGCGATGATCGGGCGGTGGGGCGACCGTTTCGACGCACAGGTCGACAAGAAAAAGCAGGGCCGGATGGACGCGCTTTCTCATATCGCGGCCCATATTCGTGTGACCCGCGAAAGCGATGCCGAAGATGACTCGCGCTTTGCGGCCATGATGACCAGTCTCATTCCCAATACCGAGCATCTGGATGAAACCCGTCTCTGGTATCGCAAGCAATGGGATGGACTTGATGTCTCTACGCCGGAAGGACGCAAGGCTCGGCTGGCCTTCATAGCCAACGAAGGCGCCTTCCTGCTGCGCAGTTTCAATTTCTTCGAACTGACGGACGAAGAATGGCAGTCGATCTTCAACGATATCGAAGAGCTTTTGCCGGAAACGGATTGACTTTCCACGTCATGGAAAGTCAAGTCCGCGGTTCAGGAAGGGAAAATCGTGACTGTTCATTTCATTGGAGCCGGTCCCGGCGCGGCGGACCTTATCACCGTGCGCGGTCTGCGCCTGATCGAGCAATGTCCTGTCTGTATCTATGCAGGATCGCTGGTACCGAAAGAGATTGTTGCCGGAGCGCCGAAGGATGCGCGTCTAGTCGACAGTTCATCGCTGACCCTTGATGAGATCATTGCTGAAATGGAAGCCGCACATGCGCAAGGTTTCGACGTTGCGCGAGTGCATTCCGGCGATCCGTCGATCTATGGCGCGATGGCCGAACAGATGCGTCGTCTGGACAGCCTCGGCATCCCTTATGACGTGACGCCAGGTGTGCCTGCTTTTGCGGCGGCTGCCGCTGCCATGAAACAGGAACTGACCATTCCGGAGGTCAATCAGACCATCATCCTGACCCGTACCTCGATGAAATCGTCTGCCATGCCTGAAGGCGAAGACCTTTCCACGCTCGGGCGGTCAGGGGCGACGCTGGTGATTCATCTTTCCATCCGAAACCTCAGCAAAATCGAGGCCGATCTGACACCTCTTTACGGCGCTGATTGTCCGGTGGTTATCGCCTATCGCGTTGGATGGCCTGACGAACAGATTCTACGCGGTACGTTGTCGGATATAGCGGAGAAGGTGGCCGCATCCGGGTTGAAACGCACAGCAATGATTTTTGTCGGGCGCGGACTGGACCCTAAAAACTTTCGCGATTCAGCGCTTTATCATGAAGCGCATAGCCACGTGGCGCGTTCAAAAGCCTAGCGCCGCGCGGGCGAATATGATTGCATCTTCTGGCGAGGCGACGATATTTTTGGCCACAACCGGTGGACGGGAAATCATCATGACCGGGAGTCCAAGCGTGCGGGCAGCTTCGATTTTTGCATAGGAAATGGTGCCGCCTGAATTGCGGCTGACGATCAGCCCGATCCGGCGGTTTTCCAGGAAATGCTTTTCCGCAGTGTAGTCGCCGGGTCTTGCCAGAACGATCTCGCAATCCTGTGGCAACGCCACGTCCGGCGGATCGATCATGCGAATGATGAAATGAACATCGGCACGCTTCGCAAAAGGGGCGATATGCTGGCGACCGAGGGCCAGAAACACGCGCTCGCCGGATGGGATGGCGCTCGCCGCTTCTGCTTCATCGGAAATATAGATCCAATGATCTCCCGGCTTTTCCTCCCAGGCGGGGCGCTCCAGCCTCACCAATGGTATGCCGCGCTTGCTTGCCGCCTGAGCCGCATTTTGCGAGATGCGTGCAGCATAGGGATGGGTCGCATCGATAATGAGATTGATCCCTTCGCTATCGAGATAGGCGGCAAGGCCGTCAATGCCTCCGAAGCCGCCGCTTCGAACTGTTCCGGTCAGTTCGGCCGGATTGCTGGTGCGTCCGGCAAGCGAGGTAATGGCATTGACGGGCAGCTCCGCAAAGGCTGTTGCAAGTGCGGCAGCCTCGGTCGTTCCGCCGAGAATGAGTATCCTGGGATCAGGCGCGCGCAAGGATATTTCCACTGCGGTCGGTCACGATAATCTCGACTTCCACAGGCGCGCCGCGAAGGGTTTCGAGCGCTGTTTCCTTTGCCTTGAGCGCGATTGGCGTGGCTATGTCGACGCCAATTGATCGAGTCAGTTCAAGCACTTCCAGGGCTGTGTTCGCAAAGAGAATCTGATCCTTCATGCTTTCCGGCGCACCAGCCTGTTCGCCGATGGCCCAGAGGAAGCTTTTATCCACTTGCGACCGTGAAGAATGAAGATCGAGCGCACCTTGCGCAAGCTTTGTCAGCTTGGCAAAGCCGCCTGCAATCGTGAGTTTGTCGATGGGGTGGTCACGCAGATATTTGAGCACACCGCCTGCGAAATCGCCCATGTCGAGAATGGCAAAATCCGGCAGGTCATAGAGCGCCTGCGCGGCGTCTTCGGATGTCGAGCCAGTCGCGCCGAGGACGTGTTTTTGACCGGCAGCGCGCGCAACATCGATGCCGCGATGGATCGAATGAATCCAGGCCGAGCAGGAAAACGGATGAACCACGCCCGTGGTGCCGAGAATGGAAATGCCGCCGACGATACCGAGGCGCGGGTTCCAGGTCTTCTTGGCAATCTCTTCGCCGCCAGGCACCGATATCGTAATGACGAGATCGGCGGGCAGGCCATATTCCGCGCAAATCTGCTCGCAGATTTCTGTCATCATGCGGCGCGGAACCGGATTGATGGCAGCTTCGCCCGGAGGAATTTGCAAGCCGGGCCGCGTAACTGCTCCAACCCCTTCGCCGGCGCGAAAGACGATGCCGGTTCCAGGCGGGGCGGGGAATACCGTTGAGATGATCGTGGCGCCATGGGTCACGTCGGGATCGTCGCCAGCATCCTTGACGATGCCTGCCATCGCATAGCCTTCGCCCAGTCCCTCATAGGCGAGCTGGAAATAAGGCACTTCGCCTTTGGGCAGAATTATGCCGACAGGGTCGGGAAATTCTCCGGTAATGAGCGCTGTCAATGCGGCCTTGGTGGCAGCGGTTGCGCAGGCGCCAGTGGTCCAGCCGCGGCGAAGCTCGGCTTTATCCTGACTTTTATTCGTTGGAGCGGTTTCGTCATTCATGGACGCCTTATAATGTATCTGATAGCTGTGCCGCTAGTGGATCAATGTGGTTGACGAGAATGAACAAGGCTGAAGAAACGGCAGCATGTGTCATTGCGTGGAGCAAAGTGACCTTGCCTGCGATGGAATCCGGCCATGTCTGGCTCGTTGGGGCCGGGCCGGGAGATCCCGGCCTTTTGACGCTTCATGCCGTCAATGCTCTGCAGCAGGCGGAAGTCATCGTTTATGACGCGCTGGTGGATGATTCCTGTCTTTCTCTCAAGAATGCGGATGCTGTTCTGGAATATGCAGGCAAACGCGGCGGTAAGCCGTCGCCGAAACAGCGCGATATATCCCTGCGGCTTGTTGAACTTGCGAAACAGGGCAAGAAGGTGCTTCGCCTGAAAGGCGGCGATCCGTTTGTTTTCGGACGGGGAGCAGAAGAGGCGCTGACCTTGGTGGAACATGGTGTTCCGTTCCGCATCGTTCCCGGAGTGACCGCAGGAATCGGCGGCCTTGCCTATGCAGGCATTGCAGCCACCCATCGCGATATCAATCAATCGGTGACGTTTTTGACCGGTCACGATGCCAGCGGGTCGATGCCCGACGGGATCAACTGGACCGGCATTGCCAGTTCCGCGCCGGTTATCGTCATGTATATGGCGATGAAACACATAGACCTCATCGCCAGGCGGCTGATCGAGGCTGGGCGTTCGCCGGATGAGCCTGTCGCCTTCGTGTGTAATGCAAGCCTCCCCAACCAGACGGTGCTTGAAACGACATTGGCGCGGGCTGCGAAAGATGTTGAAGCGGCGGGGCTGAACCCGCCTGCAATTGTGGTCGTAGGTGAAGTGGTTCGTCTGCGCGCCGGGCTCGATTGGATGGGTGCGTTGAACGGTAAAATCCTGTCCAGCGATCCGCTTGCCAGACGAAATCAAAGTGAGGGAGCGCGAAGCGCATGAAGGGGTTCA
>Ga0182738_1005298_pt1 | contig 13845 bp, 12 predicted proteins | sample eDN5th30CBELigMG_FD_128876 | JGI IMG/M metagenome (GOLD analysis project Ga0182738, IMG submission 128876) | Enriched Miracle-Growth compost microbial communities from Emeryville, California, USA - eDNA 5th pass 30_C BE-Lig MG (version 2)... ...
GGTGACGGTTGCCCATGCCGTGCTGCATGAACTGGCGAAGGAAGCCAACGAAACCGCCTTCCTGTCCGTGCTGCGTGGCGACAAGGTGGAAAACCTGGTGATGGCTTCGCCCGCGAAGGACGCTCATGGCTATGTGAATCCCGGACGCGTCGTTCCCGCTCACGCGGCCGCGGCCGCCAAGGCGATTTTTGCCTATCAGCCCGAGACCGTCTGGAGCCGTGTGTTGAACCAGCCGCTGGCCGCGCTGACGGAAAAGACCATTACGGACCCGGAGAAGGTTCGCGAAGAGTATATGCGGGTCCGTGACAAGGGCATCGCCTACTGCCGCGAGGAAATCGATTCCGGGCTGATGGCCATAGCCGCTCCGGTCCATCTGAAGGAGATCGGCGTGATCTATGCCGTTTCCATCGTCGGCCCCAGCTCGCGCATACGCAATCTCGACGAGGAGCCGCTCGACACGATGCTCAGGAAGGCTGCCAGGCAGCTTTCTACTGCCTTCGAGCGCGTCATCCTCTCGGCCTGACGCGCCGGCCAATAATCCTCCAATCTTCCAACGAACGGCAGAAAGACAATACATGTCGAATTTTTACGGGGTCATACCTTACCTTGTGAGCCCTTTGACGGCCGACGGCAACATCAATGAAAAGGTGTTGGGCGACCTCTGCAACGACCTGATCGCCAAGGGCGTGACCGGGCTGACCCCCCTCGGCAGCAGCGGCGAATACGCTTATCTCTCCGACGCGCAGAAGCGCCGTGTCGTCGAGATTGTCGTTGAGGCGGCGGACGGGCGGGTTCCCGTCGTTCCGGGTGTCGCAAGCGTCTCCACGGAAGGGGCCATCGAACAGGCAAGACTTTACAGAAAGATCGGCGTCGATGGCATCGTCGGGGTTCTGGATTCCTATTTTCCGCTCAGCGAGCAGGAGGTCAGGAGCTATTTCCTCGACATTGCCGACAGCGTGGATCTTCCGATCGTCGTCTACACCAACCCGAACTTTCAGCGCACCGATCTTTCCATCGACACGATCTGCACGATCGCGGAGCATCCGAACATCGTCGGGCTGAAGGATGCGTCGACGAACACCGGCCGCCTGTTGTCGATCCTCAATCGCTGCGCCGACAAGCTCGATGTGTTTGCCGCATCGTCGCACATTGCCGTCAGCGTGCTCATGATGGGCGGGAAGGGCTGGTTTGCAGGTCCTGCCTGCGTGCTGCCCGAGCAGAGCGTTGAGCTTTACAACGCCTGCAAGCGCGGGGAATGGGAACATGCCGCCAGGCTTCAAAAGCGGCTGTGGGGCTTCAACGAAGTCTTCGCACGCTTTCGACTGGCAAGCTGCCTCAAGGCAGCATTGCAGTTCCAGGGCTATGCGGTCGGCGATCCGATCCGCCCGCAGACACCGCTGGATGCACATGCAGCAAAGACCGTGACGGACGCGCTGCAAGCCGCGTCGTCACCTGAATTTGCTGGAGCATGATCCCGAAAAGGGAAAACCGGTTTTGGGGAAAGCTGTTTTCTCACGGCTGATCGCCGCTTGCGCTTGCCGACCGGGAGCCCCGGTCGGCAAGCAGCATTGCTGCGATACGCCCAGGTTTTGAGAGGCGTTGCGAACGGATCAGAAGCTGTTGCGCTCGTGATAGGTCCGCAGGAAGGATTGGATGCGCGGATCCTCGGGATGGTGCAGAATCTGGCCTGGGGCGTCGACGCCCACAAGTTCGCCCTTTTCCATGAAGGCCACCTGGTCCGCGACATGCGCGGCAAAACCCATCTCGTGGGTGACAACGACCATGGTCATGCCCTCGGAGGCGAGCGTCTTCATCACACTCAGCACCTCGCCCACCAGTTCCGGATCGAGCGCCGAGGTCGGCTCGTCAAAGAGCATCAGCCGCGGCTCCATGGCGATGGCGCGGGCAATCGCAACACGCTGCTGCTGGCCGCCCGACAGGCGCGAAGGGTGATTGGCCATCTTGTCGGCAAGCCCGACCTTCTTCAGCGCCTCCGCTGCGCGGGCCTCGGCCTCGGATTTCGGCAGGCCGCGCACCCGGATGAGGCCCTCGGCCACGTTCTGAAGCGCGGTCATATGCGGCCACAGATTGAACTGCTGGAACACCATGCCGATGGAGCGGCGCATCTCGCGCAGCTTGCGACCCGACATCTTGCGGCCGCCGGGGCTGGCATAGCCGATCAACTGCCCGTCAATCGTGATCTCGCCCGAATCATATTCCTCCAGGAAGTTGATGCAGCGCAGAAGCGTGGATTTGCCCGAACCCGAAGGTCCGATCAGGCAGGTCACCTTTCCAGGCATGATCGACAGATCCACATTCCGCAGCGCGTGGAAGGGACCATAATATTTGTTGACCTTGCGGATCTCGACGGATGACGCGGCAAGCATCTTACGTCCTTTCGATCAGATGTTTCGTGATGCGCGTTTCCAGCCGACGGCCGAAGCGCGAAATGGTTTCGACCAATGCCCAGAAGAACAGCGCCAGCACCAGGTTCGCTTCCAGATAGCGGAAGGTCTCGGTGGACATGCGTTGTACCTGATACATCAGCTCGGGCACGGTGATGATCGACAGGATCACCGTTTCCTTGGTCAGGATGATCGAGAAATTGACCAGCGCCGGCAGCGCCGAGACGAGGCTCAGGGGTAGAAGTATGCGCCGCACGATCGTCGGTTCGGACATGCCGATGGCACGGGCCGCCTCGAGTTGACCTCTCGGCACGGCAAGGAAGCCCGAGCGAAAGATCTCGGCGAAGTAGGGGCTGCCATAGATCGTGAGACCCAGGAGGCCGGCAGGCAGCGCGTCCAGCCGCAACCCGACCAGCGGGCCGCCATAGTAGAGCACGAAGAGCTGTACGAGGAAGGGCGTGCCGCGGATGATCTCGATATAGGCCTGGATCAGCCAGCCCAGCGGCCGCGGCCCATAGCGCTGCGCAAGCGCGATGATCAGGCCCAGCACCATGCCGAAGATGGTGCCCAGTACCCAACACAGGATGGTGAGCCCGAACCCCCTCAGCAGGATGGGCCAGTATTGCAGCAGGATGCTCAGGTCCATTACACGGTCATCCTGTGCTCAAGGTAGCGCCCCAGCGCGGCGAGGCAGAGATTGATGAGCAGATAGATGCAGGCCGCGGCCAGATAGACCTCCAGCGGGCGGAAGGTCGTGGCCGCCTGTGCTTGACTGGCGCGCGTCAGCTCCAGGATGCCGACGACCGAAACCAGTGACGAGGCCTTGACCAGCAGGATCAGTTCGTTGACCAGCGCCGGCAGCGACATCGTGAAAGCCTGTGGCAGGACCACCCGGGCCCAGATATCGCGCGGCCCCATCCCGATGGCGGTGGCGGCCTCGGCCTGCCCCTTGGGCAGGGCCATGATGGCGCCGCGCCAGATCTCGGAAATATAGGCGCTGGCGCAGATGCCCACCGTCACCACGGCGGCAACCAGTGCGGGCACGTCAATGCCGATGACCGGCAGCAGGTAGTAGAACAGCAAAAGCTGGACGAGCAGCGGAACGCCGCGCAGGAAACTGACCCACAGGGCCGCCAAACGGCGCAGCCAGACCACACGCGACAAGGCGGCAGCGCAGACCAACGCGCCGATCACCAGCCCGAGCGCGATGCCCAGAACCGAGATCAACAGCGTATAGCGCGCCGCCCAGAAGAGCGGCCCGAAACTGTCCAGAAAGGTGGAGATCGAAAACATCGCCGCTCCGCTTGGTCTGGCGCGCGGGCGGGATCACTCCCGCCCACGGCATGTCATTACTTGGTCGGAACTTCGCGGGGGAGTTCGGTGTAGGTGCCCAGCCACTTTTCCTGAATGGCCTTGACGCGGCCGTCATCCGTCATCTTGAGCAGCGCGTCGTTGATGGCCTTGGCAAAGCTGTCGCTGTCGGCGTCCTTGCGCAGCACCCATGCGAAATAGGTCGGCTGGCCGAAGGAGGCCGGCTCGAACAGGGCAAAGGTTTCGGGGCGGTTCTTGACCAGATAGGTCAGGTTCGGCAACGAACCGGCAACCGCGTCCAGACGGCCTGCGGCGAGGTCGGCATAGGCCTCGTCGGTGGTGCCGTATTCCTTGACATTCACGCCGCCCAGCTCCTTGCCATAGGCTTCGAGCTGACGGAACTGCGCGGTGCCCTGCTGGACGCCGACGGTCTTGCCCTTGATGTCCTCGGGCTTCTTCAGCGCATCGTTGTTGGCCGCGCGCACCAGCGAGACGGTGGCGTCGGCAATCGGCAGCGTGAAGGTGTAGCGGTCGAGGCGCTCGGGCGTGATGGTGACCGGAGCGATGACGATGTCGAACTTCTTGACCTCGAGGCCGGGCAGTTCGGCAGTCCAGGGAATGTCCTGGTAGACCGGCTCGACGCCGATTTCCTTCGCGACGCCGTCGAAGAGGTCCTTGGTCATGCCTTCGTAGGTGCCGTTCACCAGCATGTCGAAAGGCGCATAGTGCATGTCGGTCGCCGTGACGATCTTGCCGGCATCCTTGATGTCGGAAAGCTGATCGGCCATGGCAGGCACGGTCAGGCCAAGTGCGGCCAAGCCGAACAGGGCGGATTTCAGCGTTCTGGAAAATGTCATCTCGTTCTCTCCCTAAGGACTGTGTAGCGACTATCGCTCGACAGATAGCTAATAAGCATTTTTTCGCGCGCCGCCAGTCACCGGCGGCGCGCGAACACAATCAAAGAATGGCGGGCAGGTTCAGACCGTTCTCGCGAGCACAGTCAATGGCGATCTGGTAGCCTGCATCGGCATGCCGCATGACGCCCGTCGCGGGGTCGTTCCACAGCACGCGGGCAAGGCGCGCATCCGCATCTTCCGTGCCGTCGCAGCAGATGACCATGCCCGAATGCTGCGAAAAGCCCATGCCGACGCCACCGCCGTGGTGCAGCGACACCCAGGTTGCGCCCGACGCGGTGTTGAGCAGCGCGTTGAGCAGCGGCCAGTCGGAAACGGCGTCCGAACCGTCCTGCATGGCTTCGGTCTCGCGGTTGGGCGAGGCCACCGAGCCTGAATCGAGATGGTCGCGGCCGATGACGATCGGCGCCTTCAGTTCGCCATTGCGCACCATTTCGTTGAAGGCGAGGCCCAGCTTGTGGCGCTGGCCGAGGCCGACCCAGCAGATGCGCGCCGGCAGGCCCTGGAAGCTGATGCGCTCGCGCGCCATGTCCAGCCAGTTGTGCAGGTGCGGATCGTCGATCAGCTCCTTCACCTTCTGGTCGGTCTTGTAGATGTCTTCCGGATCGCCCGAAAGCGCTGCCCAGCGGAAGGGGCCGACGCCGCGGCAGAACAGCGGGCGGATATAGGCCGGCACGAACCCGGGGAAGGCGAAGGCGTTTTCAAGGCCCTCTTCGAGCGCCATCTGGCGGATGTTGTTGCCGTAGTCGACGGTCGGAATGCCCTTTTCGTGGAAGGCGACCATGGCCTCGACCTGAACCTTCATGGAGGCGCGGGCAGCCTTCTCGACGGCCTTGGGGTCGCTCTCCTGCCTGGCGCGCCATTCGGCGACGGTCCAGCCGAGCGGCAGGTAGCCGTGCACCGGGTCATGCGCCGAGGTCTGGTCGGTGACGATGTCGGGGCGGACGCCGCGCTTGACCAGTTCGGGGAAGACTTCGGCCGCATTGCCGATCAGCGCCACGGATTTCGCCTCGCCGGCCTTCGTCCAGCGGTCGATCATCTCCAGCGCTTCGTCGAGCGAATGGGTCTTTTCATCGACATAGCGGGTGCGCAGGCGGAAATCGGCGCGGGTTTCGTCGCATTCCACCGCAAGGCACGAGGCGCCGGCCATCACCGCGGCAAGTGGCTGGGCACCGCCCATGCCGCCGAGGCCGCCGGTCAGGATCCATTTTCCCTTGAGATTGCCGCCATAGTGCTGGCGACCGGCCTCGACGAAGGTCTCGTAGGTGCCCTGAACGATACCCTGTGAGCCGATATAGATCCACGATCCCGCGGTCATCTGGCCGTACATGGCCAGGCCCTTCTTGTCGAGCTCGTTGAAGTGATCCCAGTTGGCCCAGTGCGGCACGAGGTTGGAGTTGGCGATGAGCACGCGCGGGGCGTCCCTGTGCGTCTTGAAGACGCCAACCGGCTTGCCCGACTGCACCAGAAGGGTCTCGTCCGCTTCCAGCTTCTTCAGGCTGTCGACGATCAGGTCGAAATCCTTCCAGGTGCGGGCCGCGCGGCCAATGCCGCCATAGACCACCAGCTCATGCGGGTTTTCGGCGACATCGGGGTGCAGATTGTTCATCAGCATCCGCATCGGCGCCTCGGTCAACCAGCTCTTGGCGGTGATTTCGGCTCCCGTAGGTGGGAAAATGTCACGTGTGTTGTGTCTTGGATTGCTCACGGTTCGGCTCCCAGGTCAGGCCAGCATGTTGCCGGAAATGATGATGCGTTGGATTTCGCTGGATCCCTCGTAGATGCGCATGATGCGCAGATCCCGGTTGATCCGTTCGATGGGGAAGTCACGTGTATAGCCATAGCCCCCATGCAACTGCAGGGCGGTATCGGCTATTCTGCCCGCGGCCTCGGACGCGCCGAGCTTGGCCATGGACGAGGCCAGAGAGAAACGTCCGCCATGATGATGCGCCAGGTCGCGCTGGCGCGCGGCTTCCTGCGACAAGAGCAGCGCCGAGTGGAAAGCCACGCCCATATCGGCGATCATCCAGCGGATGCCCTGCCGCTCCGACAGCGCAATGCCGCCGATGATACGGTCCTTGGCATAGGCGACCGCCGCGTTCATTGCCGCGCCAGCGAGGCCGAGGCATTGCGCGGCGACCTCGATGCGTCCGTTGTCGAGAACCTGCATGGCGGTGCGGAAGCCCTTGCCTTCCTCGCCCAGCAGCGCGCTTTCGGGCAGTTCGCAGTCCAGGCTCAGCGTGAAGACATGGCCGCCCTTCAGGCCCATGGTCTTTTCCGGCGGGCCGGCGTCGAGGCCGGGCGTGCCCTTCGGCAGGATGAAGGCCGAGATACCGCGATGCGCCTTTTCGGGATCGGTCACCGCGTAGACCACGATGAAGTCCGCGACACCGCCGTTGGAGATGAAGCACTTCGTGCCTTTGAGGTGCCAGCCGCTTTCGGTGCGCCGCGCCCGCGTCTTCATGTCGGCGGGGTCGGAACCGGCGGTGGGCTCGGTCAGGGCGAACGCGCCAAGCGCTTCGCCGGTGGCTGCCCTGGGCAGCCATTCCTGCTTCTGCGCTTCGGTGCCGCCGATCAGGATGGAATCGGTTGCCAGATAATGCGCCGTCAGCGCCGAGGCGGTGGAGCCGCAGGCTCCGGCCACGACGGAAACGGCACGCAGCAGAGCGGGCGCGGAAATGCCGCTTCCGCCATAGGCCTCCGGCAGGTTGGCACCCATCATGCCCGCTTCGCCCAGAGTCGCGAGTTGTTCATGCACGAAGCGCGAGGTCTCATCGGTCTCGGTCGCGAGCGGGGCGATCTTGTCTCTGCACAGCCGCTCAAGCACCTCGCAGAACATGCGTTCCTCGTCGGAAAGCATGTGCCAGGGATCATCAATTTGCGTCATGCGCGGTTCTCCAGTCCGAATTCTTGCAGCACCGCCTCGATGTCGCTGCCAAGGCGTGGCGCCGCCTTCACGGCCACCGGCTTGGCGCCGTCGAAACGCACCGGCTGGCCGACCACCGGCGCATGGCCCAGAACGGGGTGTGCAAGCGTGCTGATCAGCCCGCGTGCGGTAGCGTGGTCGTTGCCGGCGGCCTGTGCGATGTCCCAGATCGGCGCGGTCGGAAGACCCTGCGCGGCGAGTGCCGCAACGGCTTCCCCGGTCGTCAGTGCTCCTGACCATTCCTCGATCAATGCGCGCAGAGCCGGCTCATGTTCGGTACGGCTGCTGTCGCTGGCAAAACGCGGATCGTCCACGATCTCCGGTTTGCCGATGAGGCCGGCCAGACGCTCGAACTGGCTGCCGTTGAGCACGGCGATTACCACCTGTCCATCGCCGGTCCCGAAGCAACCGAACGGGGTAGATAGCGGATGGCGATTGCCGACCCGGCCCGGCAGCACGCCGTCGTAGAAATGCTGGGCGTGACTGGTGGTCAGCATGGAAAACAGCGCGTCATACATGGCCACGTCGAGCGTTGCGCCTTGTCCGGTCGCATTGCGCTGAACCAGAGCGGCCATGATCGACCAGCTCGCAAACAGACCGGCGATCAGATCGGCGATGCTTTCGCCGGTCTTCAGCGGCGCGCCGCCTTCCTCACCGGTCGCGGCCATCAGGCCGGACATGGCCTGCACCACCAGATCGTATGCCGGCAGGTCCTTGAAGGGGCCTTCCTGCCCGAAGCCGGAGATGGAGCAGTAGATCAGCCGGGGATTGGCCTTGCGCAGCGCCTCGGCGCCAAGACCCAGCCGGGCTGCGACGCCGGGGCGGAAATTTTCCACCACCACGTCCACCCGGGCGGCAAGCGCCTGTGCCAGTTCCAGGTCGTCCGGCTTCTTGAGATCCAGCGCGATGCTCTTCTTGCCGCGATTGTTGAGCGTGAACAGCGCGCTTTCGCCGTCCTTGAACGGACCGACATGCCGGTAGTCGTCACCGGCCGGCGGCTCCAGCTTGATGATCTCGGCGCCTAGATCGGCCAGCAGCGCCGTGCAATACGGCCCCGCCAGAACGCGCGACAGGTCGAGCACTTTGACGCCGGAAAGCGGCCCGCTCATGCCTTCAGCTCCGGTGCGAGCGCGGCGAGCCGTTCGAGGATCGCCGCAAGGGTCGTGCGTAGTGCGGTGGCCCTGGCTTCGTCATAGGCGAAGGGCGGGGTTTCGCTCTGCAGATGCGTGGACTGGGCCAGTTCCATCTGGATCGCATGGACGCCGTCCTGCGGTCGGCCGTAGTGACGCGTGGTCCAGCCGCCCTTGAAGCGGCCGTTCAGCACATGCGTGCGGCCACTCCCGGCGCAGATGTCGAAAGTCGCGGCCTCGATGCGCGGATCGCAGGTCGTGCCATTGTTCGTGCCGATATTGAAGTCGGGCAGAACACCCTCGAACAGGAACGGAATGACGGAACGGATCGAATGGCAATCATAAAGGATCGCCACGCCGTTCCTGGCCTTGACCCGCTCGATCTCGGCGGCGAGCGCTTCATGATAAGGCGCGTGGAAGTTTGCCCTGCGCTCGGCGATTTCGGCCGGCGTCGGTTCCTCGGTCCAGATCGGCTCGCCGTCGAAATCGGTCACGGGCACGAGCCCGGTCGTGTTCTGGCCGGGATAGAGGCTGGCATCGTCGGGACCGCGATTGGCGTCGATCACATAGCGGTGGAACGTCGCCCTGACCGTCGTCACGTTCGGCAGCAGCCCGTCATAGAGGCGCTCAATGTGCCAGTCGGTGTCGGTGAGGATGCGGCCGCGCGCGTTGAGCTTCGCGCGGATCGCCTCGGGCAGGTATGTGCCGGTGTGCGGCAGGCCCAGGATCAGCGGGCCGTCGCCACGGACGACGTCGACCGGGTTCACGGACGAACCTCGTCGAGCATGCCCTTGGGCAGGGCTTCGAGCAGCGCGCCGGAGCGGACAAGAGTTGCTGCCTCGGCCAGGTCGGGCGCCATGTAGCGGTCCTGGTCCAGCGCCGTCACCGACTTGCGCAACCGCGCGATCACCGCCTGAAGCGGGGTGGACGTCTTGAGCGGGCCACGGAACTCGACGCCGGCGGCGGCGCACAGCACCTCGATGCCGACGATGTGGGCGAGGTTGGCGTTCATCCGCTTCAGGCGGCGCGCGCCATGGGCGGCCATGGAGACGTGGTCTTCCTGGTTCGCCGAAGTCGGGGTGGAATCGGTCGAGCAGGGCGTGGCAAGATGCTTGTTCTCGCTCATCAGCGCGGCCGAAGTGACTTCGGCGATCATCAGGCCGCTGTTAAGGCCGGGATCGGGCGTCAGGAAAGGCGGCAGATCGTGGCTCAGCGCCGGGTCGACCATCAGCGCGATGCGGCGCTGCGAGATGGCGCCGATCTCGGCGATGGCCAGCGCGATCTGGTCGGCTGCGAAAGCAACAGGCTCGGCATGGAAATTGCCGCCCGAGACGATCTGGCCGCTTTCAATCAGCACCAGCGGGTTGTCGGTCGCGGCATTGGCTTCGATTTCCAGCGTGCGGCCGGCCTGGGTCAGGAGATCGATACAGGCGCCCGTGACCTGAGGCTGGCAGCGGATGCAATAAGGGTCCTGGACGCGGGCGTCGCCCACGCGGTGGCTCTCGCGGATTTCAGAGCCGTCCATCAGGTCGCGGATGACCCGGGCAGCGAGGATCTGGCCGCGATGGCCGCGCAACTGATGAATTTCGTCGAGGAAGGGCGCGGTCGAGCCCATGATGGCGTCGGTCGAGAGCGACGACGACACAAGCGCGTTGCGTGCCGCACGGAACGCATCGAAGAGGCCCGCCAGTGCGAAGGCCGTCGAGACCTGCGTACCGTTGATCAGCGCAAGCCCTTCCTTGGCGGCCAGCACCACGGGCTTCAGGCCAGCCGCGGCAAGCGCCTCGGCGCTGGCCATTTCGCTGCCCTGATAAGTGGCGCGGCCTTCGCCCAGCATCGCGGCGGCCATATGCGCCAGCGGGGCAAGGTCGCCCGATGCGCCGACCGAACCCTGTGAGGGGATCACCGGCAACACGCCCCTGGCCAGCATGTCCTCGATCAGCTTGACGACCTGGGGGCGGGTGCCGGAGGCGCCGCGGCCGAGTGACAAGAGCTTCAGCGCCATTATCAGGCGCACGGTGTCTTCCTCGACATTCTCGCCCACGCCACAGCAATGCGACAGTATGAGGTTGCGCTGCAGGGTGGCCGTATCCTCGGCCTTGATCTTGATGGAGGCGAGTTTGCCGAAGCCCGTGTTCACGCCATAGACCGGCACGTCACCATTTGCGGCGGCGTCGATCGCGGCGGCCGAATTGGCGATGCCCGCATGAGCGGTTTCCGCCAGCTTTACAGCAAGCCCCTCCCGCCAGATGCGCTCGAGTTCAACCAGGGTGACCTGGCCGGGTGTCAGGATGAGTTCAGACAAGTTGGCCTCCGAAAATGCGAGCGTGCAGCGGATTGAAGCCGATGCGATAGGAAAGCTCGGCCGGATGTTTGATGTTCCAGATCGCCAGATCGGCGCGGGCGCCGGGCGCGATCACGCCTCGATCCGCCAGCCCCAGCGCGCGGGCGGCGTTGAGCGTCACGCCGCGCAAGCATTCGGCAGGCGTCATGCGGAACAATGTCGCGCCCATGTTCATGGTCAGCAGGATCGAGGTGAGCGGCGAAGTGCCGGGGTTGGAATCGGTCGCCAGAGCGATCGCCACGCCTGCGTCCCGCAATGCCTGGAGCGGCGGATATTGTGTTTCCCTGAGCGTGTAAAAGGCGCCCGGCAGCAGCACGGCGACCGTGCCTGCCTTCGCCATGGCGGCGATGCCGTCCGCGCCCAGATATTCGAGATGGTCGGCCGACAGCGCGCCGTGCCCGGCCGCCATGGCCGCGCCATGCAGGTCCGAAAGCTGCTCCGCATGCAGTTTGACCGGCAAGCCGAGCGTCCTGGCATGATCGAAGATGCGCGCCATTTCCTCGGCTGAGAAGGCGATGCCCTCGCAGAAACCGTCTACCGCGTCGATCAGCCCTTGGGCATGTCCCTGATCCATGCCGGCGATCACGACCTGGTCGATATAGCCGGCGCGATCATCCTTGAATTCCGGCGGCAGCGCATGGGCGGCAAGCCAGGTGGTGACGACATGGACCGGACGGAGCTCGCCGATACGGCGCGCGACGCGCAGCATTTTCAATTCGGAGGCGATGTCGAGCCCGTAGCCGGACTTGATCTCCAGCGTGGTGACGCCTTCGCGCAGCAATGTGTCGACGCGCGGCAAAGCCAGCGCAAGCAACTCTTCCTCGCTTGCCTCGCGGGTGTTGCGGACGCTTGAGAGGATGCCGCCTCCGGCCCGGGCGATCTCTTCGTAGCCCGCGCCTTCCAGCCGCATCTCGAACTCGCGGGCGCGGTCGCCGCCATAGACGATATGGGTGTGGCAGTCGATCAGGCCGGGTGTGACCAGCCGCCCCTCCAGATCGCGGGGAGGAGCATTGCCATAGGATGCAGGCAGGTCCGCACCGGCGCCGATCCAGGCGATCCTGTCACCTTCGATTGCGATTGAGGTGCGCTCGACGAGGCGGTAGCCCGCCGTTTCGTCATCCATGAACGCTACCGTGGCGTTGCTGAGAACCTGCATCTGGCACGTACTCCCGACCGACCTGATTTCTCATGTCTAAACATAATTCATCATCTATGTCTAAACTTATTTTGGTGCTATGTCTAAACTTATGTGGGTAAAGTGCCTGGCGCCAAGTCCGGCCAAAAGGAGATCTCGATGACTGCATTGTGGGCGCAGCACGCGCTGCTGCCGGAAGGCTGGGCGGAAAATGTACGTGTCGAACTGGGCGCGGATGGCCGAATCGCGCAAGTCGAGACCGGAGCGGCGCCCGCCGGCGAGCGGGTCGGCCTGTTGCTGCCCGCCATGGCAAACCTGCATTCCCATGTTTTCCAGCGTGCCATGGCTGGCCTCTCGGAAGCGCGCGGGCCGCAGCCGCGCGACACGTTCTGGACATGGCGTCAGATCATGTACCGCTTCCTCGACCATCTGACGCCGGATGACGTCGAGGCGATCGCGGCGCTGGTGCAGATGGAAATGCTGGAGGCCGGTTACGCCACCAATGTCGAGTTCCATTATCTGCACCACCGGCCCGGCGGTGCATTCTACGACAATATCGCCGAGATGTCCGAACGGATCGCGGCGGCTGCCGCCCGTACCGGCATCGGGCTGACCCTGCTGCCTGTGCATTATCAGTTTGGCGGCCTCGACCAGCGCCCGCTCGGGCCCGGCCAGCAGCGCTTCGGCACCACACCGGACGAATTCGTGACCCTGCTCGACGCCGCCGAGGCGGCGCTGCGTCACCTTCCTGCCGATGCCGGGATCGGCGTTGCGCCGCATTCGCTGCGTGCGGTCAGTGCCGAGGCGCTGGCGCTCTGCGAGAACTTGCGCCCCGGACGGCCGCTGCATATGCACCTTGCCGAGCAGATCCCGGAGGTTGAGGAAGTGCAGGCCGCCCGCGGCCGGCGTCCTGTCGAATGGCTGTTGGACAACCACAGCCTGGACCGCCGCTGGACCCTCATTCACATCACCCACATGACCGAGGATGAGACCCGCCGTCTGGCTGCGACCGGCGCCACCGCCGGCCTCTGCCCGATCACGGAATCGAGCCTTGGCGACGGCATTTTCAACGGCACGATCTGGAAGGAAGCGGGCGGACGGCTCGGCTTCGGCTCCGACAGCAACATCCGCATTTCACTGATCGAGGAACTGCGCACGCTGGAATACAGTCAGCGCCTGCGCGATACGGCGCGCGCCGTACTGGCCGAGCCGGGGCGCTCTACGGGCCGGGTACTCTACGAGGCCGGGCTTGATGGCGGTACGACGGCGGCAGGGCGCGAGACGGGCGCCATCGCTACAGGCTTGTGGGCCGATCTGTGCGCGGTTTCGCTGGACAATCCGGTGATGTTCGGCCGCAAGGGCGATGAACTTCTCGACAGCCTGATCTTCGCCGGCGGCGACGGGCTGGTGCGCGACGTCTGGGCGGCGGGCCGCCATGTCGTGCGCGACGGCAGGCATCCGGAGCACGACCGGATCACGGCCGACTATCTGGCCTGTATCGGCAGATTGCAGGAGCGGATGTGACCGACAAGCAAGCCGGCTCGACCCTGCCCAAGGCGCAGAACATCGCCAACGAAGTACGGCGCCGCATCGTCGAGCGCGAGTGGCGTCAGGGCGATCGCATTCCCGACGAGGCCGATCTGGCGGTCGAATTCGACGTGGCGCGGGCGACCGTCAACA
>Ga0182738_1005299_pt1 | contig 13841 bp, 13 predicted proteins | sample eDN5th30CBELigMG_FD_128876 | JGI IMG/M metagenome (GOLD analysis project Ga0182738, IMG submission 128876) | Enriched Miracle-Growth compost microbial communities from Emeryville, California, USA - eDNA 5th pass 30_C BE-Lig MG (version 2)... ...
GCCGAGGCCGCGAAGGCCAGCGCGGCCAAGACCAAGGCGGAGACGGACGCGATCCGCCTCAAGACGCTCGCAACGAAGCTGCGCCTCCTGCTGCAGGCGGAGCAAGGACTGGCGCAGGACGAGCTGCAGAGCTTCCTGAAACTTCTCGAAGAGTTCGGCGGCGAGGCTTAATCGCCGTCTCCCGCTATCCAAAAGCCGTGACATCGAGTGAGCGAAAGTCGCGGGCTTGACGCGGTGCCAGTTTCAAAAGCGCAGAGACTTTGGATTACGCCTCTGCAGGGCGAATTCACTCTGGTGCCCCTCATCCGCCCGAACGCTGGACCGCGCTGCGAACGGATGGAGCCTCCGCGATGAGCCCCGTCACCTCATCGCAGATGGCAGGCTGCGAAGTGGCCCGGCGATTTCTCGACCAGTGGCGGTGACTCGACCTTGCATTGCGGCTGGGCGATCGGGCAGCGCGTGTGGAAATGGCAGCCGGACGGCGGGTTCACCGGGCTCGGCACATCGCCCTCGAGCACGATCTTCTTGCGCTTGATCGATGGGTCGGGAACGGGAACGGCCGACAGCAGCGCCTCCGTGTACGGGTGGCGCGGTGCCGTGAAGATCGTTCTCTTCTCGGCGTACTCGACGATGCGACCGAGGTACATGACCGCAATCCGGTGCGAGATATGCTCCACGACGGCGAGGTTGTGCGAGATGAACAGGTAAGAGAGCCCGAGCTCCTTTTGCAGGTCCATCAGGATGTTGATGACCTGCGCCTGGATCGACACGTCGAGCGCCGAGACGGGCTCGTCACCGATGATGAGCTTGGGATTGAGCGCCAGCGCGCGTGCGATTCCGATCCGTTGACGCTGGCCGCCTGAGAACTGGTGCGGGAAATTGTCCATCTGCTGGGTGCGCAATCCGACACGGCTGAAGAGCGCCGCGACCTGATCGCGGCGGTCGGCGCGCGTGCCCTGACCATGCACCTCGAGCGGCTCGCTTACGATCTGACCGGCCGTCATGCGGGGGTCGAGTGAGGAAAACGGATCCTGGAAGATGATCTGCATCTCGCGCCGATAAGGACGGAACGCCTCGCGCGGGAGTTTCGTCACGTCTGTGCCGTCGACCAGGATCTGCCCGTCGGTCGGTTCGATCAGGCGCAGGAGCGTACGCCCGACCGTGGACTTGCCGCAGCCCGACTCCCCAACCAGGCCGACGGTCTCACCGCGTCCGATCGCGAAATTGACGCCGTCGACCGCATACACGTGCCCAACCGTCTTGCGCAGCAGCCCCTTCTTGACGGGAAAGTGCTTCTTCAGGTTTCGGACTTCGAGAACAGGCGCGCCGCCGTGAGCGGGCGTCGCGGAAGCTGCTCCTGCAGCGCGCTTGGCGCCAGGCGGCGAGCCCGCGGGGGCGATCGGCAGATCGTGCTCGCGTGTCTCAGCCATTGCTTCCTCCGGCGACTTGATCGGCTTTCCAGCAGGCAACCCAATGCTCGGGGGCCTTTTCCTCGTAGCTCGGGTAGTTCTCCCGGCAGTGATCGTCGGCCAGCGCACATCGCGGCGCGAACACGCATCCCTTGGGAAGCGCGTAGAGCGGAGGCACAATGCCCGGAATTTCCTGCAAGCGCTCGGGCTCGGGATTGGCATCGGTGACGCCGCGCATGAGGTCGAGGCGCGGGATGGAGGCCATCAGGCCGCGCGTATAAGGATGGAGCGAGCGCGCGAACAGTTCCTCGACCTTCGCCTCTTCCACCTTGCGGCCGGCGTACATGACGATCACGCGCTGCGCCGTCTCCGCCACGACGCCGAGATCGTGGGTGATGAGGATTACCGCCGTCCCCAGCTTCTTCTGAAGCTCGACGATGAGATCGAGGATCTGCGCCTGGATCGTGACGTCGAGCGCAGTCGTGGGCTCGTCCGCGATAAGCACCTTCGGGTTGCAGGCGAGCGCGATGGCGATCATCACGCGCTGGCGCATACCGCCCGACAGCTGGTGCGGATATTCCTTCACCCGCTGCTCCGGCGAGGGAATCTTCACGAGCCGAAGCATCTCGACGGCCTTTTCCTCGGCCTCCTTGGCATTCATGCCCTGGTGGAGCCTCAGCACCTCGCCGATCTGCGTTCCGATCGTCATGACGGGATTGAGCGACGTCATCGGCTCCTGGAAGATCATCGAGACGTCGTTGCCGCGAACACGGCGCATCTGAGCTTCGCTGAGCCCGAGCAGATCGACGCCGTCGAGCGTGACGCTGCTGCCTGCAACGATGCGGCCCGGGGGGTCGGGCACGAGCCGCATCAGCGAAAGCGCCGTGATGCTCTTGCCGCAGCCGGATTCGCCGACGATTGCGAGCGTTTCGCTCCGCGCAAGATCGAAGGAGACACCGTCGACGGCTTTCACCAGTCCCTGGCGGGTAAAGAAGTAGGTCTTCAGGTTGCCGACTGAGAGCAACGTGTCGTTTGCCGTTTCGGACTTCGGCGCGCCTGCAGAATGTGAGGTCGTGGCCGGCGAAGTGGCCGTATCAACGGATGTCACCGTTCGAATCTCCTCATGTGTCCAGTCGTTCGGTCGGCTGGGCAATGCGCATTAGCTGCGCTGTCTCGGATCGAGGATGTCGCGCACCGCGTCACCGAGAAGGTTGGTGCCGAACACCGCCAAGCTGATCGCGATTCCCGGGAAGATGACGAGCCAGGGAGCGGTACGGACGTATTCGGCGGCCGACTCGGACAACATGCGTCCCCATGAAGGATGAGGCTCGGGAACGCCGAGGCCCAGGAACGACAACGATGCCTCGGTGAGAATGGCCGAGCCGAGCTGCGCCGTGCCGAGCACGATCAAGGGCGCGATGGTGTTCGGCAGGATGTGGCGGAACGCGATCTTGGTCTCGCCCATGCCGACGGCCTTGGCCGCTTCCACATAAGGCATCTCGCGCAGCGACAGCGTGTTCGAACGGATCACACGGGCGACGTGCGGCACGATCGGAATCGATATGGCGATGATCGTGTTTGTCAGCGACGGTCCGAGCGATGCGGCCATCAGCAGCGCCATCACGAGAAGCGGCAGTGCCTGCATGATGTCGATGAAGCGCTGCGTAATGAGGTCGAGCCAGCCGCCGTAGTAGCCCGACAGCAGACCGATGATGACGCCGAAGAAACTGCCGAGCAGCGTCGAGCCGATGCCCACCATCAGCGAGATGCGTGCGCCATAGACGATGCGCGCCCACATATCGCGTCCCATGAAGTCCGCGCCGAGAATGTGGTCGCCGCCGGGAGGCGCGAGAGATGCGCGCGGATTGGTGGTGGTCGGATCGAAGCTCGTGAATGCCGGAGCAAACAGGGCGATCACGACGAACGCGATCACGATGATGGCCCCGGCAGCGCCCAGCGGGTAGCGCCGCATGTAATAGGTGAAGCGCGACCATGTACTGTCGATATTTGCGCCGGCGCGTTTGAGCTCGGCCTGATGGTCGATGGTTGCCATGACGGTTCTCCAGCGCGAGCTCTAGTCGTCGTACCTGATGCGCGGATCGAACACGACATAGGCCATGTCGACCAGGAAATTGACGACGACGGTGACGATCGCAATGAACATGACGAGGTTCTGGACGATCGGATAATCGCGCCATCGGATCGCCTCGACCAGGAAGCGAGCGATGCCCGGGATGTTGAACACCGTCTCCGTGACGATCAATCCGCCGATGAGGAACGCGGCCTCGATACCGATGATGGTGATCACCGGCAGCACGGCATTGCGCAGCGCATGGTTGTAGTTGACGGAGGCGGTGGAAGCGCCCTTCGCGCGGGCGGTCCGGATATAGTCCTGTCGCAAGACCTCGAGCATCGAGGATCGCGTGAGGCGCATGATGAGCGCCGAAGCTCTATAGCCGACAGCGAGCGCGGGAATGCTCAGCAGACCGATCTCGTGCCAGATCGTTTCCGGCTTGTCGGTATAGATCGGTATCCAGCCGAGATACTGGACGAAGCCCATCAGGATCAGCAGGCCGAGCCAGAACGATGGTAGCGAGAGCCCGCTCAAACTGAAGACGCGTAATATGTAGTCGAGCACGGAGTCCTGTTTGACGGCCGAGATCACTCCGAGCGGCACGCCGATCAACACGGCGAACAGCAGGGCCAGCCCGGCGAGCTTCGCGGTCACGGGAATGCGGGGCAGGATCTCGTCGATGGCCGGCTTCTCCGACACGTAGGCGTAGCCGAGATCCCCCGTGAGCAAGCCTTTCATCCACGTGGTGTACTGCACGACGATCGGCTGGTCCAATCCGAGCTCGGCCTCGAGACGCGCCTTGTCGTCGGGATTCACCATGCCGGCGGCATCGAACAGAATGTCGCTGATATTGCCGGGCACGAGACGCAACATTACGAAAATAAGGATCGACATCCCGAAGAGGGTCAGGATCATCAATAAAAAACGGCGGATCAGATAGGCTCCCACCTCGGCCACTCCCTTTGGACAGCGCTTCCGTGAAGCCTCGTGCGAGGCTGACCGTTTCTGGCCGGCTCGACGGTGAGCCGTGCGGTTTTGCATTTCCGCCATAATGGCGGGCTGCATGTGGTCGGCACGACGCAGCGCCGTGCCGACCGTCTAACTTTGACTGAATTGGCCTATTTGTCGAGCCAAACGTCCTCGAGCCGCCAATTGCTGTAGACGCTGTTCATGTGCGTGGTGAATCCCTTCACCCACGGATGACGGCAGTGGTAGGCCTTGTCGTGGTAGATGATCGGGCGCGCCACGTCCTCGTTCAACAGCTCCTCGATTTTCCAAACCAGCTTCTTGCGGGCCTCGACGTTGGTTTCGAGAGACTGCTGGTTGATGAGCTTCTCCACCTCCGGATTGCAATACTGCGTGTAATTGCGCTCCGATTTGCAGGAGTAGTTCTCGACGAAGTTGATGTCCGGATCGTCGGCGCCGACGCCGGTCAGGTTCATGCCGACGGAGTAGTCGCGGCGGGCCACCTTGGCGTGCCACTGCGACGTGTCGACCACCTCGAGCTCACCCTCGATGAAAATCTGCTTGAGCTGATCGATGAGGATGACCGCCGGATCGCGATAGATGGCGATGTTGCGGGTCGAAACCTTGACCTTGAGGGGCTTCTCGGCCGAGTAGCCGAGCTCGGTCATGATCTTGCGCGCCTCCGCCTGGTTCTTCGCGACGTCAGGCCCGTAGCCGGTGAGCTTCTCGAGCACCTCCTTCGGCATACCCCACTGGCCCTCGGGCGACGGCAGCATTGCGCCGCCCATGGTGCCCTTGCCTTCCGTCAGGATGTCGATGAACGCCTGCCGGTTGATGGCCAGCGCCATCGCCCTGCGGATTTTCGGATTGTCGAAAGGCGGCGCCTTCGCGTTCACGATCAGGTTGCGGCTGACGTACTGCGGATGGAGATCGCAAACGGCTTCGGGCGCCTGCGCCTTGACATCCTTGTAGAGCGGGATCGTCACGTCGCTCGAGAACGTCATGTCGAACTCTTTGGCGACGAACGAGAGCATGCGTGTCGAACGGTTCGGGATGATGCGGTACTCGATGGCGTCGACGTAGGGCTTGCCCTTGCGCCAGTAATCCTGGTTCTTGACCAGCTTGATGCTGTCGTTGCCCTTGAACTCGACGAACTTGAACGGGCCCGTGCCGATCGGCTTCGTACGCATCTGGCGCGTCGGGACGTGGCAGGGGTAGACCGGCGCATAGCCGCTCGCGAGCATCATCAGAATGGACTGTTGCGGCTGCCCGAGAACGATGGTCGCCTCGGTCGGACCGTTGACGGTGACGTCCTTGACGTTCCGGTACCAGATGGCGCGCGGGTTCTTTCTGAGACGATCCTTGGCTTTGCCGAGCAGCAGATCGAACGTGCATTTCACGTCGGCCGACGTGAACGGCTTGCCGTCATGCCACTTGACGCCCTCTTCCAACTTGAAGGTGAGCTTCGTCTTGCTGTCGTCCCAGCTCCAGCTCTTGGCGAGCTCGGGGACGATCGTGTCCAGAGACTGGAGGGGCTTGTGCTGATCGAACAGGATCAGGTTGTTGAAGATGGGCATGGCCGCGATCTGAACCGAGACCGTGGACTCTTCGAGGATCGAGAGTGATGCCGGGTTGTCCCGATGTTGAATTCTCAGGGTGCCGCCGCTCTTCTGTGCATGGGCCACACCGGTAGCAGTCAGCAGCACAGCAGTTGCTGCTGCCAGCTTTGTCGCGAACTTCATATTTCCTCCCAGACGAGACGGCGCGTTCCTGCGCACGCAGCGGTGCGCAGGAACGGACCGATACTCAGGTGCGTCGGCAAGCTAGCCAATCGAAGAGGCGCAATCAACCTCTCCCTGCCGAGCCAACCGGGAGGCGAATAACGACCTGGAACAACTACCTACTTGTCCAGCCAGACATTCTCGTAGCGGGCGCCGTTGTAGATGGAGTTGTGATGGGGGACCATCCCCTTCACGTAGGGCTGCCAGCAGGTCGCAACGCGGCTGTAATAGATAATCGGTCGCGCAACGTCTTCGATCAGCTTTCTCTGAATATCGAGAACCATCTCGTGACGCTTCTTCTGGTCGAGCTCACTCGACTGCGCGAAGATTTCCTTATCGACCTCCGGGTTGCAGTATTTCGTATAATTGCGCTCCGATTTGCAGGTGTAGTTTTCGACCAGGGCGACGTCCGGATCGTCGACGCCAATTCCCGTCAAATTGAGACCGATCGTATAGTCTTTACGGGCGACCTTGGCGTGCCAGATCGATGTATCGACGACTTCCAGCTCGCCGGCGATATGGATCGATTTGAGCTGGTCGATCAGAATAACGGCCGGGTCCCGATAAACGGCAATATTCCGGGTCGAAACCGTCACCTTGAGCGGGTTCGTTTCAGAATAACCGAGCCCTTCCATGATCTTTCGCGCTTCGGCCCGCGACTTCTCGACCTGTGCACCGCTGCCGTAGCCGGGGATTTTCGCAAGCTGCTCCTTCGTGAAGCCCCACTGGCCTTCCGGCGCAGGCAGCATGGCCCCCGCCTTGTCGTTCTTGCCCTCACTCAGGATCTTGATGAAGGCGTCGCGATCGATGGCCATGTCCATCGCCTTGCGAACCTTCGGATCGTTGAACGGCGGCTTGTCGCTGTTCACGATCAAGTTTGTCGACACGTTCGAGGGATGAAGATCGCAAACGGCCTTCGGAGACTTGGCTTTGATCTGATTGAGCAGCGGCACAGTCACGTCGGACGGCCACGTGACATCCTGCTCGCCGGCTTCGAACGCCAGCATCCGTGTGGAAACGCTGGGAATGATGGTCCACTCGATCGCATCGAGGTACGGTTTTCCCTTTTTGAAATAATCGGGGTTCTTGACGAACCTCATCTTCTCGTTGCGCTTCCATTCGACGAACTTGAACGGCCCGGTCCCGATGGGCGCGGTGCGCATCGTCTGCGGATCGACATGGCAGGGATAGATCGGCGTGTACCCTGACGCGAGCAGATTGAGCATGCTTGGCTGGGGTTTCGCGAGATTGAATGTCACCTCGTTCGGGCCGTTGACGGTGACGTCCTTGAGATTGTGGTACCAGACCTTGCGCGGGTTCTTGCGGAAGCGCGCCTTCGCCTTGCCGAGGACGAGGTCGAACGTGCACTTCACGTCCGCGCTCGAGAACGGCTTGCCGTCATGCCACTTGACGCCCTCGTGCAGCTTGAAGGTGAGCTTCGTCTTGCTGTCGTCCCAGGACCAGCTCGTCGCCAGATCGGGCACGATGGTCTCGGCGCTATTGATCGGCTTCTGCTGGTCGAACATGACCAGGTTATTGAAGACCCCCATGAACGGCTCGACGACGGAGTTCGTCGCCTCTTCGTGAATGGAACCGGATGGGGCGTTATCGCGATGAATCATGCGAAGTGTGCCGCCATGCTTTTGGGCCAAAGCCGGTGCACTGGCGGTCGTCGCAGCTATGGCAGCCGCGACGGCAGATACGACGAAACCTTTCACGTTGGCCTTCCTCCCTAGTCGTCTTGCTCCATCGGCTCGCGAATTGAACCGGCATGGAAAACAGAGCGGTTTTTTCCCGCTATTCTTTTCGAGCCGAGGTTAAACACGCAAATCGGCCAGATCAACCCTGATCTGGCCGCTGAAAATGCTGCGATTGCGAAGAGAGGCGATTCCCGCACAGGCCCGTCAATACATCGGGGACTTCAGCGGAAACTTGTCGAGGTATGGTTGATAGTCGGGCTCGACGTCGATGCGCATCGTGCCGAGATAGCGAACGACGGCGTTGTAAAATGCAATCGTAATAACGAGGTCCGTTACGCATTCGCTGTCGAAATGCGTTTTCAGCGCGTCGAAGGTCGCGTCCGAGGCGGCGAGGTCCCGCGTCATCTCGCGCGCCGCCTTGACGACGAGACGGGCGACCGGCTCCAAGCCGCTCTCGGCTCCATCGCATTCGGCAATCACGCCACGGATATCTTGCTCGCTGACGCCGAAGTCCTGGCCGATCTTCACGTGGTGCGACCATTCGTAGGGCGCTTGGGCGAGCCATCCGACAGCGAGGATCGCGATCTCGCGCAGGCGCGGATCGAGGCGGCTCTTGTGGCGGATGAAACCGCCGAGCCCCTGGAAGGCGCGCGCCGCGTTGGGGCTGTGCACCATGCACTTGAAGAGCGTGATCTCGCGCTTGAGGAGATCCTGGTTCTCCGGCGCAAGCTCTGACTTCTCGATATATGGCAGGCGGGCCATGCCGATCTCCCGGTCTTCTCTGTTCGATAAAGCGTTACGGAGCGGGCACGACCGCGGTGCCGATCATCGAATCTCGCGAAACGATGCCGACGAGCTGATCCTCGCTCCAGCCGTCCGTGCCCTCGGGTCTCTGCGGGAGCACGAGGAAACGGCAATCCGCAGTCGAGTCGACCACACGCACCTCGACGTTGTCGGGGATCTCCGTGCCGAACTCGGCGAGCACCGAGCGCGGCTCACGGACCGCACGCGAGCGATATTCGCGCGACTTGTACCAGAGGGGCGGAAGACCGAGGATGGGGCGCGGATAGCAGGAGCAGAGCGTGCACACGATCATGTTGTGCACGTCGTCGGTATTCTCGAGAACGACCAGCTTCAGACCGGGCACCGAGAGACCGAGCTCGCCGACGCCGGCGTTGCCGTCCGCCAGCAGGCGTGCCTTGAAGGCCGCATCGGTCCACGCCTTGGCGACGATGCGTGCGCCCACCTCGGGACATTTGCCGTCCCACTCCTCGATCTTCTCCTGGATCTCGCGCGCCGTCAGGATCTCCTTCTCGATCATCAGCTCGCGCAAGGCGATTTCGAGAAACTCCCAATCCTCCGACGGCTCCTTGATGTCCGGCTGGAACGGGCCGTGGTCGTGCGGGTGATCATGGTCGTGCGCATGATCATGCTCATCGTGGTCGTTGCTCATGGCGTTTCCTCCAATGCCGCAGCCGGCTCGAGCCAATGCTCGTAGAGTTCGGCGACAATCGTGTCGCCGGGCGCATAGCTGCCGTTCCCGTCCCAGATCTCGTTCATGGGAAACTGAACCCAGTAGTTCGTCGTTTTCGGCCAGCCCGGCTTGCCGTAAGCCAGTTTTTCGGGGCTCGGCCACGCGCCGAAGTCGCGAAGGATCACGCCGCGCTTGCCCTTGAGATAGCTCGGGGTGCGCACGTGGCCTGCAGGCGTGTCCGTGCGCACGACGACGCGGTCACCGATGCGGTAGCGCGCGGTCATGGTGTCCCTCCGCTCTTGGCATAGCGCGCCTTCACCTCGGCGAGCTTGGCGTCGATCTCGGCGTCGGTCAGCACGGCCTTCTCGACGAGAAGGCTGCGCATGGCGAGGCACCATTTCTGATAGTAGCTGCTGTCGCGATACGTCTCGGGCGTCAGGCTTTCGATCGTGCGGCGGTTCTCGTCGGTCACCCAGAAGGCGCGCGGCTCCTGGCGAAGAAGCTGCATCATCGCATCGATACGCCGCTCGACGAGGGTCGGCTCATGCTCCTCCCGGTCGATCTCGCCGGCGGGGTCGCCGCCGATGTCATGGGGTTTTCTGGTCGGTTGCGCTGTGGCCATGGCAAGGCTCCTTTGATCGGCGCATTGTGGGCCGCGAGCCGGCGCCTTCGCAACCTGCAAGCACGTCGCGCTCCAAAGCCTTGGCGTCGGCCACCGACCCCACTAGTGTCCCGATTCCGAAGTTCGTCACACCTTGAGGCAGGCTCTGAACGAACTTCGGAATCGACAAGGACACTAGCAAGCTAATGCTTCTAGTGTGGTTTTCGGATTTGAAGTTCGCTTCTGGGTTTGTGGCAAATGATGTAGCGAACTTCAAATCCACCACACTAGAACCTTTGGTGAATGCCAATTGCCCGATGGGACCGCCCGATGACCGACATGCCGCTCGCCGCCGACTTTCCCCGCCCCACCGAGGAGGAATGGCTTGGGCTCGTGGAAAAAGCGCTGAAAGGCGCCGATTTCGAGCGTCGGCTGGTGTCGCGGACGGCGGATGGGTTGAAGGTCAAACCGCTCTACACTCGCAAGGACGCCGTGCCTGGCCGCGAAAATCTCGTGCCCGGCGTTGCCCCCCTGCTGCGCGGCACCCATGTGCCGCAGGGCGCCGGTTGGGACATCCGGCAGATTTGCGCCGAACCGGATCCGGTCGCCGCCAATACGGCAATCCTCGAGGATCTGACTGGTGGCGCCACGTCCATACTCCTCCAGATCGCGGCTCCGGGCGCCGTCGGCGTCGGCTACGAGCAGGCAGCGATGGCGCGCGCACTCGAGGGCATCATGCTGGATGTCGCGCCCGTGTCGCTCGTTGCAGGAGAGTACACGCCCGACGCGGCAGGCAGCCTCATGGCCCTGTGGCGCGCTGCAGGCATCGCCGAGACACAGAGCCAGGGCGCTTTCAATTATGATCCGCTTGGCACGCTCGCCGCGACAGGCGCGCTCTATCATCCCGCGGCGAAGGCTCTCGCGATCGCGGCCGATCTCGTGCGCACCACCGAGCCCATGCCGGGCGTCACCGCGCTCAGGGCCAACGGGCATGTCTGGCATCTTGGCGGCGCCACCGAGGCGCAAGAGCTGGCTCTCGTTCTGGCGACGATGGTCGCCTACCTTCGGGCGGCGGAGACGGGCGGCATCGTGCCGAAAGCAGCCCTTCCGAAGATCGCCGTCACGGTTGCCGCCGATGCCGATCAGTTCCTGACGATCGCCAAGCTTCGGTCCGCGCGCCGGCTCGTGTGGCGTCTCGCCGACGGCTGCGGGGTAGCTGATGCCGCACGCAACGTGACATTCACGGCTGAGACCTCGGCGCGGATGATGACCCGGCGCGATCCGTGGGTGAACATGCTGCGCACGACGATCGCAACCGCAGCAGCGGCCATGGGTGGGGCCGATGCCATAACCGTGCTGCCGTTCTCTTGGGCGATCGGACGCCCGGACGCTTTCGCGCGACGCATCGCGCGCAACACGCACCATGTCCTCATCGAGGAGGCGGGCCTCGGGCGCGTCGCGGATCCGGCCGGAGGGAGCTGGTATGTGGAACAGCTCACCGACGCGCTCAGCCAGGCCGCTTGGAAGACATTCCAGGAGATCGAGGCCAAAGGCGGCTTGCTCGCCGGCCTCGAAGCCGGCAGCGTTCAGGATGCGTTGGCAAATTCTCAACGGGACCGGGCAACCCAGATCGCGACAGGCCGCCAACCCCTGACGGGAACGTCGGCCTTCCCGAAACTCGGCGACGACGGCGTCTCCACGGAGCCGTGGCCCGACGCACAGCCGGCAGACCTCAATGGAGCCAAGGTGCGGCCGCTCGCACTCGAACGCGTTGCGGCGCCCTTCGAGCGGCTGCGTGACAAGGCCGATGCGTTCGAAAAGAGAACCGGATCGCGCCCGCGCGTCTTTCTTGCATCGCTCGGGCCGCTCGCGGTCAACGCGGCCCGGTCGACCTGGGTCAGGAACTTCCTGGCGGCCGGCGGCATCGAGGGCATCGGTGCTGAGAGCTACCTGACGTCGACGGACGCCGGCAAGGGCTTCACCGAGTCCGGTGCGACGGTCGCATGCCTGTGCTCGTCCGATGATGTTTACGGCGAGCTTGGCGAGGCAACAGCCTCGCTTCTCAAAACCGCCGGTGCGACGCACGTCTGTCTGGCAGGCCGTCCGAAGGAGCACGAGGCCGCCTTGAAGGCCGCGGGCGTCGATACGATGCTCGTTGCGGGCATGGACGCGGTGGCTGCCCTCACGTCGCTGCAAAAGGCGCTCGGCGTGCAGTAGCACGTGACACGCGACGGGGCCGTCTGCATGACGGGCCCGTCCGGCACCGATCGTCTTAGATCGCGTTCACTTCTATTAGACCGGCGATTCCCGGTCGATGGGAGTGTTTGCGCGGACGATATGACTTACCTCCCCTCCCTTGGGGAGAATCGCCTGAGCTGCCCAACGCCGCCCATGCGTCCATGTAAAGTGAACGCGCTCTAGGCTCTGAACCCAATCAGGACTTTGATTTTTGGACGAACAGTGATTCAAGCTCTGAAACATCGGAGCTTGGATCATGGCGAAACGGGTTTTGGTTGAGCGACGCGCAGTGGACAGCGATCGAGCCGCACCTGCCGAAGAACCAGCCGGGAGCGCGCCGCGTTGACGACCGGCGCGTGCTGAGCGGCATCATCCATGTGCTGCAATCGGGATGCCGCTGGCGCGATTGTCCGCCTGAATATGGACCTCGCACGACGCTCTACAATCGCTGGAACCGATGGTCGCGACGTGCGGTCTGGCGTCGGCTGTTCGAGGCTTTGCGCGATGTTTCCGAGGACGCATTTCACAGCATCGACTCGACGACAGCCAAGGCCCATCGCTCGGCGGCTGGTGGAAAAGGGGGGCGGAAGCGCAAGCTATCGGCCGCTCCCGCGGCGGGCGAACGACCAAGATCCACGCGCTCTGCGACACGCTCGGACGCCCTGTCGCCATTGAAGTGACGCCGGGTCAACTCGGTGATATCCGGGCCGCCATCGGCCTGATCGGCCAAGTCCCTGCGGGCCGCGCCTGCGCCGCTGACACCGCTTACGACAGTGACGCGCTGCGTCGGTTTCTGCACGAGCGCGGGACGCTGCCCGTCATCCCCAACAACCCCACGCGCAAGCGTTTCCACGCCTTCGACCGCCAAGCTTACAAGCGGCGCAACCTGATCGAACGTGCTTTTTGCCGCCTCAAGGACTGGCGTCGCATCGCAACCCGCTACGACAAGCTCGCACGCAACTTCCACGCAGCAGCCGTCCTCGCCGCCATCATCATATGGTGGACCTGATTGAGTCTCGAGCCTAGTGTTCCGATTCCGAAGTTCGTCATACCTCAAGGCAGGCTCTGAACGAACTTCAAATCCACCACACTAGCGCATCCCGACCATGATGCAGGAAACAAGGCCGCAGGTGCAGGTCTAGGGTGCGCGTCCTATAAGTGCGCGACGCATTCATCCGGGAGACCTGCCCATGATCGGCCGCCTGAACCATGTCGCCATCGCCGTCAAGAACCTCGACGCCTCGACGGCAGTCTATCGCGGGATGCTCGGCGCAAAGGTATCCGATGTCGACACCTTGCGCGAACATGGGGTGAAGGTGGTTTTCGTGGAGTTGCCTAATACCAAGATCGAGCTTCTCGAACCGTACGGTGCGGCTTCGCCGATCGCCAAGTTCCTCGAGAAGAACCCCGACGGCGGCATCCACCACGTCTGCTACGAGGTCGACGATATCATCGCGGCGCGCGACAAGTTGAAAGCCGACGGAGCCCGCGTCCTGGGCGACGGCGAGCCGAAGATCGGAGCCCACGGCAAACCCGTGCTGTTCCTGCATCCCAAGGACTTCTGCGGCACGCTGGTCGAGCTCGAGCAGGCTTGATCC
>Ga0182738_1005300_pt1 | contig 13840 bp, 10 predicted proteins | sample eDN5th30CBELigMG_FD_128876 | JGI IMG/M metagenome (GOLD analysis project Ga0182738, IMG submission 128876) | Enriched Miracle-Growth compost microbial communities from Emeryville, California, USA - eDNA 5th pass 30_C BE-Lig MG (version 2)... ...
CAGTGGTGCCCAGGGCCGGAATTGAACCAGCGACACTGCGATTTTCAGTCGCATGCTCTACCAACTGAGCTACCTGGGCTTGCCTCCGGCGGCCGTCGGCCCATCGAAGTCCGGCCCTTATAGGGGGCACATTCACGGGATGCAAGCGTGGCGAAAAGCGGCTCTTTCAGTGCTTGCTTTTGTCTTGATCCGGGCCGCCCGCGCCTTCCGGCGAACCGGGACCGTCGCCCTCGTCCTCATCGCGCCCCGGAACGGCGTAAGCGCCGCTAAACCACTTTCCGAGGTCGATATCGGCGCACCGTTTCGAGCAGAACGGGCGATAGGCCTCGACGGCCGGTTCACGGCAGATCGGGCATCGTATGGGCTTCTTGTTCGGGCGCGGCGACGACGACATTCCGGGCAAAGTCCTCAGACGCGATCGACTTCGGCGTAACGCAGCCAATTATACTGGATCGGAAATTTTTCGGAATTTAGGAGGCTGACGACCTCGGTCAGCGGCAAGCCGACGACATTGGTGTACGACCCGATCAGCCGCTGGATGAAGCAGCCCGCCAATCCCTGGATGGCGTAGCCGCCGGCTTTCCCCCGCCATTCGCGCGAGGCGATATAGGATTCGAGTTCCGGCCGGCTGATGTAGCGGAACCGAACGCGGGTATCGACGATCTTCGTCCGCACACGATCATCCGGTGTGATGAGGCAGACACAGGTTTGGACCTTGTGCGTGCGCCCCGACAGAAGTTGTAGAGACGCCATCGCTTCCTCGATGTGCGCCGGCTTCATCAGAACTTTGCGGCCCATTGCGACGACGGTGTCGGCAGCCAGGACGTAGGCGTCAGCGAGATCGCGATCGTTGGCGATCTGATCGCGGGCCACTTCCGCCTTCGCCTTGGCCAGCCGCGTCACGAGCGCGCGGGGCATCTCTCCGCGCTTCGGGGTTTCGTCGATCGAGGCTGGACGCAGCGCGTCCGGTGTGACGCCGACCTGGGCGAGAAGCGTCACCCGGCGGGGACTGGCGCTAGCGAGGACAAGGCGCGGCCTCTCGATCTCCGCCTTCGATGCGCCCCTCTCGCGTGCCATCGATCGCCGTAGCGTTTCGCGGCTCGTGGCGCCGGAGCGGCCGAAGCTGGGGAGGAACGTGGATCTCAGTGACGACATCATGAGCGGCCTGCACGGGTGCGAAACATTTCGACACCGAAAATGGATGCGCGGACAATGAGCAAGCCTTGGCCTTTTAGCAAGACCTGCTCGCGTTGCGGCGAACCACAAAACAAGGCATGAATAGCGCCGCAACTTCGTGGCTATGATGGCGATAATGGTCCTGAAAACAGACCCGGCCGGACTTCTTGCCCGAACCCCGCTTTTTAACGGGCTGGACGAGGCCAGCCGCAAGGCCGTCGCCGCCGAGCTGCGCGAAGCCTCATATGAACCGGGACAAGTCATTTTTTCGCGCGGCGACCCGGGGGGCGAGCTTCATATCGTCAGCAAAGGACGCATTCGCCTTTCCGTGCTGACCTCCGATGGTCGCGAATTGTCGTTCGCGCACGTCGAGACCCCATCGATTTTTGGCGAGCTTGCGATTTTCGACGGCAGGCCGCGGTCGGCCGACGCAACGGCGGTCAACAGGGTCGAAACCCTGCTGCTTTCGAAGGCGTCGTTCCTAAGGTTGTTGGAATCGCGGCCGTCTATTGGAGAAGCCGCCGTGCGTTTCCTTGCCGGCCGCCTTCGCGACGCGGACGAACAGCTCGAAGCGATTGCGCTGCATCCGATCGAGGCGCGGCTGGCGCGTTTCTTCCTGGCTGCCGTCCGCCAGAAAGACCCTTCAGGAAAAGCCGAGAAGCTGTCCCTGGCCCTGCCGATTTCGCAAAGCGAACTCGCGCTTCTGGTCGGCGCCAGCCGTCCGAAGGTGAATGCGGCGCTCGGCCTTCTGGAATCGCAGGGCGCCATCGAGCGCCGCGGCCAGCAAGTGATATGTGACGTGGCGGTGCTCAGTGGCATCGGCCGAATTGATGAAAAGGAGTGAGGGTGCCACCCTTCGTGCCCCCCTCTCGGACCACCAGCATGACCGTTTCGCATCGACAGAAGCAGCCTGTTTCGCGCGGCGGCGATCTTCCTTTCATCGGCTCCCTCGTTCGTCCTGTGAAAGCGTTGTTCGGTAAAATCGCCCGCATCGGCATCAAAGATTATCCGCTGGACACGCAGCGGCGTCTCAAGATCGTCAACGTCTTCTCGGCTTTGGTCGTGGCGACGACATTCATCTACGCGATTCAGCTTTGGCTTTCCGGCGACGCTTCGATGCGGCCGGTCGTTCTCATCAATCTCGGGCTCGCCATCATCGTCGCGTTCGTGCCGCTGATGCACCGCTTTAACGAGATGGCGGGCGGCCTGCTTCTCGTGCTTGCCGAGTTTACTGCACTCATCGCGTTCACCTCGTATTTCGGGCGCCTGGGCGGGGCACCGCTGCAATACGTCGTGGCGGCGGCGGCTCCGTTCGTCATTTTTGAATCGCGCCGCTTCTGGCTGGTGTTTGTAATCGTCACGTCGGCGCTTGTTCTGCACCTGGTCGCCTGGTTTCAATTTCCGATGGAGGCGGCGCGGCTGCACGTCAGTCCCGCCGTTATCGACTCGCTCTACCTACAGGGCGCGATCACAACGTTCGGATTGATCGCCGCGTGCGTCTACTATGCGTTCGGGCTTGTCGAAACGGCCAAAGCGGAAACCGAAACCGTCCTGCGCAATGTCCTGCCCGACGACGTCGTCGAACGGATCAAGTCGGCTCCCGGAGAGAGCATTGCCGACGGGTTTTCGAACGCATCTGTCTTATTCGCCGATATCAGCGGGTTTGTCCGGTTGGCGCGCGGGCTCGGTCCCGAGAAAACGGTCGCGCTGCTCAATCGGCTGGTGACGACGTTCGATGACCTCGCGCAACGGCATGGCGTCGAAAAGATCAAGACGATCGGTGACGCCTACATGGTGGCATCCGGTGTCCCGATCCCGCGTCCCGATCATATCGAAGCGTTGGCGGCGATGGCGCTCGATTTGCTCGCCGCCGTCCGCGACATCAGCACAGCTGAAAATCTGGCCATCGATGTCCGCATCGGCATGGCCTCAGGGCCCATGATGGCGGGCGTGATCGGAAAGAATAAATTCAGCTACGACGTATGGGGCGATCCGGTGAATCTTGCGAGCCGCCTCGAACAGGCGAGCATGCCCGGCCGCATCACGGTCTGCCCCGGTTGCCATTCGGTCCTGAAGGATATGTTTGTGCTGGAACCACGTGGCCTGATCGACATCAAAGGGGTTGGTCCACAGGAAGCTTGGTTCCTCGTCGGACGGCGCGCGGGCGCTGGCAGCTCATCCCTTCCAGTGCAGTGAACAGACCAGCGTGAAGAGCCGCCGCGCGGTGTCTTCATCGACGATGACCTTGGGCAGCAATTTATCGCGCAGCAGGCTGCTGCCTTCGTCATGCAGGGCGCGTCGGCTGACGTCGATCGCCTGAATGCGCGCCGGCGGCGCGGTCCGGACTGCCTCGTAATAGGACTCACAGACCATGAAATAGTCTTTCATGATGCGCTTCAGGGGCGTCAGCGCCACCGCCTGTTCGAGCGCTGCCCCATCTTTTTCTGGAACGATATTCATTTGAAGCCGGTCTTCGACGACCGAGAGGTGCAGCTTGTAGGGACCTTGGTCCAGATCCTCGATGCGGAACGCATTGCCGTCGAGAATATCGAAGATCGCGACTTCCCGCTCATGCTCGGTATTGGCGTTGGCGCGGCCGAGCGACTTCGTATCCAGCGTGATTTCCGCCAGACGGTCACGACTTTTCTCGGCTGTGCTCACCTGTTGATCCATGCAGTATCAATTCGTTTTTGCGAGACGCACTTCCACCGAACGGCGGTGGCCTTCCAATCCTTCAGCGCGCGCCAACGTCATAGCCGCCGGGCCAAGCGCGGCAAGGGCGGCGTGGTCGAGCTTGAGAATGGACGTGCGCTTCATGAAATCGAGTACTCCAAGACCCGACGAAAAACGAGCACTACGTGCTGTCGGTAGGACGTGATTGGAACCCGAAACATAATCCCCGATAACTTCCGGTGTCGAATGTCCGATGAAAATTGCACCTGCATTGCGAATACGCTGTGCAAGTTCCTCGGCGTCTTTCGTGGCAATTTCCAAGTGCTCGGCGGCAACACGATCGGCCAATGCCGGAGCTTCGTCGAGTGATTGCAAAACGATTGTGGCGCCGTAAGCGTTCCAGCTTTCGCCCGCGATATTTCCACGCGGTAAAGTCTGCAGTTGGCGTGCAACGGCCTGTTCAACAGACGTAGCGAAACCGGCGTCGTCGGTCATGAGGATCGATTGAGCGGCGGTGTCATGCTCGGCCTGCGCCAGAAGATCCGTCGCGATGCACTCCGGGTCGTTATCGCGATCGGCAATGACGAGCACTTCCGACGGACCAGCGATCGAATCGATACCGACCGTACCGAAAACCTGCCGTTTGGCAGCCGCGACGTACGCGTTGCCGGGTCCAACGATCTTGACGACCGGGCGAATGGTTTCCGTACCGTATGCCAGCGCGGCAACAGCCTGAGCGCCGCCAATGCGATAGATCTCGGCGACACCCGCGATCTTGGCGGCGGCAAGCACGAGCGGATTTAATTCGCCGCTGGGCGCCGGAACCACCATGACGAGGCGCGGAACGCCGGCGACCTTCGCCGGTACCGCGTTCATCAGGACCGAACTCGGATACGATGCGAGGCCGCCGGGCACATAAAGTCCGGCCGATTCCACCGCCGTCCAACGGTGCCCCAACTCGACGCCTGCCGCGTCGCGATAGCGATCGTCGGAAGGCAACTGACGCTGGTGGTGATCGACAATGCGATCATGCGCGAAGCGAAGCGCATCGAGCGTTTCCTTGGAGCACTCTGCGTAGGCTGCTTCGATTTCCGCCGCGCTGACAGCCAGTCCCACCTTGCGCAAATCGAGACGATCGAACTTCAGTGTCAGATCGACGAGCGCCGCGTCACCTCGCGCGCGAACGTCGGCGATGATGTCCCTGACTGCATTGTCGACATCGACGGAGACTTCACGCTTTTGCGAAAGCAGCTCCGCGAACTGGGCTTCAAAATTCTTGTCGACGCTCTTCAGCCGCATCGGCATCAGCAATTTCCTCGGAGCGTTTGGGCTCGATAGTGTTCAGTCTGCGTCGTCGGGGTGCTCCGGCGAATGGCTCGTGGCCCAAGCCGCCCCCAGGTCTTTGAGTTCGACCTCAACACATTCGACATTCAGCCGAATGGCCGCGCCGCCCGAGAATGTCAACGTGACATCACCTTCCGGCGCTTCGGGACTGCCCGCCGGCTCGAACGTCATCGCGAGGAGCGCCAGTGCAGCGCGCTTATCGTTAAGATCGATATTCTGCAGCTTGGCACCGTTGACGCGCTCGAAGCGAATGGCGGCGCGGCGACGCTCGAATTGCTCCTGCGCACCAGCCTTTTTTTTGACTTCGGCAGCCTTCGCCCAGTCGAACCGATTTGCAATCGCAACGAAGCGGTGCTCTTTCGGGAGATAAGTCATTTCTCCGACGCGCACGACGGCGTCCTGCAAATGCGCCGAGAGAATCTCAAGATCCTCTGCATCCAGAGCGATGAGTTTAAGATCGGTCATCGGTCGTGAAAATCTCCCGCACGCAGTGCCGTGACCGAGTGTTATCGACTGCACCGTGCTCGTGCAACATCGGCGGAGCGAAATGCCGCCGATGGGGCGGCCGCCGAGCCGCGCACACGCCCATCCAAAGCAGATTTCAACACGGTGCCGATCATCCGCTCGTCAAGCGCTCGATCTCCGCTCCACAGCGACTGAGTTTCTGCTCAAGCTGCTCGAAGCCGCGATCCAGATGGTAAACGCGATTGATGACCGTTTCCCCCTCGCCCGCCAGTCCGGCGATGACAAGGGATACCGAGGCGCGCAGATCGGTCGCCATGACGGGCGCACCCTTCAGCGTTTTGACGCCCTTGATCGACGCCGTGTCGCCGTGGAGCTGAATATCGGCTCCGAGCCGGGCCAATTCCTGCACGTGCATGAAGCGGTTTTCGAAGATCGTCTCGCGAATGACACTGGTTCCCTGTGCGAGGCTCAAAAGCGCCATCAGCTGGGCTTGCAAATCGGTGGGGAAGCCGGGAAATGGCTGTGTCTCGATCGAGATCGGCTGAATGCCGCCGCCGTTGCGTGTGACGCGGATGCCGTTAGCGGTTGCTTCAACCGTCGTGCCTGTCTCGACGAGGACGTCGAGAGCGGCCTTGAGGTCGTCGCCGCGCGCCCCTTCGAGCAGCACGTCGCCGCCGGTCGCGGCAACTGCCATCGCGAAAGTGCCGGTCTCGATGCGATCAGGAAGAACCGTATGAACCGTGCCTTCGAGGCGGTCGCGCCCCTGAACGCGGAGCGTCGATGTTCCGATGCCTTCGACTTTCGCCCCCATCTTCGAGAGGCAGAGCGCGACGTCGCCGATCTCGGGCTCACGCGCCGCATTTTCGATGACCGTTTCGCCCTTCGCGAGAGCCGCCGCCAACAGCACGTTGTGGGTGGCGCCGACCGACACCTTGGGAAAAACGATGCGGGCGCCACGCAGCCCTTTCGGAGCACGCGCAATGACGTAACCGGCGTCGATATCGATTTCGGCGCCGAGTTCCTTCAATCCCATCAAATGCAGGTCGACGGGCCGCGTGCCGATGGCGCAACCGCCAGGCAGCGACACCTTCGCCTGCCGCATGCGCGCAATCAAAGGCCCAAGCACCCAGAAGCTGGCGCGCATCCGCGAGACCATCTCGTAGGGGGCCGTGGTATCGACGATGTCGCGCGCCGTCAGATGGAACGTTTCGCCGAGATGCATCGCCGGGCCGGGACGCTTGCCGTCCACGGCGAGGTCGACACCATGATTGCGCAAAATCCGGACGAGCAAATTGACGTCAGCGAGGTTCGGGACATTTTTTAGGGTCAGCCGATCCTCGGTCAGCAGGCTGGCGATCAGCAGAGGCAGGGCTGCGTTCTTCGCACCGGAGATAGGGATCGTGCCGTGGAGAGGCTTGCCGCCCGAAATCCTGATCCGATCCATATATGCCTATTGTCTCCAATGTGACGCAAAGCCCTGATGGCCGCGGAGATTCGTATCTCGACCCGTACGGGTGATTAACGGCTACGACGGCGCCCGGGCAAGCAACTTTTGCTCGCAGTTCCGGAGATTCATGAGTCTTCGGAAGATTGATCGCCGTTGGTGTTGTCTTTGCCACCCGTGCCGCCGCGCGTTGCGTCTTTGCGCCGCTTCAAATTGGCCCGCAGGACATCGGCAAGCCGTTTGTCTCGCGCCTCCTTGGCCGATGGATTCGGGCGTTTTTCTTTTATTGGTCGATCGGTCATGCTGGGCGTGGTGAGCCTGTCATAGGGAAAATCAAACGTCTGCGACGTCGCGCCGAAGCTTGGCTTTCCGGCTTGCCCGCCGTCAAGCCTTGTGGCAGTGTCCGCCCCGCTCGCAGGCGCGGGCGCATTCTGCGCGCCGGTTTTCGTCGGCGCGCTTGCTTTTTCTTGGGGCCCGTTCCGGTACCCCACGAAGGCATCCAGGCTGCCGTAGCTCAGTGGTAGAGCACTCCCTTGGTAAGGGAGAGGTCGAGAGTTCAATCCCCTCCGGCAGCACCATCGAAAACGCGGGCGTGGCGCTCTCCGACATCACCGGTTTTTTGAGCTGACTGAGGGCGGAGCTGCTGCATCCGGACGGGCCAACTAACCGCTCCATCGCAACATCGTGTCGGGAACTGCTCGCATGAGAGCAGCGCGTATCATCATATTGCGCGATTTGCGGGTCGGCTGAGCCTATTTCGATTATCGGTTCTGGCGTGACGGCGAACAAACGTTGTTTGAGGTCACGAAGGGAAGGCGATATCCGTGCGCCAGAGGAACGGTTCTTAAACCGTCCCGAATGACGTTCCGCTGCGCAACCCCCATCAAAATTTTTGCTCCGTACGCAACCTATTTGAAAATTCTGCTGACCGTCATGCCTGAGGCGGCCGGATTTTGAATACGCCTTTTGAAGTATTCCGATGAAATAATTTGGGCAGTTATTTTAAAAACAAATCGGCGTCGCGACCCATGTTCAAAAATTTATCACGCTGATTTGCTTTGCAGAATAAAAACCCAAAAACTCCGAGTATCACTTATTTACAGCCGTTACTCAATTTCCTGGGACAGCCAATTCAAATTAGTCAGTTGAATGCTCATAAAATTCAAATTAGAATACGAAAATGTAATGTGTGGAATTTTTCTGCGTCTCTAGTGATGTGTCATCACATTGGAGGTGTGTTGGTGCGTACTCCGTGATTCTTTGCCCCGTCGGCGCAGGGCTCAACATCACAATATTTCTCTATATGTGGGCGTTTTAGCCTGCATCCTCAATGAATGACACCAATTGAATTTCAATGGGCTCGCTCCGTTGGGAAATGACGGACTGCGCCAAAATAATTTCGGATGGGAGCTGACAATGGCAGTTACCGATATTTATGCTGGTCTTGACGAGCTCACGGCTCGGCAATCGAATGGCGACGGCAATACGGATGGCGGGCAGGTCGATGATGTTTATTTAAGAATCACGCCGGCGCAGTACGAAACAAACAACAGCGACGGCAGTTTTGGCGCACCTTTTAATCCTTCTTCTCCGCCTGGCCCCAATGGCATGGTTCTGCCGGTAGCTCCAACAAACCCGCCCCCCATTCCGATCCCACAGACCGGCCTCATCGGTGACATGCCGCAAGCGGAGGCCATCTCCGCCGCCGTGATGGACCTGGATGCCAACCACCAGAACAACCCGAGCACCGCCGGCGCCAACGAACTGTTCGACTTTTTCGGCCAAATCCTTACCCACGACGTGGCCGAAGCCTCGACTCTCAGCGGCGACGTTCCGCTTCTGATGGACGGGCTGCCATTCCCGTTTGCGCGTACCTTGGGCGAACTTGATGAGCACGGCGTACGCCAGCAGATCAACGAGGAGACGAGCTTCCTCGACCTCGGCATGGTCTACGGCGACAACGACGCTCGCCTGGCTCTTGCCCGCGCCGACAACGCGGATCATACGCAATCGGCGAAATTGCTTTTGGGCGACAACGGTCTGTTGCCGACGATCCAGGACGTCGCCGACGATTCCGGGCTCACCGCCCGCCAAGTTCTCGGAATTTATCAGCAGCCCGGATTTGCTGGCCTGCCCGATCCAGCAAATGCAGCGGATGGCTCATTCGAAGGCATTTATTACGCGGGCGACAACCGAGCATCTCAGCAAACGCCGCTGGTCACTTTGCAAACGGCATGGGCACGCGAACACAACTATCAAGTCGATCAGATCGAGCATCATCTCAGCGCCACCGGCGTGTCGTGGACGGACGATCAGAAGTTCGAGGCGGCGCGCGCCATCACAGAAGCGGAATGGCAGCACGTCGTGTTCGACGAATACGTGCCAACGCTGATCGGCGACAATGCCGACAACCTGCTCGACGCATACAAGAATTTCATTGGGACTGAGGCCTACAACTCGATCGGCGCCGGCATCATCAACGAGTGGACGACGGTTGCATTTCGTTTCGGTCACGATCAATCGAGCAACGACTACACCGTGATCGATGCCAATGGGGCCGGTACCGTCATATCGCTGGCTCAGGCTTTCTCGGCTCTTGGCAATTTTTCACCGGATGCCCGCGCGGACACGACTGAAGGTATCGACTCGTGGATCCGAGGGCTTGCAGCTCAGTCCGCGCAGGAGATCGACGGCAAGGTCGCGGACGGCAACCGCGAAGCGCTGTTCGGCGGCCTCGGCACGACGGTTGATCTGGAGGCCTTCGATATCCAGCGCGGCCGCGACCACGGCGTGTGGAATTACAACGACCTGCGTTCGGGGCTTGGACTTTCGACGTACAACAGCTTCGACGCGTTCGGAGCGGCGAACCATCTCGATCCGACGGTCCTGGCGTCGCTGAAGAGCGTCTACGGCGACGACATCACGAAACTCGATTCGATCGTCGGCGGTCTTCTTGAGCAGCACTATTCAGGCAGCCAGCTTGGCGCGACATTCACACTTCTGAGCGCCATCCAGTTCGATCTGCTGCAGACGACCGACGCATTCTATTACGAAAACCGGCTCGCCGATAATCCGGAATTGCTTGCCGAGATCAAAGGCACGACGTTCGCGGAGATTCTCGAGCGCAACAGCGGAAGCACGGACCACAGCGGTACCGTCAGCCACTTGCATCTCGATTCCTTCCAGGTCGCCAACCTGATGGAAGGGAGCAATAAGGGCGATTACATGCGCGGCGCCGATATCATGTCTGACGCCGACGGAAACGCTTTCCTGAAAGCCGACTTGATGATCGGCGGGAACGGCAACGACAAGATCTACGGCTACTCTGGCAATGACACCCTCTATGGTGACACCGGAAACGATTATCTCGACGGAGGCAAAGGAGACGACTTCCTGCGGGGCGGCGACGGCAATGATTCCGCCTACGGAGGTGTCGGCAACGACAACGTCACCGGCGAGAAAGGCAATGACTATCTCGATCTCGGCAGCGGGGACGACTGGGCCGACGGCGGCACAGGCAACGACAAGATCGTCTGCGGCGACGGCAACGATATTGCTCTCGGAAAAGAAGGCAACGACAGCATCTACGGCGGCAAGGGTTACGACGAACTCTTTGGCGGCGACGGCAAAGACATGGTCAGCGGCGATGCGGGCGACGACCTTGTGTATGGCGGATCCGGCAATGACTGTGTTTCGGGCGGCGCCGGCAACGACACCGTACGCGGTGAAAGCGACAATGATACCGTCTCCGGCGGCAACGGTAACGACAAAGTCTATGGGGACGAGGGCAAAGACACTGTCCGCGGCGACGCCGGCAACGATCAATGCTTCGGCGGCGCAGGCGACGATTGCGTGTACGGCGGCTCCGGGAACGATCTTGTCGTCGGCGATGCCGGCAACGATCGGCTTTCGGGCGGTTCCGGCTACGACGTCTTCGCTTTCAGTATGGGATCGGGCAAGGACAAGATCACCGATTTCAGCGCGAAGCAGGATAAAATCGATCTCTCCGAGCTGGCGCAATTCGATACGTTCTACGATGTCCAGGAAGCCATGACGTCAGGCCGGCACGGTACGACCATCAATCTCGGCGATACCGATGGCGATGGTTACAATGACACGATCGAGCTTGTCGGGGTCAGCCAGAAGATGCTCAAGGACGGCAACTTCATTCTCTATCACGAGGACGCAATCACCTGAGCGTTCACAAGTGAGCGCGGTTTCCAGGCCGCGCTCGCGCAATGCCTGCTTTGAATTTTTTATTGTCCGCATTTGAAGTGACGAGGTTGCGAGCGTGAGTGCGTCGCGAACGAATTCCCTCAGGCGCGCACTTTCTGCCGTTCGTGGCGGATTCGCCGTCGTTGGCCTGTTCAGCCTATTCATCAATCTCGCTGCGCTGATCGTACCGCTCTACATGATGCAGATTTACGATCGCGTGCTCGCCGCGCGCAGTCGCGAGACACTCATCGCATTAACAGTGCTCGCCGTCGCCTTGCTCGTCATTGTCATGTTCGTTGAAATCGCGCGATCGCGCCTTCTGGTGCGGCTGGGCGCCGAGCTTGACGACATGCTTGGAGCACTGCTGTTTGGAACAGCCGTCGAAGAACGTGCAGCCGGTCAAGAAGCTGCGGCCAGCCAACCGCTGCGCGATCTCGAGACGATGCGCACGTTCATGACCGGCGCCGGCATCCTTGCCCTTTTTGACGCGCCGTGGACGCCGATCTATCTGGCCATCATTTATTTCCTGCATCCCTGGCTCGGCATTGTCGCGACCGTCGGCGGCATAACCATCCTCTGCCTGGCCCTCGCGAGCGAATTTGCCGTCCGCAATCCCCTGCGGGAGGCAGGCTCCTCAATGCGCTGGTCGAATGAACTCGTCGATATTTTCGCGCGCAGCTCAAATTCGATCCGGGTCATGGGCATGCTCGGACGGCTTGAAGCACTCTGGGAGAGCCATCGGCGAGATGGCGTTGCCTGGCAGGCGCTTGCCAGCGATCGTCTCGGCGTTCTGCAAGCGATGGCGAAAAGCGTACGGCTCACATTGCAGGTCGCGATTCTCGGGGTCGGCGCATTGCTGGTCATGGATGGCGCGACCACGGCGGGCATCATGATCGCGGCTTCCATCATCATGGGACGGGCGTTAGCGCCGGTTGAAGCGGCCATGGGCCAGTGGCGCGGCTTCGTCAATGCGCGCGCTGCGTACAGGCGCCTGAAGAGCGCATTGGAGAATACGGGACAGGCGAACGACCGCATGTCGCTGCCAGCTCCTCAGGGCCGTCTCGAACTCGACAATGTCGGCTTGCGCGTTGCCCCTGTGGCGCCGCCCGTGCTGTCGGGGATCACCCTCGCGGTCGAACCGGGAGAAACCCTCGGCATCCTTGGACCGAGCGGCGCGGGAAAGTCGTCGCTGGCGCGGCTGATGGTCGGCATCAGTGCACCAACGCTTGGAAGCGTGCGTCTCGACGGCGCCGAGGTTTCGGGTTGGCCAAGCCAGGAGCTTGGGCCGTATCTCGGATATCTGCCGCAAGAAATCGAGCTTCTCGGCGGTACGGTGGCTCAGAACATTTCGCGCTTCGGCAACGTTGATGCTTCTGCCGTTGTCGAAGCGGCGAAACTTGCCGGTGCTCACGACATGATCCTGCGCCTGCCACGGGGCTACGAGACCATGATCGAGGATGCAGGCCGCAATATCGCTGGCGGGCAGCGCCAGCGCCTCGGTCTGGCGAGAGCTTTTTTTGGCAATCCCCGCCTCGTGGTGCTCGACGAACCCAATGCCAATCTCGACAGCGATGGCGAAGCGGCCCTGCGGCGCGCCGTTGCCATTCTCAAAAGCCGCCGACGGACCATCATCATTATCACACACAAGCCGCTCGTGCTCGGCACGGCCGATAAGCTCCTCGTTCTGAGCGAGGGTAGGATCAAACATTTCGGGCCGACCAAATCGGTCATTGCGGCGATGACCGGACGCTCGGATGAAAAACCGATCCTTGCTCCGGTCGTCTCGGCCCCTGCCTGGCGTGGCGCTCCTCATTCAGGGAATGGCGATGCAAAAGCTCGGCTCAACACCTGAACAAAAATCGCAATCCTGGCAAATTTCCGCGGCGCGTCCGGCTGGGCGCCGTCGCTCTCGCCGACCTGCAATCCTGCTGGGCCTCGCCGCCATCGGCATCGCGGTCGGCGGACTTGGCGCATGGTCGGCAATGGCGCCGCTGGCGAGCGCGGTTGTTGCGTCCGGCAAAGTCACTGTCGCTTCGAAACGCAAGGAGATCCAGCATGTGGATGGGGGCACCGTCAAAGCCATCCACGTTCAAGACGGAGATATCGTCAAAGCCAATAGCGTTCTGATCGAACTCGATGACAGCAAGGCGAAGGTCCGGCATGCGCTTGCTCGGGCCGCCTATTTCTCGTCGGTGGCAAGCCGGGCGCGCCTCGCCGCCGAGCGAGACGGTGCCGACACAATCGTTTTTCCCGACAAACTCCTCGCAGAGGCGGCGCAATCGCAGGAAATCCGCCGCGCGGTTCTTGACCAGCAACGGCTGTTTGCGGGCCGGCGACAGGAACTGGCGGGCCAGATCAAAATAGCCCTCCAGAAGATCGGTCAGCTCAAGGAAGAAATCACCGGCTTAACTTCTCAGCGCGCTTCGACGATCGAACAATCCGATCTGGCTGCAAAGGAGCAGGCCGTCATCGAAAAAATGTTCACGCGCGGCTACGTCACCCGGCAACGCGTGCATGCGATAC
>Ga0182738_1005301_pt1 | contig 13837 bp, 17 predicted proteins | sample eDN5th30CBELigMG_FD_128876 | JGI IMG/M metagenome (GOLD analysis project Ga0182738, IMG submission 128876) | Enriched Miracle-Growth compost microbial communities from Emeryville, California, USA - eDNA 5th pass 30_C BE-Lig MG (version 2)... ...
GCCTGTCACGAGTATGCGCTTGCCTTCAAGCGAGGTTCTTTCCTTGATCATCAGCATGGCTCCTTCTCTCGAGTTACCCAGGTGCAATGCGGCTCAACGCTGGACGATCCATCCAATTGCCCTCGTTCATTTTCGGCACATTGGAACAAGGTGGAGAGGATGTCGTTTCCAAAGGCAAACAAAGGAGCGACCCTTGCCCAAAGCGAAAACCCTGGACGACCTGTTCCTCGAAACGCTCAAGGACATCTACTACGCCGAGAAGCAGATCCTCAAAGCCCTGCCAAAGATGGCACGAGGAGCTGAATCCCCCGAACTGGCCGCCGCATTCCAGAAACACCGTGACGAGACGGAAATCCATGTGGAACGTCTCCAGCAGATCTTCGAGATTCTCGACAAGCCGGCTCGTGGCAAGACATGCGACGCCATCCTCGGCATCATCGAGGAGGGGAAAGAAGTGCTGGAGGAGTTCAACGGCTCTGTCGCTCTGGACGCAGGATTGACGGCCGCCGCTCAAGCGGTGGAGCACTATGAAATTGCCCGCTATGGCACGCTCAAGGCATGGGCGACCCAACTCGGCATGCGTGAGGCCGCCGGCCTTCTCGACCAGACGCTGAAGGAAGAGATCAAGACTGACGAAGCCTTGTCGAAGCTAGGCATCGGCAAGGCAAACCCGAAGGCGGCCTAGGCCCCGGGGATTCAGGAGTTGCGGCGGCCCCGGCTGCCGCGCTCCTCTTCGACTCTTTCCAGCGTTTGCCGCGCCTTTTCGGCCATCTCCCTGCATTTTTGGTGCAGCCCTTCGAGTTCCTTGTCCGTCAATTTCTCGATACCCATGAACTCATTCTTCGCGTCTGAGGCACGGATCAGTTCGTCGAGCTTGGTTTGAAGGGCGACGCTGTCGCGATTCTGGGTGCTCTGGATCAGAAATACCATCAGGAAGGTGACGATGGTGGTGCCGGTATTGATGACCAGCTGCCATGTTTCCGAAAACCCAAAGAACGGGCCCGATATCGCCCAGATGACCACGGCCAGCACGCACAAAAGAAAAGCGGGCGAACTTCCCGAAGCCTTTGCCGTCGCGTTGGCGAACTTTTCAAAGTAGCATTCAAGTCTTTCCTCACTAAGGCTTAGCGCGGTCGGATGCTCAGCAATGTATCCGTATCGAGCAACTGGACCTGTTGGTAAAAGCGGGTTCGCGAAGCGTCTGTGAACTGTTTCCCGAGCCGGAAGTGCAGACCGGGGTGGCGGAGGGAGAAGGCGGCTAGGTCCGGCAAGATTGCAGGCGAGGCCGGGCCCACCTTCTCCCGGGTCGTTTCAACTGCATTTCTTCCAGACGGATATGCTTTTCATGTCGTCGACCTCCCGTGTGCCATCTCCAACGGCGATTGAGGCGGAACGTTGCGACGACGTTGTCCCACTCCACCGCAATTCCTCAGGGAGGCGTCTGTGGGAGACCCTTCCCACTGGAAGTTCCAGGCAACAATTTGCGGTAGGAAGCCGTTAGGTGATCAAACTGAGGAGATCACCATGTCCATCACCAAGCCTCCGATCCCAACCGTGACTACCGATATGCCGAAGGACGGCAGTCACAAGCAGCTTGATTCACACGTCCAGGCGCCGACGCCGGTTTATGGCGAGCCCAAAGGCCCTCGGCCGGCGACGATGTTCCGACATGAGCCGTCGTCGCCTATGCCCCCGGATCGTGAGCGGGATGGGTTTATCGGCGGCCGCGACGAGGTCGGCCTGGGTGATATCGTCGGGAGCGGCCCCGAGCAGTGGGAAAGGAAGCAGTCTTCCCCGCCGGAAAAGGAAGAGGACGAGCCCCCGACCCGCTAGAGGGAAAATTGATGCTTCTTATGACGGAACTGCTGATTGCGAGGTCATGACAGCCATCGAGTTGCATGAGCCCGTCGATATCGCAGCCGTCGTCCAGCGCTGCCGGGCCCTGCTCCCCGGCCATCCAGAATCCGATGACGAGTTGATCCTGCGGGTGATGGAACTAGCTCGCCAGTACGGGGCCGGGCTTTTCCTACGCTGAAGGAAGTCCGAGAGCGTGGTGGATCGTCTTGATGAAAATTGCGACCTTCAATATCAATGGGGTCAACGGACGACTGCCTCTTCTGCTTCGCTGGCTGGAACAAGCTTCCCCCGACATCGTATGCCTGCAGGAGTTGAAAGCGCCGAGTGAACGCTTTCCTGCCCGTGATCTGGAGAAGGCCGGGTACGGCGCAATCTGGCAGGGACAAAAGAGCTGGAATGGTGTCTCCATCCTCGCAAGAGACTGCCAACCGATCGTGACGAGGCGCGGCCTCCCCGGTGACGCAGACGACGTTCAATCCCGGTATATCGAGGCAGCGGTCAACGGGATACTGGTCGGCTGCCTGTATCTGCCCAATGGCAACCCCACGCCGGGCTCTAAGTTCGACTATAAACTGCGGTGGATCGAGCGTTTCGCCAACTACGCAGGCGAGCTTCTGTCCCTTGATATCCCTGTCGTTCTGGCGGGGGACTACAACATCATCCCAACCGACCTGGACGTTTCCAAGCCCGAACGATGGCGCGGCGACGCCCTGTTCCGACCCGAAGTGAAAAACGCCTTCAAGACCCTGACGGATAGCGGTTGGCACGACGCGGTTCGGATGCTCCATCCCGACGAGCGCATTTACACTTTTTGGGACTATTTCCGGAATGCTTGGGGACGCGACGCAGGCTTGCGACTGGATCACTTCCTCCTTTCTCCCGCCGTCTCCCACCGCCTTCGCGGCGCGACTGTGGATCGATTCGTGCGCGGGTGGGAAAAGGCCAGCGACCACGCGCCTGTCTGGATCGAACTGGAAGAGGACGATGAATAGCCAGGACCGAGGCACGCCAGATCTTCGGGTCCTCTTGGCGGGAGCGCTATGGCGCCCTCTCCTTCATCTCCCTCGACGACATTCGGCGAGGAGTGGCGCGGCCGAAAACCTCACGTTCCGCCGCTTGCAGTTCGCGGAGGCATCCGCCGAGCGCGACACCCCAAACAATATGAACCGCAATCATCAGCAGGCTTCTCTGAGCCGGGTGGCGCCAGGCAGGGGCAAGTATCCCGGTCGCCGGTATCCAGCCAAGATAGCTGAAGGCCCAGACGCTTATTCCGTAGATTGCGCCGCTTCCTCGTGACGGCAGGAGGGCGTAGATCGCCCCGGCCAGAGCTCCAAAGCCGAAGTGTTCCGCCAACGTATGAGCCCGCGCGGAAGGCTCGTTGTCAGCGATTCCAACGCGGTCAATGATCTCCCGGGGTGGCAACGGATAGCGATTGTCGCGGTCCAGCCCTGCGTGCAGGCGGCGCATGGCCATTGTCATAGCCATGGTTGCTGCCAACCCGGCAAGCGCTCCGGAGATCAATTTCGGCATTTTGAACTCCCATCTTTGCAGCACCAAGCTTGTGAAGGGGCATATCGTTCCACACCAGACCGGAGGGCATCCCACCTATGACGCTTGCTCAACTCCTTCTTTTTCTGCCAGCGGCGGCCCTTGTGGCCGCGTCCCCCGGCGCCAATAATCTTCTCGCCTTTGCAAATGGCAGCAGGCACGGATTTTTGCTGGCTGTCGTAGCCCTGCTAGGACGGTGCTCCGCGTTCGCCTTGTTGATTGCAATGGTGATTGGCGGGCTCGGCGCGCTGCTGGAGGCGTCGGAAGCCACGTTTCAAGCTATCAAATGGGGCGGTGTTCTGTATCTCATCTACCTCGGAATCCAGATGATGCGGAGCAAGGGGGATACCCAAGCTGAAGGCGAAGCGGGTTCAAGATCCCCCCTACAGCCTCGCGCGCCGCGAATTTCTGGTGGCGATGACCAATCCCAAGGCGGTCTTGCTGTTCACGGCATTCGTGCCGCAATTGATTGCGCCGGGATCTCCCAGCAGCTTCACATTTCAACTTGTCGTTCTGGGCGCAATCTATGTCGCCGTGGAGTTCGTCGCGGCTATGGGATGGGCGTTGGCTGGCAGTAGCATCCGGACGCATCGGCCGTCGACGAAACGCCTGGTGATGTTGAACCGAGCCACGGGCGTGATGATGCTTGGAGCTGCCGGTCTTTTAGCGGGCACAAGCCGAACCTAGGTTGCTGGCCGCAGATTACCAGCGAGATTCGCCGGAAACCACACTCATGTGAAAGGTTTGACGCCGCGCCTGTTCGTTCGGCTGCGGCGGGCGTTCGTCGTCGGCCGGCCTTCATTTCCCGTTTGGGTTGGGCTCACCCTTCTGGCGTCGCTCGGCCGCTTAGATTTCCTGCCTGACCGTATCGGAGACGTCTTCGCCGGCCAGATCCTCCGGGTCGAGCATTTCCCCCTTTGCAAGCCGCTCGGCACGCTCGGCCTTTTCGCGTTCAGCGGCTTCGCTGCCAGGGGCGGGCTTGTTCACCTCATCATCCGCGAGCGGGAAAACGGGCGGCACCAGTGGCAAGTTGGACATTCGGACCTCCTCTCCGTTTGCACCCATGAAGAAACGACAGACGCCCGGGGTAGGTTCCTGGGCCTGAGGCATCTGGACTGACGTTCGAGAGGCAAGGTGAAGTCCACGGGCCTGAAATACGATGCGCCAGCCCCGCGTGGCTGCAAGGTCCGCGTTCGCGGCCCGCGGAGCGGCCAGGTTTAAGCTCGTGCTGTTGACGGCCGGGCAACGCCCCCACGAAATAGTATTGCAGCGAAATCGCCACGCTCGCCCGGGATAAGGCGCGCTTCAGCGCTTCAATAATTCACTTTGATCGGCTCGATCCTGAGGTTCACGATGTCACAGCTCATGGATCGGGTCAGTGAGAATGCCACGGCCTCGGCGACATCTTCGGGTTCCAGCATTTGCCCGTTCTTGACCATGGCACGTTGCTCGGCCGGCGAGGCTGCATGGAGGTCGCTGCTCACAAGCCCCGGCTGGATGCACGTCACCTTGATGCCGAGGTCCGCGACTTCCTTGCGCAAGGTCTCCGCGAGAGCCTGAACGCCCGCCTTGGTCGCCGCGTAGACGCTTTCGCCTGGGGCTTTGATCTCGGCGCTGATCGATCCCACAAACAGCAAATGCCCGCCTGCGCCTCCTGCCTTTATTCGGGCCATGGCAGCTTTCGCGCAGCCCATATAGCTCAGCAGGTTGACATCCACGACATAGCGCCACTCTTCCTCGGACGCCTTGTCGAGGGATTCACTTGCAACACCCGTATTGCAGACGAGTATATCGAGCCCCCCGAGCTTCTCATCGACCTTGGCGAAGACCCGCTCCAGTGCTTCGCTGGAGCCAGCTTCCGCGCTCATGCCGAACAGTTCGCCTGGAAACTGGTCTGCCTCCCGCATGACCGCGGCCACGGCCATCTCATCGCGGCCGAAAGTGAGAACCCTAGCCCCCTCCGATAGCAGCGAGAGGACGATTGCTTTTCCGATGCCGGTGGTTCCGCCCGAGACCAGCACCCGTTTTCCGCCCAAGGTGTCGTGCTTGTTGCGCATCCTCCCTCCTACATCTCTCGTTTAGGAAGGGAGCTGTCACGCTGGGTCTCCTCGCCTTCGTTCCAGGCAGAGGCTTCCTGTTCGCCATCGCCCAGGACACGGGGCTCGGCGCTTACAAGGCCGCTGTTCTTGCTACCCTCCTTGCCACGGTGGAATTGACCCTGGGCGTCCTTTTTGATGGCCCGCGCAGACTGTCTGGTTTTGTTGGGCATGAGGCATCTCCGTCTTGGCTGGTCGATCAACGCGCCGACGCTTGGACCGATCCGGGGACGGTCCCCTAAATATCTCGGAGAGGGCGAAGGAGCCGTCGGTGCCGGTTGCATGAACCGGTGGAAGCCAGCGCTGGAACGAATGCGCGCAAGCTTCATTGGCCACTTATCCGCAAACAGGAGGTGATCATGCCCCAGGATAAATCCCTCGACGACCTGTTCCTCGAGACCCTCAAGGACATCTATTACGCCGAAAAGCAGATCCTGAAAGCCTTACCCAAGATGGCGCGTGGCGCGGAAGCTTCCGAGCTTCGGACGGCGTTTCTGAAGCACCGCGACGATACCGAAATCCATGTCGAACGCCTCCAGCAGATCTTTAAGATGGTCGACAAGCCGGCGCGGGGAAAAACATGTGACGCCATCTTCGGCATCATCGAGGAAGGCAAGGAAGTGCTTGAAGAGTTCAAGGGGTCGCCCGCCCTCGATGCCGGCCTGACGGCCGCCGCCCAGGCGGTGGAGCACTACGAGATTGCGCGCTACGGTACTCTCAAGGCCTGGGCGCAGCAGCTCGGCATGAAGGAGGCCGTCAGCCTGATGGATCAAACACTGCACGAAGAGCTGAAAACCGACAAAGCGCTGTCGCAGGTTGGGTTGGCGCGGGCCAACCCCAAGGCGGCTTGAACCAGGTACAGGATGAGGGCGTCCGACCCTGTCGCTCCTCCTTGCTCAACGATGCAGGCGTCGTCGGTCCTGAAGCATATCCATCGACGCTGGCGTGATTGCCAGCCGACTCTCTGTCAGTTCTGCCAGACCATGAATTCGCGCCGCCTCTCGGAGGGCTGGCGGAGGCGTGAAGCCTTTCTTGATCGACGGCTTACTCGTCCCACGGTTGACTATGCATGGAAAGCCCGCTTGAGGGGGCATCTGCGGCCGTCGCGTCTTCGCCCGTGGATTCCGATGTCGTGGTAGCGGGCGAACGAACGGACAGCGTCTGGGCGATTTCCTGGAGCGCCTGCTTCTGGCTGCTATCGATCGCTAGCTCAGCGAGAAGCTCAACTTCGTCTGAAAGTGATAGACGAATGGTATTCGGCACTCCTCGGCCTCAAAGGCGAGAGTGCACTTGCTCCCAGCTATCGGCGCCCGGGGACATTGGCCGATAATGCGTACCCTCTACACATATATAGCGGGAAAGATATTTCTATTAGTTTTCGCAGGCGCGCAACGAATCGCGCTTTTGATCATTAGCCCTCGTCAATGAGATGGCCCTCGGTAAACTCCGCAAGTTGTCGCTGAAGCGACATGGGCACCTCAGAACGCCTTTCATCGGTGGTTGACCGTGCACAGAATAGATCGGCTCCTCAAACTGACAAGGCACCAATGGATGGTGCTGCATGCGGTGGCGGAGCGAAATCTGCCGGATAGCGATTCAGCGGATGACCTCCAATTCCTTTTCCGAAGCGGATTGATCGAACTTTTGGGCGGCGCCTGGCAGGCGACGGACAACGGCCAATTGCTGGTGGCTCTGCGACGCGAGATCTAGGCCCGATCCGGCTACTCCAACGGACGCACGCCTCCGCGGGGATCCGCGTGCAAAGGAAGCCTATAAAGGGCCGCCGAGTGACAGAGCACTCGGCGGCCAAATCGCGCTTCGGGAGGATCAGATCCGCGGTTCGGACCGGCGAGGCTCGATTGGTGCATCCGGGTCAAACCTCGTCCAGCCGCCCCGCTCATAATCGGCGCGCCGAAGGTTGAGATCCACAGAGTTGGTATCGCGAAGGACGACCTGGGCGGCGTCGGCCTGGCTATCGTCAACTCTTGCGGTAACCAGCGTGCTGCCGCGCCGAACCCCTTCGGCATAGACATTCGCATCCCGCTCCGGAACACCCGCTTCGGTCAAGGCGCCGACAATGCCTCCGGTTGCTCCCCCCACAACCGCGCCAGCGGCAGCGCCAACAGCCGTAGCCGCGAGCCAACCTGCTGCAACGACGGGCCCCACGCCCGGAATGGCCATGATGCCCAAGCCCGTCAGCAGGCCCCCAAGGCCGCCGACGGCCGCGCCGATGCCCGCGCCGGCGCCCGCATCCGCTGCTGCGTCGCTCGTGTCCGCCATATCGTCGTCGATCTCACCATCGTTGGGCGAGACCACGCTGATGTCGTCACGACTCACGCCAAGTGCCTGCAAGTCGCGAACCGCCTGCGTGGCATCAGCCCTGTTATCGAAAAGACCCGAAACTGTTGTCGTCATGGTGTTGTCCTCTATGGCCCTTACTTACTGGTGACGTTACCCTGGAAGTCCACTTGCACGTCATGGACGGTACCGTCTTTGCTGGCCTTGCCGCGCCAGATGCCGTTGTCATCCTTGGCCAAAGCTGAGACATCGGTGTAACCAGCTTCGGCAATTTGGCTGCGCGCTTGGTCTTCGGTGAAGCTGTTGGCACCGGCCACCGGCGCCTTCGGGTTGGTTTCCTCGTTGGAAACGGCCGGTGTTGTCGCATCTTCGGCAAGAGCGGGCGCGCATAGACCTGCTATGAGCACACTTGCCACGAGAAGGTTCTTCATCGGTACCTCCGTTGAATGTCGGGCGCATAGGCGTCCCCTCACCTAATCCTCCGCGGGCCAAGGGGGTTCCCCTCCCCAGCGATTTCTATCGCTGGGCTTTGCTGCCCGGGCACCAGCGACAGCATCGGCGTCGGACGGTAAGTGGATAGGCGGGAACTCGTTCGGCGTTGGCGGGTTCGAATGGTTTAGGCTCAGGAGCGACCCAACATGTCCACGTTAAGACTGCTCGCCGTAGCGCTCGGATCCGCGCTCATAGGCTTTGGCCTCTCGCAAGTGAAGGCGCAGGCAGACCAGGCGCCAAGCCCGGTCGAATTCATAAACAGGGCTGCCATTTCCGGCATTTACGAGGTGGAGGCTGCAAGGATGGCGCTTGACAAAGCGCAGGGTGCCGACGTCAAGAGCTTTGCCGCGACGATGATCAAGGATCATACGGAGGCGGGAGAGGAATTGAAGGCCGTCGCCGGCGACTTCCCCGTTCCCACCGCTCTGGACAGCGCTCATCAGGCCCTGATTGACGAACTGAGCGCCGCCACCTCCCAGGCCTTCGACGAGATCTATTGGCGACAGCAGTCGGAAGCCCATAAGGAGGCTGTGTCGCTTTTCACCGAGTTCTCGACCGAGGGCGAAAATGGCGCTGTGAAGGGCTTCGCGGCGAAGGTTCTGCCCGTTCTCCAACACCACCGGGAGATGATTGGCAATTTCAAGCCTGAACCGGCATCGAATGAATAGTATTGGATGTCCGTGTACGGTCCCCCTCGTAATCTGGGCGGAGCGTATAGATACGCCTGGAGGTCGCTGACCTTCAGGCGGCCGGCATAGAACTTGATCAAGTTCCGCGCGGCGGATGCATACACGCCGGTGAAACCTCCACCCCAACGTCCCGTCCCGTCTGGCTGACTTAGGCCGGGGCATGAGGATAGAGCCGGCTTCTCCTTGAGAGGAAGCATATCGGCTGGCGGGTCGCGCGCCGGAAAGCCGAGCTAGGCATCTCTTCGATCTCGTCGACGATGGGGGAAGAATCCAACCCTTATCGACTGGGAGCAATGTCAGAAGGCCGAGCACTCCCTCGCCGGTGCTACAGGCCGGGCTCAACAGCTTCGAAAGGCGGCCACGGCCTTCTTCAGCGTCTCGCAATCCACGGGCTTCGGCAAGCGCGGCGCCTCTGCAAACTGATCGGGAACAATGGTTCGACTATCGTAGCCCGACAAAAACAGAAATGGCACTCCACGCGCGGCGAGGATTTCCGCTATTGGGAAACTCCACTCTCCGGCGAGGTTGATATCAAGAACCGCGCCATCCAGCGTGGCCTGTTGCATTTCCTTGAGAGCCTGTTTCACCGACGACGCGGGCCCGACGATGTCACAGCCAGCTTCCTCCAGCTGGTCGGCGAGTTCCATCGCTATCAGAAACTGATCCTCTACGACTAGGATCCTCAGGCCAGAAAGTACGCGTTGCTCATTCATGTTTCCTCCAGGCGGGAGGCAAGCCCGTGGTTAGCCCTGGATCGAGGAATTTCCAAACTGCATTCCAAGCCCGAATGCTTGAATCTCAAGTCAGCTTTTCCGCCCAACTCGTAACTCAAACTCTGCTGGATGAAGCTGGTTCCGAAATTCTGCTTGAGGGGTTCCTCCACGGCCGGGCCGTCGACCTCCTTCCAGAGGATATCCAGGCGCTCATCGGGCTCCCGTGCGCGCCACTTGATTTCAACACGCCCGGCATCGGCCGCCAACGCCCCGTATTTGGCCGCGTTGCTTGCAAGTTCGAAGAACACCATCCCCAGGGTAGCGGCCGCATTGGCGTCCAACAGATGCGCCGGGCCTTCCAGAATGACATTCCGACGACTTCGGGCCGCATAGGGCGAAAGGATTGCCCCTAACAGCTCCTGGAGATCTGCGCCTTCCCAATTCTGCCGCGAGAGCAGTTCATGCGTGCGCGCCATCGCCTGAAGGCGTTCCTGTAAGGACGCCTGGAAATCCTCCATGGAGTAGGAAGATCGAACCATGCGCGATGTCAACGCGGTGATCGTGGCGAGAATGTTCTTCACCCGATGCTGCAACTCATGCAGCAGTCTTTCCTGGCTGCGCTCGGCCTGCTTGTGACGCGATATGTCGATCACCGTACCGATCGCGCCACGAACCTTCCCGGCTTCGTCGAACAGCGGATTGGCTGACATCATGACGTCGATTCGCCTGCCGTCCGGGCGCTCGATCCGCCCTTCGTGTTGAGGAACCGCCTTGCCTTTTCGTATCGCCCTTTGCAACGGCTGATTTTCTGCCGGTAGGACCTCGCCGTTGATTGTTAGAGGGAGCGCGGCGGACACGGAGGTCAACTTTGCATCAGACAAGGGATGACCAAACAATTCGGCAGCATGACGGTTCGCGCGTATCTCGGACCTGTCGCCATCCTCGGCAATGAGGATCCCGACAGGGACGAGGTCCAGCAGCGTCTCAAGGCTTTCAATGCGGTTACGCAAATCATGCGTTAGCGATCCGATCCGCTCCTCGGCGCGAGCCATCTTGGTAATGTCGACAAAAGTAACGACAACGCCGGCGATTACGTTATCGAGTGTCCGGTAAGGCAGGACCCGCATAATATAGCGCGTATCGCTCTCGGCGCTCTGCACCTGCCGCTCGATTGTCCCCAGGCGCTGCAGAACCTGCTCGATATCCGTCTGAATACCGTCCCCAGCGAAACGCGGCCGGACGTGGGCAAGGGGGCGGCCGACGTCGCTTTCGACCAGCCGGAACAGGTCCCGCGTGGCTGGAGTGAAGCTTTTGATGCAGAGGTCACGGTCGAGGAAGATGGTAGCAATCTGCGTGCTTTCCAGAAGATTCGCCATGTCGTTGTTGGCGCGACTGAGTTCATCGACGCGGATGTTCAGTTCCGAGTTGACGGTCTGAAGTTCCTCGTTGATGGATTGCAGTTCCTCCTTTGAAGTCTCCAGTTCCTCGTTGGAGGATTGAAGTTCCTCGTTGATAGAGGACAGCTCTTCATTGGAGGATTTAAGCTCCTCGTTGGAAGACTCCAATTCCTCGGTAGTGATTTGGAGGCGCTCCTTGGTTTCTCGGAGCTCCTTTTCCAACTGGCTGACATTGGCGCTCTCGACGTCCTCGGTGGTGTGCGGCGCCTCGCTCTCGGGCTCTGGCTTGATCCCACCGACATCTCTGAATACCAGCATGTACAGCGGGTCGGTCGTGTTGTCCGACGGCAGGGGCTGCACCGCGAGGCTGATAATCTGGCGTCCGCCATTGGTCCCGACCGTGATGTTGTTCTGGACGGATACCTGCCCTGTATTGACCGCCTTGTGCAGCCCCGCCCGGAGGTCCATCCGCAGGCCGCGCCGCGCCATGGAAAAGACGTTGGTGTCGGGCGCGCCGACTGCGAGTTCCAAATACTTGCCTGTGCCACCCGAGCTGTGAATCAGTTCGCCGGCTGCATTCACGATGACATGAGCAGGGGTGTAACGATCGAGAAGGAGGCGTTCCGCACTTTCGATCGAGCCCCCTCCCGTCACCTTGGGACGGGCATTTGCCTGCACCCGTTTGGGTGCGGCAGCAAGAGGAAATTCGGGCAGTTTCTGGGTCGCGCCTTCGCGTCTCTGAAAAACCCGGCTTGCTTTGTCGATGGTGGAAAACAGGCGGCCGTGCCGGGTAACGTTTTCGGAGGATCCGAGAAAAAGATAGCCGTTCCTGCGCAGCGCGTAATGAAATATGGGTATGATCTTTTCCTGCAGGTCCGCCCCCATGTAGATGAGAAGATTGCGGCAAGAGATCAGGTCAAGCTTTGAAAAGGGCGGATCGCGTAGAAGATTGTGGGCCGAAAACAGGCACATTTCCCGCAGATCGGCGCTGACCCTGTAGGTGCCGTCTTCGCGGGAGAAAAACTCCTTCAAGCGTTTTGGAGTGATATCGCCGGCGATGGCTGCCGGATAGCGTCCTGCGCGCGCTACCTCCAGCGCGCGCTCGTCAATGTCGGTCGCGAATATCTGCAATTTTGGTGATGCTGCGCCTCGCGGGGCATTCTCTCGGAGAAGCATGGCGATCGAGTAGGCTTCCTCGCCCGTGGAGCAGCCTGGAATCCATACCCTTATCGTTTCGTCCGGCCTGCGATTCTCGAAAAGCTTAGGCATGACGACATTTTCCAGCGCGTCGAATGCCTTTGGGTCGCGGAATAGGTTAGTTACGCCGATCAGCAAGTCCTGAAACAGCAGATCGACCTGCTGAGGTTCTTCCCGCAATCGCTCGTAGAACGTGGTCGGATCATCGATGCGCAGCACCTGCATGCGACGCTGTATACGCCTGAGTATCGTATTTTCCTTATAGCCGCTGAAGTCGTGACCTGTGCGGGCACGCAACAAGGAAGCTATACGAGAGAGCTGTTCGGAGATGTCCCGACTCCGACGGCTCCGCTCACCGTCGGTCCCGGCATGGTTGGGGTGCCGGAAGTATTCTACAAGTTTCGCCGCCATTTCCTCTGCGGGCAACACCATGTCGACGAGGCCAGTCTGGACCGCGCTCCGCATCATGCCGTCATATTCGGCGCTCTCCTGGGCAAGCGTCAGCCCGCCATGCTCCTTGATCGCCCTGAGCCCGATGGTGCCATCGCTGCCGGTGCCGGAGAGTATCACCGCGGCCGCGTTTTCCCCGTGGTTCTCCGCGAGCGAGACAAAAAAATCGTCGATAGGAGTTCGCTTGGTGCGGGGGGGGGTCATCTTTGCGAGGCGAAACGAGCCGTCTTCGATGGTCACCGAGACGCCGGGAGGTACGACGTAGACCTTGTCCGGCTCGATGCTTTGCCCCTCGGCCGCCGACGTCGTTTCGAGAGCGGTGCAGCGCTGAATGATGCCCGCCAGCACGCTTTCATGCTGGGCGTCGAGGTGCTGGATCACGACATAGGCGACACCACTGTCTAGCGGAACCTTGGGAAAGAACTTTTGTAGGGCGCCTATACCTCCTGCCGATGCGCCGATCGCAGCGATTGGAAAGCGCCCGCCTGTCGGAATGGCAGAATCGCTGTTCGTGATACTCATCGGAACTGCTTTCACTGCCTTTGCCCGCCGTTGCGCCATTTCCTGCCACTCTCACCCGCTGGCTTTCGAGTATGCGCTCGATCACCTCTGCGTCCGTTTGATACTCTTTGGCCCGATCCCGCAACTGCGTGGCCAGGTCTGGCCGATCCTTGGCCTGTTCCCGCTCGGCCATACGTCGGGCAAATTCCGCCCGCTGCTGATGGGCCCGCAACAGACTCCATAGCATCTCGTCGGCCTCGGCCGACTGGGCCTCCATCATGGCCTCCGCGGTGAAAGCGTGTCCCGTGTGGCATCGATACCGGAGCATATCGCCATCTTCGACCTCCCAAAGAGGTCCGTGGCACTCCGGGCAGGTAAATACCGACAATTCACCCAGTCGATCTTGCTCTTCCATGGTGGAGTGCTCCCGTGCGGCGATCGCGGCTTCCAGCCGGGTCGGGGACGGCGCGGCGAACGTCTCGCCAGCCGGTTCCGCAGCTAGTGTTGCCAGAAGACCTCCCATCTCCGTCACCGGCACACAGTGGTCGATCTCGACATAGCGCAGCGCGCTGTTGACCATATCCGGCACGGCTGCGTCC
>Ga0182738_1005302_pt1 | contig 13837 bp, 10 predicted proteins | sample eDN5th30CBELigMG_FD_128876 | JGI IMG/M metagenome (GOLD analysis project Ga0182738, IMG submission 128876) | Enriched Miracle-Growth compost microbial communities from Emeryville, California, USA - eDNA 5th pass 30_C BE-Lig MG (version 2)... ...
ATCAGCACAAGGGCTTCCCAAGCGGTCCCCCACCTTAGTACTAACCTTGCCTTAAACCGCTTAACTTCGGAGTTCGAATGGGATCCGGTGCTTTTGGCTTAGTATGGCCGATAACGAAATTATATGTCCTAATGTTCAATATAAAGACGATCTGTTTAATAAATTAAAGCTTATGAGAATTTCCTCAATAAAGAAAAAAGTACATTTCAAAAGATTTTCGTCACCATTTTGAAATAAGTTCTCTCAAGCTTCCTGCATAATTTCATTTCACAAAAGTTCTCTGATAGTTTCAGCGATGCTCATCATTGTTAGAGAAATTGGATTTTACATCCAATTCTTGTAATTCTCAAAAAGAGGTTGTCTTGAATATTTGAGCTCACTATTTTGGATTAGTTAGAGAAAAGCTGAAATTTTGGCTTTGGAATATTAATTCTTAAAAAATTTAGGGGTCTAACTTCCTCAATATTATCTTTTCTCTTATTAAAAATTTTCAAAAGTCTAACAAGGATCAAATTTTGATATTTGCCTTTCTTTCTCATGAGCTCCTCCAATAAAAATCTCCTAAAGGATCTTCCATAATCATCCCAACCTTCTCCTTTATGATTATTCTCCTTACCAAAACCCTAAAGCGTCTGATTTGAAAACAAAAACTGTCTTCAATGAAGGCCTTTTCAATTATTTATTCAGATCAAGTCTGACTTTATAATTATTAACTTAAACAATTCAAAAAAGAATTTTCAAATTCCCTGATCACCATGACTGATAAAATTCTTGTTGATTATCAATTCAGAAATGACAGGCAACTTGGAGGAGGTACTGTTGAAATCCCAAGAACGTTCACCGTCGCTCAATTCAAAAATCACATTTCAGGCAAATACACAAAAGAAGTCAATTTAGATGATTTTCAAGTTGAGTACAACAATGTGCTCCAACCAAGCACCAAAAAATTCTCTGACTTTTGGTCTGATCAATCGTCCCAAGAAGTTTTTCTGATCAGCCAGCCAAGCCTCGCAAATTTCTCATACAAAAAAGAAGATGTAATTGATGTCAGTTATAATTTTCTGGATAATGCTCACCTTGGTGTCGATACTATTGAAATTCCAAGGTCATATACTGTAGCTGAATTTAGAAAGAGAGTTCAGAGCAGGTTCACTCATCTAAATGTGAAGGAGTATCATGTAATCTATAAAAATGCAGTTCAACCAGATACCAGGAAATTCTCTGCTTTCTGGTGTGATGACCCTGTTAGTGAAATTCATTTAGAAAAAGATACACTTTCTGGTTTGTAAAATAAACTTCATGAGATTTCATTTTATTCTTCATATTATGACTGTGCAGTGAAAAATTTAGAGTCCTGAATTTTCAAATCTCATCTTGACTCAGTCCAAAAATTCTTGTCAAAAATTTTTTTCAAAACTAAAAGATATCATGAGTAAAATAGTAGAAGATACTGAGAGGAGCTTAGCAAAATTTTTCTGTCTCTTGAGATTCTAATGCATGGATGATGTCGAATGAGAAAATTTTCAAAGGAAAAATTCTTTTGAACAAAAATTTTGAAATTTCTCTCGAGTCTTCCTTTGACAAAATTTCAATATGCAAAATTTTTCTCTCGGAACCTTGGGTAATTTCTGCAATCACCTCAATTTTAAAAATTATTACAGAAGAATCTGGTCGCATCGTATTTCCTTTTTCAACCCCTTGTAAGCAATAGAAATGCACTCCCAGACCTCAACTCACAAAAGACTAAAACACCACGCGTCTTCAGAACTCCTTCCAGAAGCCATTCTTCCAAAAAAAAAATTTTCAATTTCTCTATCAAGTAGAAATCCCTTTCTCATTATTTAACTCCTCCATGAGATACAAAAGCAGATTGACTGGTAACTCTCCGAATCGATATCGAGTGAAAAATATGATATCAGTTGTCTGGGAATTTTCAGGGAAAAAGTAAAGTCTCAATCAATACTTTATGATTTATTCAGGATAAGACAAAAACGACTGACAAGACCTTCAAGATCCTGACAAAAGTTGTCAGATCATCAAAACAAGTCTTCAAATTTATCATAACTTGTCCACAGTCTTCTGGGATTCAAGGTTCAGCTTTGAGTTACCTCAGCGAAAATCTCGAGAATCAGTCTTCTTGAAAATTCTGCTCTTGATTTCCCCAAGTACTTGGTTCTCAGAAGATCTGAAATTATTTACTTGTCTTTCAAGGAATTTTGTTGTCCCGGCTCTCCATCTCCAAGAAAATCCTCAAGAGTTACAAAGCCTCAGTGTTAATTTATCCTGGTAACTCCATGAAAATAATATCTTCTTCTCTTGAAAAGGAAGGAGAAAGTTTCAGCTTTATGACTGGAACATCTTGCAGAAAAAATAAAAAACTCCCCTTCATTGCAAACTCTAGATCTAAATTTTGCTTGGTCAAAGTCTAGCTTTTCCCTCCTGGCTTTCTTAGGTCTACTTCGCTCTCCGAAAAGGGTTTTTCTCAAATCTGTGAAGCTCTTGAAAACTAACTTTTCTCCAATCCCTTACTCTCAACTTTGACCTGTAAATATTTCCAACCAAGAGAACCTTTCACAAGGAAAGATGTGATAAAATCAAAATTTAAGCAAAATCCTCAAAAAAGTTGTTTCATTAAAAACTCTTAGTCTCAAATTCTCCAAGTACAGTAAATCATTTCTGAGAAATTTTCTGAATCCATGAGAAAGTTGTCATGCCGATCTCAAATTTTTAGCGGAGCTCTCAAAAGACTTTCTTCTTTACAGACTGTCTATCTGGATTTTTCTCAGTAAAACAAATTTCAGTTTTGAGGAGATTTTCAACCTTTCTTTAGGTGCAAAAAGGTGACAGATACTGGGTTTTGCTCTCTTGCTGAAAGTCTGAAGAAACTTGGGTCATTAGAAAAGATCGATATGGCTATGCTATTGGAGGAAAGTTGAAAGCTTGGAAGCTCTTCCCTCGACAAAACATGTCAAAATACTCTTGAAGAAATAAATCTCTCGGTTTAGCTATTTTATATTTCACAAAAATTTATTTTAGTCAAAAGATATGATTACATCTGTTTTGAGATATGAGTTAATGATATCAAATTTTAATTCAATAGATCATCTCAGGGGGTTTTAATCCGAATTTTGGTTGATTAAAATTCTTGAAGAATCTAATCTTTAAAACTCAAATGATCTCTTAATTATTCTGCTTTGCAAATTTTTATAATTAAAAATTAGGCTTGGAACTTTTAAAACCTTAACTCCAATCAGATGGGAAATTCTGTGACCACAACCTCAGAAGAAATCATCATTAAATGCTCTCTTGAAGAAATGCTCAAGAGTTTCTTCAAAGATTACGTGATTGTTTGGCATCAGCCTGGTTTAGATCCCCAGGAAAATCAACAGTATATGGTTCAGCTAAAAAAATTTTGTGAGATTTTCACATTTACTGAATGGCAAAAAGCTTCGAGTTTTATTAAAGAAACGGACAAAGTTTGTCATGTGATGACGTCAGGAACCAATGGAGAACTCCTTGTCAAAGAAATTTCTCAAAGTCCACATCTTTTGCAGAAACAAAGAATATCACTCAACTTGGGCAAAAGACTATCCCAAAATCTTATGTGTCGAAACTCAAATCAAGGATGTCCTGCACAAAATGCAGAAAAGCTTGTTGGAATGGCGTGGTCAGAAGTCTTCTTTCAAACTGAATTTGCCTGCATTTGCTCCAATTGTTAATGAGAGCGATAAAAGCGAAATGAACCACCTTCATCTTTATTTAAAAGTTATACCAAACTTTAAAAACCGAGAACAAGCTAAAAACGATTTTATACACCTGTCCAAGGCGGTTTATTCAGATCCAGGTAACACAAAACTTATCTCTGATTTTGAGAGATCTTACAATGAATACGACAAAAATCAAACATTAAGATGGTACACCAGAGAATCTTTTCTGTATAAAGTGACGAATTGTCTGAGAATCGCTACATCTGATTCCATCCAATATTGTCGCTTGCTTCTCAAAGATATTGAAGTGGCTGTAAAAGAACAATATCGAACAAAAAGTAAAAATTTCAACGGGTTGTTATATCGAGGAGCTTATTTATCTGAACAAGAATGGTCGAACTTGAAATCGAATCTGAATCGAGAAATTGAGATGCATGGTTTTTTGTCAGTTTCAAAGGAAAAGAAAGTGGCTTTGGGTTTCTTACAAACTGATCCAAGCCAGAAAGTTCTTATTACGATTATTGTGCCAAAGGGACCAAATGAAGAGGAGCAAGGTTTTGCAGAGATTGACGAGTTTTCAAAGTTTCCAGAGGAAAGAGAAATTTTATTTAACGTTAGATCAAGGTTTACTGTTTTAGAAACAGAAGAGAAAAATTCAGAAAGTTTACAATATCGTCATCTTGTTTTACTGTATGGGGCTCAAGGTTTTCGAAAATTTATTGCTGAGAAAAGTCCTATTCAAGAGGTTTTAATTGAGGATGTTAAGAGTACTTCATGTTTCCAATGCAAAGCTAGGACTGAAAAATTATTTTTTGTAACTCTCCAAAAACAAATTTATAATTGCAAAAGTTGTGCTGTTAATTTACAATTCTTCGCCTTTATTATGCATCGATATTAGAAAGACCACTCCAGAAAAAACACAGACAATCAAAATTAAAGGATGCCATCTGCTTATGAGCTCAGAAATTTCTTTTTATGGTTATAAGTGCTCTAAATGTGAAATTCAGAAACAAAAACAATATTTTACGTGTACAAATTGCAATGAAAAATGTTGTCAAAATTGTTTTAAAAAAGGTTCTTCACAATGCATGACCACAGGACATTCAATCCTCTTAGAAAACTCCCCTTTCAGTTTTTGGAGTGAAAAAAATGTCAGAGAATGAATTAAGTCATGTGAAATTCCAAAATAGCTTAATTCTCAAGAGTAATGCATTTCAGCAGGCTGAAATGTATTTTCAAAGTCACAAATATGAAGAGGCAATTGAATATTACAGCCTATGTATTCAACAGAATGAAACAAAGGACAAAAATAGTAATCTGGCAACGTCTTATAGCAATATAGGCAGAAAATATGACAATCAAGGAAAATGTAAGAAAGCAGTCGAATATTACTCAAACGCTCTGGAAATTAGAAAACTCATCCGTGGAGAAAATCACCCTGAGATCGCCCTTTCTTATATCCACATTGGAAATCTATATTACAATCAAGGAGATTACAAAAACACACTTAGCTATTATTTAAAATCTTTGGAAATTTACAAAGGACTTCAAGGAGGAAATCATCCAAATATCTCAACTTCTTAGAGTAATATTGGCAATATATACAACATTCAGGGAGATTACAAACATGCACTTGAATGTTATCAGAAATCCATCAACATTAGGAAATCAGTTTATGGAGAAAAACATCCTCTAGTTGCCACCACTTACAACAGCCTTGGAAGTGTTTACAATAGCAAAGGAGAATTTATGAACGCTCTTGAATATCACTTGAAAGCTCTTGATATTAGGAAATTGATTTACGGCGAAAATCGCCCTGAAGTCGCAATTTCTTACATGAATATCGGAAGTGCATATTACAGTCAAGGAGATGAGACTAAAGCCTTGGAATATTATATGAAATCTTTAGATATCAGGAAAGCTATTTACGGAGAAAATCATCCTGATGTGGCCACCTGTTAGAACAATATTGGACTTGTATACAATAAGCAAGAAGATTACAATAGGGCACTAGAATATTATATCAAATCTCTGGAGATTGAACAATCAATTCATGGAGAAAAATATTTGAATGTCGCCATTACTTATAACAATATTGGAATGGTATATAACAGTCAGGGAGATCATGCCAAAGCCTTTGAATCTTGCTCTAAATCCTTGGAAATAGCAAAGTCAATCTACGGTGAAAATCATTCTCATGTTGCCAGTTCTTATAATAATCTTGGCTTGATATATGAGAGTCAGGGCGAAAACAAAAAGACACTTGAATGCTACTTGAACTCTCTTGCAATTTATCAATCGATTTATGGAGAGAATCATCCTCATATTTCCATTTCATTCAATAATCTAGGAGGTATATGCTGTAAACAAGGAAAATATAAAGAGGCTCTTGAATATTACATGAAATCTTTGGAAATTAGAAAATTTGTCCATAGAGAAAATCATCCTGATCTTGCCAATTCTTATTATAATCTTGGAATAGTATATGAAAATCAAGGAGAATTTCAAAATTCACTTGAATATTACTCAAAGTCTCTTGAGCTTTCTCAGTCATTCTATGGAGAAAATCATCCCAAAACAATTGCCAGCCTGAGCAAAATCAGCCAAATTTCATCAATAATGCAAACTTCCTAATGCAGTTTTCTTTGTTTTATATCCATTTTTAATACCATTTTTTTCCAAGTCTATATGAAAATCCTCCATGCAAAAGCTACCCCCAAAAAATGCATAAAATCTTTAAACATTCTCAGAAAAATCAAGGGAAAATTCAAAGGCCTTTTTCAATGACTTGAGAATATTGATTTTCCTTGTATTTCCCAACTTATTAAACCAATAAAAAAGAACAGAAAATGTCCAAGGAAGCTTGAAGAACTAAACAAGTGACTGAGACTCTTTTTTCAATAAATTTCGAAAACATCTTTCAAAAAGGTCCCAAAGAAATTCTATCTTGATTCCGGTCTTGGCTTTTTAGAATATGCGATCAGCAATTCACAGATAGAAGCCTTTAAAATAAACTCAGATAAAATCTTCTGGTTCCGGTCAAGAAGAATTCACGATTGTTGGGTTTCATTAATGAATATGCACTTGCAAGGAATTTTTTTTCCAATTAACAAAAAAAAGATTTAGTTTTCAAAAATATTATCATTGAGAAACCTGAACAAAAGGCAGAACCCTTCTGATTTTTTCGAAAAAGTCAATGTTATTGAAATCGCAAGACAAAAAGCCCCGCTATGAGAAAAATTGGGTTTTCTCGTTCGGATAGAAAATCAGAAATGAAAAGAAAATGGTCGATAAGAAATGGACAATTTTTCCTTCTCCATCTTTTCCAAAAAAATGAGGGGTATTGAGGAAGGTTTTTTTTAAATTCATTGGCCTAAAAAATCTCAAACTCTCAGAAGTGAGGATGGAGAGTTCAAGAGAGCCTTCTCTTTGGTATGATTATTTTTACTGGGTTGGAAAAAATGCAAAATTATTGAAGTTCAATAAATTTTAATAAAAATGAAATTCGAAAAAAGCTAGAAAATGACACTTTTGAATGTGTAAAAAAGGATTACAAGCTTTGCAAATAGCCAGCTGGTTCAGGAGGATTTTTCGTTTCTGCAACAAAAAAAAGGAAAAGTAAGAAAAAAAGAGTCAGAAATGTTGAGAATTTTGTATCATTCCATCTCATTTATTCTGCCTTGGCAATCGAGCCTAATTTTTCAAGATTCATGTTCATGAAATAAAAAAGAAATCTTGCACAAATTGTAGAGGTCAAAAGTAAATGTCTTAGAAAAGAACCTCAGAGCGGAAAAAATGTTGAGAATTTCAAAAATAAAAATAGAAAATGAAAGTTTACGGCTGATTTGGAGACAAGAGTTCAATCTTGACTTGAGAAAATTTTTTGGATGAAATTTCATTGATTTTAGAGGCTCCGTATTTTTTCGAGAGCAAAAATATTTGAAAAATTGAATCAGATTTTGCTTATATTCTCTCTGTTTCTCAACATATAAAAATTTAAACCAAGCTCAAATTTCGAATTTTTTATCTCATCAAAATAAAGACGTAAATCTGATAATCCTCCAGCTAAACCCCCAGAAAATATATTGAAAATAGGAAAATTCAGAATCTTGGAAATTAAAAAAAAGAAAACAATACAAATTTTTCTCGGAAACATTGGAAAAATGATGTTATGTTAACTTCGAAATGACCAATCAAGCCTTTTTTGAAACACAGTTTTTTTTCAAGTTTTAAGATTTTCAGAAAGAGTAAAAAAAATCAAATAAAAAAATTACAAATTTTTCCGTTTTTACATCAGCAACAAAAATTCTAAAAAATTTCCCAGACTTCAGAAAAAATTATAAATTTTTAAAGATCCACAGAACCAAATTTTCCCTATTTTTTAAAAAAGCTCCCAAAAAAATTTTTCAGTCAGAAACAAATTGGAAATTTCGCTGTTCATCATAATTTCAAAGGTTTTCCTTTTGAAGTTAGTTTTCCTCCAGGCATGAAGGGAAATTTTTTTTCAATCTCTCTCAGCAATCTGGGCTCTCCAAAGCTTTTTTGGGATTAATTTGAAGGAAATATTTTTGAAAGAGCTTCAAACTTCCCAAATCGATAACAAAATTTGAGAACCTGGTTTTTTGCGTTCCTAAAATATTGAGAATCGAAAGTTTACGCAAATATGAATTTTACTTTCTCCAGAGTCTTCAGAAAATTCAAAGAAGATTTTTCAAAAATCAGTGAATCTCAATGAGAGACAAAAAGTTTTTTCTCCTGAAAACCCAAACTGATAAAAAAATTTTCTGATTCAAAAACATTATCCCTTGAAATATTTTTAAATTTCTGTCTTCTTCACCGAAAATCCAGCCTCGTCTCCTGAATAAAAACCTCAAACAGACCAAATAATTTATCGATATCAACAGTTACCTTTTTGATTTTCAATCCTCATATGCAGTAATTTTTTATTCTTGATCCAACTTCATAAAGCAGAAACTGGATCACGCGGAAGGCAGAACAACATGTTCGAGGTAACTATTCATAACAAGCCTACCTAGCTCAGTTGGTAGAGCGCTAGCCTTTTAAGCTAGTGGTCGGGGGTTCGAGCCCCCCGGTGGGCGACTTTTTTGTATTTTCATTTTTTTATTTATTTCTCTTCATACAAAACGCATTTACCTTAATTATGTGAAGGCGAAGGCGAATGTGAAAAATTTAAGGAAAGAAGAGACCAGAATAAATTTCATGAAAGTCCAAGATAAAATCGAATAAATACTATTTCTTTTTATACTTCTTCAATAAATTTCTCATATTATACTTTCAAAAAGAAACAAATTCCTCTTAATATATTTTCCCACAAACAAAAATACTCTTCTCTTCTTATTCTTTAGAAAGGTAATTTTTTCTTTAGCAAGGCAGTAAAGTCTTCTTTGACAAAGAAATGTTCATTATCAGCTTCTTTGGGAAAATAAGTGTCAACGCAAAGTCCAGGATTCTCAAGAAAAGCGTCGGAAAAGCTCGCGTTAATTGGTTTTGTATTACTCATATTCTTTGTGAATTCTTTTCTACATTCTTGAATTCCTTTCAGTAATTCCTAATTCTCTTTAGACCCCTTCTTCATAAACTTCTCTTACATAATTTCTCATATCTCTCAAGGGATCAAAGAACTCGGAACATTGAGACTTCACAAAATTCTCAAGCCAATCTTTGATCTCAAAGTAATCAAATACAGGAAAAATCATCACATTTGCCTCATCACATCCAACTTCAAATAATCTCAAAGCTGACTCTGTCCCTCGATCCAAATCATCCAATAAACAGAAAAATATTATCCTATTCCGAATCAGTTTGAAATTACTCTCTATTTACCAAGCATCCTCCTCTTCTAATGCTCCCATTAAAGATCTGATTTCTTTCTCAAACTCTTTTGTCACTTCCTCGATAATAAAAAATAAGTTCTTCTGTGTTGTCTTATTTGGCTTTTTCACTGTTATCAAAATATCCTAGAAGCTCACTTATTTGCAGAATTGTCAATTGATATTACTGATACGATTGAGTTATTGAGTTCAACAGGAACTGGCAAGCTGTTTTTGAGAAGATTCTGATCACTTACTGAAATAGTCTTGGTGTTAAAGTAAACTTTCATTGGAAAAATTAAAAGGAAATATCAATCCCAGAGGAAATAATTGAAAACATAAGGAAGGACTGATTGGGAGCAAAATGCAGTGAATTGAGTTAAAAAGATTTTTGACGTCGTTTGATTTGAAATAAATCTCTATTGTAAGAGGCAAATTTGGATTAAATTTTTTGGTAAAAAATCTCACATTAATTTTGTAGTTTTTACAGGTGGTTGTTAAACTCTTTTTTCCTCGGTAAAAAATCATGTTAACTGGATTATAACTGAAAAATTCCCTCGAGGATCCCCCAGAAAGCTCGAGTCTTTTGAAACATCTGAGAGAAGATCGTGGAGCATTTTTGAGTTGAATCAGCTTAGATTTTATTCAATAGAGCGCGTTTTTTCAATAAATATCTTGCTAATCTAAAAAACTTATTCTTAATGTTTTTATTTTAAGAAAAAAATGCTTGACCCGTTGATCTTGAGATTCAGTTTAGATTTTTTTTTAAAACAATAATTGTTTGTTCATTGGAAAAATAAAAAGAGTATCTATTTTATTTAATAAAAACTCAGATTTTGACCGTAATGTAATGGCTCAACGAATCAATCAAAAAAATATTTTTCAGACAAACCGACCTCAAATAAATATTAAACCATGCTTAAAATCCCATAAACCAAACGAAAATCACTTTATCTCTTAGGGATCCTTCCAATATCCTCGAGTTTTTAGGATTCAGAAATAATTATCGACTTGGAAGAAAAAATCAAGTTTAAAGATTTCTACTGACATTCCTCAACAACTCTTATTAATTCGCACATTAACTGGTGAATTCATCTGAATCACTACGTTTCTGATTGAACACTTCATTCATTTCCTTTGATTTAAAATTAATTTAAACTCTTCCTCAAATTCATATCTTTCCACTTAAACCCTTCCGAGATCTCCCTTGTTTTACTTCCTCTCCTGAAATCCAATCGCTAGGTCTTCTTGTCTTTATTTTCTCGATCACTACTCAATTTTTCATTTCATAAAACATTTTCTCCCATCACTTCATGTTTTGAAAAAGGAGGTGATGGGGAAGTTAACAATCTTTCCTCCATTGAGAGAGAAAAACTATCTCGCAGACCTGCCTCATATATCTCAGATATTTACATGTTTCACACACACGCATCCACGCTGATTAAATTAAAGAGGGTTTGCAGAAATTCCTATTCTATTCATAGAGTTTTAGATTATGCAATTATAATAACAGGCATGTCTGAATTAGAGAAAGTGCAAAACAATTTGGAGTTAAAGAAGCCGTTTGATACCACGTGTAAGGGGCCCAGACTGGGCAAGTCCTTTTATTTTGTGGCTGTGCCTGAGATTAAAGCTGAATCCATGACCGAGAGAGTTGAAGATGGACTAACAATGACTACATTTCCATCCAGAAAACTGGATACATTGGATCCGCAAGACATTCAGAAAGTCGTTAATGAGGCAGATTATAAAGGCGTCTTAAAGAAGCAGACTTTGAGGAGCAGTATGTCGATGTCCAAGGAGCGAACGACCACCATGGATGGCAAAAAGAAATACATGGCTCCGATTTTAAAAAAGTCCAGGTATGTTGATTCTGAAAGTGGCAAAGAACCTCTTCAGAGGACCTCCACTCTCGCTGCTGAAAAGAAACCGCAAAAGAATAAGTTAACTTTTAAAGAAGAAATACAGGAAGTTAAAGTCGTCGAGAACTGGAAGATATATAATCAAGAAACTTACACCAATACAAATACTTGCTATTGTAACACCTTCTAATCCTTTCATCTACACCCCAACCATGAATCTTCACAATTCATTTCAATCCCCTGCACGACGTTCTGGATTCCCTTTGGAATATTTGAAATAGGATAAACCAAAGCCTTGTTCAGAGCCCGGGAAATCAGAGGAGTATTTTACAGATGGAGAGTCTTTCAATGTCCTCACGAGATTGGAGATTAGGTGATTTTTGATGATTGAGAACAAAAGGTGCATTAAATTCTTTATGGATCGCATACTGTTATATTAATCTGTTGCTTTTTTTTTCGGCTTGGCTTTTTTTGTTTCGTTTTGTTTGTATACTAGTATTTCGCGAATGTCCTAAAATCCTTCTATTGTATGGTATAATTTCATGTCTCCCTCGTATCAAATATGTATTGTTAGGACCCTGCTTTTGTCTTGGAGTTTCATCTCTCTCTTATTCAATTCAATTAAATCCTGTCTCTTTGAATAATCTGTAATTTGCTAAATTTAGTAGAGACTCTGAAAGATTCGAAAGAGAAAAGTGATGTGTTTACGAAGAAAATAAATAAAAAATTTCTCTAAATCTCCGAGAAATAAAACAAAGATTCAGTTTCAATGCAAGCCTCAAATCTTTTTGGGTTTTATTAATTATCGCATTCTCTGAGAAAATTAGTCTATTCAATCAATTTTAATCAGTTCTGTTTTCCATCCTACGATATCATTGACTGAGCTTTTCAACTCTGTTATTGTCTTCTGTGAAATTCAAGTTTCTCGGCTTTATTGATAAAATCTGAGTTTTATTCAGCCTCAAATTCGCTCTAAAAAATATGGAAAGCAGAAAAAAGACTTTGCTTAGATTTTTTATTTAATCCCATGAACAAAATCAAAGGGACCTAAATTTATTGCTTAGATCAAGATTAAGATTAATTTTTTCCTTTTCATTTCCTTTTTATCGTGGTTTGCTTTGGATTCTGAGTAATTAGAATTTCCGAGAGTTTCAGTAAAATAGATTTTGTCATTTTGATCTCTGAATGCTTTATTAGATCATCATTTCATTAAAATTGAGTCCTAAAAATCTCTAATAATGACCAAAATAATTTTGGCAAAAAACTTTTCTGAGAATGAACATTTTTGTCTCTTTGACTCTTCAAAAATTGACTTTTTCAAAATAACCGGCAGACAGCAGAATCCAAAGTGGACCATGGTACCTCAATTTTACTGATTCTGATACTGACGAAGAATCAATCACAACCCGAAATTATTAAATAAAAATTCTAAACATTTTTTTATCTATTTTTTTTTTTAGGTTTTCAAAAGAGTTATCAGCTAAAATACCTCCGAATGACTGAATATTTCTTGCATATTTCATATTTTCGGGTCGCAGTCAATCCCACCAGACCAATTTCTTTACATAAAAAATTTTTTATAATTTAACGGTTTTCTAGAATTTCACAGGACTCCCTCAATCGAACTCTATAGAAATTTAATCTACCACATTATATACTCTCTTTTTTTATTATAATCTCAACCTAAATCCCTTTCAATCAATTCAATATCCAGAAAAGATGACTGAAGTCCAATCTCATCCCTCCTCCACAAATTCTTATTCTTTCTCAAGCACCCGTTACTTCTGCACATCATGCAATCGACAATTCTCTCAAATCAAAACTGATCCCACCTCCACAGTAGCACGATGCCCTCGTTGCAATTTATACGCTGATGAAGTCCCTTCTTCTCGTCAGGCTGCTCAAAATCCCTCAAGAACTCAAGCCCAACAAAGACCCCCTCAAAATAGATACCCCTCTTCCAATAATAACAACAATCAAAATATGTCTTATGTTTACACGAGAGATCCATTTGGGGGGGTTTATCCCCAGCCTGTAATCTTGGGTAATAGCCAGCAGTCACAACAAAGACAAAGACAAGCAAGAAATAACAATTTTTATCCTAATCAAAATATGCCATCCCCCGAATTATTTGGACCCCAATATGGGGAATTTATGCCATTTACATCCCCCACTACCGTCACCCCGAATAATGGGGGGGGGAATCCTGAACAATGTGGGCCACCACCAGCTAGTAAAGAGGCAATCAATAAATTGGGGACTGTGGAATTTAAACCTGAAAACGCTGATGCTGAAAACAAGAGTTGCCCGATTTGTTATGGAGATTATAAACAAGGGGGGGGGCTTGTGGGATTGCCATGCAAGCACGATTACCATCCAGAATGCGTTAAACCTTGGCTCGCTAAGCATAATTCATGCCCAATGTGCAGAAAAAATA
>Ga0182738_1005303_pt1 | contig 13836 bp, 11 predicted proteins | sample eDN5th30CBELigMG_FD_128876 | JGI IMG/M metagenome (GOLD analysis project Ga0182738, IMG submission 128876) | Enriched Miracle-Growth compost microbial communities from Emeryville, California, USA - eDNA 5th pass 30_C BE-Lig MG (version 2)... ...
TACCAAAAGTTGCAAATGACTCCCTCTCAGTTTCGCGGATCTCAACAAAAAGACCAGTAGACAAACACGTCTTAAATTAAAAGGCCGATTGTGACGCATTAAGTCCGATAATCACGTTTATAAAACGGCGATTGGGGGTAAAATGATTTGTGAAGTTGGATGATATCAGTAAAAGTACTTTTTCTCGGAGGAGATGCTAAAATGGAACAACACAGAAAAGCATTTACATTAATTGAACTACTTGTTGTTATTGCCATTATTTCAATTCTCGCGGCGATTCTTTTTCCTGTATTTGCCAGAGCCCGCGAAAGCGCGCGGCGGGCGAGTTGCACCAGTAATCTGAAACAGATTGCCCTGGGCATGATGATGTATTCTCAGGATTATGATGAGACGCTGCCGTCAATAAAAGTTAATGCAGCCGGCAATGCCACGCCGTAAAATCCCTATGGCTGGGCGGATTCATTACAGCCTTATGTGAAAAGTGTGCAGATTTTTTGGTGCCCCAGCGACACCAATTCGATGCCAATTGCTGATTCGGGCCCATTTCAAGGTGGTCCGGATCCGACGGATTGGGAAGCGGGATATACCTCTTATTTCATGTACAATTTGGCGGGCGGCAAAAGTCAGGCTGCTATTAATTATCCCTCACAAACGGTGCTTTTGGGGGATGGCGGCGGCGGCGCTCCAGCCAATGCACGTTACAGTGCGAATGGTTGCCATGAGGGAAGGGCAGGATTAGGCAGTGGGACGGAATGTACCAGCGCTTACTTCCGCGCGCGCGTTCCTCAGGGTGGCTACAAAGCGCATTTGGATGGAACCACCTGGGCATTTGCAGATGGGCATGTCAAATGGCTCAAAGGTGATGGCACGCGGTATAGCACATCGGTGAAAAGCAGTAATATCACCCACGCCAACGCCGGTGGTAATCTCACATTTAGCTTGGAGTGATGGTAGGAGTTAGGATTGCGAAAAAATAGCGTGTACACGCAAGTCAAAATTGTGTCATTTCGACCGGAAAAATTTGTTTTAACAAATTTTGGAGTGGAGAAATCTTGCCGTTTTGTATTACCATAAGCCCAAAAGCAAGATTTCTCCACTACGTTCGTTCCTCGCTTCGGTCGAAGCTTGTCCTGAGCTTGTCGAACGGATGACACCCTCACGAAAATGTGGTGACATGGTAGCTTTAAAAGGAGGAATTCCTCTGCGGGAATTGCAGCTCCGCGCTTCGCTCAAAAGTTGCCGGGCGTTTGCTGTATAAAACACTTTAATAACTATGACGCACATAAAAATTCATTTCGTCAAAAAGTACTTTTCTCTTATGATAGCAGCGTTAGCGATAACCCTGCTATCTTCCTGCGCGCAAACAGCGCCTCTTACGTTGGTTAAAAACGGCCAGCCTAATGCTACGATTATCGTCCAGGCGGATGCTCCTGAACGCATTCAGCAGGCTGGTAAGGATTTGCAAAAATACTTGCAGGAAATTACCGGTGTGCACTTGCCGTTGAAAACGGACGGCAAAGACGCGCCAGGTATCACGCTCAATGTGGGGCAAACGGAAAGTGCGCAAAGTGGCGACTTGCCCGATCAATCATTAAACCCGGAAACTTACGCGATTCATCAACGTGGCGATGACGTTTACTTTGCCGGTAATTATCCCGCGCCAACAGCATTTGCGGTCTATTCCTTTTTGCAGGATCAACTGGGCGTGCGCTGGTTTGCACCCGGCCAGGATTGGGAATATGTGCCGCAGGTTGCGGATAAAAGTACTTTTGCGGTGGATGTGAAAAGCGTTGTTTCGGTGCCGGATACTTCGCCGCGGGTTTGGAGCGGTCATTCCTGGACAGAGGATTGGAAAAACTGGGATCTGCGTAACAAAGCGGTGCAAAGCGAAAAAGTGCCCCGTCGCAATTTCCAGAATAAGATATACCAAATTTTCAAACCGTCCAAATATGGCAAAACGCACCCGGAATATTTCCCCCTCATTAACGGCAAGCGCGCCATCCCCGGTGAGGACAGCAACCGGCGCTGGTGGCCGTGCATGGGCAACAAAGATGTGCAGCGAATAACGGTGGAATACATCCGTGATTATTTCAAAAAGCATCCTGATGCGGATTCTTTTTCGCTGGGCATGGATGATATTTATAGCGTGTGTGATTGCCCGCTGTGCCGCGCCATGGATGCGCATGAGGATGATTACGAACATAGGCGTTTTTCGACGCGGTTTTACAAGTTTGTGAATATCGTCGCCAAAGAAATTAAAAAATCCAATCCCGATAAATATATTGGTGTGCTGATTTACAGCATTGTTAAAGAATTGCCCGAAGGCGTGCCGCATATAGAAGACAATGTGTTTGGCTACGTTGCGGATGGCGATGTGGCGCGGTGGTATTTGCCAGGAAGAAAAGCGGAATGGGAAAACCTGTCGCGTGAATGGGCCAAGCGCATCCAGCATTTGTCGCGTTACGATTACTACGGTTTGGGCACTTTCGTGCCGCGCGTTTATCCCCATGCAATGGACGAATCCATCAAGTTTGATAAGTCGCTGGGATTCGAGGGAATGTATACCGAGGTATATACATTTTTGCCGCACACCGCGCCGATGATTTGGGCGTTTGCGCAGTTGCAATGGGATTCGCAAAAAAATGTCGATAGCCTGCTGGATGATTTTTATAGCAAAATGTATCCTTCTTCCCCGGATTTGATGAAGCAGTATTATGATTTGTTGGAAACATCCTGGAACACCGATCGGCCGGGCCGCGATGGCTGGGTGCATCGCAATCTGATTCGCCAGGCTTTGTCCATTTCGCCTGAAGCGGTGCATGAAGGAATGAAATTGCTGAATCAGGCTTATGAGCAAGCCGCGACTCCGGTGGAAAAGCGGCGCATTGATGTGGTGCGCGGCGGATTGCAATATGCCAGTTATGCGGTGTTGGAATATGACCTGGCGCAACAGTTAGGCGAAATGTCTGTCACTAATGAAGCGCAGGCGAAAGCCGGATTAGAAAAATTAGGGGAATTTGCTACGTTAGTAAATGGCCGTGCGCAAAAATGGCAGGAAGCGGCACAACGTCATGATTTGTTGGGCGACAGTATCCGAGGTTTGAATTCAAAGAATTACATAATGGATAATTTCGCGCCGATTGAAAATTTTGCTATTCCCGGAATATTAAGTACTATTAATTGGTATCAAACCAATCAACCCGATCAAGCAGGCTCCATCGTGACTGACGTGGTGCAAAAACTGCATACGATTCCCGGCATTGTGACGGTGGTCGATCAATATCTTTCCGCACAACCTGATAAAGCCATGCCGGTCGTTCAAGATTTGGTGCAAAAATTGCCTGATGGTTCGATGAAAGATTCTCTGGAAGCCTTGCGCTGGCTGGCCACGGCGGAAAAATTTGGCGCGAAATCGCTCCTGAAAAATGGCGATTTTGAAGACAAAACTCCTAATACTGCCAATCCGCAGGAAGATTGGGATACCAAAGGCGCGCCGGCGGGTTGGTATACCTGGAGCCGGTTAAAGAGCGCGGAATTTGTTCGCGCGCCCGGGCACATCGCGGGAAGTCATGGCGTGCATCTCATCGCTGATAAAGGCGGCCACGAAACCGCTATCCTGTTGAAATCTGTTCCAACAGTGCGTGCCGGTCAACGTTATGTCAGTGCGGTGTGGGTCAAGTTAGATGATCCCGAACTCGCTTCTGGCGTGAAATTATCCTTTCGTTTCCGCACCAAAGATGGCTGGTCGACTGGAGAAGGTGCATCAAAAGCCGCTTCGGCTGTGGCAATGGATGGCTGGCAGAAGTTAGTGCTGGTGGCGACTGTTCCTGAAGAAGCCACTTCCGTTTCGGTGCAGATGAGCGCCACTCGGACATCGGCAACATTTGACGATGTGCAGATTTATCGAATGCCGTAATTGTCCTCACATTTTTGTAAGAATGTCATTTCGGCGCACGCCGGAATGACGGAGGAGGTCATTAGTACCGAAGCGAGGAAATGACATGTGATGAACTTATGGATACACCGCAGCGGTGGCATGGAACCAAGGCGACAATTAGCGCTGCTGCTGGCAGATCCCTGTTATGAAGCATAGAATTTTACTTGGGCAGAAAGTAATCCTATAAATAATTATTCAGGAGCACATTGGAAGAGCGTCCTTGCAAGCGTCCGATGGGATTTTCACATGATGACTCAACAACCGCAAAAGAATCGAAAGTTACACCGTTTCAAACTATTATTCAAAAGTACTTTTCCCGTTCTTTTTGTTGCAGGAATCGTGAGCACCACAGCTCTAACAGGCTGCGCGGATCCATTATCATCGAAACCAAACCTAACCAATGTGGCCCTGGACAAAAAAGTACTTTTTGCTCCGGCGCGTAAAAACACTGATAAAGACAGCGTGAGCTTAACCGATGGCAAAATATTGACGGGAGAGAATGGAGATTTGTCGCGTGATCCCGATGCTGTCAAATGGATTTATCCCGGGCGATTTAATATCGCGGTTGATCTTGGTCAACTCTATCACATCGATGAAATCGCCATTCGTCTGCAGAACGGCAATCCCACTTATACGACAAATAGCGGCCGCATGTTTCCCGGCTGGGTGGAAGCATTCGTGAGCGACGACGGTGAAAACTACACGAAAGTCGCCGAATTTTCCCGGTGGAACCCGGGCGAATTCCCAAAATATGAGATCGGCCAGGAACGAGGTAAAGCCTGGATGGATCGTTTGCGATTTAAAGATTTGAAAGCGCACGGCCGCTGGGTGGGGCTACGCATCTATGGCAATGCACGAACCGTTAGCGATGAGATGTATGTATTTGGTTCGCCGGCTTCTGGCAAATCCGTTCCGAATGCGGAAGGGAAAAGTTCCGGATTTACGGTAACTCATCCGCAGCTATATTTTCACAAGCCCTATTTAGAACTGGCCAACAACATTCCTCTGCCGGTGCCGATCGGGTTGATCCTGCCGGCGAAAATGGATAGTGCTGATGTTCACGTGGATATTGATTTGCCTTCAGGATTAGAGATCGCTGGCGGCGGCATCGGCAAAGTTGAGGCATCTTCACTCACTCCCCAAATGTTGCCCGGCGGCGGGAAGAGATATTCCTTTGCTGTGGAGGGAGTGAAGGGCATCAAAGGTTACGGGAATTTGTATTTGCAGGCCACTTCATGGAAGGATGGGCAGGAAGGAGAATTGCAATATCGTTTCGGCGATCATCAATGGCAGAGCCCGTTGCTTACCATTCCTGTGCGGGCCGCTCACGTTCCGGATGCGCCGCGATTAAAGGTTGTGATGCATTGGGTTGGTCTTATGATATTCCCGGCGGCTGGCCCGATGCATTGCAGGGATTTCAGAAGCTGGGACTAAACACGATCAATGTCATGACGGGAAAAGGGATTTCTAACACTGCCATGGCATCTGTAGAAAAGGCCAGAAAGGCTGGGTTTTTCATTTCCGCCATTGACTCGCCCATTACGGAGCTGGTGAAGCGGGTGCGGGAAAGTGGCAAAGGCAGAGAAATCTTCGACCAATTTGCCAATGGCAAAGACAGCAATAAATTTTGTATTTCCTATCGCGGCAAGTTTTATCAGGATGAAGTCAAGCGCTTTGCGCAGGCAATGGCCAAAGTCAAACCGGACTTCGTTTCGATGGACATTGAACAGTGGGGAGCCGGCCCAGTGCACAGCAGAAAATGCCTGCGCTGTCAGGCGGATTTTAAAGCGTCCGGCCTTTCCTCGTGGGAAGAATGGCAAGAGGTCAAAGGGGAAGAAATTATCGAAGACCTGGTGAGCAGCGCTCAAAAAGCCGTGAAAGCTGCGGGCGGCAAACCGCTTATCATCGGTTCCTATAATGTGAGTCCTGAGCATGTCTACCAGGGCGGCGTATTCAACTTTGATCGCCTTTATCCGGAAAGTCTCAACACCGGCGAAGGCACTACTTACAGCAGCTTGCAACCGGCGGATATTATATTCATCGGCGATAAAGCGCGCGGCGCTCGCGCCAAAATGACACAGAGCAATGTCATGCCCTGGTTAACTCCCGGCGATGCCGGCCCCTATCCTGGCGTGGCGTTTCAGTGGTCGCTGTTAGAAAATTATGCCAATGGTTCGCGCGGCGTTTGGTTTTGGTCGAATCGCGTGTGGGATTCCGAAAATCTGATCGCGTACAATAAAGTCATCCGCGCCATCGCGTCGGTGGAAGATATCATCGTGAAAGGCGATCTCGTGGGTTCTGCCGCTACCGTTGAGGGGAAGGGAAGAATCAGCGGGATGAAGCAGGGTTCGCGCATGGTGCTTTTGGCAGCTGATTATTTGGAAGAGAGTGATGGCATTTTAAAATTGCATCTTGATCTTCCTGCAAAGTCTCAATTGCGTGATTTATTCTCCGGCCAAACCGTGGGAGAACCCCTGGCAGCAGGCACTCAAACGATAAATCTTCCGCTCAACGGTCAGCAGGCACGATTGTTGGAAGTTGCGCCCGTTGATGGAATGAACCAATAGGCGCAAAAGTACTTTTAGGGACAAAAGTACTTTTGCCAGGACCGCTATGATAAAATGGAGTTAACCGGTATATCGCTATGCTTTCACTCCAACCCTCAAACGGCCGGGCCCGCAATGTCACGATGCAGGATATCGCGGATGCGGTGGGTGTTTCCAAGGCGGCGGTTTCTCAGGCACTGGCAGGGCGGGGGCGCATTTCTCAGGCCAAGCGTCAGGTGATTTTAGAGACGGCGGAGCAATTGGGCTTTGAGCCCGATCCTCATGCGCAGCGCCTTTCAATGGGACGATTTGAGAATCTGATCAGTCTCTTTTCGCTTGATTTGGATCTGGGAACCGAAACGTTGAAACTTTCTTTTATCGAGCAGCGGTTACGAGAGCGCGGATTTGATGTTTCCCTGCATGCCTTTGGATTTGGCCAGTTGCGGGAGCCCGCGAAAGCTCAGGAATTATTGCGTCAGGTGTGCCGTAACAAACCGCGAGCCATCATCTGCAACTCGCGCGAGTTAGATTCTTCCACCAGTGTGTTACTGGACGAATTTCAGCAAAGCGGCGGTAGCGTGGTGTGTTATGACAATCCTGTCGATTTGCGCTGTGATAAGGTAATTTTTGATCGCGCCGCCAATAGCCGTCTGGCGGCGCGGCATCTAATTGAGATGGGACATCATCATCTCGGTATGCATCTGGGGCATCGCCACCCGCGCGATAAACGTTTCATTGCGCCGCGCCAGCAAGCGTTTGCGCAAACCGTGAAAGAGGCAGGGTTGTCGCTGCCTCCGAAGCATATTTTCTATTCCGAGAAATCTTATGAAGAAGCTGGTTGGGATGTCGCGCGGCAGTTCCTGGCCCTGGCACCAGAAGAACGGCCCAGCGCACTCTATATTGTGAACGACCATGCCGCGGCGGCGTTCGTACATGCGGTGATGCGTGAGGGTGTCCGTGTTCCTGAGGATATCAGTGTGGTGAGCGATGATGACTTGCCGGCGGCCAGATCCTGCCTGGTGCCGCTAACTGCCGTCACTCAGCCGGTGCTACAAATCGCTGAAGTGGTGGTGGATAGCCTCGTAAAACGGCTGGAATCGCCTGCTGCCCCACCGGCGTATCAGGTGATTAAAGGCGAATTGGTCATGCGGGAAAGCGTGGCAAGGATATCTTTGTAAAAAGTACTTTTGAAAAAAGATGTTTGAAATTTGCCCGATAGTGGTATAATAAAAGTGGTTAACCGGTGAATCAAGCGGTTTTTCCAAGATATTGAAATTAGCGGGGTGAAGATGATGAAGATCGATCTGAAAAAAACGCGTAGCGCATTTACGTTAATAGAACTTCTTGTTGTCATTGCGATTATATCAATTCTTGCAGCAATCCTGTTTCCCGTCTTCGCGCGAGCGCGTGAAAGCGCCCGGCGGGCCAGCTGTTTGAGTAACTTGAAGCAGATTGGATTGGCGGTGATGATGTATACGCAGGACTATGATGAAAAATATCCCTATACATCGTTAGTGAATGATCAGGTGCCGCCTGCTGAAGTAGGAGGACGCTGGTATGGAACTTACTGGTTTTTCCCCCAGTTGCTATATCCTTACACCAAAAGCACGCAAGTCTTTTTCTGTCCTTCCAGCAGCTATTCGAACTCGTCGTTTTCCCGATGCCAGCAATATAATTATGGCGCCAATACGCTTATCATGCGCAATGGTTCATATTCCGCGATCTCGCTTGCCGCTGTCAATTTGCCAGCTTCAACCTATCTGATTATGGACGCCGGATACTGGCGGATTGTGCCGGAATCGTTGTTCACTTCTACCACTGGCTACGCATACATTCCCGGCAGCGGCGCCTTCGGCGCACCGGAAAAGGGCACCAACACCAGCACCTATCCCTCCGACTTTCATACCGGGCGGCATTTTGACGGTGTGAATGTGACGTTTGCGGATGGTCACGTTAAATGGCTCAAGAGTTCGGTGGTCTGGAATGAAGCAGTGAAGTGCCACGCCGATAGCAATTGTAAATCATACTATACCACTGCGCCAACTGTAGAAAGTGCCTGGAATCCTTACTCAAATTGATGGGAGATTTTGCAAAGACGTGTCTTAAAAGTACTTTTGCGAAAAAAGATGTTTGAAATTCGCGCAAAAGTGGCATAATGAAGTCGGTTAACCGGTCTACCACTTTGCCGGCCAACCTGCGGATTGTAGCTACCAAAGTTCTGATGAGGTTAGACATGAGAAAGATGGAGATGGCAAAGCCACATGCAGCATTTACGTTGATAGAGTTACTTGTTGTCATTGCGATTATATCAATTCTTGCAGCAATCCTGTTTCCCGTCTTCGCGCGAGCGCGTGAAAGCGCCCGGCGGGCCAGCTGTTTGAGTAACTTGAAGCAGATGGGGTTAGGCGTAATGATGTATACGCAGGATTACGATGAGAAATATCCCGCAACCGTGCAGCCCAATAATCAGTTGCCGCCAGCGGAGATTGGTAAAAATGGCACCGCGACGCACTGGTATAGCAATTACTGGTATTGGCCTCAGTTGATCTATCCCTATGTCAAAAGCAAACAGGTCTTTTTCTGCCCGTCCAGCCCCAAAGGTGACACCTCGCCTTTCAATCTTTCGCAAACTTACAATTACGGTTCTAATCTGTTGATTATGCGCAATAATGTCAGCTCGAATGCCTATCCTTCGATTTCCCTGGCGGCGGTCAACGCTCCGGCATCGACGTATCTAATCATGGATGCGGGTTATAATCGCATGGATGTTGCGTATTTTTTCACCAGTACGACCGGTTGGTCTTATATCCCCGGCAGCGGTGCCTTTGGCGCGCCGGAAAAAGGTGCTAACACCAGCACCTATCCCTCCGATTTTCATGTGGGGCGGCATTTCGATGGTGTCAATGTGACTTTCGCCGATGGTCACGCCAAGTGGCTTAAGAGTTCGGTGGTCTGGAATGAAGCGAAGAAATGCCATACCGATAGCAACTGTAAATATTATTACACCACCACCCCTCCCAGCGTGGATAGCGCCTGGAACCCGTTTGGGAATTGATTGTGATATAGTTTTTAGGAATAGCGCACTTTTGTTGGAACCAAGGATTACTCTCTATGAAACGCTCTCTTCTGCATCGCACGCAAAAGTACTTTTATCTCGCTTTTTCTTCGTTAATGGTCACGGCGTTACCCGCCTTTGCTCAGACTTTCACGCAACCTCAGCTGGGCCCCAATCTGGTGAAAAATGCCGGGTTTGAAGAGGGAACCACGGGCTGGAATATTCCCGCGGGAACGGCCAAAACCGTCAGTGATGTGGCACACAGTGGCAAAAGTAGCCTCTATTACAGCAACACCGATGCGGCCCGCTACAAGATGTTTTCGCAGAAGCTGAAAGTGCAGCCGGGGCAGCACCTGGTGTTTAGCGTGTGGGTGAAAGGGCAAAACATATCCGGCAAAGAAGGCGCCGGGCTTTATGTGCAAAGTTACGCCAACGGTAAATATATCGGCGGTGGGTTTCCGAGCACCATCACCGGCACCTATGACTGGCAGCAGGTGAAAGGTGAATATTCGGTGCCCGCCAATGCCACCGATACTTCGGTGGGATTATATTTGCGCAAGGGCATCACCGGCACGGCCTGGTTTGATGACGTGGAAGTGCGCGTGGAAAAGCCGGAGCCGTTTGCCTCGTTTTTGAAGTATCCCAATTATCGCGGCACCATCGTGCAGGACGATCACAGGCCCTGGAATTATCTGGTGCGCATCAATGCCGATCCGGAATGGACGCATGCGCCGGTGAAAATCTCCACCGAACTTACCGATAGCGCCGGAAAAGTACTTTTGAAGAAAGAGAATGCTGTCGCATCATCAGCGACCACCGCGACAGTCACTCTGGATGCGCCGCGCAATTTGCCGCTCGGCAAATACACTTTAACCCAGCGTATCACCGACCCTGAGGGTGAGGTGCGTCTCACCAGCCGCCACACCATCTGCGTGGTGCAAAAAATGCCCAAAGTGTATATCGATGCCGAAGGCTTTACGGTGGTGGATGGAAAGCGGTTCTTCCCGCTGGGCGTATATCTGGGGCCGACTTCTGATGAAGATCTGGCGCGCATTTCCGGTGGTGGCTTTAATACCATTCTGGCTTACGGCTATGGCAGTGGCAAAGATCCCGAAGCCTACATGGAACGCGCCGCCCGGCATCATTTGAAAGTGGTGTATTCTGTCAAAGATATGTATCCCAATTTGCGCGGCGCTTCTCCAGACTCGCTGGAAAAGGCGGCAGGTTATATCAAAATGATGCGCGATAAGCCGAATCTGCTGGGTTGGTATACCAATGATGAATTGGCCGCGTCCTGGCTGCCGCAATTGCAAAAGATGTATGATCAGGTCAAAGAACTGGACCCCAATCATCCGGCTTATCAGGTGTTATATCAAATTGGTATTTTGGAAAAGTACTTTGATGTCACCGATGTACTGGGCACCGATCCCTATCCGGTGGGCAGCGCTGATCTCACCAAAACTTCCACCAATACTCGCATCACCATCAGCGCCACGCACGGCGCTAAAGGCGTGTGGATGGTGCCGCAGTTTATGGATTGGGCGGTTTATCACGCCGACCGCAAGCAACATCCACCGACGCTGGATGAAATGCGCAATCAGTCCTATCAGGCGCTCATCAACGGCGCCACCGGCTTGATTTTTTATTCCTATTACGACATGATGTATGAGAAATACCCGCGCGGTGAAAGCACCAAAAACATGGAGCTGTTTAAGAAGCGCTGGGCGGATGCCTCCAGTATGGCGGAGGAAATCAACAAAATCATTCCGATTGTGCTGAAGGGGAATAACCGCGTTGCTCTCGATCTGCCCAAAAACGCCGACGTAGAAACCGGCGCGTTACGGGACGGAAACCAGTTGCTGCTCATGCTGGCCAACCCTTATTACGAGACCAAAAGCATCAGCTTTGCATTGCCCGCTGGTTGGGCCATCAAAGAAGCCACTCAGGGCGAGATCAAAAGTACTTTTGCCAATGGCAAAGCAACGTTCACCCTTCCCTCCGTCGGCAGTGGCGTTTTCCGGTTAGTGAGGAATTAGTTGTGAAGTGATGTTATGCAGCAAAAGTACTTGGCACATGTTCCGTATTTGTGCAAGCGCCATATATCTCTGTGTCATTTCGACCGTAGCGAGGAACGAGCGGAGTGGAGAAATCTTGTAAGAGTAGCCGAACGGCAAGATTTCTCCACTCCAAAATTTGCTTAGACAAATTTTTCCGGTCGAAATGACACCGCACAAATACGGAACATCAGCAAAAGTACTTTTTACACCAGCACCGTGTCTTCATGCCGGTAGCCTGGCGCGCAGCAGCACAGAAATGTCAGATCGGTTTCGCCCGTATTGCGAATGCAATGGCGTTTGCCGGGCGGAATGAGAATGGCGTCTCCCGCCATCACTTCGCGTTCGTCTTCTTCCAGCATCATTAATCCCTGTCCGCTCAAGATGTAATAAATCTCTTCGGTTTTCACGTGATAATGCGGCGTTGTGGTTTGGCTCGGCGCTACGGTGGCTTCGGCGAGGCTTTGGTGCCGGCCTTTCATGATTTCACGAATGGTGGAACCATCTTTGGTGATGTAGGCCACGCAGCCATCGCGTGCGTTGAGAGTCATTGTCATGCCATAAATACTACTAAAAATAGTGACTATAACCGATCTCGAAAAAGCTGTCGTTAATGCCAATGTTGGGGGCGCGGGTTCCGGCATTGGAAAAATGGTGCCATCTGACAGTGGCAGTCAGGTCACTGTGATCGCTGATTTTCCGGCGCAGGCCAATGCCGCCCTGCAGGGAAAATTGAAATTTGCCGGTTAATTCCCGCACATCCAACCCCACGTAATTTATCCCGGCGCCAATCTCCACAAACGGAGCAAAGTTGCGGTTGCGCGAGAAATGATAACGATACATCACATCCACTCCCGCCGCGATGGCGTGTTGCGGATTGTAGTAATAGAGAATCGGCGCTTCCAGCAAAAGCTCCTGGTGGTCTTTAATAAAATATCCCACACTCGGCGTAACGGCGATGAACCGCGTTTCGTCGCGGCCATCAAAACGGCGCAGTGGAATCTTGCCGCCAAAACCGCCGCTGAGAGAAATCTCTTTCATGCCTTCCGATAAGTACTTTTCCGGCGCGAGTGCTTTTTGATCGATCTTCTTTTCCTGCGCGACACAAACGCCGGAAAAGCCTGTTATCCCTATTACTGTCAGTAAACCGCCTATAATTAATGATTTCACTGTGAACGCATCCTTTGAGTTGATCCTTATTCCAAAGGTCTGCGCATTGCGTGCCAAGTGAAGCGTTTCGTGCGAGGCCACGAAGTTTTCTCAAGCCGCTGGAGCGTAGAATAGGGAATGTCATTCTTTTTGGAAGGATATTTCGCATTAAAAAGTACTTTTATGGACTGATCAAAGAACAGATTGTTATTCTTGATATATCAATTACTTGACAAGATGCGGATAGGTGTTATAATTTTCCGATATGCCAATTGCCGAGGTGACCTTTGACCGTTCATTGTTGTATGAACGCGTGCGCGAGGAATTGCGTCAGCGTTGTCAGGTGGAGCCCGGCACGCCGCTGCCGTCGTTGCGCCAGCTGAGTCATGAATTGGATGTCAATCATTTGACGGTTTCGCGCGCTTTGCGTGATCTGGAAAGTGAAGGACTGGTGAAAGTGGTGCCGCGCAAGGGTGTTTTTGTGCTCGATCATGGCGGGAATACGTCTTTTGCCAATATCGAACTCATTGCGTTCAACAACGATCAAAACTGGGTATCCGATATTTCATCGAGCATTTTGCAGGGCATGAGTCAGGCCGCGAAAACCGGCATGGTGCATGGCACCACGCTCCATGTGCCGCCCTTTCCGCCGGCCCGGGATTTCATCCGCCTGTTGCGCGAACGCCATGTGGGCGCGGTGCTTTTTTTGGGTGTGGATTACCTGAAGTATCCGGACTCGCTGGAAGAGGCGAATTTCATCCATCAGATCGCGCAGGAAATGCCGGTGCTTTCGGTGGGAAGTCCGCACAGCATGGTGGGCATGGATAGCGTGTATGGCGATCCGCGCGCTCCGATGCGCGAATATCTGGAAGCCTGCTACGAAAAGGGGTTGCGCCGTTTTGCCTTTCTGGGCACCTATCCCGAACGCGCGGCAGGTTATGAGCGGTTGGATGTATTGAAGAAGTTTGCGCTGACCCATGATCTGCCCTGGCAGGATCGTTATATGTTGCCATACAGCGAAACGGCCAGTAGCGACATCGAGGAGTTTTTTGCAGTGGAGCCGCATCCCGAAGTCATCATCACGGCGGACACGCA
>Ga0182738_1005305_pt1 | contig 13834 bp, 6 predicted proteins | sample eDN5th30CBELigMG_FD_128876 | JGI IMG/M metagenome (GOLD analysis project Ga0182738, IMG submission 128876) | Enriched Miracle-Growth compost microbial communities from Emeryville, California, USA - eDNA 5th pass 30_C BE-Lig MG (version 2)... ...
CTCTCTTTTTCCCTCCCTTCCTCTCGATTTTTGCATTTTGATGACCTTTCTAGAACATCCAGATAATCTCGCAAAGTCAACTAGAATCTCGATTCTATCTCTAACAGACCCATTTCAAGGATTTTGCGTCAAGGCAAGGCTGGAAAAAATCCTTTAGTTTTATTTTCTTTTTGAATCATGTCGCGACAGATGACTAAAATCTGGAAATTCTATTTAACAGTATGTAGAGTGAGGCAGATTTCAAATTTCACATGGGAAGAATTCTTGAAAGCTCCAAAGAAGAAATCTTTTTTTAGTAATATTTTTTCACGTTTGAAATGAAATTTCTAATAAAGTTTGGGTTTTGCCCAAATCTTTATAATCGTTTCCTCGAAAAATGTGTTTTCATAATTTTTCAGGTTTGACAGATTTTTCTCCTCTAAGGATCTTTTCAGTAGAAATTTGTTCAAGGAACATATTTTTTATGGAGTTTTTAAAACAAGAAGTAAAAAAAACTTTTTTGGCTTCAAACTTCAGATATAAATTTCTTTTAATCTGAAGATCGCGACAGGATTGGATCGGAATTTAATTTCAAGGTTGACAAGAGTTTTCTAAAGGGCCGCTGAAAGACTTTTATCCCAGTGAGCGGAGAAAATTCGAGAAAATGGTTTGACATGAAATAGCTCTTGCAGAGATGAGACTCAAATTTTTGTAGAAATAGCAAAAGTGGAGGCATATCTATAACGCTCACTGTGCGATTTCTGACTTGAATACATTGATCATATTTTTAAACTGTCTTACAGTTGGACAACTAGCCTGGCCAGACCCCGCCTTTTTTCCGAAGGAATTATTTTGAAAAAAGGATTGTTGATGACTCTTTGGCCTTTGTTCTTTCATTTTCTCAGGTTGCCTTGAAAGTGGAAGGCTTGAGATGATGGTAATATGAACTTCTTCATCTCCAAAATAAGTTGAGTTTATTTCTTCAGATCAGTTTTTACCGAACTCTCTGCCAAGTTTTTGTGGCGGAGAAATCCAGAAGAAAGGCATTATCAAGATATTATAAATTTTTCTGTAAGACGAGTCGAATCGTTTTCTACTTTAAGGCTTTGTGAAAAAAATAAAGCAATTTGATTTTTCTAGACCCCTTCCTGCTTAACAAGAAGCATCTATTCTCAGCCTTTTTTATTTTCAGAGTCAGAAAAGATTTATTAAAAAATTTCCCCTTTTCCAAAACTAGTAAGAAAAGAAAAATTTGATTTGCTTTGATCTTTGTTTGAATTTGTTCAGAATGCGCCAAGAAACACAAGATATAAAAAGGCTTTTGACTGTTAGAACTGATCTCATATTATACACCATTTAAAGTAAATCACACGTTTGATCATTTGTTTAATAGAGGCTGACATGGCTTGGCGCGAAAACTCCCATCTTGCCTAGCAATAAAAAAAGCCGCGTCTTTCTTCAAAATAAATAGAATTATCCTTAAATAAGACAATAGCTATTTTAAAGTGAGATTTCAGATATGGTTTAAAAAGCTGCCTTGTTTGTTTGGATCCAGTGGGATAAACTTTATGGCATCAGAGGGATTTATAAAAGTGGTGATTTGTGCGGCTTTTTAATGAGTTGAATAAGATGATTCATCCAGCTGTACTTATAATAACTCTGAAGAAAACTAAACAAGCGAATCAACTCTATTTTTGCCGCCAACATACGCAAATTCATTTATCTGATGTTTAAATATGAAAAATCAGAAATCAAAACATAATAATTTCGCAATTTTACGAAGGGAATCCCCAATCTGATTAATTAAACACCTATGCTCATCTTCCTTCAATTCTTCATCCTTGTCGCTTTCTGCCTCAGGTCCCTTCTCGGGCAATATGCCACTTGGAACATTCCAATTCAACAAGATACATCATGTGTGACGACCAATTATACTGATGGTGTCATGATTAACTGTACCAACCTTGGCTTTTACACTGGCGACCCTATTTCTCACGATGTAGTCACCACTATGTATGTGACTGTCTTGAAGGCCGGTCCAGTTTCAGCCATTGGTCTCGGAGAGCGTTATGACTACAATGATGCTTGGTGTAGGATAACAGATTACCCAGCATCAGGAACCACCTGGGCCACCAAGTCAATCACTCAATACAGTAATTGCTACTACAACATGGTTACGATGTATACATCCTCATCAACACCATACAGCAGCATTAAACCTAAGCAGCCTATGGTTGTTGGTGAGACATACAAGTGGACCTTTAAACCTCAGCCGACTGCAACCACAATCAAATGCTATGAGATCAATATCACAAGTATAACAGACTTATTTTTACCTTTGGCTAACTTTTTTAGTGCCTTATCCTGATGGAACATTTACTGATTTGAATGAGAGTCCTAATGGTGTCTGTTCTGGCTCAAAAGCGTACCAATACGGTAGTAGAATTATGGTTGCTCCCTATGTGGAACTCGAAGGCGCTGGACAAAGTACTTTCTATGTTCAAAAGTCCTTGTGCTCAAATATCTCTGATTGTATCAGTTGCCCAAATGGAGACACATGCCAAATCTGTAGATATGGATATCAAATTACCGACTGCGGTACCTGCACCAACTCCACTAACCTCACCTGTCCCATCGTGACTCCTCCCGCTACAAACACTACCAACAGCACTAATTCTACTGGAAGTACGAATAGCACTAATAATTCTACTGAAGGTACCAACAGTACAAATAACTCCACAGGAAGTACGAACTCGACTGGAGGTACGAATAGTACAAACTCAACAGGAGATACGAACACAACAAATCCTTCTAACTCTACGGGCGGAACCAACTCAACAAATTCTACAGGCGGAACAAACAGTACAAACTCTACTGGAGACACAAATACCACAAATCCTTCCAATTCGACAGGAGGAACAAACTCAACAAATTCGACTGGAGGGACCAACAGCACGAACTCCACAGGAGACACTAACACGACAAATCCTTCTAACTCAACAGGAGGCACAAATACAACAGATCCTTCGACAAATTCAACGAATAATTCGACAGGAGGTACCAATTCCACTGATGGTACAAACAGCACAAACTCTACAGGAGGTTCTAACACAACAGAACCCTCAAATCCTTCAAATAATTCGACTGGAGGAACAAATAGTACGAATAACTCTACAGGAGGTTCCAATACTACAGAGCCATCGAACCCTTCGAATAATTCAACAGATAATTCGACAGGAGATACAAACACGACGGATCCCTCAAATCCTTCGAACTCAACAGGAGGCACAAACACAACAGATCCTTCGACCAATTCCACAAATAACTCTACAGGAGGCTCCAATACAACAGATTCCACAGGAGGAACCAAGACGAATAATACTCAACAAGTTACTCCAGGAGATACTGATCTCATATCTGCTGGTACTCAGTCTTCTGAAGATTGTAAAAAAATATTGATTTTGACGTTTTCTAATTCTTCTAGATGCATCTCGTATAATCATACTCGTCCTTGTGGTGGTTGGAATAACCGCATTGATGATATCATTACTATTTTGCAAGAAATTCCTTAAAGCTTTCTCCAAAAGGTACTGTTCTGGTCCTTCTTCCTTTTATTTATCTCATTTCTAGACGTGGACTTCGACAAGGACGAAAATCTGTCAAAGTGCATCCTTCTCCATCATCTGTGAGCTCTCTTTATCCTTCATTGGATCTCGATGCAAAAAAGAATACACCCAAGAATGGAACAACCACGAGCATGGGACTTATCAAAGAAGATGAATCCGAGTCAATATTTGATCTTACAAAGAGAACCCGTACACCAAAGAGCCGTTTCCAAAATATTAATCCAACACTTGAGCAAATCAAAGAAGATGTCTCTGTTTTTGTTCTTAATTAAAGAGTTAATTAATCATGCCAAAAGGAATATCATCGCCATTTGAGCACCTTTTTGATTTGATGGAAGGGAGAGGATTCTCTCCTTTTCATAAGAAATTGTATACAGCCACATTACCAAATTAATCTCAAAAATTTTTGATTTATATAATGTTTTATACCCTTTTTTGATATAACAGTTTTGTAACTATCAGAAAATTGATTTTCCACCTTCAGTAAACATCATATGTTCTGTTTATTAGAATTGTTTACAAAGAGCAAATACTCCTTTGTTTCAAAAATCATTCACTTGAAATAAAATCACTTTGTCGAATTATTTTTTTTAAAAGAAATTTTAAAATTTCCTTTTGATATCTGAGATCAGAAAAATATGCGTTAAAATTCTCTCTTTCTAAACTCGTTCAAAATTTTATTTGGCGCAAACATTTCTCGGTCTTTTTTCTCAAGATGAGAAATGACTTATTTACTCAAGAAACATGGTAATTATTAAAATATTCCATACACACACGATAAACACACTCAAGTTAAATTAACTAATTCAATACAAATTATAGACAGAATTCAAAGGGAAATAACTCTCCTACATTTTCCTTATGTAAATTTATAGACAATCTTCAGAGATTAATCCAGAATATCTTTGAGTTCCAGAATAATTTTCATCGATAATCTTGTGGAAAGTGCTATCAGCAGTGGGTTCATATTCAGGTTCGAAATGATTTTGGGAGATCTTCTTGAAAGCTTCAATTTTTTCAGCAAGGTTAACAATCTCAACTTCATTCTCAGAAACTCTCTTGGCTCCTCCTTGATTGATGAGTTCATTAACGAAGTAGAAGACTCTCTTCATTCTAGATCTCAACAATTTAAAGATAATGTCGTATTCATCACGAAGCATTTGTCCTTCAAATTGAGTAAAAGTGGGGGATTTTTCAGATAATCCAGGCAAAGCATTAGCTTCAATGAACCACAAGTTGAGATTATCATCCAGCATAAAGTCCATGCCATATAATTCGAACAAGGAACTTCTCTTGAGGAAATTCTTTTGGGACATTCTGACCAAATGGATCATAGCCTTTTTACATTCAGGTCTAAAGTAATTATCCAACCAATTGGTATCATTGATCAGTCCTCTTTCCAAAAGATAATCTTGGAATCTGTCAAATAACCAAGATTGATCTTCCTTCAATTCAGCATAGGTTTTTCCATTATATGACCCGTTCTTCTTAGCTTCTGCCAAGACATTGCTGACAGCAGAGTTGGTGATAAGAGAGCTCTTTTCTTCAGAATGAGCATCGTAGTCAGTCAAAGAGACTCTGAAATATCCATCATGGTAGAAGACCATCATGGGATTAGTGGAGGCAATCAACATATAGAGCCTGAAATCTGCCTTCTTTCCATTAATCAACAAGGGATTGTGAATAAAAGCTTGCAAGATGTTATTTTGTTGTTCTTCACCGCATTTTTCTCCATGAGCATATAATCCTCTAATGACTTCCTCTTGTTTATTATCAACAGGGAAGACACCAGACCCAGCGTGTAATCCGACAATCTTTCTGATAAAGACAATGTTTCTTTCCTTCTTAAGCTCTTGGTATTGAGGAGATTCAAGCACTTTGAAGAATTCAAGACATTGGTCTTTGTCAGTCATGAGATAATTCTTTGGGAAGAATCTGTCAGATTTCAAACATTGAGGTCTGTCTTGGTAATTTTGGGCATATTGACTAAGCCCAACAGCAGCTTGATCTTTTTGATAAAGACTTTCATGGCCAGGAATGTGATTAGACATTTGACCCAAGCAAGAGAATTGTTTGCCAACATGTCTTTTATAAAACATGGTGGATCCAGTGACAATCAAACTGGCGTTAGGAACAAGATCAACATCTGGCTTATTAGGGCTGGGATTTCTGTACCATCTGACTTCAGGTTGGACATTAGTGGCAATTTGATCGAGGCCATATTTACGGGCGAAATGTTGAGGGAGATAGCTGGAGACATAGTTGTTTTGAGTGAAAACATAGTCTGGGTTCTGTGTAAAGTATTCTCTATGTTTATCACAATAGCTATCGTCAGCTGTCAATCCGAGGTAGTAATCTTTGTATTTATCACCCCACTTCTCTTCAGGCCAGCCATTGTAGTTTGGCTCAAAGACATCAAGCTCTTTGAGAACCAAATTTGCAAGGCCTGGATCATCAAAGGCGAGTCTGTTGGTCACATCACCATTGAGGCAAGATTCCTCAACCATTTCAAATGGCTCGGGACCGTCAATAGTGTTACCCAGAACATGAGGGGAAGACAAGCCTAAAGCACAAAGAAAAATGCCTTTCAGAAGTTTCATGTCGCAGAAAAGAGTTGGGAAAAATTTTATATTTGTCTGAGAAGGAATCTTGAAGATTAAATAATTAGAATTGGCGGCTGGGACATGTAATTTAAATTTAGAAATTCGCCTGTGCTTCATAACTGTAATAAGAGCCGGATTCGGTAACCGCTCCATTGGCAAAAATGATTAAAGAGTATTTCCCTTATCCAAAATTCCTAAAATATAAAATGCTGAGATAAGAGGAGTCTAAGATGTCTTGTCACTCTTTGAAATGAACCTAAGTGAGAAAGGCTATGATAAAAGAGAGAAAGCCAAAGTCCTTGACAAAGACAATTATTCGATATAAAAAGAAAGGCGCGATTTTTTTATAAAAATAGCTATCAATATTCTCTTTTTCTTCAAATGTTGATATTGGAGCATTTTGATTCGTTTGATAGCCCTTTTGAGCCAAAGTCGACGAGTCGAGACACTCAGAAGATGAGGGGATGCATAAAAGAAAGGATTTTCATGGGGAAGAGAAAGAACGTTTGTGACTCTTTGTTTTCAAATATTCATAAATATTTATCTTTTTGGCTCCTAATTTCTAACTTACTTAATCGAAAATAACCCCTTATTCTCGAAATTTCGTTTTTAAATAGAGACAATTTTTGCTATATTTATTTTAAAGACTAAAACTCCAAACAAAGATCAAGTCTCTCATTCATTGTTTTCGTGCTTTATAGATATTTTATAGCCTTTCCTCTAAATAATATGAGATGAAAGAGAAAAAGACGATTCAACAAGAACACTTAGAGTGATATAATATTTCAATGACTTCTAAGCTCAGAGAATTCCCGGGTGACTATTTTGGATGACATTTCTATTTTTATTGGAGAATTTTTGTTTAATTCCAATTTTTGTTGAAAAAGATGAATAAAGTCTCTCAAGGAAAAATGAAGAAAGCCTATCTGAAGTTTGAGAAAGCTAATTGGTCTGTGATAGAGAGATGAGAGAAGCCCTTTCTATTTGATGGAATGGTTTAAATCTTTTTGAGGGGGAAAATTTCTAGAATTCTTGGATTTGAATTTCTGCGGCAAATCTTTATAGCGAAAAAAACTTTGGACTTGAAATTTCAAGAAATGAAAATTAGAAAGGTCTTTTTTGAAAAAGTTACTGAGAAATGAATGTGACAAGAAAAATTTGGACCCTATTTGTTTGAGATTTAAACTTGGAATTTCCTGAGAAATCAGGGGATAATTAACTCTCAAACAATTGAGATTTGAATTAAAAGCTATTATTCCAAATTGATCATAACTCATGTGAACTCTGAGAATTTGTGCGGTTTTTTGAAGAGTATTGTACTGAGAAGCAAAACTGAGAGGGCTGAGAGTCAATACTTAACTTAGATGCCCTGTGGAAGCTCTCTAAGCATTTCTTATCTTGAAAGAAAAATCCTTCATATTTTGCTTGAATAGCAATTTTGGGATAAATTTTGGCGGGCCAAGCAAAATCATCTTCTTTCTGTTAAGGTTTCCGATGAACTTTGTAAAGCAGAGAAAAGGGTTTGTCAGTTTAATTCGAACTAAAACTCTTCATCTTCTGGAAAATATTCAGAAACGAGCAGGGATCTCTTTTGGTATATTTTGAAAGTACAAAAAAAGAATCGAATTTTTTAAAGGATGCGAACAAGAGTTTGACAGAAAATAAATTCAAATAAAGAGGAGTTAGTGGGATGTCTAAATTTATGAAAGAATTCAGCTCAATAACTAGCTTTTAAACTGAAGTTCCAGCTAATATATATTGATTTATTGAAATTTGGCGATTTTCTTTCATTTTCCGACAAGATTCAAGGAGAAAAGGGGAAAATATATATGAGGAAAAATTCTTTGAAAGAGATAAGAGAGGAAATGATCCAGAGACCTTGTTGGGAGTCACACCCTCCTCTCTATTTATGGAAGGGAAAACGTTTTATTTTTTTGATGATTTGAGCTTGAGTATTTGAAAGTTGCTTTGAAGGAAAATTAGAAAAAAATCTTTTTTTGGTTCAGTGGTTCAAGCCAAATATGGATGGACTTCTGGATAAAAGAGCCCCTTGAGAATCGAATTATACCATATTTTTGGACTCATCTATTTCTTGGGAATTTTTTTTTTAATGTTTCTTCTGAATTTTCCCCCTAAACTCCCTCTATAAAAAAGGGCCGGACAACTGATGAATTTTTCTAAGTATGAAACTTGGATACGCAGGTTTGCTGGAAAGAAACAAAACTCAAAGGAAAACCCTTTTTTGAGAAAAAGCTTCAAAATTTTCTAATTGTTCGATTTGATTAGAAAGATTATCAACTAGAATTGAAATTTTGCCACTTCTTTTGAAAATAAAAAAATCTGAAATATGGTTGAGAGAATTTTGAACAAATAACTTTATAAAAATTGAGAGTTTTCATGTTCTTAAAAAGGAAAATTGAAGAAATTAACTTTCTCTTTCGAGACTCATCTTGCGTGGGAAAATTTGAAATAATCTTTAATGCTGGAATTTTTTTTCAAAGCTATTGTCATCATCCCGAAAACTTGACTTTCTGAACTTTGAAAGATTTTGAGATGAAGGAATTTTTGGACAAGTTTCTTAAGATTGTGAGGTTTTTTTTGTGCTAAGACAACCATTTTCGAGCTCAAAAAAAGAAAAGTAAATGTGAAAAAAACAGTTTCAATAAAATTTTGGATAAGTTTAAAGGAAAGAATTGCCTTGATCATCTCAAATTTGAAAATTTTAGAATCCTTTGATCTCTTGGAAATAAGTCCCTTTACAAAGTTGTTTCTCATTTGACTGGGCCTTAATGCTTGGCAGGGCTTCCCACAGTGCCTACTTTCCCCAGCTTTGTCGATTTTTTTTTTTGGGCAAATTAATCTGGCAGATTCCTTGGATCTGGCACTTTCTCTAAATAAATTCAAACAAACAAATTTTGTTTCGATTTTTTTTTGTCAGAGTTCAGACAAAAATCTTTTATTATCCAAATCTTTCCATATTTTGAGAGAATTCTTCTCAAGCAATTTCTTTGCTGAGGTGGCATACTACGAGACCTCAATTACTTAGATTTGCTGGATTCTAATAAAAAAATATTGGGATTGAATCAATCATCTCCGTAAAATAAATCATGTCCGGGTTTTTGAGGGGAATGTTGTATTTTTTGAAAACTTTTTGAACAATGTCTGGAGTTCTTTCGAAAAATTTGAAAGCCCTGCTGTTTGGGCTCTCGAGGACAGAAACCAGAGAGGAATGATTAAACATACAGAAAAACAAAAATTAAATTAGTTCTTTCATAAAAAGAGAAAATTTGAAATTTTATTGAAAATTACATTTCACCCTGAAGTAATATGGGAATTTCAAAACTGAATAAGAACTGCAAGATCACAAAGAGAATTCAGTCCTTTAATAAGTTTGATCAATAAAACATTTTTTGTGAAAAAATGTTGCTCAAAAAGTTTATATGTTTGAATTATTCTTTCAAAGAAGAAATTGAACATAACGGAAAAATTTTATATGATCTTATTTTTGCTTGCTCTCAATCCCTCATAAGAGTGAATGAAGGAAAAAATTAGTACTTGAGCACTGATTTTCTAAGTTTGTCTAGAAGGGGAAAGAATCTAACAGAATTCTATTTTTCCCTAAAATTTCAGACTAATTATTTCTTTCTCACCAGATTAGGCGCCTGATTAAAAGATAATTGTTTGAATTTTAAATAATTTTAGATGAAGTAAATGCTTTCAAAAGAAGCTTTTTATGAAACAAAACTTTCCTTGATGCTTGCAGGAATTTTCTTTGGATTTCAAAAACAAAAGTTATAGTGAAAGGATTTTATTTACAAAATTCAAACAAGGAAAAATTTATTTTTGCAAAGCATCAAAACTTTGTTTCTAAAAATTTTTATTTGAGAAGAATACCAGTTTGATTCTTAAAATCTTTTGGAAAGAATGACTGCTTTGAGGAAAAAAATGTCAGAAAGAGAAAAAAATTAAGGAGTTTGACTGACTCGAAGTTTAGAAGAAGAGAAAGGGACAAATTTAGGGCAGAACAAGAACGGTGATTATCAATCTAATATACCTTGAGATTTTATGGTCCCATAATTTCAGGATGCCTTGGAGTGACTTGAAAAGTTAGGATGTAAAGTTTTGTTTGAAACGAATTGAGCAATCTTTCAAGGGAAAAAAAAAACTGTAGGTTTTACCAAATAATAATTCTTCTCAAATAATTTTGCGGGAAGCCAAAATTTTCCCAAGAGTCAAAACTTCTAAAGGATAAAATTCGTAACCTTTAAAGCGACAATGATTTTCTGTCATCTTCAAAGAAGGGAAGTCAGTTTTTGAAGCAAAAACTATTGAACATTTTCCCAATGCAACGCATATTGGGTTTTTTTTTGTGTATGCGAATTTTTATAAGCCTGATAATTATCACAAAACCAGTAAAATCAAGAACAGTAGATCTCAAGAGATGGTTAGTGAGGCAAAATGTTCATTAAATTGCTTAAAACTTCGTAGGGAAACGAGATTTTCGAATCAGAAAAAGCAATTGCTGGGACTTATTCCTCATTTATTCTTTTCAATCTCATCGAGAAAAATGCCAAATTTTTTGAAATTGGATTTTAGATTCGTTTTGAGGCTTGTAAAAACAAATTCAAGTTTCAAGCCATCAGAAGAAAGATTTTTCTCTGATATTTGCTGTTGTGATTGCCTGAATCTTTGAAGGTTTTTTGAAAATTATTTCTCCAAAATAAAAATCCTTGAATATTTTTTCAAGTACTAAAAATGGAAGAATGTAAAAAATCACAGAAACCAAAGGAAGAGGCTGTTTTATGAGGTTTTAGGGCAATTCACATCAAGCAAACAATCTTGGTGCTTGAGAATGACTCTTGATTTTCAAAGAATTTTTCAAGCAAGCTTTAGTCACAAGCGGGAAATAGTATTTAAACATCAATGCTCACGATTGATGCGAGACAAAAGAGATAGAAGTTTAGATCGTGCATTTTGGAAATGAAAAAGGGAAGAAAAGTGTTCTTTTCAAGAATAAATTAATTGCAAGGACTTTTCATAAAATAGTAAAGAGAAAATTTGCTCGCAAAACAAACGGTTTCAAATATTAACTTGAATAAATAAAGTTTGTGCTGTGGCTCAATTAAAATTAACAATGGAAAAATTCGAATTGTTCCAAACAGTCCATGAGACAAATAATTGGAAAGAACCAAAGTCTCAAGTTTCCTGTCGTTCTCATCAAAAAAAATGAAGAAAGAAAGGTATCTTAACTGATTCTTTATATGATAAAGTTGCCCTTTGTTGAATGTAATAGATTGAAGAAAATAGTTTTTGTCTGAGGAACAAAAGTTCATTTGTTTGAATTGGAAGGGCATAGAAGAGCCCGAGCTGACTTTGTAAGAGATTTGATAGCTGGATGAGAGTAGTTTTCGTGTGAGTATTTGAGTTTTTTATTTTGGAAGCTTCTTGTTTTTTAAAAATAAACCAAGATTGCTTGCAACAAAAAGACAAAGTGAAGGAAAACTGGAGCATAGAAACTTATAGGATAAAAACAGCGGTAACATGTTAAAAGCAAAAGATAGATGTTTGGTTTGAATAGGATCTAGCTCCTATTCCTTGATAGATTTATCGTCAAACAAAGCCTTTCTGGTTGTAATACATATGACATTCGAAAAAACTATTCATTCTAGAAAGGTAATTTTCGAAGTGAGAATCAGGAAATGAAGTCCTAGGCCAACGAAAATCTTTCTGCTAAAACAAAATGAGAGTTTTCGCATACAAAAATTCTCAATTTTAGCTGAAGAAATCTGCGAAATGGCTTGATCTATTTTTCAGATTTCTCTTGATTGTTCTAGAATTTTATTAGCTAGTTTGCTACAAAGGACCATCTTTTTGGTTTTTTGTTCTTCAAAATGATTTGAAGGTTTCATGGAAACAAGCTGCTTCTAGAAAAAAAGTAAAAATTTGAAGCTAAAGGAAGTAACGAATAGTGAACCATGAAGAGATGAGGGAAGTTTATTTAGATGGCATTGGAGAGTCTTTTTCGATCCTAAGTTTATGTCAGAATAAAAAACAGTTGCTAATGAAAATTAGAATCTAGCTTGTATCAATAAAAAGCTCTATAGAAATTTGAAATCGAAGCATCTCGAACTTTTTAATCTGGCCAAAACTCTATTTTGTCTTCTTTGTCATTTTAAACTCGCCTTTAAATCTCTATCCTTTTGAACAAATGTAGAAGGATCATCCAGCGATTTTGAAAACTTATTCCGTTAGTTTTCGAGAGAAAGTGTGCTAAACTTTGAATTTTAATGGCTTTTAGAATTGGATTTTTAATATCCAATTTTTTTAACCATAACTGCGAATTTCGTATACAAGACCCTTTTGAAGTTTGAACAGGATGACGGACTCTAGCCGTCAGAAAATATCCTGACCTAATACCTAGTTTACTGAGTTTTGCTTGAATATACTTCGGAGCTGTCTGAAATTAAGGAAAATTGTTTTAAAAATTAAGTTAATTAATCCTGTGATTGATTGATTATGTAGATATCTCTCGATTGAAAAGATGAGACTGAAGAAAGAGTTTTCAAAAGCTGAGGGACGAGGAGATATGGCAAAAATAAACCCCTGGCGAAAATTTTCATATGCCAATGGAATAAGATCATAGTTACTTAAGAAAATTTTCTACTCAATAAACAATCTCTGCTATTTGAAATTCTTTGGCGTCCAAGAAATCCCTCTTCATACTCAATGGAAAATAACCTGAACCTCTATTTGTTTTCTTAAGAGGTCTGAGAATTTTTTCTTCTGAAAAAATTATATTTGGTCTTTATATACGCGTGTTTTACCTTAATTATTATTGCAACGTCATCAAGCATGTTATTTTTGAAGACAGTTTAATCGGATTTATTACTGGGTTTTGAAGAATTATTTTTTCAGGGGTCAAAAACTTTCTTCTTCTCAGCCTAGCTTAAGCTGTTTACTTGGAAATTTCTTTCGATTTTCCTTTGAGTTTGAAAGAGAAGGGAGAATGCTCAAGGTTAGAAACTCAAAGTGTTTCAAAGGCATAATTTGTCCAAGAAGGTATGCGTTTATTTTCATTTTCTGGATTCAGCTCCATTAGACCAAGGGGCTGGCACGTTGAGATGAAAAGAGAATTTTTCTTTTAAGGGCATGAATATAAGAATTTTTCAAAGAAAGCTATGCAAATTTGAGGATTTTATCTCTCATTTCTTTCAAGAGTTTACTTGAGCTGAAGTTGTTTTTTTTTTTCAAATCAGGGACCTTTGGAGAGATGAGAACAATTTGTCCTTGTAACTGAGTGCATTGATTCAACACGATGAAACCAGAAAAGAAAAAGAAGAAAAGAAGTGACCTGTCAGAAAACTCTTTAAATAATTGTGACAAAAAGAGAGGTGGAATATGAAGCATAGGAAAGAAGAAGAGATTTTAAAACAAAGAGGAAGTTATTGTTTAGTGTTTTGGCTTCTCCAACTCTTTGAAAGTTGTTTGCTGGTGAAAATTGGAATTGTGGGCAAGCAATAATCTAGATTCACAGACCAGATTTCGAGGGCCTAAACTAATTGATTAATTTTAAAGAAATACTCTAAAATAAATTATTGAGAAAAAAGGCTCACTTTGATCAAGCTA
>Ga0182738_1005306_pt1 | contig 13832 bp, 15 predicted proteins | sample eDN5th30CBELigMG_FD_128876 | JGI IMG/M metagenome (GOLD analysis project Ga0182738, IMG submission 128876) | Enriched Miracle-Growth compost microbial communities from Emeryville, California, USA - eDNA 5th pass 30_C BE-Lig MG (version 2)... ...
AGGCATGGGAGTATAGTATCGACTTCAGTACATTTCATAATCCTGGGTAATTTGGTTTAGGCGCATGCAGTCTCTGTGGATGCTACTGGCGAGTATCATGTTTGCTGGCATGGGGGCCTGTGTAAAGGTGGCCTCCGATCTCGGGGCTTCGCTCGCCCACGTTGTGCTTTTCCGTGGCATTCCATCGGTCGTGCTGCTGTTCATCTGGACCCGCCTCACGCATCGCAGCCTGATCCCCACCAGCTGGAAGCTGCACCTGTGGCGCAACGTCGCCGGCATTATTTCCATGTGGCTGGGCTTCTTTGCCATTTCGCACCTGCCGCTGTCCACCGCCATCAGCCTGAATTACACCGCGCCGCTTTTCATCGCGGGCTGGATGCTGGGCTGGGGCGGCACCCAGCGCGACCCCGTCCGTATCACCGCCGTGCTGTTTGGCTTCCTGGGCGTGCTCGCCGTGCTGCGCCCCAATCTTGAGCAGCAGCATTTGCTGGCCGCGTTCATGGGCCTGGGCGCCGGCGCCATGTCGGCCATCGCCATGATGCAGATCCGCCAGTTGGGCCGCGTCGGCGAGCCCGAGTGGCGAACGGTATTCATCTTTTCCTGCTGCGTCTGCCTGTCGAGCGTGCCCGGCATCGCCATGGAAGGTGTATCGGTTTCTGTGGGAGCCTGGCTGGCGCTCGTCGGCGTGGGCGTGCTGGGCCTGGTGGGGCAGCTTGCCATGACGCGCGCCTTCGGGCTGGGCTCGGCGCTGCTGACGGCGGCGCTGCAATACACCACGATTATCTTCGCGGCCATACTCGGGTTTGTATTCTGGGGCACGATCCCCGATGCCATCGCCTGGGCGGGCATGGCGCTCATTATCGCGTCGGGCCTGCTGTCTATCTGGCGTACATACTCGGAAGACCGGGTGCTTCGCGGCAGCCCGCCTTCCAGCTCCGCCCGCAAGCCTCCGGAGGAGGTGGTCACGGCCTCGGGCCTCAAGCCCGCCGGCGAGCCCGCCTCGTCAGGGCAGGACACGCCCATTTCGCCGCAGGCATCGGCTACGGGCGGCGCGCCCGCGGCGGCCAGCGTTTCAGCCATGCCCATGCCCGAGGTGCCGGGCGACAGGCAGGACGGCTCCGCCCAGGGCGCTGGCGGCCTGCCCGCCATGGCCAGCGCAAAGAGCGGCGCCTGAGCCCAATCGAGGCATCACACCCGGACGTCAGACCCCATGATGCGGCGATACCATTCGTGGAAATGCTGCATGCCGTCTTCCATGGGCGATTGATACGGCCCGGCCTCATCCGCCCCGCGCAGCATCAGAGCCTTGCGGCCCGCATCCATGCGCTCGGCGATTTCATCGTCTTCGACGGCCGTTTCCATGTAGGCCGCCCGCTGCGCCTCGACGAATTCGCGCTCGAAAGCGGCAATGTCTTCAGGGTAGTAGAACTCGACAATGTTCACGGTTTCCTGCGGGCTGACGGGGTGCAGCGTGGATAGCACCAGCACATGGGGGTAGAGTTCAATCATGTGCGTCGGGAAATAGGTAACCCACACGGCGCCGAATTCGGGTTCGTCGCCGCTGCGGTATTCCATGAGCCGGTCGTGCCAGGCCCGATAGACATCGGTCCCAGGCTGGCTCAGCGCATTGTGTACGCCGACGCGCTGACAGCTGTACCAGTCGGAAAATTCCCACTCCAGATCGTCGCAGGTGACGAACTTGCCCAGGCCGGGATGGAAGGGGCCCACATGGTAGTCTTCAAGATAGACTTCGATGAAGGTCTTCCAGTTGTAGTTGCAATGGTGGACCTCGACGTGATCCAGCACATAGCCTGAGAAGTCGAATTCGGGCCGCTCGAACAGGGCCGCCATGTCGCGCGCGGGGTCGCGCGGCCCTTCAAACAGCAGGCCATGACAGCCGCGCAGCGGATAGCGCTGCAGGTCCATGCAGGGGGTGGCCGGAAACTGTGGCGCCCCAAGCAGCTTGCCCTGTTTGCTGTATGTCCATCGGTGAACGGGGCAGACGATATTGCCGCCGGTTTCACGCAGATTGCCGCTGGAGCGGGCGGCGCCCGCAACATCTCCGGCCTGGCCGCCCAGCATGATGGCTTGCCGGTGCCGACAGACATTGGAAATAAGCTCCACGCCCTGAGGGTTGCGCACCAGAACCCTGCCCGCGGATTCCTGGGGCAGGGTGCGCCAGTCGCCTGGCTCGGGCACGAATTTCTCGTTTCCGACGTAAAGAGACGAATTGCCGAATATGCGTTCCCGTTCCAGCGCAAAAACGGCTTCGTCGAAGTAGCTGTTGACTGAAAGTTGGGTCTGCGCAGGCATGATGTGCGCTTTGCGACCGATGTCGGTCATGATTCCCCCCCGCAAAGTACAAACCAGGGAGAATCGTGTTCCGGCCCTGGCGCGAAGAAAAAAACGGATTGGCCGATGAAATTTCTAGAACCCGCCATTGTACCCCATCCCTGTTTGTGGGGGAGATCCCCGTCCGGGAAATTGTTACGCTCCGGACGCCCCGCATCTCGTACAATTCAGGCTGGACATAAAAACAGGCGCCGCTTTCAGAGCGAGAGCGCGGGCGCCGCATATCCGGATTCGACCCATGAATGATACACATCCGACCCCCGAGGCTGGTCTTGGAGCCGCTGGCACTGATGCCGGCCAGGCACTGCCGCAGGATTTCGAGACTGCGCTTGCGCAGCTCGAGGCGCTGGTAGGGCAGATGGAGGACGGTTCGCTGCCGCTGGACCAGTCTCTTGCCGCCTATGAAAAAGGCGTTGAGCTGGCACGCATCTGCCAGCGGCGCCTGGACCAGGCCGAGCAGCAGGTCAAGGTGTTGCAGGGCAATCTGCTCAAGCCTTACACAGACGATACCGGCGAAGAAGGCTGAGGAATGGGGCGCAGATCGATAGATTTTCCGGCATGGCTGGCGGACCGCGCGCAGCATGTCGAGGCCGTGCTTGACCAGCTGCTGCCGCCGGCCAGCGAGATACCCTGCCGGCTGCACGAAGCCATGCGTTACGCGGTGCTGGGCGGCGGCAAGCGCGTGCGCGCCGCACTGGTCTATGCGGCTGGCGAGGCCGCGCTGCCCGCCGGGGTTGCGGCGTCCGCGCAGGAAATGGCGCTGGACCATGCTGCCGCGGCGGTAGAGCTGATCCATGCCTATTCGCTGGTGCATGATGACCTGCCATGCATGGATGATGATGCGCTCCGTCGCGGCCAGCCTACCGTGCATGTCAAGTATGACGAGGCGACGGCGATGCTGGCGGGCGATGGCCTGCAGCCGCTTGCTTTCGAGCTGCTCGGCCTGATGCCGATTGCGCCCGCCCTCATCGTGCAGGCAACCCAGTTGCTGGCCCGTTCGGCGGGCAGTCTTGGCATGGTGGGCGGGCAGGCGATAGATTGCGAAAGCGTCGGCCTGACGCTCACCGCCGAGCAGTTGCGGCAGATGCACAGCATGAAGACCGGCGCCATGCTGGAAGCCAGCGTGCTGCTTGGCGGCATCGTCGCCGGTGCGGGTTCCGCCCAGCGCCAGGGGCTGGAGGCCTATGCTTCCGCCGTCGGGCTGGCCTTCCAAGTAGTTGATGACATCCTGGATGTCACGGCCGATACCGCCACACTGGGCAAGACCGCGGGCAAGGACGCGGCGGGCAACAAGCCTACCTATGTCTCCATCCTTGGCATGGATGGGTCGCGCGAGCTGCTCAAGGAGCTGCATGCCCAGGCGCATGCGGCGATCCTGCCGCTCGGGCCGCCCGCGGCGCACCTGGCCTGTATCGCGGACTACATCGTTGGGCGTGATCATTAGCCGCAGGCAGCGCCGCGTTCCTTGCCTGTATAGTGAGCTGTCGTGCCGCCGCGCAGCCTTTGGCGACGGGGGCGGACGGCATGCTGTGAACCGTGCCGCAAGCCTCTTTTGCCGCGACGGTCTAAAATGTCCCTACGACCGAATCAATTGAACCGTATGACCACTGTTTCTCTCGAAGCCATCCACTCGCCGGCTGACCTGCGTGCCCTGGACCGTTCAGGTCTCAAGGAAATCGCGGCGCAGCTGCGGGAATTCGTGCTGCAGTCGGTTTCGAAGACAGGGGGGCATCTGTCTTCCAACCTGGGCACTGTCGAGCTCACCATTGCCCTGCACAGCGTATTTGAAACCCCGGATGACCGCATTGTCTGGGATGTCGGCCACCAGTCGTATCCGCACAAGATCCTGACCGGGCGCCGCGAAGGCATGGCCAAGCTGCGGCAGCAGGACGGTATCTCTGGTTTTCCAAAACGCAGCGAATCAGAATACGACGCCTTCGGCACGGCGCATTCCTCCACCTCGATTTCCGCCGTGCTGGGCATGGCCGTGGCCTCTCGCAATGCCGGCGATACCAAGCGGCAGCACATCGCCGTCATCGGCGATGGCGCCATGACGGCCGGCATGGCTTTCGAGGCGCTCAACAATGCAGGCGTGACGCCCGGCGTGAATGTGCTGGTGGTGCTCAACGACAATGATATGTCGATCTCGCCGCCGGTCGGCGCCCTGAATCGCTATCTGGCCCGGCTGATGTCCGGCGGCTTTTATGCGGCAGCCAAGAACGTCGGGCGGACGGTGCTGCAGCATGTGCCGCCCATGCTGGAGCTGGCGCGGCGCTTCGAGGGCCATGCCAAGGGCATGATCTCGCCGGCCACGCTGTTCGAGGAACTGGGCTTCAACTACGTCGGCCCGATCGACGGCCACGATCTTGATGCGCTTATCCCCACGCTGGAAAACCTCAAGGCCCTGGGCGGCCTGCAGTTCCTGCATGTGGTGACGCGCAAAGGGCAGGGCTACAAGCTGGCCGAAGCTGATCCTGTGCTTTATCACGGCCCAGGCAAGTTTGATCCGAGCGTAGGGATACAGAAATCGGGTTCGCCCGCCCGCCAGACCTTCACTCAGGTGTTTGGCCGCTGGCTTTGCGACATGGCGGCGCGGGATGAGCGCCTCTATGGCATTACGCCTGCCATGCGTGAAGGAAGCGGGCTGGTCGAGTTTGAAAAGTGCTATCCCAGCCGCTATTTTGACGTGGGCATCGCCGAGCAGCATGCCGTCACATTTGCCGCCGGCCTGGCCTGCGAAGGCCAGAAGCCTGTTGTTGCCATCTATTCGACCTTCCTGCAGCGCGGCTACGACCAGCTTATCCACGATGTGGCACTGCAGAACCTCGATGTCACGTTTGCGCTGGATCGCGCCGGCATTGTTGGCGCCGACGGGGCTACGCATGCGGGAAACTACGATATCGCCTTCCTGCGCTGTATTCCGAACATGGTTGTGGCCACGCCTTCCGACGAACGGGAAGCCCGGCTGCTGCTGAGCACTTGCTATGAATATCCGGGCCCGGCCTCGGTTCGCTACCCGCGCGGCGCGGGCTGCGGCGCCGAGCCCGATACCGGCCTTGAGGCCGTGGCGCTGGGTCGGGGTGTGGTGCGCCGCCATGGCGCGCAGGTGGCCATCCTGGCCTTCGGCACGCTGGCCGTGCCGGCCCTCGAGGCCGCCAATGCCCTGGATGCGACCCTGGCGGACATGCGTTTTGTGAAACCGCTCGATGAGGATCTGGTGGTGGAGCTGGCGCAATCGCACCAGGCGCTGGTAACAGTGGAAGAGGCGGCAGTCATGGGGAGCGCCGGCAGCGCCGTGCTCGAATGCCTGGCCAGGCGGGGCATCACTATCCCGGTGCTGCAGCTGGGCCTGCCCGATGAGTTTATCGATCATGGCGACCAGGCGGCCATCCTGGCCAGGAACGGTCTGGACGCCGCCGGCATCGAACAGTCAGTTCTCGCGCGCTTTGCGGACAGCCTGTTCAGCAAGGCCAGCCGGCGCGGCGTGGCGGGCTAGGACGGATCGGCACCTTGTTTCCTGTCTTGTTAAGGTTTATAAGGTTGAGGGCGGCATAGCCGCAGGATTGAGTCTCATTACACACGGATCGCGCGGCGCCCAGGCCGCGCCACATAGGTTTAGCTCATGAATATTCTGTACGATACCCCGGCAGCCATGCCCGATGTGCAAAGCAGCGTCGATACGCGGCATATTGCCATCCAGCGCGTAGGCGTGAGAGGGGTTCGCCATCCCATGCTTGTTGCGGCTGCCGACGGCCAGGCTCAGCCCTCAGTCGGCGCCTGGGAACTGACGGTGGCTTTGCCCCCCCAGGAAAAAGGCACCCACATGTCGCGTTTCGTTGCCCTGCTCGAGCGCTATCGCCGTACGCCGATGACGCCGGGGGTGTTCTGCGCCATGGCGCGCGACATGCTGCCCCTGCTCGGCGCCCAGGCGGGCGACATCACGGTGAGCTTTCCGTATTTCCTGGAGAAGGTCGCGCCGGTATCAGGCGTATCCAGCCTGATGGATTATGAGGTGACTTGGAAGGCCGTGGCCAGGGAGGACGCGCCAGCCGCGACCGGCTTCGAGCTTCAGGTTCTCGTGCCCGTGACCAGCCTGTGCCCATGCTCCAAGGCGATTTCAGAATACGGCGCGCATAATCAGCGCTCGCACGTCACGGTGACGGTTGCCTATGAGAACCCGGACGCCGTCGATGCGGATGCGCTGATCCGCGCAATAGAGCAGCAGGCTTCCTGCGAGCTGTGGGGGTTGCTCAAGCGTGGCGATGAAAAATTCGTCACCGAACGCGCCTACGAGAATCCCAAGTTTGTAGAGGATCTGGTTCGCGATGTGGCTTGCCAACTGCAGGAAATGGACGGGGTGCTGAGCTATCGCGTCGTGGCCGAGAACTTTGAATCCATACACAACCATTCGGCCTACGCGGTCGTCGAAGGCTGAGGCGCTTGCCCCTTCCTGGGTAAAAATGCTAACATAGCTGGTTTCTTGCTCGACTCTTATACGCCTGCGCCTTGCGGGCGGTTCTGGGCGGGCTGACCCTTGCGGCCAACGCATGGCCGCAAGACATCCACAAGGAGTGTTTTATGCGTCACTACGAAGTAGTGTTCATTGTGCATCCCGATCAAAGCGAGCAGGTGCCCGCCATGGTCGAGCGCTATCAATCCACCGTCACCAGCAATGGCGGCCAGGTGCATCGCCTGGAAGACTGGGGCCGTCGCCAGCTGGCATACCCCATCCAGAAGCTGGTCAAGGCACACTATGTCTGCATGAACATTGAATGCAGCCAGGCGGTGCTTGACGATCTCGAGCATGCTTTCCGCTACAACGACGCCATCCTGCGCCACCTGGTCATCAAGACCAAGAAGGCCAGCACGGCACCTTCGGTCATGATGAAGTCGGTCGAGCGCGAAGAGGCCCGCAAGGCCAGCGCCGAAGCGGCGGCGGCCACCCAGTCGAACTGACCGGCGAGCCTGGGTCGATCGTGAACCAGCTGGCTTTGTCGGCCACGGCGCTGGAGGTGCAGCCCCTGAGGTATACCCCCGCTGGCCTGCCGGCAATCGAAATGCTGTTGGGGCACGAGTCGGAGGTGATCGAGGCGGGCAAGCAACGCCGCATCGAGCTGACACTTTCGGCCATCGCACTGGGCGACACGGCTTTGCTGCTGGCAGACACCCCGCTGGGCGCATCCTTGACGATACAGGGCTTTCTGGCTCCGGTTCGCAAGGGTTCGACAAAGCTGGTTCTGCACATACAGAAGGCTGACAGGGTTTATGCAGGCGGCGGCAGCGTCGTCGTATAAAGAAATCATGGCATACAGGGCGCAAGCGTAAGCGACACACGGACGCAGGCGCACAAAATACACCGTCCGGGCAGGGCCCGGACAACAAAGAGGCACATTATGGCTTACTTCAAGAAAGGCAAAGAAAAGCGTAAATTCACGCAACAGAATCCTCTGTTCAAGCGCCGCAAATTCTGCCGCTTCACGGCAGCCGGCGTCGAGGAAATCGACTACAAGGATCTGGATACCCTGCGTGATTTCATCCAGGAAAACGGCAAGATCATTCCTGCCCGCCTGACCGGCACCAAGGCTCATTACCAGCGCCAGCTCGACACCGCTATCAAGCGTGCGCGCTTCCTGGCCCTGCTGCCTTACACCGACAACCACAACTGATCCGAGGGCTTAGGTCATGCAAGTTATTCTGCTCGAAAAGGTCGTGAATCTCGGTAACCTCGGTGATGTCGTGCGTGTGCGCGACGGCTATGCCCGTAACTACCTGATTCCCCAGAAAATCGCCCGCCGCGCAACCGATGCGGCCCTGAAAGAATTCGAGGCGCGCCGTGCCGAACTCGAAAAGCAGCAGGCTGAGAAGCTGGCTGCCGCCGAGGCTGTTGGCGCCAAGCTGGAAGGCTTTACCGTCGAGATCGCGCAAAAGGCAGGCGTGGATGGCCGTCTGTTTGGTTCGGTCACCAGCATGGACATCGCCGCTGCCCTGAACAGCAAGGGTTTCGATTCGGTCCAGAAGTCGCAGGTTCGCCTGCCCGACGGCCCGCTCAAGGCGGTCGGCGAATATCCCGTGCTGGTTGCCCTGCACGCTGATGTCGTATCCAACATCAACGTCGTGATTCAGGGCGAAATGGCCTGATGCGGCGAAGGTGCGTGGTACATTCTTCCTGCATGGATGAATGTATCGCGCCCAGCGGTGAAAAAGCCGGCGCGAGCCGGCTTTTTTCTTTTTCTGCAGATGTTTCCAGGCATTGGTATGTCATGGCCGGCTTTTTCCGCCGGCGTACCAGTGCCGACGCACGGAGTACGGCTTGGACAGCATGAACAACAAACCTGATGCACAGCTTGATTACCTGCGCGTGCCGCCTCATTCGGTCGAGGCAGAGCAGTCGGTGCTTGGAGGCCTGCTGCTCGATAACGCCGCGTTTGACCGGGTTACGGACATCCTGTCCGAGGATGATTTCTACCGTTATGACCACAAGCTGATCTGGCAGCATGTCGCCAGGCTCATTGGCCTGTCGCGGCCAGCGGACGTGGTCACCGTACATGAGTCGCTGGCCAGCGCCGGCAAGTCCGAGGATGTCGGCGGCCTGGCCTATCTGAACGCGTTGGCTCACAATACGCCGTCGGCGGCCAATATCCGCCGGTATGCCGAAATCGTTCGCGAGCGCTCCATGCTGCGCAAGCTGGTGACGGTCGCCGATGAAATTTCCGCGGATGCATTCAACCCCCAAGGCAAGGAGGCGCGGCAGCTGCTGGACGAGGCAGAGTCCAAGGTCTTCAAGATTGCGCAAGAGGGTGAAAAAGGCTCCGCGGGCTTCCAGGATATCCAACCGCTGCTCAGCCAGGTGGTCGAACGCATTGACGAGCTCTACCACCGCGAAGGAGATTCCGATGTCACCGGCGTTCCAACTGGCTTCACCGACCTGGACCGCATGACATCTGGCCTGCAGCCGGGGGATCTGATCATCGTCGCAGGCCGGCCATCCATGGGCAAGACCTCGTTTTCCATGAATATCGGGGAGCATGTCGCCATTGAGCAGGGTTTGCCTGTCGCGGTGTTTTCCATGGAAATGGGCGCGGTGCAGCTGGCCATGTGTATGGTCGGCTCTGTGGGGATGCTGGACCAGCATCGCATGCGTACCGGCAAGCTGACCGCGGACGACTGGCCGCGCCTCACCCATGCCGTTCAGCAGGTGCAGGAAGCCCAGATCTATATCGACGAAACCCCTGCGCTCTCGGCCATGGAGGTGCGTGCCCGTTCGCGGCGCCTGGCGCGCCAGTGCGGGCAACTGGGTTTGATCATCATTGACTACATGCAGCTCATGTCGGGCAGCTCCGCCGGAGAGAACCGGGCGACAGAGATCTCGGAAATCAGCCGGGCGCTCAAGGGCCTGGCCAAAGAGCTCAATTGCCCGCTCATCGCCTTGTCGCAGCTCAATCGCAGCCTGGAACAGCGGCCCAACAAGCGCCCCGTCATGAGCGATTTGCGTGAATCAGGCGCCATTGAGCAGGATGCGGACTTGATCCTGTTCATCTACCGAGACGAAGTCTATAACCCGGACACGCCCGACAAGGGGACGGCGGAAATCATTATCGGCAAGCAGCGTAACGGTCCGATCGGCTATGTGCGCCTGACCTTCCAGGGCTCGAGCACGCGCTTCCTGAATTACACGCCCGCGGGTTGATGCGGGCTCGCGCCGGGGGGGGGGCGGCCATGAGCACGGGCAGGGCGGCTGTTTCCCGCCTGCCTGCGGTGTATCACGCTGCTCAGGGCAGGGTGTTGTCGGGCGTCATGGCCAGCGCCAGTTCATAGGCCGCACGCAGCGAGGCGGGGTCGGCCACCCCCTTGCCCGCAATGTCGAAGGCGGTGCCGTGATCCACGCTGGTTCGCACAAAAGGCAGGCCGATGGTGACATTGACGCCTTCTTCTATGCCCATGTATTTGACAGGTATCAGGCCCTGGTCATGGTACTGGGCTACCACGATGTCGAACTCGCCGCGCCGGGCGCGCATGAAAATGGTATCGCCCGGCCAGGGGCCGCTGGCGTCTATGCCCTCGGCCCGCGCCTGCGCGATGGCTGGCGCGATGGTTTCTATCTCTTCCCGGCCAAAGCGGCCTTTCTCGCCCGCATGAGGGTTCAGCCCCGCCACGGCCACCCGTGGCGCGGCCACGCCCGCCTGCCGACAGGCGCGATGCGCCAGCCGTATCGTATTAAGCTCGCGTTCCTGGGTGATAAGCGGGCTGACCTCGCTGAGCGCGACATGGATGGTCGCAAGAATGACGCGCAGCTCGTCATTGGCCAGCATCATCGCATAGTGCGTCGTGCCGGTGCGTTCGGCGAGAATTTCCGTGTGGCCGGGGTAGTCGGCGCCGCCTGCCTGCATGGTTTTCTTGTTGAGCGGCGCGGTGACGATGGCCCTGAGCCTGCCCGCCAGCGCATCGTCAATGGCATGGCACAGGTATTCGTAGGCGCCGCGCCCGGCCAGCGGGCTGGGTTCGCCAGGCGCAAGACCCTCGGGCAGCGCCTGCCAGCGATTCAGGACGGCAATGCCGCCGGGTGGAATGCCGGCAGCCTCGGGCTCGCTGACGATCTCCACATGAAGCCGGTCGTCCAGCCCTAGCCGCGCCAGCGTGGCGTCCATGACGCCGGCGTCGCCATAGACGACGGTGGGCTGGGGTAGCCCGGCCGCAAACAGCTTGGCGATGATTTCCGGCCCAATGCCGGCCGCATCCCCCATGGTCAGGCCTATAGGCATAGGCGCAGGCTGGTTCATGGCCGCGCCCCTCTATAGCGCCTCGCTGGCATAATCCGCGAGACGGGAGCGTTCGCCGCGCTGCAGCGTGATATGCCCGGCGTGCGGCCAGCCCTTGAAACGGTCCACCACATAGGTCAGGCCCGAGCTGCCTTCGGTCAGGTAAGGCGTGTCGATCTGCGCGATATTGCCCAGACAGACGATCTTGGTCCCAGGGCCCGCGCGCGTGACCAGGGTCTTCATCTGCTTGGGCGTAAGGTTCTGCGCTTCGTCGATGATGAGGAACTTGTTCAGGAAGGTGCGGCCGCGCATGAAGTTCAGCGACTTGACCTTGATGCGCGAGCGTATCAGCTCCATGGTTGAATTCTTGGACCAGTCTTGCCCGCCGCCGGCATCGCCACTGGTGCCTGCGCCGAGGTGCAGGACTTCCAGATTGTCTTCGAGCGCGCCCATCCACGGCAGCATTTTCTCTTCTTCCGTGCCGGGCAGGAAGCCGATGTCGTCGCCCACGGGCACCGTGGCTCGGGTGATGATGATCTCGTTGTAGCGCTTGGTCTCCAGTGTCTGCATGAGGCCCGCGGCCAGCGCCAGCAAGGTCTTGCCCGTGCCTGCCTGGCCCAGCAGCGAGACGAAATCGCACTCCGGGTTCATGAGCAGGTTGAGGGCGAAGTTCTGTTCGCGGTTGCGGGCGGTAACACCCCAGACGTTGTTCTTGCCGTGGCTGTAGTCGCGCAGGGTCGCGAGCACCGCACTCTTGCCCGAGACCTCCCTGACCTGGGCCTGCATCGGCATTTCGCCCTCAAAGTAGACGAATTCGTTGACGATGAAGTCGGAGCACAGCGGGCCTTTGATGCGGTAATACGTTGTGCCGCCCTGTTGCCAGGACTCGATGTCCTTGCCATGCTTGGTCCAGAAATTGGCCGGCAGCGGCATGACCCCGTCATACAGCAGGTCAGAGTCGTCCAGCACATGATCATTGAGGTAATCTTCCGCTGTCAGGCCGACGGCCCGCGCCTTCAGGCGCATATTGATGTCCTTGGACACCAGAATGACGTCGCGCTTGGGGTGCATGTCCTGCAGCGCATGCACCACCATCAGGATGGCGTTGTCGGCCTTGCCCATGGGCAGTTCGACAGGCAGCTTGGAGTGCAGGGCAGTGGTCTGGAAATAAATCGTGCCCAGGGCCTCCTGATTGCCCAGCGTGTCCAGGTTCGCCCCTTTGTCCAGATCCTGGCCCTGGACCAGCCCATCCAGCGAGCGGCTGACCTGGCGCGCATTGCGCGCCACCTCCGACATGCCTTTCTTCTGGTGGTCGAGTTCCTCGAGCACCATCATGGGCAGGAAGATGTCATGCTCTTCAAACTTGAACAGCGAGTTTGAATCGTGCAGCAGCACATTTGTATCGAGCACGAAGAGCTTGCGCTTGGCGGCATCGAGACGGGTTTTCCTGGCGCCCTTGCTAGTCGATACGACAGCCAGCGCGGGAGGCGGCTCGGGCGCGGCGGCTGGCGCGGCCGCGGTTTTTGCGGCCGGTGCGCCGCGCTTGGCGGGCGCGCGCGCGCGGCGCGATTCCGGAGCAGGGGCAGGAGGGGAAGTTGCGGCGGTCTTGGCGGCTGGGACAGGGGTGTCGTCAGCGAAAGTATCTGCGGAAACCATGGCGCCCATTCGAGTGGGCAGCTTCGGCAAAGGCATAGAGTGTCTGCTCCTGGTGATCTTGCAATGATTGCTGCGTGCCGCCGGCGTCTGTTGGGGGACGAGGCGGCCGCGGGTTCAGCCCTTGTCCTGCACGGCCTGCAGGACGGCGTCTGCGTGGCCGGGAACGCGCAGGCCGCGCCATTCGCGCAACAGCACGCCATTTTCGTCTATCAGAAAAGTGCTGCGTTCTATGCCGCGCACCTGTTTGCCGTACATGTTTTTCATCTTGATCACGCCGAACAGCTGGCAAAGCGTTTCGGCGTCATCGGAAATGAGGGGAAAAGGCAGGTTCTGCTTGTCAGTGAAGTTTGCGTGAGACTTCAGCGAGTCGCGCGAAATGCCCACGACCTGGCAGCCCGCATCGACGAACTGCTGGTAGAGATCCCGGAAGTCCTGCGCTTCGGTCGTGCAGCCGGGCGTGTTGTCCTTGGGATAGAAGTACAGCACAGCCCGGTGGCCCTGCAGGCTTTCCAGGCTGATATCGCCTTGCGTGCTGGCGGCTGTGAAGGGGGGGATGGGCTTGCCGACGGCAATCTGGCTCATGCAGCCTCCTTGTAGGGAAGAAGGGCGACCACCACGCGGCGCCCTTCGGACATCAAAATGTTATAGGTGCGCGCCGCCGCCTGGGTTGTCATGGCTTCAATGCCTATGCCGACCCGGTGCAGCGGCAGTGTGACGCTGGGCGGCAGCATATGCTGGCGTTCGCCTGTGCCGATCAGCACCACCTCGGGAGCATCCTGGGGCTTGGCCGGGCTTGTGTCGCCGTCCAGAAAGGCCATGGGGTCCACCGGACGGTCGGACAGGCCGGCGATGCGCTTCAGTTCGTCGGCGGTGATTTCACCGGCCTCGCGGACGCTCCACTGGTGGATGTCGCCTTCTGGCGCGAAATAGACGGCGTGGCCGTATGCCACCTTGTTGATTTCGATGTAATCCGCCCCGAAGGCGGTTACGGTGTTGAAGGCGGGATTTGATTCACTTTGTAATTGCACAGAATACTCCCAGGTTCAGGTCGATCATAGCGCAAACCCA
>Ga0182738_1005308_pt1 | contig 13826 bp, 8 predicted proteins | sample eDN5th30CBELigMG_FD_128876 | JGI IMG/M metagenome (GOLD analysis project Ga0182738, IMG submission 128876) | Enriched Miracle-Growth compost microbial communities from Emeryville, California, USA - eDNA 5th pass 30_C BE-Lig MG (version 2)... ...
CATGATCGCAACCGCCTGCGACGTGCCGAGGCTTACATAGCCGGCCATTCTGGTGCCCTTCTGGTTGAGGACATCGCGCGTGAGGCAGGCACAAGCGGCAGCGGCCTGCAGCGCCTGTTCAAGGCGGTACACGGCACGAGCGTCGTCGAGCATATCCGCCAGACACGCCTGGAGCAGGCGCACAGGGCGCTGTCGCAGGACCGGGTGTCAATCCAGGAGGCGAGTACGCTCGCCGGCTATGGCAACGCCGCGAATTTCGCCACCGCGTTCAGGCGTCAATTCGGCCTGTCGCCATCCGAGGCGAGGCGCCTGTCATCGACCTAGATCAACTGGGGAGCGTCGGGTAGCCCCTCGTCGCAACAGTGGAACTTCCGTTACGCCTATTGATCGGATCGCCTCCACGGCATCGATCTCAATTGTGCATTCCGCTCCTAACATGACGAAGCTTCGTGACGATCCCTTTTGCGCTGTGACTTTTCGCTGCCATTTTCAATGCCCTTCACAGGCTCATAGCCATACTTCAAGAAGGGTCACTTTTCGGGGACAAGCCAGAGGTCCATTTTACACACGCAGTCCAGTGAGGAAGAAAAACCGATGCGCGATAGTTCATGAATGACGTCGTCTTGAGCTCGGAGCGCGCTGCGTGCTTCCATCCTTCGTTCGACTTCCGCGCACCTGACGCGGAAGTCGAAACGCTAATTTGGTCTGAACCGGACGGGGGCGGTGATGGTCTTGTTGGCGCCGGGCGGTGGTGGCGGCACGGGGGAGGCGCGGCGAACGAGCGATAGCACTTCCTGGTCCAGCTCCGGGAAGCCCGAGGAGCCAGCGAGCGCAACGGCCAGCACGTTGCCGCCGTCGTCAATGGTGAAGCGGACGGTCACGATGCCGGTTTCGCCCCTCGATCTCGATCCAGCCGGATAGCGCTTGCGGCGCTCGATATGCGCCATCAGCCGCGACTGCCACTTGGCCGGTCTCATCGAGGAGGAAAACAGCCCGCTCGTCGACTGGCGCGCCGCCGTGCGGTGGGTCTGCTTGACCCGGGCCGCCGCTTCGACGCTCGCTTTCGAGGAAACGGACGGAGCTTGGCGCGACGGCTTCCTGGCCTCTTCCTTGGGCGGCTTCGGCCGGGCGTCTTCGACCACCTTGCGGATCGGCGGCTTTGGCCGCGGCGCAGGCAGAGGCACGGCGACGTTGTCGAGTTCGGGTTCTTCCTCGACCGGTTCGATCTGGTCGACCACCGGTTCGACATCCGCAATTTCCTTGACCGGCTCGGTCCTCTCCTCGACGACTTCCTCGGGCTGCACGGCCTCGACGACCTTATCCTCGACCGATTGAATCTCCTCCGGCATCGGCTCCTCGATCGGCTCGGCCATGTTCGGCGCGATCTCGGCCGCAACCGCCGTATCGAGGGAGATCTCGGTTTTCTCGGTGACCGCGGCTTCCGGCTCCGGCGCCAGCTCGATCATGATCGCTGGCGGTGGCGCCGAATCGGCGGCGACGATTGGCGGGTCGCGCATCAGCCAGGCGGCCGCGCCGACATGAGCTGTCAGCACCACTAGGGCGGCGGAACTCCAGAGCAGGGTTTCACCGATCCGGGCGCCCCGACCGATTGACCGGCTCCAGTCGTTCATGGCTCAACCAGCCCGGCCGCGGGCGTCGGCGCTTGGCCGGCGGCGGCCGGCGCGCCGGCTTCGGCCAGGACTTCAAGACCGACCAGAGCGATCTTCAAATAGCCGGCCCGCCGCAGCAGGTTCATCACGTCCATCAGCTCGCGATAGGCAACCGCCTCGTCGGCGCGCAGGAAGATGCGGGCCTCCTTGTCGCCCGAGGTGAAGCGATCGAGCGCGGCGGCGAGCGCTTCGCGCTGGACGGGATCATTGCCGACATGCAGCGCCAGATCCGACTTCAGCGTCAGGTAGAGCGGTTCGTCGGGCCGCTCCTTCGGCTGCGCGGTCGATGCCGGCAAGTCGATGTCGATATCGACGGTGGCGAGCGGGGCCGCCACCATGAAGATGATCAGCAGCACCAGCATCACGTCGATGAACGGCGTGACGTTGATCTCGTGGTTCTCTTCCAGCTCGCCATTGTCGCGCTGACGGATGCCTTCGGCCATGGCGATTACCCCACCAACCGGACGTTGGCCGGCACCTTGGCGTAGTCGAGATCGCGGCTGACCAGGCGCTCGACGCCGGTTGCAGCGTCGGTCAGCAGTTGGCGGTAGCCGGTGATGCTGCGGGCGAAGACATTGTAGATGACGACGGCGGGAATGGCCGCGACCAGGCCGAGGGCGGTTGCCAGCAACGCCTCGGCGATGCCCGGCGCGACGACGGCGAGGTTGGTCGTCTGGGATTCCGAGATGCCGATGAAGGCGTTCATGATGCCCCAGACCGTGCCGAACAGGCCGACGAACGGTGCCGTCGAGCCGATGGTCGCCAGCGCGCCGGTGCCCTTCGACATGCGGCGGCCGGCCTGAGCCTCGATGCGGGACAGGCTGGAGCCGAGCCGTTCCTTGACGCCGCCATCGCCGGCATAGTCGAGCGCGATCGCCGATTGCTGCAGCTCGTCCTCGGCCGAGCGCACCATGAAGGCGGCGGGGCCGCCGCGCCCGGAAAGTGTCCGGCTCGCTTCGTCAAGGCTGGAGGACGACTGGATGGTGGAGAGTGCCCGGCCGATGCGTCCACGGGCGCAGGCAAGCTCGATCGTCTTCGCCAGCCAGATCGTCCAGGTGATCAGCGAGGCGCCGGCGAGGCCGATCATCACCGCCTTCACCACCCAGTCGGCGGCCATGAACATGCCCCAGGGCGACAGGTTGTGCGGCAGGTCGCTGCGGGGCTCGGGCGACAGGAACTGGGTCAGCGTGTCGGCCGCCGAAGCCGGCTCGGCCTGGGCCGGTGCTGGCTCTGCGGCGACCGCGGGCGGCGTCGCGACGGGGGCCGAAACCTTGTCGGACGGCGCAGCGGTGGCCGGCGCATTGGCAGCGGGCGCGGCGGCGGGGCTGGACGGTGCCGGTGCGACCTCACCCGAGGCAGGTAGCGCCGTTTCGCTCGGTGTGGAACTGACGGGAGCGGGCGCCGAGGCCGGCTGGGTAACGGCTTCGCCAGCGGCGGGCGCCGTGGCCGGCGCTTCGGTCGCTAGCGGGGCCGCGGCCGGGCTTTCCGTGCCGGCGTCCTGCGCGAGCGCGAAGCCGGCGGGCAGCAACAGGCTTGCCGCCAGCAGAAGTCCTGCGAGACCAGCCACCTTGCGTTTCACTCGGGGAGCCACGATTGCTGCTGCGGGTTGCGTCAGGTTGGGCATGGTCGGCATCTCTTGCTCATAGGTGAACAGGCAACGGACGCAGTTCGACCCGGCGAGTGGCCAGGTCTTCACGATCCGAGACGACAGGTTTTTGGGTGCCGACGGGCGATTGCCCTGGGTGCCTGTATTCGGCCGCATCGAGCGCTACCGGAGACTGAACGCTCACAAAACCGTCCGCTTGCTTAGAAGCGATAGTTGAGGCCGATATTGATGGTGTGGATGTCGAACGAGTTCGATGCCTTCCGGCCGTTCTCGACGTCGTAGGTGCTCTCGTGGTCCGTCGTTTCATAGATCGGAACCTCCATCGCGCTGCATCGGGAATGAGGCGTCGCGCGGGTGCAGAGCGGATGGTCGGGCGCGAGGAGCGCTGGCTGGATCTCCGTGCCGACCTGGTTCATTTCGGTGTAGGCTGAGCCCACGCCGGCGCGCGCCGTATCGAAGCTGAAACTCCTCTTGCCGAAATGGCTGTAGCCATAATTGCCGCTGATCGTCCATCGATCGTTGATCGCGTATTCGACGCCGGTGCCGACCGTGTAACCCAGCCTCGTCTTGGATGCCTGCTCGACGGATGCGACGATTGTTTCGGTGCCCAGCGATGAGGAACTTCCGTTGCTGGACTTATACTGCTCGCGTGACTGGCTTTCCTGCGCAAGCGCCAGGCCGGCCGTACCATACAGCATCCAGCGGTCCCCCGCGACGTAGCCCAGGCGCCCCCGCAGGCTGGATGTCCAGTCGATGTCGTAGTAGGTCAGCGCTTGCGCAGCCCCCAGTGCGCCAAGGCCTCCCTCGGTCGAGACGGCCTTCTGCTTGCCGTTCATCCAGGTCTTGCCCCAGTCCATTTCGACGCCGAGCACCATCCGGTTGTCGAACTGCCAGTTGTAGCCCGCCTGTACTCCGAAGACGCCGCTATTGAGTTTGAGGTCCGCTGATTCAGTTGCGGCGGTAGCGTCCGCGCTGCCATCGCCGGCGGTGGTGTTGCCCTTGATCTGACCGAAGCCGCCGCCGGCATGCACGCCGGCATAGAGGCCGGACCAGTCGCGGGTGCCAGCGGCGTCCGCGTTGCCGCTGAGCGCGGATGGGAGGTCCGGAAACTTCTGGTCGCCGCCCAGAGTGCCGCTGAGGCTAGCATAGAAGGTACGCCCCGGTCCCGGCTGCGCCACGAGGCCGAGCGGATCGATATAGTAGCGATCGAACAGGTTCTCGACGCGGACCGAGGCCGTAACGCTGTCGCTCAGCTTGTATTCGGCGAAGACATCGACAAGCGTGTAGGGATCCCAGCTGATCGGCGAAATGAATTGCTGCGCGCCCTGGGCGGTGACGTCGCCATGGCCGATGGCGCGCGGCCCCGTATACGAAACACGCCCTCCTACCGTCAGTCGGTCCTCGAACAGCTTCTGCGACAGCGTCAGGTCGATCGCATATTCGGGCTGGACATGATTGGTCGCGTAATCGGCATAAAGGGACTTGCTGTCGCAGGTGTCGGCCGTGCGGCAATATTCGACGTTGAGGAAGTAATTGGCGGCGAGATCGGCCGTGAAGCCGGCGATCTCGTAGCGGCCCGAGAACTCGAGGCCGGAGAACTTGGCCCGGTCGATGTTGCCGATGTTGAGCGCGAGGGCGTTGGGGTTGGTCGGGTCGACGATGATCCCGCGCGAGATATAGTCCTTCACGTTCCAGTTGAAGTAGCCAAGCTTGACCATGCCCTTGTCGTCTTGGGTGAGGAGGTCGCTGTGCGTGTAATTGACGCCGACTTCCCAGTTGCTGGAGCGCTCGGGCTTCACCGCGTCATTGGCGACCATGCTGTTGAAGGCCGAGACGGATTCGATGATGCTCGGCGCGCGCATCGCATTGGAATAGTTGGCATAAAGCTGGCCTCCCTCGACCGGCTCGACAACAACGCCGACCGAGGGGCTGAAGCCGCCGGCATCGGTGGTGTAGCCGAGCACGACGCGATCGTTGGTGACCTGCGTGCGCTCATAGGGATCGACGCGGTCCTTCGACCAGAAATGCGAATAGCGCAGGCCGGCGTTCAGTGTCAGCCAGTCGGTCGGCATGTAGGCAGCCTTGGCGAAACCGGCGACCTCGTGGCGAATGCCGTCGCGCGGCGTCAGCCAGCCTTCGAGGGCTGCCGTATGCAGGCTTCCCCGCGTATCCTCGCCCCGGTAGGATACGCCCGTGGTTAGGTCGACGTCGCCATACTCGAAGGAGAACTTCGACAGGTTGCTGACGTCCATGCCCCACAGGTCGGAATCGGAACCGACCCGGAAATCCGATCCCAGGCCGAGCGTTTCCGGGGTCACGCCCCAGCGACCGCCGCGGATCGGGTTGCGCTGCTCGAGATGGCTCCAATAGGCGTTGGCCTTGAGATCGAACAGGTCGCTATCGGCAGGATTCCATCGATAGCGCGCGCTGAGCGTATCGAGGCTTGTGCCGGTCGTATTGGCCTGCTGCACGGCCTGGCCCATCGAGCCGGCAAGTGCCGAGGCCATGCGGTCGCCCGCCTCGGCGCGGTAGCCGGTATAGCCGAGCTGCAGCGTGTGGTCTTCGCCGATATGCGCGGTCATCTTGGCAAGCCAGGATTCCGTCTCCAGTTCAGTATTGAGTACCTCCTCGCCAGCGCGGTAATTGGCGGCGCCGCCATTGATGATGTAGTCGCGATAGAGGTATTCCGGCGGGCATACGCCGGACGAATAGCAGAAGGGCTGCTGTCCGATGCTGACCGGATTGGCCGCTTGGCCATTTTCGCCGGCGAAGTAGTTGCCCTGGCTGCGCCGCGCATATCCCGCGAGAAGGTCGATATTCTCGCCCTTGTAGGCGGCGACGACGCTGCCCCAACCACTGGTCGGTGACAGGAAGGATGGACGATCCATGCCGGTCGAGGACGGTGTGGCCGAGCCATATCCCGTCGTCGGATCACTCCAACCGAGCGGATTGGTGAACAGATAGCCGGCCTTGTTGCCGGCCACTGGCGAGGTCGTGTTGGTGCCGAAGCCTCCCTTGAGGCGGACGGCCCAGGTCTCGCCCGACTTGACGATGTCGTCGGCGTTCAGCGTGCGCATCGCGACGGCGCCGGCATTACCCCAATAGGACGCATCGGCGCCCTTCTGGATGTCGACGCCGGCGATGAAATCGGGATCGACATAAGTGCGGTTGGAGATGCCTTGGTAGCCCTGATAGATCGTGACCGCGTTCTCGGCGCCATCGACCGTCGTGGTGACGCGCCCCATGCCCTGCAGGCCTCGGATGTTAACGTCGATCGAGCCGGCACCGTTGCGGGCCTCGCCGGACATCACGCCCGGCGTACCGCGGAACATGTCCGCCGGGCTTGAACCCCGAAAGCGCTGGATGTTTTCGCTCGAGATGTACGTGGTCGGCGCGGCGGTCACATAGGGGCTGTAGACCGAGTTCTGGCCGCCGCCGTTGACGTCGATCGTGTCGAGCACGAGCGAGCCGTTCGGTGCGGGCACGCTTCCGGAGCCGGCTGCGCCACGGCTGGTGATCGTGACAGTCCGCGCATCGGTGAAGCTGTAGTCCAGGCCCGTTCCAGCCAGCAGGCGCGATAGCGCCTCGGCCGGCGTCATGCGGCCGGAGACGCCGGGCGTGGTGCGGCCCCGCACCAGATCGGCCGCATAGAGGAGTTGCAAATTGGAGCGGTCGCCGAAGCGAGAGATCGCCGAGCCCAATGAGCCGGACGGAATGGCAAAATCGACCGTCGCATTGACCTGCGCCCGCGCAGGCGACAGCATGACAGGGCCCCCGAGGATCGCCGTCGACGCCAGAAGTGATAGAGCCATGCCGCGGAGGCCGCTGCGCCAGACTCGGGCGCCATACTCGAATTTGCTCGCCATAATGCCGTTCGAACTCCAATTTCCGCATCGTGGCGCAGGCGCGAACGCACCTGCCCGACACAAAGACGGATCTCGAGCGGCAGCACCTCACCCTAAACATGAATTTATTCATCAGGCTTTTACACGTGATATTTCAGGGGGTTGTAGGACCGCCCGTCAATGGTCGCTGCAACCTCAGACGGGACGAAGCAGTACGAGATAGCGCGTCAGTTCGACGGTGCGGACCGGAAGGGTGCGGCGGATCACGTCCAGAACACCGTCGGGGTTCGATATGTCGAAGATGCCACTGACACGCAGGTCAAGCAGCTCCGGGTCGGTGACGCGAATGATACCGGGGCGGTACCGACCAACATCGGCCAGCACTTGGGCGAGCGGGCGATCCTCGAAGATTAGCTTGCCGCGTCGCCACGCATTTTCGGATTCGAGGTCGGCACGTTGCACCAAGCCGAGCCGCTCCGGATCGAAGGAGACGGTGTAGCCCGCCTCGACGACCGCCTCGGAGCGGTCGGGTGCGCGTACCGAAACCGCGCTTTCTTCCACCGCGACGGTGACCGCTCCGGCCCATTCATGCACGACGAAGCGCGTGCCGAGCGCGGTGACACTACCGCCGCCGGCGAGGACGCTGAAAGGTCGGCTTGGATCCCTCGCCACGTCGAAGAAGGCGCGGCCGCGCAGCAGCCGCACCGTTCGCGCGCGCAGTTCGAAGTCGAGCGCCAGCGCCGAATCGGCATCAAGCTCGACCGATGAGCCATCGGACAGGCTCACTTTGCGCAGTTCGCCGGTTCCGGTCGCATGATCGGCGGCTAGAAAATCAGGCGGATTGGTGATCACGACGACGCTGGCCGCAGCGAGGGCAGCCGCGCCGCCCGCGAGGAACGCCCGGCGCGAGGTGACGGCAGGCCTGGCTGGACGATGCGTCGTGCTGCGGCGCAGATCGGGCACATGGTCGAGATCGGACCAGACGCCGGCAAGGCGCGCATATTCGGTCCGGTTGCGATCGCTCGCCGCGAGCCAGCTTGCATGGGCGGCGCGGTCGGCCATCGTCGCGTCACCGGAATTGCAGCGCACGAACCAGGCTAGGGCTTCCTCGCGGGCATTGCTTTGGCTGTCGTTGTCGGCTCGCATCATCCAGGCCACTAGCTAGAACACGTTCGAGAACGGGTCGCATACTCGCGAAACCCAATTTCCCGCATAGAGACGGATCCGGGCGGGCAGCACCTCACCCCCACTCGTGAAAAAAATCGCGGCTGCATTATGAATCTCAGCTCCGGCCGAAATTCGGTGAATGCGAAGAAATGTGTCCTGAATTACGTCGCCGGCGTCGGCGTCGCGTCCGAGGCGCCGGGTGACATGCCTCAGAAGTTCCGCATAGCCAGAGAGGAAGCCATTTCGAATATTATTCTTAGGATCCTCGGACATCTATTTAGAATAGTTCTATAAGTATTGGACGGATGCTGCGTGAGCCGTAATACAGGTAATTAGGCGCCTATTGCAATCGGCAACGATCAGAGATTGGCCACTGTCGTGCAACCTGGCTGAATCGTTGTTTGAGCTCAGGCCATTCCGTTGGCGTGAGCTCGTGGCCTGTGACGTAGTTTGGTCGAGGAGATCCGTGTCGGAACTTGGAAGTGCATGAGATATCCCGTCGAAGCCCAGGGGCGTCGGTTTTTGTGAACACGGGCCCTTGATTCCGGCTTGAGGCTTTATCCGACCGCCGAGAAAACAGCTTGAATAGATGGCTGCTTTTGAGGGGTGAGCCAGTTACCAGTACTGCAGACACACGGTATAAAGGCGCGGTTCTTAGACTAACGGCAGTTTGCTACTTTTGCCACGAGTGGCCCCGGATTCCCCCAGCGCAGGTCCTCTTCGCGCCCCTATCGCAGCCGTTGATGCGCAATTCGTAGTGCCCAAAAGCAGGCAACTGACATTGTGGTAGGGAATCTGCATTGATGTGATCGAATGCATTGGTTGTACCGCCAAGGGCTAATTTTCTAGTTCAAGCGCATGGCGAAGGATGTCGAGGCGGTGGTGGTGTTCCGGGCGCTTAAGCCGAGATATCGCCACCGGACGCACTCGAGCCCGCCGGAGGCCTCGCAGAGATATCTTCACGCTCTCTCGTCAGCCCCGCGCTGGTATCCGCTACCCCGTTGATCTGGGCCGCCGGGGGCTTGGTGAGCCATTAGGCTGGCATCCCGCTCGGTCGCCACAGATGCATGCTGCTGGCCGTCTTATAGGGCTGGGTCCTGATCGAGATCGGGGCAGATCAGATCATCTTCTCGGCGCTCGGTTCATCCTGCTGGCCCAAGGCGGCAGGGTGTTTGATGAGTGCGCTGCTCGGCCCCCCTTGCCCTATTTGCTGACCGCACTAGCCTTGGCCGCCTCGGGCTAAAGGATCATGCTCTGCGGAAAGGGCCGCGTGCCTACCCGGCAGGTATAGGTACGCCGTTTGTTCGGGGGGTGACTAGAGGTTGGGTGAGCACAGCATGATGAGCGTTTGTGCACGTCCGGCCGATCAAAAATAGGTCTTGTAGGCGATGACGACGTTGTAGTCGTCGTCGACCCCGTACAGCACGTCCCACTTGTCGAAGGTGGTGCAGGGGTGCGAAATGCCGAGGGCGATCATGTCGCCAATGCGGAGATCCGCGTCGGCCGGGAAGTGCATATAAGCGTGCTGGTCGTTCAGCGCCTCGATGGTGTAGCCAGAATCAAGCCTCGTCGGCGCTCTGTCGCGGCCGGGCCGGAAATGTCTACGTGGCACCGGCAGGTGCGCATCGTAGGAAAGGTCGCGCTTACCCGCGGTCAGCAAAGCCAGACCGGGCTCCGGGATCGACTGCACATAGGCGAGCACCTCGATCGCCGGCGCCAGCTTGCCATGCGTGTGGCAGGCCCGTTCCGAGCGTTCACGGATATGCGAGAAATGGTCGGTGTAGAGGATGTCGTCATGGGCGATGTAGCAGCCGCTGCGCAGCACCAGGCGCACCGGCTTCGACAGGCTTAGCCCGGCGAGACGGTCGATGACGAGGTCGAAATAGGACGAGCCGCCGGCCGACAGCACGATCTCATCACCGGGGAATAGGCCTTCAGTGTCGGCGGCGAGCACGTTTTCTCGGATGGCGTCGAGGAAGCGCTCCACCGGCTGGACATTCGTTGAGGTCGCGCCCGGGATCGATCCCTCGAAGCCCTCGATACCGCGCAGCTCGAGAACGCTCGACGCCTTCACGGCGCGGGCGACGGCGAGCGCTTGCGCTGTCGAGCGCACGCCGGTACGGCCGCCGGCTGCGCCGATCTCGACCAGCACGCCGAGCCGGCGCGAGCCGAGGCGCTGCCTGGCGCGGGCATCGAGGATCTCGACGCCTTCGACGGAATCGACCAGGCAGAGGAAGTCGAACCCGCCGTCGGTCGCCAGCTGATCGGCGACATAGTCGATGAAGACAGGGTCGACCAGTTGGTTGGCGACGAGGATGCGGTTTATGCCGTTTTCGCGTCCGACCTGAACCTGATGGGCGGTCGACAGCGTGATCGCCCAGGCGCCGTCGGCGATCTGGCGCTGGAACAGTTGCGGGCACATCGTCGTCTTGCCGTGCGGCGCCAGCGAAACGCCGGCATCGCGGCAGAAGGCGCGCATCCAGGCGGCGTTGCCGGCCAGCGTCGTCTCGCGCAGCAGTGCCAGCGGCAGCGGCATGTCCTGGCCGAGCACGTTCCAACCCTTGTCGGCGATATGGGCGCTGTCAAAGGCCTGGCTCAGGCCTGGAATGCCCTTCGTCCTGCGGTCGAGTTCCATGGTGCTTCCTCTGGATCTTCTGTTCTTGCTGAGGTCGGCGGGCGCTCAGAGCGCCGGGTTGACGGCGAGCACGAGCTTGCCGGCGACCTGGCGGGATTCGAGCCGCTGGTACATCGCGGCCGCGTCCTCGAAGGCAAACACCTGCTCGATCGGCACGCGTATCGTGCCGCTGGCGACGCCACCAAAAACCTCTTCGACGCCGCGCCGCCAGATCGGCGAGGCGAAGTCGACATGGCCGAGATGGAAGCGGGTGAAGGTCAGCGACCGCTTGACCAGTTGCGCCCAGAGATTGTCGTAGGGCTTCGCTTCCGCCTCGCCATAGCTGACGACATGGCCAAGCTTGCGCATCAGCGCGAAGCTGCGATCGAGGATGCTGCCACCGGTCGAATCGTAAAGCTTGTCGATTCCCTTGCCGCCGGTGAAGGCGAGGACTTCCTCGACGAAATCCGTTTCGCCGCGATGGACGACGAAGGACGCGCCATAGTCGAGCGCGCGCTGTTCCTTGCCGGCGGTGCCGATCGTTCCGAGAACCGTCGCGCCGGCCATGGCGGCCAGCTGGGTCAGATAGAGGCCGACGCCGCCCCCGATCGCGTGGATCAGCACGGTTTCGCCGGGCTGGATCTTCGAGACATTGTGCAGCAGGTGCCAGGCGGTCAGGGACTGCACGAAGAAGGCGGCGGCGACCTTGAGGTCGATGGCGGCCGGCACGATCACCAGGCGCTCGACCGGCACGACGCAAAAATCGGCGAAGCTAGCGGGATTCTCGACGAAGCCGGCTACCCGGTCGCCGATCGCGAAGCCGTCGACACCGGAGCCGACAGCCGCGACGACGCCCGACAGCTCCGAGCCCGCGACCAGCGGGTAGCCCTTGGGATGGGGATAGATCCCCTTCCGCATCATCGTGTCGGCGAAATTGCAGCCGCAATAGGCGACGGCCACCAGGACCTCGCCCGGTCCCGCCTCCGGCTTCGGCATGTCGCCAACCCGGAGCGCGTCGAAGTCCTCGCTCGGACGGTCGAGAATGATCGCTCGCATCGGCTCAGGCCTTCTTGGCCGGAACGGAATACTGGCTGAAGCTGCCGGTATAGACCTTCTCGACCGGATAGGCGTAGGCCTGCCGCTTCGACGTGCCGAGGCCAAGCGAAACCAGCGATTCCACCAGCTTCACGCCGCAGGAAACGCCGTCGATCGTCGGTGCGCCGATCTCGCGGGTGATATGCGCCATCAGGTCCGACATGCCGCCGCAGCCGAGCAGCACGCTGTCGGAATGGTCCTCTATCAGCGCCCGCCGGCATTCCTCGACGATGATGGCGCGGGCGTCCGAGCCTTCCTCTTCGAGTTCCAGGACCGGCAGGTCGGTCATGCGGATGTTGCGGCACTTGTGGGTCATGCCATAGGCGTGGACGAGATGCTCCATCGTCGCGCGCGTCCGCTCCAGCATCGAGACGATGGTGAAACCGTTGCCGATCAGGCTAGCGGCGTGCATCGCCGCCTCGGCGATGCCGATCACCGGGCCACGGGCGATTTCGCGCGCGGCAGCGAGACCCGGATCGCCGAAGCAGGCGATGACATAGCCGTCGATCCCCTCGGCCTCGCCCTTCAACACTTCGTCGATGACGCCGATAGCGGCGAAGGCTTCGTCATAGAAGCCCTCGATCGAGACGGGACCCATGGCGGGCGAGACCGCGATGATCTCGGTGCCGGGTGCTGCGACGGCGCGCGCCGCCTCGCCGATCTTGTCGGTCATGGACCAGGTAGTGTTGGGGTTGATGACCTTGATCTTCATCGCGGTGCCTCGGAGTTGGGTCAATGGGGCGCAAAGGGGGTGAGATCGACGTCGGAGCGTTTGCCGGAGATCTGGTCGGCGAGCGCCTTGCCGGAGCCGCAGGCCATGGTCCAGCCCAGCGTGCCGTGGCCGCTGTTCAGGTAGAGATTGGGATAGCGGCATCGGCCGATGCGCGGCGGTCCGTCCGGAGTGACGGGACGCAGGCCCGACCACCGTTCGGCCGAGGCGATCGCCGCGTCGGGCACTTTTGGAAACACCCCCTTGAGCGAGGCGATCAGGCCGGCATAGCGCTTCTCCGGCCGGGAGAAATCATAGCCGGCGAGTTCCGCCGTGCCGCCGACGCGGATCCGGTTCTTGAGGTTGGTGAGGCCGACCTTCATCGATTCATCGGTGATGGTGCTGATCGGCCCAATGGCGTCGGAATCCGCCTTGATGGTCAGCGAATAACCCTTCACCGGATAGATCGGCACCTTGATGCCATGCGGCTCCAGCAGGCCCTTCGACCAGATGCCGAGCGCGACGACCACGGCATCCGCCTCGATCGTCTCAGCCCCGGCAACGACGCCGATGACCTTTTCTCGTTCGATGACCAGCATTTCGGCGGCCTGGCCGTAGAGGAAGGTGACGCCGCGTTCCGCGCATCGCTCAGCCAGCGCCTGGGTGAACAGGAAGCAGTCGCCGGTCTGGTCGGTCTCCAGCAGCACACCGCCGACCACCCCGCTGGTAGGATCGATGTTGGGCTCCAGCGAAAGCAGGTCGTCGCGGCCGAGGCTGCGGTGGGGCACGCCGAGCTCGTCGAGCACGGCAAGGTCGCGCCGATAGCCCTCCGCTTGCGCCGCGTCGCGGAATGTGACGACGAGCCCCTTCTGGCGGCCCGAATATTCGATCCCGATCTCGTTTCTCAGCGCATCGCTGCAATCGCGCGAATATTCGGCGAGCCGCACCATGTTGCGCTTGGCGGCTAGATATTGCTCGAGGCTGGAGGCGCGCCACATCCGCCAGAGAAACTGGCTCATGGCGAGATCCGGCATGCGGCTGACGATCAGCGGCGCATGCTTGGCAAAGATCCACGACGCCGCCTTGCCGATGAGGCCCGGAAAGGCCCATGGCGAAGACA
>Ga0182738_1005313_pt1 | contig 13819 bp, 8 predicted proteins | sample eDN5th30CBELigMG_FD_128876 | JGI IMG/M metagenome (GOLD analysis project Ga0182738, IMG submission 128876) | Enriched Miracle-Growth compost microbial communities from Emeryville, California, USA - eDNA 5th pass 30_C BE-Lig MG (version 2)... ...
GAAGGTTTTGAACTCAAAAATGAAAATAATATTTTTCCTTTCTCTAATCTTGACCATATAATAAATGAAAAACCGGGCGATTTGAATTTTATGGTTTGTTTTGCCTAATTTTGTGTGACAAATGGATATCATCGAGACTTGTAAACCCAGTTAAAACTAAAGCAAATACAATAATTTCTTTTTCATATTTCCAAATGGGTAACCTTATTTTCAAGAAAACCAAAGAAAATCTTCATAATATCCCAAAATCCTTCTGGGATTTGAAAGCCAAAAACATCGACGGTGAGGATGCTACTTTTGAAAATTTGAAGGGCAAGAAGGTGTATGTAGTAGTGAACGTTGCTTCGGCCTGCAGTTACATCAAATAAAACTCCAAGGGTCTTGTTGAACTTCACAACAAATACAAGTCATGTTTTGTTTATTCAGATGAAATAACCTCTTATTCAGAAAAATAAGGATCGAGGACTTGAAATTCTGGCTTTCCCCTGCAACCAATTTTTTTGCCAAGAAAAGAAGTGCGAGGTCGACATCAAGAATCTTGCCAAGATATATTTAGCGTTGACTTTCCCATGTTTTTAAAAATTGATGTAAACGGCCCTGAAACTCACGAAATTTTTAGATCCCTCCTAGCAAATACCAGCCTCTATGACAAGAAATTCCCTGGAACTTTACCAAATTCCTTGTTGATTCCAAAGGAAATGTTGTCAAATCCTTCAACCCCAATGGCAAGCCTCAAGCGATGGAAAATGATATTCAAACTCTTCTCTCTAAATCAAGCTTTGTTTTATTGCTGCTATTCATATCTATGAAACAAAAAAACCCGATTGAATCTGAAAAGTAGTTTTTATCCCTCCTAGCTCTAGTTTATCAAATTTATAGAATAAAAGTTTAATCAAGCAGTAATATAGCCTTCAAAGAATATGGGCATAATTTTTCATAAAACTAAAAAAGAAACTATACATGATATTCCCAAGACATTTTGGGAACTAAAGGCAAAGAATATTGATGGCGAAGATGTGACTTTTGAAAGTCTTAAAGGAAAGAAAGCCTTTATTGTGGTAAATGTTGCCTCAAGTTGCGGTCTGACAACAAGAAACTACAAAGGTCTGACTGAGCTTTATGAAAAGTACAAGTAAGGAGAGTTTGGGCTGATCAGATTTGATGATTTTACCTCTTTAGAGATCGTGGACTTGAAATATTGGCTTTTCCATGCAATCAGTTTTTGGGCCAAGAAGGAAAGTGTGAATTAGATATTAAAAATTTTGCCAAAAACAAATTCCACGTTGACTTCCCACTGTTTTCAAAGATTGACGTCAATGGACCAGAAACGCACCAAGTGTTCAGGTTTTTAAGAGCTAACTCAGACTTGTATGACAAAAAGTCTCAGAAAATCCAATCAATCCCGTGGAATTTTACAAAGTTTCTCGTTGATGCAGATGGAAATGTTATCAAATTCTTTGGCCCTCCAAATAAACCTGCTGAAATGGAAAAAGATATTGAAGCTCTTCTCAATAAATAAATTAGTATTTGTGTGAATAATAATAATACATTCTGGAAAAACTATAGAAAACAAAAAACAAAAGACTGAATAAAAAGTTAAAGATAGCGTTTAAAGTTTTCTTGTGGTGGTTTATTTCTATTCATATCTCTGGATAAGAGTCGAGTCGTTAATCGACTTGATATTTGGGGATTTTCAAAATTGGTATATTTTTCTCTACTAGATTGAATTTTTGACAATTGTTCAGTTTCGAAATTTGTAAAGTCGCGCTTTAGGTATGCATGAGAGGAGTTTCTTTCTAAATTTTTGTTTCTCATGAGCTCAGCAAGTTTTTGATTCTGAAGCCTAATGCAAGCCTTTTCAAAAGCATTTTGGACTTTCAAGACTTCGAGTGATCTTTTTCTTTCCATGTGGATATTTTTAAATTCCTCTTCTGAGTTCGGCTTTGGAACATTGAGCATTTTGAATAAGTTTCTGGCAATTTTAATTGTTCTTTCTTTTAGTGGAGGCCCATTTGGACTGATATTTTTCCCACCACCGCCATTGTGGATAGGCAGAGCTTGATTTGATGATTCCTTTTTAAGATTCAAAAGATCCAAATTTGACATACTTTGCCCTTTATTGACCAGTCTTGAAACTCGGATTTTGCCCGCTGATGATGCTCGGTGGTTTGGATTCGACAAAGTCCTTGCAGTCTTGAAAGGAGTTATTTTACTACCACTGGCTGATTCAACTCTAATGACAGAAGGTGAACCCTCAGGACTTTGCTCGCGATTTGTGAGGGGCAGCTTCTCAATACTCCTGGCATTTGTGAAGCTTCCTGTAAGGAGGCGGGATTGCGCTCTGCTGACTGCGTTTGAACCGGGTGGGCTGCCTGCCTGTTCATGCATGGTGGCCTTTTTTGTGTCATCGAGGTCCATGGTATCATCAAGACTGTTTAAGCTGTCCTGTCCTGGAATGTAATGCTCAAGTCGGAGCCTGGTTGTCTGACTCACATTCAAAGGTGAAGAAGTTTCACGAAGTGGACTTCGAGGGCTTGTTTCACTTCTGAGAGTCTGAACCAAGACAGCTTGAGTTGAGCTTCTTTGTTTGAAATTATTAAACTTGAGATTGAGCATGGTTGTAAAATCGCTTCTTAGAATTGCGCTGCCGCTGCTCACAACAGTTTCAGAGGACTTCCTCCTGTAAATTCTGGGAGCTTTGCGGAACTTTTCGAGTTCGCCTTGGAAAATGCTGAGTTTCTTTTTTTGAAACTCATCTGTTTCTGGTTTCTTTGAGAAGTGATCAGTCTGAGGCAAAGTCTGTGGCGGCGGTGGCGATGGTTTTCGATCAGCAATAAATTTGGATAAGAGGGTTTGCTCTCGAATTTCGGGAATTTGGTCAACTAAAGTCGGCCTTCTGGTGATATGAACTCTGAGACGGTCAATTTCATGATCGCTTTTCTCAAACATCAATAATTCTTTGTTCTTGGTGACTGTGTCGTTTCTACTTTTTAGTTTTTCTTGGTAGTATTGCATTTTCCATTTGATATTCTTTTTGAGCCAGTTGGCACTGCTTTGTTCCCATTTCACGATTCTAGAAATTGCATTTTTCTTCTCGATTGCATAGACCTCAGCTTCTTTGCTATTGCACAAAATAGTAATGTTTCTTTCACCATCTCTGAACAAATCTTCTTCACCAAATAATTGTCCCTCTCCAAGTAACCCAAGTTCAATGCTTTTTTTGACAATACTTTGTCTTCTGATTGATTGCACAGGATTATTCCATGCAGGATCCTTTTCAGTTTTGATCTCGATATGTTTCAATACCTAGGGAGGAAATGCTATTATGGATTAAAATTATGTTTCGGTTTACTCTGAATTCTCCTTTTTTGACAATGTAGAGTTTTTCGCAAGGATCTCCTTCTTTATAGACAAAATGGCCTCTCTGGAATTTTTCAATGGGAGCGAGGTAGAGGATCGATTTCAGGGCTTTATGTGTCCAGTCTTTAAATAAAGGGAGAGAGGCTAGAAAATTGAGTTCAGCTTCCAACTTCTCAGCTTCCTTTCTCACTATCGTAATATTGTTAAGCTGGAATTCTTCCATTAGATATAGATACATAGAATATTTTGAAAATCTTCTTTTTCAAGGACAGCAAAGTAACAAGCTTCTTTGCATCTGATTGTGGCTGCTCTTGGTTTGTTTTCTAAAAGAGCAAGTTCACCAAAAGAGGATCCGTGAGTCAAGATTCTCACTTCTTCAAGTCTCTTGTCCTCGAATCCATCTGAATTTTTAAAGGTGGTCCAGACGTTGACCCCGACAGAACCCTCAAGGATGACCCAAAAATTTGTTCCAACAGTATCTTTAATTTTGAAAGAGAATAAAAGTTGGGTCGCTTACCTATTTCAAAGACTATACTATTCTTTGGATGATAAACATAGCTCATTTTCTTCAGGCATTCTTGTGTAGTTGTTTCATCATATTGTTGAAAATAGTCGACAGAGGTCATTGACTTGGTCAGAATGGCAAGATCCTTTTTCGTCCTTTCCTCTGGGTCCTTCTGGAGAACGTATATTGCCAACTTTCCAATTTTAAGAGGAGACTAAATCATGATACATTACTTCCATAAGTTCTCTTCCTGAAAGTTCTGGCAACTCCTTTCTGAGAGAAGCAGCGATTCTAATCATATTGATTGGGTTATGCTCTTTTACGGATGATGATTTGGTATTCTTGCTGATCTCTGACTTTCCACTTGCTTCACTCCTGACAACACTCGATACTGCTGCTAGATTGACTTGTTGAGGGGGTTGTTCAGATTCTTGAGGGATTGGAGTTGGAATTGGAGCAACAGTTTCTGTTTTGGTTTCAGGGGACTCCTTCTCGACTGGTAGCTCAATTTTCAAAGGAGTTTCAGGTCTGGAGATTATTGAAGGATTTTTTGTCAGCTCTTCATTTTGCTGCTTATTGTGATATCCCAAAGAGACGACTTTTCTGATTTTTGCATTACTAACTGGAGGCTTGAGTCTCTGGCTTTTTAAAGGTGAGCGTCTCGATCTACTAGTCTTTGGGGATTCAGACATTCGAAATTAGACAAATAAAGTTTAAAGGGATTAAATAACCAAGCTTAGTTTAGAGTCTTTATTGAGTTTTAATAATAAAAAATCCTCGGGTCGAATTACATGTCATTAATACGGAATTTTCTGTATAAAATTGATACTTACCTAGAAAGAAAGACTAAAACGAACTCAGAAAATGGTGACTTTCCTGAAATAGGAAAATTAGCAAAATCCAAAATTTCTTCCTAACGATGAGGAGATAACGAGATGATGTGAGTCTTCCAATGATTTATTTTTGGGGAGAAAAAAACTCATCTTGCCTCAAAATATTGAGAAAAGATTTTCCTGTATGAAAAAATTAGAATTTAATATTTATTAATTTATTTTGATATGAAAGAATCAGACTTGGAAAAATACAACGGTGGTTTGTTAAATGAAGCGATGGGTGAAGATTTGGAAGATAGTTTGAGAATTCACATTTGAATGAAATTTATTTGCTAGAAATAGAAAGCAAAACTTGATTTCTCTTTTGGTTCATTTGAAGAGTCAGATTGAACCAACTTGCTCCTTGTTTTTTCCCAGTTCGATTGAATCTTGATTGACCTTTTCAAAAACCCAATAAAACTTCTAGATTTTGAAAAAAATTCTAAAAACCTTCTTCAATGAAAATCCTTGAAAAAGATTTTGGCCATTCAAAACTCTGGAATCTCAAAACGAATTGAAAAAGCCTTCCAAAAAAGTTTTTTTGTCACTTTTCAAAATCGAGAAATAGGATGATCTCGAGGTTTTAAGGGAGAGAAAAATTTCTGAAAACCAAAATGCAAATAAGAAGAGGTTTGTTCTTATGAAGAACTTTAGATTTATTTTTTTGGGCAAGAGATGCAAAGAAACAGAATTTAAATTAAGAAAATTCTGCTTACTGTCTTCAAAATAGGTCTGTAAATAGGACCTCTGAAACGTTCTCAATAAATAATTAGTTGTGAGATTTCAATGAAAATAACATCAGGGAGAAATCTCTAAAAACCAAGTTCCATTTCGTGCTTCAATGCCAGATGTCTTGTCTTCACATCGATTTTTAAAAATAATCGAAACTTTCTTTGAAATTCAAGCATTTATCACGTTCTGGAAAAGATTTGCTCATTCTGATGTATGGTATGGCAAAGCTTTCTGGAACGGAAATGAGCTGTTTCAACTGATTTTATGTCACTCTGATCCCAATACTCCAAGAAATTCTTTTCGCTTCCGGAGAATCAGATGAGGAAACAGTAGCGCAACTCCTGAACCATAGAATCAAGATAGGCTTCAAAAATAATTCGAATTATTCCAAGAATTGAAGAATGATCTAAAAATTTCCCTAAAAATTCATGTTTTGGTTTCGAAAAAATTCTGTGAATCGTGAGATGCCTTGATTTTGTGAGGTTGAAGCATTTTCGGATGTTGTTCAAGTCCCAAAGTTCTATCTTGGAATTTTTCAGAAAAATGTGTGGAATCTTCGATTAAAAATAGTTAGAGCTCTTTCTAATACTTTCTAGATTTTGCTAGAAGAGTGTCCAAATTGAGAAATAGCAAAAAGATTTTGGCTCCAGAACTCGTGAGACTAAATGATGTCGGAATCTTGGTTTTTTGAGAGCTTGAGAGAGAGTTCAACAAATTGGAAATTCTCAAAAGGTGCAAAAAAATTTAATGAGATTTCTTTCGTTAAATATTATTTCCCCTGAAAATCTGGAAGCTTCGACATAGAAATTAACAGAAATAAATTTAAATTAGCTCCTCTCTCAAACACTTTAAGTCCGAAGAAGAATCGTAATGTTAATAATCATAAACTTAAAAATTTTCAATCTTTATATTTCTTACTTTGTGTCAATGGAGAACCCCATATCACAACCTTCTCATAATAAACCTTTTAAAATCATGAAAGAAGATGAATCTTCTTGGGAAACTGCTAGAGATCCAAGAAAGAAAATAAAAATAGACTCGTCTCTTGGCAATGGTGATGAAGTCTGGCGTATTGATCAAGGACTCTTCCCAAAGTGTTTTTCAGGAGTATTGGAAATCGGCCAAATCCCGTCAATAAATACAATTTCTCAAGGATTACTCCAGGAACTTGGTGGAAAGCAAGAATCACATCAAGATCCTCTTGGATCACTCATGAAAAAATATGAAGATCTAAAATCTGAATTTCTGACAAAGTACATGAAAAACAAAGGTCAGTATCTTCCAATATCGCTTGAAAATCAGCAACTTGCAAAGAATCTTGACTGGGAAGACAATGAGTCCAAGTCTGAAGATGAAAAGCATTTTGTTGAAACACGAAGCCAATCTGAGAACTCGCCAACGATGGAAGTCGAATCAAACGATTCAACTGAGGCAAAAGATCTGATGACTGGAATTTCAATAATTTTACCAAATGAAAATTTTGAAGAAAGCTATGAACCAAAGAAACTTCCCTTCATTATAATCAGAGATCGACCTGAATCTCCTAGGAGAGGCCGAGGAAGACCCAGACGTAAACAATCAATTATCGAGACTGAGCCGTTTGAGATGGACAAGCCATATACAATTGACCTGCATATTGACTCTTCTAAATCTACTCCAGAAAAAATTGAAAAAACTCCCATTGGAAAAGGTTATCAGGCAGAAATCCTTCCTTTGAGTCTGAATAAAAGCCAAAGACCAGCCTATAGAGACTTAAAGCCGCTTTGGCGGCCTGATATTCTCAGTGAGCAACAGTGGGCCGATTACCTGGATAAGGTGAGTGAAATTGTTGGCGAAAAGGTCACAAAAGAAGAAGCTGTGGCAAAACATCTCAAGAAATGGAATTACAATATTGAAAAAGCCCTTGAAGAAATTAAAAAGAGCAAAATGACTTATAGAGGTCATTTTAGAGTGTGCCAAACCTATCTGAGAAATAGATCTCTAAATTACCAACCTAAAACTTTGCCTCTTGTTTAATTCGCCTGCTCCTGAATTGATTGTTGACTTGTAAATAACAAAATTCTCTATAATGAATGACTTTCTAGAAATCTCTGTATCTACTTCATACTTTCTCTTTCTGATCTCTTAATTAAGTTCTTTATTTGCTTGATTGTATCATAGAAAAACTATTAATATGAAGGATTTCATGTTTTCTTAATAGATATCAGTATACTTATGAATTTACTTACTTACTTTTAAAAATTCCTTGGAAAAAAAATAGGTCTCATTGAATGGAATGAAGAGAATAACTTTGGTCTCTCGCATTTCGAAAATAACATCGTTTTCAACCAATGAATGTGGCGAAAGGAAGGAAGGAGGGAGGTTATGGATATGTATACCAGAGAGGCGACAATCTGACGGTGGGTAAATTTTCTTGAGTTATGATCATCAAGACTACATAGGATTTTTTTTTTGAGTACTAAAATTAGTAGTTTGAATTCAATCCATATCTTTTAATCCAATATTTTGGGATTCTCTAATTGTCTCAATCAAAAGGTGTTTTTGGTTGACTCGAAAGGAGATGATGAATGATGAGCAAACACTAGAAGGGTGTCACAAACCAAGAGGCGATAGGTGAGTAAATCATTATTAGAAAGGAGAAGATTTTTCAGAATGAAATTTAATCCTCAAAATACAGTAAATAAAGATGCCACTAGGCCACTAGGCCATTTTTACCAGGAATAAGTTTTGGAAAGGTTCTTTGTGATTCTGATGGTTTCTCTCAAAATTGACGGGAATGAGAAAGACAATTTATATATTCAATCAGAAAATGCCTTTTTTTTTTTGGTTGGCTTCGAACTTCGTTTTCTTTGCCGCTCAATATCCTGTCAACTCAATTCAACACTCAATAGGAAGATCGTTTTGATTCGCTTGAAAGCATTGATGAACTCAGATTAGAGAGGCTTAGGATTTCTTTTGATGACCAAGATAACAGCATTAACTCCTTCAAAACATCTCCTTGAAATTTGAACTCAGAGAAGCAAAGTATCTTTCTTTGTATTTGAGGATCTGATAAGAAACCTCGATTGAAACTCAGCAATTGCCTAGAAATGAGACATTTTTGAGAAGAAAATAAATAGGATGACAAAAATTAATAACGAAGATCTATTCTGCTGTTTGTGATTATCCTTTACTTCTTCAGTTTGTTCAAACTTCTCAAAAACAAACAAACAAACAATAGGCCAACTCTAATATCTGACTTTTTTGCCTAAAAACAGAACAATTTTGAGCTAAAAGGATCAATTATCGATCTTGAAAATTTGTCAAAGCGAAACCGAGTTAAGATCAGAGGAGATGGGCGACAGTCGACCTCTCTGACAAGGCTTTGAAAAATAAATGTGATAGTTTCCTTATCATCTTCGTTTTCTTTGAGTTTCGAAATCCATGGGCAATCGGGAAAAGCCATTATAAATTTTAATTTTTATTGGAAAAAAAATCCGCGAGGCAGAGATTGGTACATTCATGGTGAGTTCATTGTAGGAATTTTGAAAGTCATCATGAAAGATCAGAGTTCGAATCTTCAAAAATCTGGTTTGATGATGATGCTTAGGATCTGATCGAAATGTATTTCGGTTAGGGAGACGATGGGTTGTTGTATTTCGAAGAAAGAAAGATCGATAGAGTTGGTTAGATTCACAGGAATTTGCCTGGTTATTAAGCCAAAAATAGAGGACCTTAGAGTTGTCAAAACTAGTTGAATTTTATTGGAACAAATTCAATGCGATACAGAGAAATTTTCCAATTGCAATTTTTGTTGAAATTCGGATTCAAAGTCGCATCCAAAATTCTGATCTTGTCTTAAAATTAAGCATCCGAGAGGAGAGAGCATTTTGAGAGAAAGGAGACGATTTTTTTGTTTTCGTTTGTTTATAGCGACGGCTAGTCTAAACATTTGATTGGTAGGATAAACTATACGCCGAGGAATTAGCCTAGGTGTATAGAAACATCAACATTAACTCGTAACTGGTTAGATAGCAAGAAACGAGACTGAGAGCAACATACAATACATAAAAACGGTAAATATGAGGTCTGTAGGTCTCTATAAGAAATAAAGATTCTGTGGCTGTAGGCCAAAATAAAAAAGCACACCTTGACAAAAAAATAGGGTCAAAGCATTTCAAACATAATGGAAATCTTAAAAAGTGGAGCGTTCTAATCCTTTTACTTAGAACAAAGAATAATGACTGTAATAATCTGGAAAGTGAGCTAAACATCGATAAAGTCTCTCCAAGATTTTTCATTCATTGATATTGTAAATTAGAGTTGCTTCAAAGAAGCGGGTTGTAAGTTCACATTGGGCATGTGGGAGATTTTTTGAATGTGATTCATGATTTGCTCATGGGTCATTCCTTGTTGTTTCATGATTTGAAGAAAATTCATGACAGAAGGTTGGGAAGCTTGGGGTTGGGGGTTGACTCCACTTTGGATCAAAGAGTTTAAAGATGTTTCTCTTTGGACAGGGAGGGTAGTAGGGGGAAGATTGAGAGGTTGGGCTTGGGGAGCAGCAGCCTTGCCTTTTTGCTTGGGGGAAGCGGTTTTCTTGGGAGAAACCTTTGGCTTGAGGTCTTTTTGGATTTTGAAGACCTTCTTGGATCTAATAAGCTTGGTGATTCTTCTGGTTTCCTCATCAAATTCTTCCGAGAAGATTTGGCCCATGCTTTGGTTGATTCTGGGTTCTTGGTGGACAGCAATGTTGCCAAATGACATGGTCATCTTGACGTTTCCTTTCATTTCGACGACCTTTGGCTGTCTTTGAGCGACATCGTCGAAAGATCTGGTGTTGCTGACTGGATACGAGTCTCTTGAGAGATCTTGAAGACTTCCAGTGGGAGATTGGAACATGCCGTCAGAGTCATCTGAGAAGAATCTTTGGTTCAAGTTGATGGCGAATTCAGGAGAGGAGTTTCCTTGGCTGTATCTGTTCATGTAGCGAACCAAAGGAGAAGCTTGAGTTTCTCTGTCATCAGGAGAGGATGGAGAGCTGTCTTCAAAGAATTGGTCATCAATGGACTTGGCATGGCAGAAGTTTTGTTGTTGATAGAACTTTCTGAGGTTATCGGTGTTGAATGCCTCGTCAAAGGAAGGCATATCGATGGAGGTGGAGAAACTAAAACCGAGGGTTTCAGTTTGGGGATAATTGTTGGAATAAGAACTGAAATTCATGTGAGAGATTGAGATAGGTATAAGTTAAAGTAAGACCAGAGGGTTGTCTCTGTAGTAGAGAGGATTTAATTAATCGACTATAAATTTTGGAGATGTCTCAAGTTTAAATACCTTGGGATCCTTGTTTAATATGCTTTGTTGTAAGGAGAAATAATTTGATGGTTTAAAATTTCCGTGATAAGTTGATGTTTCATGTGAGCACAAGAAAGCCTCTTAGTGGGTTGTCTTGAGTTTTTTAGGAACATTGAAGGAGAGTTTGCTCGCTTTTTCGGAGTTTTATTGGGAAATGCGCTTCAAAAGCATGAGGAAGAGGAAACAGAGAAGTTTGGTTCTGTTCAGCCTAAAATTAAACAGAGATTTTTCCTGATAAACCAAGATTTGGAACCCAAAAATTTTTAATTGCCAACGAAATTTAATGATAAATTCCACTTCGTGACGTATTTGGACTTTTGATTTCATCTGTTCTTAAATTAGGATCTGTCAAGAGCTGGGATAACCATCGAGATTCGAGTTTTGTTTTTGAAGGGGAAGACATGGAAACCCCTTGAATTTTCCTCTTTACTGAATGAGAGAGTTGAAAGCTGTCATTGAAGAAAGTTTGACACTTGAAGAAAGCGATGAATTCATCAGGAAAAGAGGAAAAGAAAAGAAGGTGGGAATTTGTTAAGCCATAAATCTGTGAAGCAATTATTTAGAGATCAGAAAATTCGACAGAAAGGCAAACATTTCATGTCTCATATATTTATTGTTCGGTGAAAGAGAGAGGACTGGAATTCAATTCAGTGAAGAATGAGGAACAACAAACATAGGATCTCCTCTGTTTTAGAAGAAATTAAGAGGAGACCGTGGTCAAACAAAAAGGACTGACGTCATAACACGAGAAATTATCAAAAAGTGAATCATCAGAAGTTTCGCCAATTAATTTTCGGCTAACGCTCAGCTATTCTGTTGAAATGACGCCAGAGAGATTTATGAACTCATAAAAATCCTCTCAAGTGCTGGTCTAGGCATCCTGGAGCACCTGGAAGGACCACAGGATTGATTGGATTAAATGCCCATGAAAATTAGCCCTCGTTAAGTAGTATTAAACTTTGTGATTTTAGGCTGAAAGTCCTTAACGACGTGGATCAAAGACTAAAGTCATATTCAGATTTTGTGTGAGTCTAATGAAGTTCATATAAAATCGGATGAAGAGGGTCTGTTTGCTGAGTCGAAAGAGAAGTCAGTTTCTGAAAAGAAGAAAAGGGGCATTTATGTAGGTATTTTCTTGCGAATTAGGGACAAAAGATAGGTTCACTTTGTTTTGAATTAAAATTTTTAAAAGACGTGGAAAAGTGTAGTTTTTCTTTTGAAGGACTTAAATCACAAATAGACATATTCTTTTTATCTGAGGCTGGAAAAGTCGTCTTTAGAACCCTTTCCCCTCTTGAGTTGATCGCATCTCAAAATTTCATAGTCCCTGAGAAGATAAACCTTGAGTTTTATCAGTAAGGCAAGACTTGGCCCTTTGTTGGTCATGACATCAGTCATTAATTAAATCTAAGCCGCAAAATTTTAGAGATATGGCAAAACACAAATCCCAAATCCAAAGAATGAGACATTCTTTCCCCAACAATCCCTGAGGCAAAGTACCTTGAAAAGGATGCCTCAATCGATAATAAAATCCTGAGACTATGAGTTTAAAAGTTCTGAAGTCGAAAATGCTCTTGACGGATGAAAGATTTGAAACTTACGAAATAAAAGACATAAATATACTTTTCCTTTTATTAAACCGGTTAGGACGGTTAGGAGTTGGAAAATCCTTCAGAACAAAATCCTCCGTACACTTGGGATCCTTCATAACGACAACAGGATTCCATGTTTTGAACCGAGTCGAGGTTTGTTTTTATAAGGTCTTTAATCTGAATGTATTGAGTTTCAGTAGATTTTTACGTTAACCAATTGTTCGACTACTAAAAATAACAACTAAATCCAGGGGTTTGAGAGGCTCTTTGGCAAATACTGAAGGACATTCTGCCTTTTTCCTGATGTGAAATCTAGTTTTGATGATGAGTTTAAAGGAGGGCCATAAACCTGTCGTATTTTAGAGGAGAGTTGTTTTTTTTTTTTTTAAAGAGAGTAGGACGATAACAAGGCTTCAAGAAAATGGTTGAAAAGTTTGTCAACACCCGCAAAGGAGCTGAGATTAACATTTTGGTTAAACCACCCGGGAAATTAGTTGCCCGATAAAATTAGAATAAAAATGCCAGGTTTAAATTGGTGAACATTTGAAAGCATATGATCCTGCTCTGATTTCTCGTTTTTCGGAATCCAAAATTCTAGAAATCTGACTCTGCGAGCCAGCATTCTTTCTTATCCTAAAGAGAGTTCTAGCTAATCTTTGAAATTTACTGTTTTAATTGAGAAAGCCAGGCAAGGTAGAGAAAAACGCTTCAATCAAGCCTTTCTTTTTAAAAATAATTTCGACTAAAAGACTAAATAAAGTTGCTTGTGAAAGGAAGGATTGAGAAAATCAGGTGTGGTGGAGGAATGACATCGGGGGTCGTCGAATCATAGAAGTTGTTGTTTTTCTTGAAAATATTTGGAAAAATTAATTTTATTCGAAATCTTTTTTCTTCTTTACCTCTTAGTTCATCATCAATAGGGGATCATAAATGATAAAGAGAGCGTTCTCCTGGTAATTGATAATTGAGAATGGAAAATTTTTGTTAGGGAACAACTGGGGGAAAGAAATTTATGGAAATTTAGAAATGTGACTTCATCTTGTTTCCCGGTTGAAATTTAATAAAATATGAAGTATTGAATGAAAGCAATTACTTTGTTCCCTCAAATGGTGGAAATCTCAAACAGAAAAGTTTTTTCATAAACTTGGTCAAAGACTCGTCAAAAATGCGAAGATAAGTTTGAAAAAGATTTTTGGATGAAATTGAGTCCTAAAATCAAGAAAGAGGGTTGATTTTGATTCGAGCTGAAATTACGATTCCCCTCCCACCTTCCTCCTTTTTCTAAACATGGCTTTGATTTTAGTATGACACTCAAAGGAAAATTGTCTTTTTCTCTCCTAGTAGTTCTTCATCAATTCATCTTGTCCAAATCAATGAAGAAAAGCTCAGTTTTTGGTTTGGTTTAAATGAAGCTTGTCAAAAGA
>Ga0182738_1005314_pt1 | contig 13818 bp, 11 predicted proteins | sample eDN5th30CBELigMG_FD_128876 | JGI IMG/M metagenome (GOLD analysis project Ga0182738, IMG submission 128876) | Enriched Miracle-Growth compost microbial communities from Emeryville, California, USA - eDNA 5th pass 30_C BE-Lig MG (version 2)... ...
TCCCATTCGTTTTGCAGAAAACTTTTTTAATGTCAGTCGTCCTCTCAGTATTGCCGGATTTTTTTTGAATGCGACTTGGAAATATTAGTTTTAAAGCCTGAAAAATTAAACAAAAAAGCGTATCTTATCATGACATCAGAAAACCTAACTTGAGTTCTCAGAGAGAAAGATGAGAAAATATTTTTTTTAGCTAAATATCTTTTACTCTCAAGAGACAAGAAACAAGAAGCAAAATGCTCCAAAATTTTGTAAAAGCCTAATTAAAAAACTCCTTATTGTGTGAATTTGACTCCTTCAGTGAAAGAAAAAGAATAACAAGAGAGAAACTTGAAACTATGGTCCAAAATGTGTCGAGTCAAATCTATCTGCATTTTGTAGAGAACTTAATTAAATTAACTTTCTTTGAGGGAGTGCTCTAAAAATAGAATATCTTTGTCACTATATGTGCTCAAGAGACTCTCAGCTTCTGGATGGGAACATGGATATATTCGAGCGATTTTCTATCACTGTGAAATAAATATCACTTCGGCTGGAAAGAAATTTTGGATTCCCGGACTGCTCCTTTTAATCTTGAAAGTCATATCCTAAAAATAGAGTATTTCTGAAAAGATGTATCTGACATGCTCATAATTAGGAATTCAGAAAACAAACATTATCTTAATGGAAAGAAGACAAAGTTCCCTTTCTGTGCATTTCAAAATTTTCTGAAGATTTTTTTGTCGCTCAAGTCTTTGAAAAATAAAAAAATGGAAAAACTATTTTTCATAAAAAAATGATCTTGACATCAAGAATCGTTTTGAGGATGTCTCGTGTTTTGTCTGGAAATCTCAATAAGTGACTTGGAAAAGAAGAGATTCTTAGCCTCAGCTTCTCTTTGAAACTTTGTGGCCAACTAACTTGACTCCTATGGGAATTGGCTCGAGGTCTCAGACATATTGGATCTGGAGAAAAAACCTTCTTCAATATTTGCCATTTTAATAAGAGAAAATATGAGGTGAAAAATTGTGGGGTTTTCGCTGAAATATTAAGACTCTCTTGGAATGAATAGTTTTTTCGTTCCTTTCTTTTTGATAAAGCCTCATCAAAAAAATATCGAGCCTGGAAGACGTCTCAAATTTGAAATGAAAAAATTAAATTGGTTTGTTTTGAAAATAGCAGTGAATTAGATATTTAAATTTATTGGAATTTTCAGATTTCTTTTTTTCTGTTTTGGAAGAAGAAAATATTTTTGCAATGAATTTTCAAAAAAAAAAATTTGATTCTAATTTACTAAATTTAATTAATTTCTTTGATTTTCATTTTTTATTTGAAAAATTAATTAAATTATTATTCCATTCCATAATTGAAATTTACGAATACCAATATTAAAGGAACTCAAATTTTTTTTCTTGAGATTTTTTTCGGTAATTACCTTGAATTATTTGATCCAAGTTACTGTATTCTCCAATAGAAAGGGAAAACTCATTCTTTTCACACCAAATTTGAATTTTCTCGTATTTTGAAAATTTCAAGTTATTTCGCCAATCTAATATTTATAATGTAATTCAATTCTGAAATTCAAATCAGAAACTTTGAAAATTTTATCAAAGTATGTCCAACAATTTCCATCTTTGCAATTTATTGTTCTTAAAATGTCGACATGATTCGACAGATCCAATAGATGCAACTTACATCTCGATCCGTCTTTTCAATCATGAAGTATGACGGTCAAGAAATCATATTCGAAAATAGAAATGGACATTTATCTGAAAAATATCTTTTGCCCTTTATGTACTCTAAATAAAAATTAAAACAATTGCTAATTTTCGGTCTGATTAAAAAATGAAGGTTTTTGCTACGACTCAACATCTCAAGTCTTTTGCACTCGAAGTTAATCTTAAAGGAGGTCACGTTGCTCTTGGCTTAATCAGTAAATCTTTTTTTTTATACTGTTCAAGGTTCTTAAATATTACACAGCTTGCTACATGGGTTATCAAACATTTGAAGCTTACAGAAACTACAATAATACTCTCGACATTTTCGAGAAGTACAAAAAGGAGATCAATAAAACTCCTCTCCAAAAAAATCATCAACTTGCTTATAAAACAGCACCAGCCCTTAGCGGATATCCTGATGATGGTAACCCTTGACACTATTCTTGATTTTATACTTTTAAAAGGGACATGGCTCTTGTCAAATATTCTCGGACAGGAAGATTGGATCAAGCTGAACCTGAGAAGAGTCAGATATGAAGAATTGTATAATAATTTCAGCCTAATTGCACCAGCCATACTAATCTTTGGAATTCAGTATCCTTGGATCAGCTTTATGCTTGGAGTAGCTAACTCGTATTTAATTGAAAGGAGCTATTCTCTCAACTCAAATGTGGACTATCAATCCTACAAAAAGTTTCTGAGATATGTCAACATGGCTATCTATGTCGGTTCTTTTGCTTCAGGTGTCACAACTTTCCGGAAGATTTCAGCCTTAGTATAAAACATATCGATATGAAACTCCTATCAGCTGATTTTCTCACTTTTTTATGCTCGTACTTGTATCTTTATAAAAAATGAAATGATCACAAAGTGAACTGGATATTTGTGAGATCAAATTCTCTCGCCTTCCTTTTCTTTGGTGACGCCTTTCTGAGCAAGCATCTTGGTTGCACCTCTTTGCACTTGAGAGAAGAAATAGGCTTGCTCCTGAGTCTTTCTTTTTGCTCAAAATCCATTTAGGCAAGCATATCTTTGGATTTATATTTTTTTTAATTCTTTGCCGAGCACTTTCTTCGATCATTCTGAGGGCAAATTCAGTTGAATCTTTTTTTGAGTCGAACAGCCTTTCAGTTTAATCTCTTCACTTTTTTGAACATCTGTTGGTGAAAAAAGCTTTTCAAAATTTGCAACTGATTCGGATTTACAAAGAAACATTCTATTTTTAAAAACCGAAACCTTACTCATCCAAAAAAAGTTTTCTCAAATGTTTAAACCACTTGAATATCAATTTGGTTGACTAAAAAATGACTTTTTGCGTCCTGTGTATTGAAGCATTATTTTCAATTTTTTTTACCAGAAAAATGAAATCACAAAAATCTCTCAAAATAATTCTCAATTTTTTTTTTTCACTCGAATTTCTTTAGATTAAAAAATCAGCTTGAAGTCAATTGGAAAAAAAAAATTGTCACAACCTTTTTTCTCTGGAAATCGAAAAATGTCTTCAGAAAATTTCAAGCAATTTTCAAAAAAAAATTCTATAAATTATTTTTGATTCTGTCATTCAATTTCAGCAAAAAAATCTTCCAAAATCTGAAAAATTGAAAGGATGCTACTTTGATTCTGTCAGAGAAACGCGAACAACACCTCAAGAAAACAGAAATTTGAAGATGAAAATTATCAAAGAGAAATTTCTCTTGGATATTAAAATTTAGAAAATTTCCCAAAGAACTTTGACCCCTTCAACGTCTCTAGAATGTCCATCTTTGAAATCTTGGAGTGAACAAAAGGGGGAAAAAAATTCGTTAAAAAATTTCCTGTTGAAGGACAGGTAAAAAAGAAATCTTCAAATAAAAAATGTCTCAGAAGCCAGGAAATGAAAAGTAAATGAAGGTGTCATTTTTGAGAGTTAACAAAAATTTCAAAATGCTATTTCCAATCCTTCACAAAAAAAAATCAGAGATTTTTTGTTAACATTTTGATTTTTAGGGAGTCTTGTAGATATATAATATATCTACTCTCTTTCTCCAATCAACCAGCCAAATCTTCTTCTATGAGATATTTCTTGAATTTCATCAAGTTAGGTTGAAAGAAGAAAAAAAAAAGGTATTTTCAAATCAAGAGAAGAGAAAGATTTTTGTTTTTTTGAAGTTTAATTTCATTCCAAAATTATTTTTCAATGTTTTTTCATACTCAACCACCATCTTTTTTTCAGGATCATCCAAAAACTTTTTCCAAATTCCATCCTTATAAAAGTCATAGTAATAATGGCTTTTGAGTGGAAACAGCAACATTCTCAATCAATTAGTTAGAAATCAACAACAACAACGTCTGATTATTCAAATAAACAAATTAAATATATATTTTTTCACTTTACTTTTCCTTTATTTCATACCACCTAAACCAAGTCTGAACCATCAATGGAAAAATACAAAATCATCAAAACTTTAGGAGATGGTATGTTTGGATCGGTCAAAAAGGCCCTTGACAAGGAAACCAACAGAATTGTTGCCATCAAAAAAATGAAAAAGAAATACTATAAATGGGATGATTGTGTCAACTTACCAGAAATAAAATCACTCATAAGGCTCAGCCACCCAAATATTGTCAACCTCTATGAAGTCATCAAAAGTAATGACGAACTTTACTTTGTATTTGAATACCTTGATCAAAACGTTTACCAACTGATTTCAGAGAGAAAAACACTTTTGAATGAAACTCAAATTCGTAACATTTTATATCAATCCTTGCAGGCTCTTGCTTATATGCATCGTCACGGTTATTTCCATAGAGATCTCAAACCGGAAAATATGCTTGAGTATAAAGGAACAATCAAAGTTGCTGACTTTGGACTGGTCAAAGAAACAAGATCTCGCCCACCTTATACAGAATATGTTTCAACCAGATGGTATAGAGCACCAGAGGTTATCCTGAGATCATCAAAGTATGGTCCTCCTATTGATATGTTTGCAGTGGGAGCAATTATGGCTGAGCTATATCGAAATCTTCCACTCTTCCCTGGAAGCAGTGAAACGGATCAAATTCAAAAAATATGCGTCGTTTTAGGTATTCTCTTCTCGTTGTGTCTTTGAAAATAATTCTCTACTCTAGGAACTCCTACTGAAAAAGATTGGCCTGAAGGTTATAAACTCGCTTCTTATGTTGGTTTCAAATTCCCAAAACATCCTCCACAATCCTTAAGACAACTTATTCCAAGTGCCTCTGATGACGCTATTGATCTCATGACAGGTTTGCTCAACTACAATCCTGACAAGAGACCTACAGCTGCAGAGGCTCTCCAACACCCATTTTTCCAGTGTCATATTCCAATCCCACAAAGTGTGAGTCTTGAAAACCTCGCTAAAAAATTCTACAATGATTCTTTGAAAAAAGAAAACGAAGAAGAAAAGTCTGATGTCAAAGATCTTCACAACTTTAATCCTCAAATTATTGAAGAAGAAATGAGCAAAGAACAAATCCCTAAACCCCCAGTTAATAACATCAGCAGACTTCATATGAAAAATGCTCGCTATCGACCAAATGTAGATTCAGTCGCTGTCACTTTAAAAACTCAAAGAATTTCGTAGTTTCAAATAAATTCAACTTTTTAATTGTATCCCTCTCTCTATTTGATGTAATAAAAACCAACTCTTGCAAAATATTTTACTTATACCATTAAAAAAAAGTTTGGCTCGAAATGTTTTTTTCCCTCTCAAATTCAATATCAAGGAGTTTTATTGATAATTGAAATTTTTCCTAATTATTATTATTATTAAAAACAAACTCAACGAAAAACTAACTATGAAGAAAAATCAAGTTTTTGAGCTTCCTGAAATGGAAGAGGATAGAAAAGAAGATATACATGGAAAAGATGGTGGTTATGAGCATGAACATGATGATGAAATCAACCAAAACTATGAAAAGAACCTTGCTCGAGCTTCTACAACTTCTTTTCCTCACAGTGATTATGATCACGATAACGATTTGATAGAAATAAGAGGCGGGTTTCCAGAAATGCCAACTAAAACGGTTGTCTTGACAATTTTCCTTCTGATAACAGGTCTTGGATTTATGATTGCAGGAGTTATAAGCTTAATGAATAAATCAGAGAATGGGAAAACATGGACGTTTTTATTATTTGGAATTTTCCTTACAATTCCAGGAGCATATTACAGTTTTTACTTATTCCAAGCATTTAGAGCAGAATCCCCTGAAGAAAGAGAAGAAATCCTTGACCAAATTCCTGTTTAATATTCACTTGTATTTTCAAAATACTCATCTGCTTGTAATACTATTTTATTTTCTGAAATTTTGTCCCGAAATGAAATAAAAGCTTTATCACAAAATACAATATTTATTTCCCCAAAAACCCCCTGATTTGCCTTCTCGAAATGAGTCGGAACAATTAGGAGGCACGTCAATTGTTTATAAAATAACTATATGATTGCAAAATTAATAAATAACATTAAATCTCTTTGAATCAAAAATTTATTAAAATCCAGAGATGAACAACCCAGGAAATAGAAGTTCAAGTGTTGCCTCAAAAGAAGAGGAGAATCTCGATCCTGATATGAAAATCGACACTTCCATTTTCAGAGACCATATTAAGCACAAGTTCAGAGGACTTGTTACTTCCATCGGAGGTGAAAACCAAGAATCCAAATTAATCATTATGGATGGCTCCCTCTTTGATATTTTCAGACAACTCTTTACTAAGGATGAGATTGGAGCAAAGATCAGATTTTTGAGCGACGATATTAAAACAGACTCCAAACATCTCTTAATCTTTACCCCTCCCACTGTTCAAAATATGCATAAAATCACCAAAATCATTCGTAATAACATGGACAAATCTGTCTACCTCATCTTCTTGCCCAGAAAAACCTTCGCATGCAAAGAAGCCTTACAAACCAATGGTATCTACAACTCCATCACCTCATTCCATGATTTCAACTTTGATCTCATCCCTCTGGATTACGATCTCTTGTCGCTTGAAATTTTGGATGCTTCTAGACAACTCTACCTTGAAGTCGATACCACAAGTCTGATTCTTATTGCTGAGTCAATCCAGAGATTGCAGCTTGTTTTTGGTAGATTTGACACTATCCTCGGCAAAGGGTACTCTGCAAGGACAATCCTCGAAACTTTAAAAGGATTGGATAATGAAAGTAAAATCCGCCCTGATGAAAATACACGTGGAGAAATAGAGGCTCTTGTAATTCTTGATAGAAATATTGATTTTGTCACTCCCATGCTCACACAACTTACTTATGCAGGCCATATGGATGAAATCTGGGGTATAAAGCAAAATAGTATCATCCAGCTTGAAAAGAAATTCTTCCCCCTCACGGCATCACTCCCAAAGGACAAAGATCAAATTCCTCACAAGCTCACTACTGATCGTATCTTTAAAGAAATTAGAGATTGTCACGTCTCAGTTGTGAACTCAGTCCTCGATGAAAAACTGGCTGAAATCAAAACCATTCACGATGATGTGGCTGCTAGTGGCAAAGAAGATAAATCCCTCAAGGCAATGAGAGAAAAATACGAAAAAGAAAGAAAATTGAGAGAAAAGGATTACGATAAGGTCGCTACTCACGTTGAGGTCAGAAAGTACATTGATGAACTTATGGCCAAGCCTTCACACTACAAGAGAATAAAATCTGAACAATACATTGTCGATGGGCTTGCCAAACCGCAAGAAACTATCGACTTCCTTGAAACCCAAATTCTCAAACAAGCTGAACTTGCAAAGATTCTCAGACTTCTCTGTCTTCAAAGTTTAGTCGATGCTGGTATTAAGCAAGTCGCCCTTGAAACCACAAAGCGCAACATCATTCAAGCTTATGGATTCCAACATCTCATCACTCTCTCAAACCTCGAAAGAGCAGGCATCCTTAAAAGAGAAGGAGAAAAGAAGGCCTGGGAAAACTTGAATAAGCATCTCAAACTTATTAACCCAGATCTCAAGGATCTCAAAGACCCAGAAGATGCCTCATTTGCTTACGAAGGTTACTGCCCTATTATTGTGAGATTGGTCGAGCAAATCTTTAAAAAGGATGGTTGGAGCGCAATTAGAAATGGCCTCGACCTTCTTCCAGGAACCACAATTTATGAGGAAAAGAAAATTAACTCTTTCAATAACCCTCAAAATAAGCATGTCATCCTCGTTTATGTTGTCGGCGGTATTACTTATAGTGAGCTTGCTGGTATCAGGTATCTCGCTAAAAAATACAACAAAGAAATCCTTGTCGCTACTACTGGCATTATCACTGGTGATAGATTTATTAGCTCATTCTATGAAACCTTTAACCAAAGTTAAACTTTATTATTATTATATTGGTAAAAATACATAAAGATAAAAGAAACTCTCTCAAAAAAAAACATTCATAATTAACTCTTGATTGAAAAGAAAAATAAAATTAATTCTCTGATTTCTCTATCTTTTTACAAAATTAACAATTTAAACTTTTCTTTCTTCTCCTATGGACGGTGATTCGGATAAAGCGACTCTTGGTGGAGGGTGTTTCTGGTGTTTAGAGGCTGTTTTTCAGCGTCTTAAAGGTGTGAGTGCTGTTGAGTCAGGATATGCTGGAGGAACCACAACTAATCCAACTTATGAAGAGGTTTGCAGTGGTAAAACAGGCCATGCTGAGGTTGTACAAGTTACTTTTCAGCCCAAGGTTCTTCCGTATGATGAATTGCTCAAGGTCTTTTTCTTGACGCATGACCCAACAACATTAAATAGACAAGGCAATGATGTGGGCACTCAGTATCGATCTGTAATATTCTATCATAACGAAGATCAAAAGAATGTCGCTGAGAAAGTCAAAAAGCAAATTGACGAATCAAAACATTACAGAAATCCCATCGTCACTGAAATTAAAAAACTCACAAATTATTATAAAGCTGAAACAATCCACCAAAACTATTACAATAGACAACCTACCTATCCTTATTGTGCTTATGTTGTGAGATCAAAAATAGATAAATTCCTGCAACTCTTTAAAGACATTAGTAAACCCAGTCTTTAAATAAAAAGTTAATTATTTTCATATCAAAACTACTGTATTTATCAGAGATTCTGATGATTTTCGAAAATAATTTTTTCAGGATCAATACAAAATTTTTTACGAATTATACCTGGAGATGAAAGGGATAAAAGGGAGTGGATCAATTAGCAATTAGCAATTATCAATGAGCAACATTTTGATTTATGAATTATCTATAGCATGCATTTAATTCATTACAATGTATCAGATGATGATGAATTTTATTTATAAAGAGAGAGAATACATTTTGGGGAACTAAATGAGAGTGACACAGAGAGATGGACAGATCAATAAGTAGCATCTTTCAAAATTTTTGCCAATTTTTCAACAACTGCATTTGTATCTCCAGCATTTTGGGGAACATTTTTGCCCTTTATCATTTCCTCTTGGTTATATGAGCCTATCAATATGGTTTTCTTTGTCTTTACAGCGCATGCTCCTCCTTTGGGCTTTTTTAAATAAAGAGTCTGCTCATCCTCATCAAACCGAACAATTTGGAACTTTATGCCACTGAGCCTTAACCCTGTTGGAGCAGTAACTGTTCCAGTTTTGAATGCTTCCATTATCAACGCCGCTTCATTTACATTTACTGTTGTCGTGCCTCTTCCATCTTCGCTTGGAAGTGCGAGTTGATATGCGCATATACTAAAGTTGTCACCAGCAACAAGAGATCCATCTGCACAGTTTAACACGGCGGCAGCATCACAAACATTATTTTCCCTCAAGAAGTTCACGTAGTCCAACCAGCTCATCTCTATTTCCTTTATGATTTAATTAAAGATTGCTAATTATTTATTTATAAATTAAAAAAAGGATTTTGTGTGACTTTTATTAAAAAAACCTTTCCCACTCTCTCCCGAGTTAATCTGCTCACTTTCTATTTCAATATCCCATTCAGATTTTTCAACAAAATACTGTTCTAAAAATTTCATCTCGAAAGAGACATTTTGGTAATAAAGTCCCCATATTTTTCTTCAAGTAAATCTCTTAATGAAGAAAAATACTTGCCTTAGAATTCGAGTTTTAAGAATATTATTTGCCATTTCAATTTACAAAAATCAGCTCGTTATCATGGAATTATACATTATCTCTGAATTTACGATCAAATGTGTTTTTCTTATTTGTTTTTCTTCTTTTCATTTGTTTTAAAATCCATTCTTTTTGACGATGAGAGGGAATTGTTCTCAAGTGAAATGCATTGATGACAAAATTCTCATACTGGGCGAAGCGGAAAATCTTCTTTTTGATATTGCTATAAAGCTTCTTTCTTAGTTGGCTTTTTGTCTTTGCTAGATCTTCTTCCCCAATTTCAAACACATCTTTTTCCTTCTCAAGTGATAAATTTTTGTTCGGAGTTAGCACCAAAAACGCATTTTCGACGCTTTTACATTTCGATTCTGGCTTTGACTGTTGAGGTTTGTCCCGATCCAAAATTGAGAGTTGGTCATTTAAATTTATTTGAAATTCTTCTTTCTCAGCCATAGCCAAATTCTCACGATTCGGATTGTAATTAAAATTCGACTTCAAATCAAAGAAAAGTCTCATCTTGTCAAATTTGAAAAGAAGTTTGTCATCTTCGAATTTTATTATCTCAGAAGAAAAATTCTGATCCTCCAAGTTTCGTAAAAATAATGCCAGGTTTTGACCCATTGCTCCACTACTTTCTTTTATCAGCCAAAATTTATTTTGCGGACCATCCTGATATGCCAAAGACGCAGGAGAAACAAAAAGCATGTGGAAATTAAATGCATTTCCAAGAAGATTTACCAAAATAATATGCGAATCATTCAAGTAAATAATGGGACGGAATGGAGAATTGCCTAAGTGGCTTGAAAAATAAACACACTTTTCAACAATCAACTTTGCTTGTTGATTTTCTTGGAGTGACAAAATCTCAGCAAGAGGGAGTTTGTATAGACACAAGTCATATCCTTCATAAATAATAGCAAGCTGGTCTTGATAAATATTCCATGACAGCACTTTCCCTCTTCTGCAATTTGAAAGCACCTTCACTTGCATGGTTGTCTGCATGTTAATCAAGTAAAAATCACCAGAAGAAAATGCCACAATATACTCCATTTTTAGTTTATCAAATGATCCATATTGATATGGCCTTGCCCTCAGGGTTTGAGAATCAATTATTCCATTGTGAAATAAATTCATTCTTTTAATAGACAAAGATTTTTCTGCATCGCAATACTCAAAAATCTTTGATTCAGAACCTTCCAAAAACACAAATATTCTTGACAATTTCTCACTCTTAGATGGAGCTATGATGCCCAAAAGTTGTTCTTCAATAGCAAAAACATGGAAGAATCCACACTCTCTCGTCTTTAAGTTGTAAGAAAAAACTGCTGCTTGTAGAGCTCTTAGCGAGTAGAAATATATCATTCGATTGTCCTGCATGACAAAGCTAAATTCATTTGGTAATATGCCTTTATACTCAATTTCCCCCTTGTCTGTCGGAGATGTCAATTGAACTGGCATCGTCAAATCCTCATTTATCAGTGTTAAACAATGATCTGGACTTGTATTCTTGGAGACTTCTTCCACTTCAAGTCTGACCTTTTTTATGTAGATTCTATGCTGAATCTTCTTTTTCTGGATATCAGACTCCTTTTCGAGCGTTTGGACGATCAAATATTTTTCTGAACAAAATTTTGCCGATATCACCTGTTCTTGGGATGAACACTTAAAGATTTTGATGACAAAAGGTTTTAGATCTCCATTTTGCTTACGCACTGCCCATAATGTTAGGTTATTTGATTCAGGGTCTTTTGACAGCATCAAAGTATTCGGAAGATTATTTCCAACAAAGGTCTTTAAAATATTCCTTGTATGCAGATTTTTTATACTCACGTAATCTAATAAGTGGAGTGTATAAAATTTCATATCCAGGCTTTTCGACGAAAACAGCATCTGTGTCCCCAATATTTTAGATGAGAGTAGTTCATATTTACAACTTCGATAAAGACTTTTTAAAATGCCACTCTCTTGATTTAATATACTCGCTAATGGATTCTTCTTTAGCTGTGCCTCAACCTCAAGCTCTTTCATCTCTATTCTCACCTTTTTATGAATTGCTTTGCAAACACTTAAAAGTGAAGCCAGATCTGAAAGCGCAAGAAATTCAAGTATATTTGTCATGACACCCTCTTCCACTTGGCTAGAAAACCGTTCAAATCTGCTCACTTTCCTTTGTTGCAGAGTGTTGCTCCAATCATTTCTAAAGGCTCTCTTCTCTTCAGCCAATGCTTTCAGGATATTTTCTTGTTTAATATGATTTTGCATGTCAGCTTCAAGCTTTTCAAAACTGTCATCAGCATGATTTACCTTCAAAAACAATTGGTCATCAATCTCATTCTTCAATGACCGCTCATAATTCTTCTGACCAAACCTTACATTCCCACAGTATACATATTTAAACCAAGCTGACTTCATCCTTTTGGGACGGATTAATATCAAATATCCCTAATTGAATCTGTGAGAATTTTTCGATTATTATTATTAAATTATTTTCAGCTACAAAAATACAAATTATATCTGGTATATATAGATTCACATCAGATAAGAATTTCTCAAATCCTCATATTATTTTATAATTTTAAAAGAAAGGCATCCCGAAGAGAACTGTGATCTAATTTAAAGTTAAGGAAGGGGTTTTCTTTTTCTTGAGGATTTTGCTCTTCAACTGGGTCATCAATTTCACTTAATCTCTTTTCGAATCTTGCGCTTATTTCTTCAAAACGCAGACTAAAGTCAGCAAAAATCTTATTCTGAGCCTCGGTATAATGATGCTTAATGACTGGTGGAGCAATGACGGCTCTGGTCTCTGTTTCTTTTTCTTTGGCACGAGCTGAAGTAAAATCTCTGATCCAAAGTTTCAAGGGTCTGATAAATGTTGTAATCTTTCTAAAAATATTTGTGTTTGCATTCTTTCCCTCTTCCATTTCACTCAATGGCACCCACCTAAAAAGAATATATTTAATCTGACTCATCCAATTCAATAATATTACTCAATACGACCGATTTCACAACGAGTATTGGTTTTCATAATGAGGTTTTCATCAACACCATGAACAACGTACATCTTTTGGGTCTTGTTGCCTTCAGTTTTAAATTCAATAAAATCTTTCTCTGAAATAAATTTGGAAATATCCACACCAACTTCTTCCCAAACTTCTCTCACAGCACATTCAATTCCTGTCTCATTTTGATTTATCTTGCCTTTTGGAAAACTGTAAAATGTATTCTTATAATTTGTCACTATCGCAGAATTAGGACAACCCAATGTCATAGTTACCCAAGAGAACTTTGTCCAAGTTTGCATTTAAAATTATACCACCGTAGACAGGGATTTGGGAAATATATTGGTTAAATCTGTAAAAGAAAATTTCAAAGCCTCCATAATATGGCTTCAAAAAGGGACAGTGTTTGTATATGACTTTTGCAAAGGTTTTAAAGTTGCACGCTGGGACTTTACACCCAGCATTTATAATCTCTGTATTTCCCACATAAAAATCTGAATAAAACCAGTGAGCTGCCTGAATATGGAAAAACAATCTGTCAGTTGTCTGCTCTTCCTTTGGCAAGTTCATGATAAATCGGCTTTTATTGTGGTTATTTCTCAGAAAAGGAATTTCCATACCATAGCAAATCTTCTATGACAATAAGCTCAATTTCTCCTTCTTTTCCCATTTTGTACAAATCAATTTATTTTCAATTTTTTTTATTATCAGATTAACACTTCTTTTGATTAAAAGAGAAAATTACGACTTTGAACTTCTTCCAAAAAGTTACATACAAAAGAAATTATGAATAAATAGAACAGTAATTGTGCTATGCCAAAAAAAAAATTTAACATACAAGTAAAAATTATATCCAAGCTAATTTTCTCACTTTCTCAATAAAGTAACCACCAAATTGTACAGTATGATATTATGACGTGACACAAATGATCTTATTCCTTTCCGAGTTGACAAAGGTAATCTTTGACGCTAATGACAATTAGAGACATATTGTCCTTTTTTGTTTTTATGTTCTTGCATGCTTCTTCAAACAAAAACTCTCCTAAA
>Ga0182738_1005315_pt1 | contig 13817 bp, 5 predicted proteins | sample eDN5th30CBELigMG_FD_128876 | JGI IMG/M metagenome (GOLD analysis project Ga0182738, IMG submission 128876) | Enriched Miracle-Growth compost microbial communities from Emeryville, California, USA - eDNA 5th pass 30_C BE-Lig MG (version 2)... ...
AAATGGCCGAGATCTGAGTAGAGCGCTTCGCCTCCCGTCATAACGAGAAAGATCGAGCCCAGTGCCAGGAACCCAAACCAGTGGTTGGTCAGGAAAAACTTAACAGCATACCCCGGCCATACTGCCGCCAGTATGGATGGATGCTGTATAATTTGCCAGATGCCCAGCACGGCAATAGTGAAAAACCAGAGTAGCATGAGCGGCCCAAAAACCCGGCCGACAGCGGCCGTGCCATGGCTCTGAACACAAAACAGCGCAATCAGAACGACAATTGTGATAGGGATTACGTAATGGGACAATACGGGCGTGGCAACTTCGAGTCCTTCAACCGCACTCAAGACAGAGATGGCGGGAGTGATCATGCCGTCGCCGTAGAGAAGGGCAGTGCCAAAGAGGCCCAGCAGTAACAGGATTCCCTTTCGCGGATTGCGCTGGCTGGAGGTCGGGGTGACAAGGGCTGTCAGAGCCAGTATACCGCCTTCACCGCGATTGTCCGCGCGCATGATGAACGTCACGTACTTGATCGAAATCACCAGTATTAACGACCAGAATACCAGAGAAATGGCACCCATGACGTTGCCAGGTGACATGGGGACTCCATGGCCATGGGCAAAGGTTTCCCGTAATGAATAGAGGGGGCTGGTGCCGAGATCTCCATAGACAACCCCCAGGGCTGCCAGGGAAAGTCCCGCAAGGTATTTCGCAGACTGGCCGCTTTGGGCGCAGCTGTTACCGTCAGCATTAGCATTGCTATGCTGTATCATCTTTTCTCCCATGGAGAAGGCCAGTCGCCCGGTGCAAAGACCTGGATTGGCATGCGCGGTCCCGCCAGCATTCTCCCGCCTGCGAGGTTAGCTGACGGGCTCGGGTGAGATTTCCCCGTCTGACAGGCACATAATGCCAGTCAGATTCGCCCCTGTTTCCTGGGTCCCCCGCTCGCGATTGTGTCGCGATTCGGCGCGGGCATAATGTGCTAATTTCGTGCCGAAATATTCACCGCGCTGCAGAAGCAATAGGGGTCATTGGCAAAGGCAATACGTGCAATGCTTTGCGCTCGAATTATTTTAAGTTTTTTGTAAAAGCTGTCCTGATTTGGCGGTGAGATTCGTTGCAAGAATGTATGCAGCTTAAACCAAATTCCAGGAGTGCATCCAGGCCAGCGGCGCAATCCGCTGCCTGATTGTTCAAGAGTTATTCGCGCATGTTTAAAAAGCTATTATGGGGTTTGCTCGGCATTATCATTGCCGTGCCCGTTATCGCCGGTCTCGCTGGCGTAAAAATCAACCAGTTCCAGGAGATGGGAGAAGCCGCCAAAGCCCAGGTGATGCCGCCCACTGTCGTGACTGAGTATGCTGTGCGCCAGGAGGAATGGCAACCGCGGATTTCGTCTGTGGGTTCCATGCGGGCAGTCCAGGGAACGATGATTACGACTGAATTGGAAGGCGTCGTCCGCGAGATTAAATTTGAAGCCGGCTCGACCGTTAAGGCCGGTGATCTTCTGGTGCAGTTGGATACGGCATCTGAGACTGCACAGTTGCGGGAAGCGCAGGCCGCTGCCGAACTGGCAAAGGTGTCGTATTTGAGATCCAGGGAACTTATTGAAAAGCGTAATATCAGTCAGGCCGAATATGACCAGGCGGCAATGACTCTCAAACAGGCCCTCGCTAAAATCGACAACATTCAAACTATGATCGATAAGAAAACCCTGCGCGCTCCGTTTGGTGGCCGTGTCGGTATTCGCAATATCAGCGTCGGGCAGCTTATGCAGAAGGGGAGCGAGGTGGTTTCACTCCAGGCCCTCGATCCAATCTTTGTGGATTTTTCCCTGCCACAGCAGCGGCTTGGCGAGATTTCCGAAGGACTGCAGGTTAACGTGACCACAGATGCTTACCCGGAGGAGTCGTTTACCGGCAAAGTCACCGCTATCAACCCTGATATTGACTATGCGACCCGAAATGTCCGGCTGCAGGCAACCCTCCCCAACAGTGACGGGCGTCTGCGTCCCGGTATGTTTGCGTCAGTTGATCTGGTGATGAAGGAAAAGCGCAACGTCCTCGTGATACCCCAGACAGCAGTGCATCACGCGCCGTTTGGGGATTCGGTTTTCATCATCGAAAAGAACGATGGCAAGGACCAGGAGACTACCAGCCCGCTGATTTTGCGGCAGCAGATTGTCCGGCTTGGTGCTCAGCAGGGTGATTTTGTTGCGGTCACATCTGGAGTCTCGGCCGGCGAACGGGTCGTTTCCACGGGTGTGTTTAAGTTGCATCAGGGGGAAGGTGTCACCGTGGACAATACGCTATCGCCTGATTTCAAGCTGGCGCCCCATCCAAAAAACACCTGATTTTTCGCAGGCGCATTCTCAACCCTAAATATCGCGTTTCGGGAGATTGAGGCTCCCTCTCAAGACTCATGCAAAACTTCACAGACATCTTCATAAAACGGCCGGTGCTGGCGGTGGTGGTCAATGTTATCATCATTCTGGCAGGACTCCAGGCCTGGAACTCTCTCAGTGTGCGGCAGTATCCACGCAGCGAAAATGCGTCTGTAACCATTTCCACCGTATACGTGGGAGCCAGCGCGGATGTTGTGCGTGGGTTTATTACGACGGCCATTGAACGGGCCGTGGCCTCGGCAGATGGTATTGATTACGTGGAATCGAAAAGCCTGCAGGGCCTCTCGATCGTCACGGCGCGCCTTAAACTTAACTATGAGCAGACTAAAGCGCTGGCAGACATTACAGCGAAGGTGAACCAGGTCAGAAATGAGTTGCCGCAGGAAGCCGAGGTCCCTTCCATCAGCGTCCAATCGGCGGACTCTGAATTCGCCTCCGCCTATCTGAGCTTCTCATCTAAGCAGCTATCGCAAAGTGAAATAACCGATTATCTCGTGCGAGTCGTCCAGCCGCGGCTCGCCGCCGTAACGGGAGTGCAGCGGGCCGAAATCATGGGCGCGCGAACCTTCGCCATGCGGGTGTGGCTGGATCCCGACAAAATGGCCGCGCTGAACATCAGCCCTTCAGAGGTTCGCAATGCACTGGCTGCCAATAACTTCCTGGCGGCGGTGGGCAACACAAAAGGCAATTTTGTGCAGGTGAGTCTGCGGGCGAATACAGATCTCCACAACGTAGAGCAGTTCCGGAACCTCGTCATTCGACGAGCCAACGACACAATTGTTCGCCTCAGTGATGTGGCCGAAGTGGAGCTGGGCGCGGAAGATTACGATACAGAGGTGCGTTTTACCGGCCAGACGGCCGTATTTATGGGTATTTTCCCGCTGCCGAATTCCAACACGGTTGATGTCGTCAAGCGGGTCCGCGTTGAGCTGGCCAAGATCAAAAAAGATCTTCCGCGCGGTATGGATGCGGAGATTGGCTACGACGCATCAGAATACATCAGCGATGCCCTGCATGAAGTCGTCCACACGCTAATTGAAACACTGATCATCGTTGTGGTTGTGATCTTTTTGTTTCTCGGGTCCATGCGTTCCGTGCTGGTCCCCCTCGTTGCAATCCCGGTTTCCCTCATCGGCGGAATTTTTATTATGCAGGTATTCGGCTTTACCCTGAATCTGCTGACGCTGCTAGCGATTGTCTTGTCTGTGGGTCTGGTGGTGGACGACGCAATTGTCGTGGTGGAAAACGTGGAGCGGCATCTGCGAGAAGGCCGGACACCGGTGCAGGCTGCCATTATTGGGGCTCGCGAACTGATTGGTCCCGTCATTGCCATGACAATCACCCTTGCTGCAGTCTATACGCCTATCGGTCTGCAGGGCGGATTAACTGGCGCGCTGTTCCGGGAATTTGCCCTGACGCTTGCCGGCGCAGTGACAATCTCTGGAATTGTGGCGCTGACCCTCTCGCCGATGATGGCCTCCCGGCTGCTGCGCAGTGCGGAAAGCCAGGAGCGAGGCTTTACCGGTTTCGTCAATCATCAGTTCGATCGGCTGCGTCGCGTTTACAGCGGCGTGCTTGATCGCACTCTCGTGGCGCGGCCAGCGGTATATTCTGTCTGGGTGCTGCTGAGCCTGGCGACGATTCCCATGTATATGTTTTCCGCCAAAGAACTGGCCCCGACAGAAGACCAGGGCTTCATGTTTGGCATCATCAATAATGCCGGCAATGCATCGGCTGATCAGAAAAGCCTCTTTGGCAAGGCTGCTGAAGATGTATTTCTGAAAACCCCGGAGTGCGCGTCAACTTTCCAGATCATGATGTCTCCCACCGATCCGTTCGCAGCAGCTTCGGGCGTTGGTGGCTTTAGCGGTATGGTTGTAAAGCCATGGAGCCAGCGTAGCCGCTCGATTCGTCAGATCGTGCCTGAAGTGCAGCAGAAGATGTCTGCCATACCCGGACTCCAGATTTTTACCAGCCAGCCGTCTGCATTGCCCGGTGGCAGCAACTTCCCCGTGGAATTTGTTATCGCAAGTACCGCAGAGCCTGAAGAGATGCTGGAATACGCGCGCAAGCTGCAGACAAAAGCCATGGAAAGTGGGCTGTTTTATTTTCCGCCGGAAATCGATCTGAAGTACGATTTGCCGGAATCGCAGATTATCATCGATCCGCAAAAGGTCGGGATCCTCGGGATAAATAATGCGCAGGTTGGGGCGGATTTGAGCGCAGCGCTGGGCGGGAATTACGTCAACCGTTTCAATATTGAAGGCCGCGCATACAAGGTCATTCCCCAGATCAAGCGGGCAGATCGGCTGAATCCGGAGCAGCTGAAGGACATTTACGTTACCGGCCCCGATCACAAGCTGGTACCACTGAGCACCATCGCAACCGTCAGCAACACCGTTGTGCCGCGTTCACTAAACCGATTCCAGCAACTGAATGCAATCAAGCTGTCCGGTATGACGGCCCAGCTGGACAAGGGACTCAAGGCAATGGAAGAAGCTGCTGCGGAGATATTGCCGCCCGGCTACACCATTAACTACACCGGTGAGTCGCGCCAGCTGCGAACCGAAGGCGGAAAGTTCCTGCCGGCCCTGGCCCTCGCCATTACGCTAATTTTCCTTGTGCTTGCCGTTCAATTTAATTCCTTCCGAGATCCATTTGTTATCCTCATGGGCTCCGTGCCACTGGCTATGTTTGGCGCGCTGATCTTTACATTTATGAAAATGCCAAACCCGGATCAACCCTACTGGACAGACGGCTGGACGACGACCATGAACATCTATGCGCAGGTGGGACTTGTGACGCTGGTGGGGCTGGTCGCGAAGAACGGCATTCTCATTGTGGAATTTGCGAACAAGTTGCAGGAAGAGGGCCACAGCAAGCTGGAAGCAATTCGGGAAGCTGCGGCAACCCGCCTGCGACCCGTCCTCATGACTTCCGTCGCAACAATTGCCGGACACTTTCCCCTGACCCTGGTGACCGGGCCGGGCGCTGCAGCGCGAAACTCCATCGGCCTGGTGCTGGTGGGCGGCATGACTATTGGAACCATCTTTACATTGCTCGTGGTTCCGTCTCTGTACATGCTCATTGCAAAGCAACACGTGGCAGCTTCTGAAGAGGCTGACCAATACAATCTGACCGCCCCCCTCAATGAGGCGCTGCCGGAGGCTTAAGTGACACCGTTGGCGTGACCGGATTGACAGTCACGCCAACGGGTGAGCCCGATGCCTACTTCCGCCCGACCACGGGGCTTGCAAAAGCTAAATCAAAGCGAATTTTGTTGCTTTTGTGCGCGAAAGATGTCGTGCATTAGACAGATGTCAGGTGGCCTGTACTGTTCTGTCACGCCATTTTACACGTGTAGCATTGATCTCATATCACTTAGATGGAGGTAGCAAATGCGATTTTCGCGCCGTGTTTTATCTATTTGCATTTTGTCGAGTCTGGTGGTTCCCACGTTTGCGGCATTTCAAGCCGACGAATTCGACGGGACAAGCCTGGGCTCGCAGTGGACGTTTGTTGACAGCAACCCTGCAGGGACCACGACCACCGTGGCTGACGGGAAGTTTCAGATGTCAGCCGCAGCCGGCTCTGATCACTACTTCTTCGTGGACACCCAGGCCGCGATCCAGCAGGACGCCCCTGCTGGTACGAACTGGGAAGTTGTGACGAAGCTTGATGACTTTGATTTCGATCCAGATACAACGTCGCCGGTCAAACGTCGCTTTATTCGAACTGGCCTGCAGCTCTGGCAGGATAACGATCATTTCGTCACAATGTCCATTCTGACGCCTGCCAATGGGCGGGGAATAGATACTGCAAATTTCTGGCAGTTTGACCCCAATTCTGCGGCGTCTAATAACAATAACAACCTTTGGGGCGTTCTCGATATATTCGGCTGGCCTCCGCGGCCGTTTTCGTCTCTCTACATGAAAATCCAGAGTACCCCGCGGGGATATCGCGGTTACATGAGCACCGACGGGACTGACTGGCTGGAGTGTCTGACGATCGTTAAGAATCCCGAAACCTCAAACGGGCTGATGATTAATCCCAAGGTCCGTCTGTTCCAGGCAGGTGGTTTCTATTTCGATGGTGGAACTTCTATCACCCAAAAGGGGATAATCTCGAAATTTGATTACGTACGTTCCAATCCGATTCCGAACCCAACAGTTGCCTATGCGGATGATGAATTCGATGGCCCGGACCTGAACTCGAATTGGCAGTTTAACACTGGAATTGGCGTCGGAAGTATGGGCTTTAATGCCGGTAACCTGGTGATCACCGCTGGTATCTATACAGACCTTTGGGGCAACGGCGGACGGCAACAGCCAACTTACGTTTTCCAGGATGCGCCTTCGGCTTCCAAATATACATTAACCGCCCACGTTGCGCCGACTCAGATGGCGGCCGAGGGTTTTCCGTATGAGCTTTGGAACGGCTATGGTCTGTGGTTGTGGCATGATCAGTCTAACTGGATCTATATTATGAACCAGCGACGGGATCAGGATCCGGGCGCCCCAGACACTCCATGGACCCCTGTGAACGGATTGGAAGCTGCGGTGAAAGTCGGCGGGAAATTTTATGACAAGAATTACAACTTTTTCCCGAACGAAGCTCCTGCCTACCTGCGCGTGAGTAAGGACGGTAACAACGCTGAGGTTCAGTATAGCTATGACCAGACAAACTGGACCCCCGTAACGTTTAACGTGAACAGCGTGCAAACATCCCAGTTTGCCATTGGCGCCGACAACCTCCAGATTCGCCTCTTTTCAAAGCGTGTATTTGGAGACGCCAATGACGGCGACGGACGCGATGCACCTCCCATGGACGGTAATTTTGACTGGCTGCACGCAAACATTATCGATTCTGGCGTGGACACCTGGGAACTTTACTAACGCGCAGTTTACGTAACAACGAATGATTTAACCTAAACCAGTCAACCAGGGGCGACGACGGTGGTCGTCGCTCCTGATCTGGTCGGGAGGTATGAGTATGTTGTTTGAGAAACATTGCCGTTCCGGCCTCCGCCGGCTACGCGCGGAAGTCTCCGCATTTACCCTGATCGAATTGCTGATAGTTGTCGCAATTATCGCAATACTGGCTGCCATCGCAGTTCCTAATTTTCTTGAAGCTCAAACCCGCGCAAAGATTTCCCGAGTGCAGGCGGAACTGCGGACTTTTGGTACGGCAATCGAAACTTACCGCATAGATAACAATAAATATCCGCAAAGCCGTCCAGGAGCTACAGGTGAAGAAATCGTCTGTTTGACAACGCCCATTGCGTACATGACGACTTTACCACGGGATACGTTTAAACTACAGATGCGGGAAAGCCAGCTAAAGGATGCGACCGAGCAGCAGATCTTCGACGGTGCGGTTTACGATTACGTCCTTAGCAAATGGTATCCAAATCTGCCACGTGGCAGCGATGCACCCGGCCTGAAAAGCGGCAACAAACCAATATTTAATTGTGTACGGGTGGATTGCCCGATTAACGTCTACGATTCCAGTTTCGGGTACTTCATGTTCTCCATAGGACCCGATCTCGACGAGGAATATACGTACATCGGCACCAAATTGCCACGGTCTTTGATTGGCCGGTCCTACGATCCGTCCAACGGAACTTTGAGCAGCGGAGATATTTTCCGCAGTTCCGGAGAAATGTACTAATTGCGGGCCATGATCAGGCTGACATGAAGCAGGCTACGCTTCGGGGGGCGGAGTCATCGTGTTGGCCTGATCATATTCCTGCAACAGCTTTCGGTCCTGCTTTGTCAGGTGAGGCTCGACTTCAGAAAACAGGTCCGGTCGGCGCTCACGAGTGCGGATGAGTTGCATCTGCCTTCGCCAGGCAGTGATTTTTGCATGGTGGCCACTTCGGAGCACCTCCGGGACATGCATTTCCTCCCAGACTTCGGGCCGGGTGTAATGGGGACAGTCAAGTAAGCCGTCATGGCTGAAGCTATCCTGCGCGGCACTTTGCGCATTGCCAAGAACCCCCGGCAGAAGCCTCGTGATGCTGTCAATGATTACCAGGGCACCGAGTTCGCCACCGGTCAGGACGTAGTCACCGATTGATATTTCCATATCAACGTGCTTTTTAATTACGCGCTCATCCAGTCCTTCGTAGCGCCCGCACAAAAGGATGAGTGCCTGCTGACCAGCAAAGTGTTCAGCAAGGTTCTGATCCCAGGGGCGTCCCTGCGGGCTTAGATAAACGACAGGTGCGTCGGCGTCATTTTGCGCGAGAAACTGTTTTGCGGCAGCGATTGCACCGGCAACCGGTTCTGGTTTCATGACCATGCCGGGTCCGCCGCCAAAGGGGGCATCATCTGTCACGCTATGTTTGTCCAGGGCGAAATCGCGAATATTCGTGACGCGAAAATGCGCAGCTCCGGCATCGCTCGCGCGCTTCATCATCGCCGAGTCCAGGTAAGTTTCTACGATTTCTGGAAAAAGGGTGAGAACTTCAAATTTCATAGGGAGGTTTTGGAGGAGGTATAATCCGAGAATCAATGTCAGACTTCACTTGCATTCCTTTGCGGGGGCTAGAATCGTCTGCCGGTACCTGAATTCACGGCTGCACACCTTTACGCACGAATCTGTTTTCGATTGCGTGGGGGAAGCCGGATGCCAGGCAGGCAATGCGAACATTTGCGGGAGATGGGATTTGCGTTTGAATCTGACGTTGGGAAACCGTGGAGCGGTTTTGGGATTGCTGCTGGGCCTGGTTCAATTGATAAGTGGACCGGCGTTTGGCCAGGGCTTTGATTTCGCAGAGGCTGATGGACCATCCACGCCAGCTCCATGGGGCAGGATAGTCTCGGCGCAGCCCTACCCCGTCGGTGATGTGCAGGTTATGCGTAAAGACCTGACCACCAGCACTTTTGAACTGAAATTTACGAATCTTAACATCAGTGGCAAGAACAGAGAAAAAAGCCGGACCCAGACATGGCTGATCGCCGGAAACCGCGGGCGCATTCCGTCCGCTTATGTAAAATCGGCCAGGTTCGTCAATATTAAGGATTCCCGCGAGACCACCTCGACCGATGTCGTGCCGGAGAGTATTCGGCAAAACTTTGTCCGCCTCAACGATCTCGGCCAGATGCGGCAGTATTGGGTTTATGCGGTTGTCCTTACGCTGTCGACTCCAGATAATGGCCGCGGGGCGTGGGTCTGTGATGAAGCGACGGTTGAATTCGACCTGGGGCTGCCCGGGACGATATCGCCAGCTGAAAAGGAACGCTTTAAGCCAACAGAAGGCAAAGACCTGCTCGCGAAATCGATGTTGCTGAACGCGGATATCGAACCGGATTATTACGTGGTCAATTACGGCGACCGGGTGGCGGCGTGGGACGACTGGAGCAAAGTCATGGCTGACGCGGCTCCGTCTGGCGATTTATACCGTCTTAAATTGTACCGTGGCGGATTTTACCGGATCTCTGCGCAGGACCTCCAACGCGAAACGACCGCTTCCGCTCTTGCCCCTGTTTCGAAGTGGCGGCTCTACAACAACGGGCGGGAGATCCCGTTGTTGGAAGATACCTCGGGAGCTGCTGATGCGGTTTGTTTCCCAGTAGCGCAGGAGGATGCTGATGACCTGCGGACTGCAGCATACTGGCTGGATACCAGCGGAAAACGCGAAACGCCGGCTCCGCAGCGCTATTCTGGCGCCCAGAAGACCGATGCGGCGACACCTGCAGATGGTCCAACGCAGCTCGCAGCGACATTCCGAGTGAAACATCGGGAATTTAAAGACTACAACCCGCGCCTTCGCGCAGATGCTGGCTTTGATCGATGGGTGTGGACGGACTTGAGTGCCGGGCGGCCATCACCGGTTGATATCGTCATGCCCTCTTATTTCAGTCCAGCGACGACTGCCACCGTGCGGCTCCAGATCAAGTATGGCTATGCCAACTTCCCAGCTATTGTGCCCAAGCTGGTGCTGAGCCTTTTGAATCACAACACGTACGAGACCACCCTCAGCCAGCAAATGGGCACGGCAGAAATAATCATTCCCGCGAGCTCTCTGCGCGCCGGCAGGAATCCGGTCGCGCTGGAGCTGCAATATCCCGTCAGCGCCAGTGACAAGCGGCCCGTTTCCATTCAGTTCATAACGTCAGAGTGGGTGCAGGGATTACCATTGCCCACGCGCGAAAGCTATTTTGTGCAGACTGACGGTGTAACCACAGCGCCGCTGGAATTCGCGGAACCTCTGCCGGACGGCTTTGATGTGTTTGCCATGGGTGAAGATGTTCCCCGTCAAGTGGCGCAGGGAGCTCTGGTGCCGTTGAGCAGGCCGGGAACAAAATTGCTGGTGGCCAGCCCGCAAGCCGCAGTGCCCGTGCCATCCATAGAGCAGGTGCAAAAGCCCGCAACGATCCAGGAGTTGAAATCAGCCAAGGGTATCGTCGTTGTTGCTGATCTGCTGGCCGAAGATACAGCGGCGCTGCTGGATCTCCAACAGAAACACGGGGTCGATGCGATTGCCTACAAAACGCAAGACCTGTACGATGTTTTTGGGTATGGAAACCCGTCGCCCGCCGGAATCCAGAATGCGCTGCGGTACTTGTATTACCAGGCACCGGGCATCCCACCGGAGTATCTTACGCTGGTGGGTGAAGCGAGCGATTTCCACGGCGATCCCGCCATTGTTCCCTCAGATGCACAGCTGGAAATGGTTCCGTCATCAACGGCTGATAATCCCAATGCCATCCAGGGTGATGAAAAATACGCTGCGAGCCTCGGTTCTGATATGATGGCTGATTTTGTGGTGGGAAGAATTCCTGCTGCAAATCCCGGAGAACTTGATGCCTACATAAGGAAGGCGCTGGCGTATGATGCGGCGCAAAACGGTGAGTGGATCCGACGTTCAGAATTTGTCATGGACGACAACGACGAGTTCCCCGAAGTCGTCAGCAACATTATAGACCTGGCAATGTCGCCCGTGGCGGAAAACAGCCTGCTGAAACAATGGGATTACGAGTACGTGCCCAACCTGCGCGTGCCTGGGCGCAAGCGGTCGTGGTCAGCCACTGAGGCCGTGGTCAATTCTTTCAACAACGGGCTATCCGTGCTGAACTTCTTTGGGCATGGAGGACCGAACCTCTGGTCTCATGAACGCCTGTTTCACCTGAGCGATCTGGCGCTGTTAAAGAACTCACCTCGTCTTCCCCTGATAACCTGTGCCAGTTGCGATAACGCCTGGATTTCCTACCCCATGCCGCCGGTCAACAAATCCATGGGTGAGGAGCTGGTGGTCATGCCCGATGGGGGAGCGATCGGGCTGTTTGGTCCCGTGTCTGGTGCCAGCCCCTATGAACATTCCACCCTTGTTCAGAGCCTCATGGAGGCGTTGCTGCGCGTGCAGTTGCGTCGAACTGGCGAGGCGACCTTCTATGCGAAGGACTATTATTACGCGATTACCCGCAGCACGTCCATTGTGGAGCAGTACCTGCTGCTGGGCGACCCCACGGTTCACATGCACATGCCAGTTGCAAAACCGATGCTGAGCAGTTCCGATACGAGGCTGAAAGCCGGCGGCATGAACCGCATCCAGGTAAACCTCGACAGCGGCACAGCTATTACGACAGCGGGGCTTTTGACGCTGGTGGAATCTGGGACAAACCGCATCCTTTCCCAGCGGGCAGTGATGCCGCGGCAGATGGGGTGGGGGCTGGATCTTCCGGACGACTTTCACGGCGGCAACATCATGGCACTCGTTCAATGGCAGGACCCCCAGAAAGGGCTGCAGCTGGGCGGCGGATCGCTTCGCGCATTGCCAGCAATGGCCGACGCTTCCCAAACAAGGGTGCGCCGTACTGACCAGCAGGGCCAGGGCTATGATATCCAGGTGGTGCCGGATGTGCAGTCTGGCACTGGAGACTCCGAAAGAAACATCCAGTTCCAGATTCTTCCAGAGAGCCCGGACGGAGAAACCGGTCCGGTCGAGGTTTCGGTCGAGGTAAACGGAAAGCCATCCGGCGAGCCAATCACGGTGGATGTCGATTCGACCTCAACAGCGCGGCAGTTCAGCGTGCCGGTCAGCGTCGAATCGGGCGAAAGCAACACAGCAACGCTCGTCGTTTCGCGGCCAGCGGGACCATCGGTAACGACAGCGACTTTTTCGCTGCCACCCAGCAAGTTTATTGATCTCGAGTTCGTGCCAGATACGGCCAGAGTTTATGCGCTTAATGGCAATCTTGTGGCAGGTGCTACGGTCATATTTGAAGCTCAGCTTCGCAATCTGGGCAATATGCCTGCGCAGCGGGTTTCTCTGCAGGCGCTGCGGGACAATCCCACCACCGGAACAGAGCTCGTCTCCATCAATGATATGACCAGCGATCGACTGGACGAAATTAAGCCGGGCGAGACGGTGACTGCGAAATTCCGATGGGAAATGTCGACGCCCGGTGTCTATGAAAACATCTACCTGGTGGCAAATCGGAACCGCGTTGTGGCGGAGCCCAACACATCCAACAACTCAATCGTTATGCCCAAATTTGAAGTTCGCCCCCGTGGCAATTTCACAGTGGAGAAGTTTGACGTCAGCCCGCATTTTGTGTCTCTGGGCACGCCGGTGACCGTCTCAGCAACACTTCACAATGACTGGATGTTGACGAATCGCCCGGTGAGTGTGGACATCGGCTGGAAACGGGTTTTTGACCAGGCGACTACATATACGCGAATTCATGTGCCATTTCATGACGGACGCGCTTTGATAAACCAGCAGGTCGAGCCCGTGGCAGGGTTCACACAGCTCTTCCTGACGGTCAATTCAGACTCTGATATTGAAGAGTTTGCGCTGGAGGATAACACGACGTCCACAGCATCTATGATTGCCTACAAGCTGCCGGAATTCCAGGACTCCATCAGCCTGGGAGATTCGCTGACGTGGGGGACAGGGTTTAACGCCACAGTACCCTTTGAAGCACAGTTGCAAATTGCCGGTGATCTGACTTCAAACACACCAGTCATCCTGGCCACACCCGCTGATGTTACAGCGGGCGAGTTCGTTGGCCACGATGACCCGGCGGACAACAAATGGCAGGTCGCGGAGTGGAGAATTTCGGCTCAGGCGCAGGAAGATCCCGGAGAGATCTCCTTTAAGCTGCCCGTGCCCGGATACCAGTTTGATGTCCCCGGAAGGCTGGTCGGCCATAGCCTTCCGTATAAGCCCAACCCAGTACCTTACCAGGTAAAAACAAATACCGAAAAGGACTGGATCACGCCGGTTTACATGGGCTCCTTCGTAAACCTGGAGCTGCTGGATTTTGGGACGGCGAATCTGGTGGATGGCAACATCGAGTACAGTCTGCGAAAGCTGCCAAATCAATCGGCGACCTTGTCGTTTGTCAGTTTCACACCCCGGGCGCTACAGTGGGATTCCGTTCCCTACCAGATGCCTGCACGCCTGCAGAGT